>Ga0194122_10005982_pt1 | contig 11183 bp, 9 predicted proteins | sample TA2MahCa10mmetaG_FD_155487 | JGI IMG/M metagenome (GOLD analysis project Ga0194122, IMG submission 155487) | Freshwater microbial communities from Lake Tanganyika, Tanzania - TA2015021 Mahale Deep Cast 10m | ecosystem: Environmental > Aquatic > Freshwater > Lake | place: Tanzania: Lake...
TACGCCGGTCTGTACGCCAAGGGCGAACTCGACCCCTTGACCGCCGTCGCAGCCTGATTCCAACCCTCTCTAACCTCTGCGTTCCGCAGACCTCAGGGGCCCATCCGGGCCCCTTTTTTCATGGCTGATGGAGGTGGCCCGATCACCGGCCGATGCCATGGATTTGTTGCTGGGCCAGGGATGCCGGCACAGCGGCCGCTCAAACTTCCGGGAGCTGTCTCGGCCCGCATGTCAGCCCCTGCCCGTCCCCAGCCTGTGCTGCAGCAGATCGCGGCCTATTTCCGCTCGCCGTTCACGCCACTGCTGATGTTCGTGCCCCTGGGACTGGCGGTAGACCACCAGGGCACCGGCATCAACCCGCTGCTGATCTTCCTGCTGAACGGCCTGGCGATCATCCCGCTGGCGCATCTGATCAGCAGCGCGGTGGAGCAGATCAGCGAGCGCCTCGGCGACCAGTGGGGCGGTTGCCTGGATGCCACCTTCGGCAACCTGGTGGAGCTGGTGATCGCCTACTCCGCTCTCACCGGCGGCCTCTACGAGGTGGTGCTCGATGGGCTGGTGGGCGGCCTGGTGACCAATCTGCTGCTGGTGCTGGGGGTGGCGGCCCTGGTGGGCGGCCTGCGCTACCGGCGCATGACCATCAGCACCAACACGGCGCTGCTCAATTCCAAGCTGTTGCTGGCCGTGATGATGGTGGCCTTCGTGCCATCGGCCCTCAACCACCTGGGGATGTTCCGCAGCGGGGGCCACCACGAGAACTTCTCGCTGCTGCTGGCGGTGGCGCTACTGGTGTTCTACGCCCTTTCCTACGTCTACCAGTTCTTCACCCACGGCGACCTGTTCCGCCAAGGGCCGCAGCCGTTCGAGACGGAGGAACTGGAACAGGAGCTCCAGCACGACCGTGCGCTCCTCCAAGAGGGCCAGAGTCCCGACCATGGCCACCACCCTCTGGCGGTGGCCCTGCTGGTGCTGGTGGTCACCACGGTGGTGCTGGTGTTCAGTTCCCAGGCGCTGGTGGATGGCCTGGCCGCCTCGGTGAAACAGTTCCGGCTCAGCAACTTCTTCACCGGTGTTTTCCTGCTGCCGATGTTCGGTAGCGCCGCCGAGTTCGTGATCTCGCTGCGCTCCGCCCAGCGCAACCGCATGGATCTGGCCGTGGCCACCACCGTGGGATCCAGCATCCAGATCGTGCTGTTCGTGCTGCCGTTGCTGGTGCTGCTGGGCAGCCTGATCGGCCGGCCGCTCGGAATCTTCTTCAACCCCCAGGCGATGGTGGCCGTCACCGCCTCGGTGTTCGCCGTGCAGTGGGTCACCGAAGACAGCACCCTCGACTGGTTTGAGGGCGCCTTCCTGGTGATGATCTACGTGCTGCTGTTCGCCAGTTGCTTCTTCCTGCTCTAGGAGCCCCGGGCCTTGAGGGCTGCCTTCAGGGGGAGGGAAGCGCCGCCGCATCAGGCGGCAGGGGCAGGGTCAACCCCTGATTGGGACGTGGACTCACCAATTTGTCCAGGGCATCGCGCAGCTTGCGCTCCATCACGAAGCGGACACCATCGGTGACGACCACCCGCACCAGGGTGGGGAGGTCGTTGTTCTTGCTCTGCAGGTAGATCGGTTCAACGTAGAGCAGCCCACGGCCCACCGGCAGCACCAGCAGGTTGCCGTGGATCAGCCGCGAGCCCGTGCGGTTCCAGAGGCCGAACTGATAGCTGATGGCCGGATCCTGTTCAATCAGCGAGGAGATCTGCTGCGGACCCAGCAGCAGCCGCTGCTGCGGGAAACGAACCAGCAGCTGCTGGCCGTAGTTGGGCGGATCATTGCGGGCCGCCAGCCAGCCCACCATGTTCGGCCGCTTCAGGGGGGTGAACGGCAGCAGCAGCACGAACTCCGGTTTGGTCTGCCCCGGGAGCTGCACGGTCACGTGATACGGGCGCACGGGTGTATTGGCCGTGCCATAGATCTCCAGAGGAATCGACCAGACATCGTCGCCGTTGTAAAAGGTGCGCACGTCGGTGACGTGGTAGCGGAGCATCCGCTCGGCCTGAATCGCGAACTGGCTCTGGGGCACCTGGATGTGGGCCAGCAGGGCCTTGGGCATCGCCGAAAGCGGCAGGAACAGCTCCGGGAAAGCGCGACGCCAGGTGCGCAGGATCGGATCCTCGGGATCGTTCACATACAGCCAGACCTGACCGTTGTAGGCATCCACCACCGCCTTGACCGGGTTGCGCAGATAGCGGATGCCACTGGGATGGGCATCGGCGTAGGGATAGCTGCGGCTTACCGTGAAGCCATCCAGCATCCAGTACTGATGCTGGTTGCGGTCGTAGCCAGGGGTCTGGCCGACGCGGGCGGTGACCAGATAAGGCTGACTCTCAAACCGCAGGAAGGGAGCCAGGGCCGCGAGGCGGTCGTTCACCTGCCGGCGCAGCAGCAAACGCGAACGCGGCGTGAGCGACCCCGTGAACAGCAGACGCGGCTCCGGCAGATAAGCCGCCGCCATCAGCCGATCGAGGGGGCCATGAATCGGCACACCACCGCTGCCCTGGTAGTGGGAGTAGACGTTGAGCTCCCCCTCCGGGTAGTCGAATTCACGCACCTGGGTGGGGGCGATCACATAGGGGGCCTTGCCCGAACCGAAGTAGAGGCGAGGTGAGCCCACCGGCAGGGCCTCGCGCACCGTCTCGGTGGGGAGGCCCAGCTCGGGAATGCCCTGCACCTTGCCGCCGCGGCCCAGGTCCTTGACGAAATAAAGAGGCAGTCCATCCGGGCCAAAGGCATTCACGGCGGACACCGTGAAGCCGTAGCCGTGGGTGAACACGAGATGGCGGTTCAGCCAGGTGCGCGAGTCCTTGGGCAGGGCGGCGGTGTCGAGCTCGCGGGCGGCGATCAGGACCTGCTGGGAGCCTTGCCGGGCTGGATCGGGGCTGAGGGGATAGCGATCCACCGCCGCGGAGGGGAAGCGGTAGTAGAGGCGCAGCTGCTGCAACTGCCGGTTGGATTCGAGCAGCGGTTTGCTGTCCCACAGTCGGATGTTGCTGAGAGTACCCGGTGCAGCCGCCAGGTCGGCGGCCGTGAGCCGCTGGGTGGGCTCCAGCGTGCGCTCCTGCACCGCCTCAAGGCCGAAGGCCCGGCGGGTGGCCTGGATGGAGCGGCGCAGGTAGGGCGTCTCCAGGGCCAGCTCCCGCGGCTGCACCCACACCCGCTGCACCAAGGGCGCCACGATCCATTCAACGAACGGCACCGCCAGGGCGGTGGTGGCAAGGGGAATCAGGGCGCCACGGCGCAGCCAGTTCCGGGGCAGGGGCACCAGCAGGCCCAGGCTGGTGAGCAGCAGCAGGCCGGCGAACAGCAGCCGCAGCGGCAGGCGTACGTGCAGATCGACGAAGCCGGCACCCGACGCCACACCGCTGCCCTGCACCATCAGATCGAAGGGCGCCAGGGCATTGCTCAGCGCCGCCATCACCGCCAGCACCGCCAACTGGGGCTGCAGCACCCGCTGCTGCTGGCGGCTCAGGCCGGGGAAGCGCAGATCGGAGAGGCTGCTGCCCTCCGTGAGCGTCAACCAGAGGCAACCCGCCAGACCCACCACCGCCTGGGCGATCACCACACTCACCAGCAGGTGCAGCGCCGGCAGCTGCAGCACCGTGAAGGCGAGGTTGAAGCCGGCCACCGGATCCCGTTCGGCGAACGGCACCGCCAGCAGCGCCGGCAACCAGAGGCTCCAGCCACGAGCCAGGGCCGTCGCCGATCCCGCCAGGGCTGCGGCCAGGGCGATGCGCAGGGTGGTGAACGGCCAGAGCAGCAACGGTGGCAGCAGCACTGCCCCCAGGCCGACGAACAACCCGGGGGGCAGATCCGCCAGCACAGGGATCCCGGTGATGACCTTGCCGCTGAAGGGGGCGGCGATCAGATCACGGGCCTGCACCAGCAGATAGGTGAGGCCACCGGCCAGCAGCAAGAGCAGAACCCCGAGCACCAGCACCAGCGGCCAGTGCCCGAGCGCGATCAGTGGTGACTCCTGCAGACGTTTGCGGCTCACCTCCTGGCGCAGGCGCCAGCAGCGCTGCAGCTGCTGCAGCTGCAGCGGCACCCCCAGCCCCATCACCACCGCGAAGGCCAGCAGCTGCAGCAACCAGCGCCGCCACAGCACCGGTGCCGCCTGGAATTGCTCAAACCAGCGGTGCTCGATCCAGAGGCGTGGCACCACCATCGCCGCACCCACCGCCACACCCAGGGCCACCAACAGGAGCCCCACAACCGGCAGGCGAAGGCGAGAGCGACTGAGCAAAGGGGTGGGGGCGAGCCAGGTCCGCCCACGCTGGAGTTCGCCACAAGCTACCGCCGGCGACCGGCCGGATCCAGCCAGCGCCTCCCCGCGCAAAGCCATCCTCAAAATCCCGACACCCAAGATCGGGCTTTGTGATCCACGGCGGTTGCCGTTGCTAGCCTCCACGTCCCGCCCCGGTTGCGCCGTGACAGCCACGCTCTCCCGTTCGACCTTCACCGGCCTGCGCTGCAAGGAATGCGGCCATGCCTATGAGCCGGGCGCTCGTCACGTCTGCGAGGACGTCTGCTTCGGCCCGCTGGAAGTCGTCTACGACTACGACGCCATCCGCAGCCGCGTCAGCCGCGCCACGATCGAAGCCGGACCCGCCTCGATCTGGCGGTACCGCGAATTCCTGCCGATCGAGGGCGACCCGATCGATGTGGGCACCGGCTTCACGCCCCTGCTCAAGGCCAACAACCTGGCCCGCCGCCTGGGCCTCAAGAGCCTGTACATCAAGAACGACGGCGTGAACATGCCGACGCTGTCCTTCAAGGACCGCGTCGTGAGCGTGGCCCTCACCCGCGCCCGCGAGCTGGGGTTCACCACCGTGAGCTGCGCCTCCACCGGCAACCTGGCCAACTCCACCGCCGCCATTGCCGCCCACGCCGGCCTGGAGTGCTGCGTGTTCATCCCCAGCGACCTGGAGCTGGGCAAGGTGCTTGGCACCCTGATCTACAACCCCACCCTGATGGCGGTGAAGGGCAACTACGACCAGGTGAACCGCCTGTGCTCGGAGGTGGCCAACACCTACGGCTGGGGCTTCGTGAACATCAACCTGCGCCCCTACTACTCCGAGGGCTCCAAGACCCTCGGCTACGAGGTGATCGAACAGCTGGGCTGGGAGCTGCCCGACCACATCGTGGCGCCCCTGGCCTCCGGCTCCCTGTTCACGAAGATCCGCAAGGGCTTCGATGAATTCATCAAGTGCGGCCTGGTGGAGGAGAAGGCGGTGCGCTTCAGCGGAGCCCAGGCGGAGGGCTGCAGCCCGATCGCCCAGGCCTTCGCCGAAGGCCGCGACTTCATCACCCCGGTGAAGCCGAACACCATCGCCAAGTCGATCGCCATCGGCAACCCGGCGGATGGCCCCTACGCCATCGACATCGCCAACGCCACCCAGGGCACGATCGCCGCGGTGAACGACGCCGAGATCATCGAGGGCATCAAGCTGCTGGCCGAAACCGAGGGCGTGTTCACCGAAACCGCCGGCGGCACCACGATTGCGGTGCTCAAGAAGCTGGTGGAGCAGGGCAAGATCAACCCCGAGGAGCGCACGGTGGCCTACATCACCGGCAACGGTCTGAAGACGACCGAAGCGGTGGTGGATGCGATCGGTGCGCCCTACACGATCGAGGCCCAGCTCGACAGCTTCAACGCCGCCTGGCAGCAGGCCCAGGCCAGCCACGCCAACGGCTGATCTGCACCCAGGCGCTCCAGATCCCCAGGGCGGCAGTCCTGCCCCCGTTTTCTCCTTATCTCCACCACCATGGCCATCCAGGTCCTGATCCCCACCCCCCTGCAGAAGTTCACCAACGACGAGGCCAGCGTCAGCCTCGAGGCCGGCACGGTGAGCGCCCTGGTGGAGGCCCTGGAGGCCCGCTTCCCCGGCATCCAGGCCCGCCTGTGCGATGAGAGCGGCAAGCTGCGCCGCTTCCTCAACATCTATGTGAACAGCGAGGACATCCGCTTCCTCGAGAACGAGGCCACCGCCCTCAACGACGGCGACGAGGTGTCGATCGTGCCCGCCGTGGCCGGCGGCTGATCGGCGGCGCTGATCCCACTGATCTCTGGCCCTGATCCGTAGCAGGGGAGGCAGCCCGTCAGGGGCCACCTCCCGCTCAATAGGGTTTCGTTAACTATTTCAGACCCGATCCGGGAGTACCTGCCCATGACCAAGGCCCCGATCCACTCCCCAGAGCTGGCCCGCGACTGGCAGGCCAAAGCCCTGGTGTACGACTACCGCCAGGCCGCCAATCCCGTGCGGGCCGGGCTCACCGAGCCCGTGCCCTATCGCCAGTGGCCCGCTAGTCTGCACCAGGCCGGCCCCACCCGGGTGATCCCCCTCGACCTCAGCGTCGAGCTGGGCTGCCCCGGCCCCGCCACCAGCCCTGCCCTCGCCGCCCACTTCCTGCGTCTGGAGGCCGGCGAGGGCCTCAAGGCCGCGGCCGAGGCCACCAGCTCCCTGTTCCATGTGCTGGAGGGGTCCGGAGAGCTGGTATGGGGGGAACGGCGCCTGCGCTGGCAGGCCGGCGACCTGCTGGTGCTGCCCTGGGGGCCCACCCCCCTGCTCCAGGCCGAAGCCACCAGCGTCCTCTACTGGGTGCACGACGGCCCCCTCCTGGAGCATCTCGGGGTGCAGCCGAGCCGGGCGCGCTTCGAGCCCACCCACTACCCGGCGGCCCGGCTGGAGCAGGAACTGACAACCTTGCTCGCCGATCCCTCCGCCGCCCGCAGCAACCGCCTGAGCGTGCTGCTGGCCCATGCCGACTTTCCTGCCAGCCGCACCGTGAGCCACACCCTCTGGGCCATGCTCGGGGTGGTGCCATCGGGGGCCGTCCAGCCCCCGCATCGCCACCAGTCGGTGGCCCTCGACCTCATCCTCGACTGCGATCCCGGCTGCTACACCCTGGTGGGCACCGAGCTCAACGCCGACGGCACCATCCGCAACCCCACCCGCATCGACTGGGAAGCAGGCGGGGCCTTCATCACCCCTCCGGGCCACTGGCACGCCCACGCCAACGAGAGCGGCCGCATGGCCCGCCTGCTGCCGATTCAGGACGCGGGGCTACACACCTACCTGCGCAGCCTTGACATCCGGTTCAGCGGAGGGCTCACCGGCTGAACCGGAGGCGATGCGGCGACGCTCATCCGCCTCCACCAGGCTGCGGAAGGTGTCGCCCTCCAGGGTCTCCTCGGCGATCAGGCGCTCCACCAGGGCATCCATGAGGGCACGACGCGGGGTGAGCAGGGCGATCGCCTGATCGAGCGCCTGGCGCGCCAGCAGGCGCACCTGGGTATCGATGCGCTGGGCGGTTTCCTCGGAGTAGTGCGGCTGGGAGCGCAACCAGTCGCGCCCGAGGAACACCTCAGGCCCCTCCGCCTCCAGGGCCAGGGGCCCGAGGGGAGAGAAGCCGTAGCGGGTCACCATCTCACGGCCGATACGGGCCACCAGATCGAGGTCGCCCGAGGCACCCTGGGTGACCTCATTGGGACCGAACACCACCAGCTCGGCCGCCCGACCACCCATCGCCACCACCAGGCGAGCCTGGAGATAGGCCTTGCTGATCAAGCCGGAGTCGAGCACCTCTTCGTCGGGCATGGTGCGGGCAAAGCCTCCCACACCCCCGGCCCGGGGAAGCAGGGTCACCTTGTCGAGGCGGTCGGCATGGGGCACGAGGGTGGTGAGCAAGGCATGGCCCACTTCGTGGTAAGCGATCAGGCGCTTCTTGGCGGAATCCTGCAGGGGCGCCACGGCCAGTCCCATGGTGATCCGCTCAAGGGCGTCGTTGAGGGCCTGCTCATCGATGCTGGTCTGCTGCCGCCGGGCGGTAAGAATGGCTGCCTCATTGAGCAGGTTGGCCAGATCGGCCCCGGAGAACCCTGGGGTGCGGCTGGCCCAGTCACTGAGGGAGACCCCCTCCCCCAGGGGCCGGGTGCGGGCATGCACCGAGAGGATGGCCTCCCGGCCCCGGCGGTCGGGCAGATCCACGGTGATCCGCCGGTCGAAGCGCCCCGGACGCATGAGGGCCGCATCGAGCACATCCGGCCGGTTGGTGGCGGCCAGCAGGATCACTCCGGAGTTCTCGGCGAAGCCATCCATCTCGGTGAGCAGCTGGTTCAGGGTCTGCTCGCGCTCGTCATTGCCCCCACCGATGCCAGCACCCCGCTGGCGACCGACGGCATCGATCTCATCGATGAAAATGATGCAGGGCGCCTTCGCCTTGGCCTTGCGGAAGAGATCCCGCACCCGGCTGGCCCCCACGCCCACGAACATCTCCACGAACTCGGAGGCGGCCATCGAGAAGAACGGCACCCCGGCCTCGCCGGCGATCGCCCGGGCCAGCAGGGTCTTGCCGGTGCCGGGGGGACCCACCAAGAGCACGCCCTTGGGGATGCGGGCGCCGATGGCGGTGTAGCGCTCCGGCGCCTTGAGAAAGGCCACCACCTCCTGGAGCTCCTCCTTGGCCTCGGCGATCCCGGCCACGTCCTCAAAGCGCACCGGCACGCTGCCCTCGGCCTGAAGGCGGGGTTTGCTGCTGCCGAAGCCGAGGGCCCGGTTGGCCACCTGGGCCGAGCGGCGCAGCAGCAGGGCCAGACCGGCCAGCAGCAGCAGCACCAGCAATCCGTTGGACACCAGGGAGGCCGTGGCCGCATCGGCCCGGTCGTCCCGCACGCTCAGGGGCACGCCGGCCAGCTCGGCGGTGCGCAACACCTGCTGCTCGTTGCTGAACATGGCCACGCGGGCCTGGCGTCCGTCCTTGAACTGCACCCGCACCTCCCGCTGGCGGGGTGAGAGTTCGAGCTCACGCACCTGGCCAGTGCGGATGTCCTTGAGCAGCTGGCTGTAGGTCGGCTGCGGGGCGGCACCCTCTCCGTCCAACCACTCGCGCAGGCTCGGAGGGGTGGAGCGGGACGCTGCAGGCTCAGCCTGGGGGGCTGCCGGCTGGCCGGCCGGCGCAGGAGCAGGGGCCGGAACAGGGCTGGCGCTCACGGAAGTCCGTCTTTGGCTGGAGCTTAGCGATTTGACGAAAGGCCAGTCGGGCAGGGAAGATCATCGTTTGGCTGTGAGTCGGGGATGGCTGTTCCCAAGAAGAAAACCTCGAAAGGCAAGCGCAATCAGCGCCATGCCCACTGGAAAGCCAAGGCTGCAGACGCCGCCCGCAAGGCGATGTCGCTCGGCAAGGCCGTGCTGAGCGGTCGCTCCCAGGGCTTCGTCTACCCGATCAGCGAAGACGAGAGCAGCGAGAGCTGAGCCACAGCTCCTCAGCTGGCCGCCGGCGCCGGTTCCGCCACCAGCAGGTGGTGGAGCCGGCGCCGTTGATCCAACAGGGCGGCGGCCACGGGTCGAAGCGCATCGCGAGCCGGCAGGGAGCCTGCAATGGGTCCTTCGGTCTGCCCGGCAACCTTCTGCAGGTTGCTTCGGCCGGCTGAACCATCCCCCGGCGGGTCTACGAGCGCCTGCAAGGGCTGCTGATAGAGCTGCGGCGGCAGGCTGCAGAGGCTGGCCCGCACGAGGTTCCCAAGGGCGGCGGCACTCAGGGTGTCGCCGCCCTTGCGGCGTTGGCGGGCCTCTGCCTGAAAGCGCCAGCGGCGCGGCAGCTCCCAATGCAGAGGATGCATCAACCACAGCTCCTGGCAGCTCTGCCAGAGGGGCAGGTAGGCCTGAAGAGCCCTGTCCCAATGACCCAGCCAGCTGCGTTCCTGCTCGCGCAGCGTCTCTCCAGGCCCCTCGCTGCCCTGCAGGAGCTGGGGGACCAGGGCACTGCCGAGGGGACGGCAACCCAGGAGCCAGCCCTCGAGCAGCAGGGCATCGGCGGGCACCACCCGATCGGCGCAGCGATCGCCTTCACCATCGCGGAGGGTCTTGTCGAAGCGGGGCAACCGCAGCACCCCTCCGGAGCGCCATTGCTCCAGCCGCTCGCAGAGCAGGACAGGGTCGTGGCTGCCAGGCGGCACCCGCGTGACGCCAAAGGGATTGCCGGCCAGGGCCCGCTGCCGCTCCGCCCAGGGCAGGTAGACGTCGTCGATGGAGGCCACGGCGAGCCTGAAACCGAGGAGGGGCGCCAGCTCCGCCAGCACCCGGCCCAAGGTGCTCTTGCCGGCTCCCACCGGCGCATTGAGGGCGAGCACGGGGCGGCCCCCAGCCCCCGCAAGCTGATGCAGCCGCTCCAGCAACGGCAGGGCGAACCCATGCAGCAGCACCGGATCCAGGGGCAGCTCCGGCGGCAGGCGTGCACACCAGCGCCGATGCCACCCGTCCGGATCGGCAATACCGCAGCTCAGGAGCCAGGGGCCTTCAAACCCCCGCTCGAGCAGATCCTGGCGCTCAAGCCGCATCAGGTGCCCAGCTTGTAGGCCTCAAGCACGAGGGCGTACACCAGCCCGATGCGCAGGTTGTCGGCGATCCGCCAGCCCAGGGATGGAACGCCCTGCACCATCCGGCTCCGCAGCCGCACCAGCAGCTCGAGGGCCAGCACCAGGGTGAGCACGATGGCCGGCCGCCCACCGGGGAACAGGGGGAGCACATAGGAGGTGACATTGCCGCCGGCGTAGAAACCCAGCAGCAGGGCCAGCAGCACCACACTGCGGTGCCGCCAGCCCCCCCTGAGTTGGGCCGAAAGCGCCTCGGCCAGGCCGGCGCTGACGCGCTGAAAACGGGTGCGCTGGGGGAGCAGGGACGTCACAGCAAGGTCTCGAGATAGGAGAGCGTGATCCCCGGGCCTTCGCAAGCGGGCCCCTGGAGCACCCGATCCTCAGGGCCAAGACCGGAGAGCACGGCCCGGGCCGCGCCGAAGTGGCCAGGGGCGAGATGGTGGCCGTAGTGGCTCCGCGTAATCACGCAGGCCAGACCTGCCGTCGTCGCCGAGGCCAGGCCGGCGGGGGAATCCTCGATCGCCAGCAGCTGATCGGGCGCCAGCCCCAGGCGCTCGCTCGCCTGCCGGTAGGCCTCGGGATCGGGCTTCTTGCGGGCCACATCCTCGCCGCACACCCAGAAGCGGAAGGCCCCGCCGGCCTCGGGGAGCAGCCGCTCCACCAGGGCGGCCACCGCGGTGCGACCGCTGGTGGTGACGATCACCTGCTGCAGGCCGAGGCGCTGGGCCTCGAGGATCAGGGTGCGCACGCCGGGGCGCAACTGCAGCGC
>Ga0194122_10005983_pt1 | contig 11177 bp, 12 predicted proteins | sample TA2MahCa10mmetaG_FD_155487 | JGI IMG/M metagenome (GOLD analysis project Ga0194122, IMG submission 155487) | Freshwater microbial communities from Lake Tanganyika, Tanzania - TA2015021 Mahale Deep Cast 10m | ecosystem: Environmental > Aquatic > Freshwater > Lake | place: Tanzania: Lake...
TGCCGGCGCTTCGGGCGGCAGCCGCCGATGCCGAGACCGCTGCCCTGATCGACACAGGGGCAGAGCGGTTTGCCCAGCTGGCCGAGCGCAGCGACGGGGCGATCAGCGTCAGCGTCTATCAGGGGCGTGGCGTCGCCCCCGGCTGAGCGCCCGGCAGCCGGCGAAACTCGGCCAACACGGCCACCGCCCCGCGTCCGCTCTGGCTGATCTCCAGCTCCAGCAACGGTCCGCTGGCATCACGGCGTAGCCAGCCGCTGATTCGGCCGCTGTCCTCGGTTTCAACCAGAAGCACCCGGCAGCTGCGCGGTTCGATCCAGCCGATCAACGGTTCCACCGCCTGAAACGCCGCTTGCCCCTGGCGGTTGCGGCCTTGCACCGCACCGGGACCGGTTTGCACGGCAGCCCAGTCGCGCTGTCCGCGCACCCGACCATCGGGCCCCACCTGCAGCTGCAGCCGTTGCCGGCTGGCCGCCACACCAGCGCTCACATGGGCCAGGGCCTCGGCCTGCCACACACCCGAAAGGCCCGTGAGGTCACTGGGCGACGCGCACCGGCCAGGACTGGGGGCAGCAACAGCCCCGCCCCAGGGCAACTGCAGGGCCAGCAGGACTGCCAAAGCCGACCGGGGCAGAAGGTGGTGCATCGTTCAGACGCGCAAGCAGGCAGATCGGAGCCATTGTGGCCAGGCTGGTGGGCAGAGAGATCCACCCGTGGATGGCCAGCCCCTGATCCAGCAATCAGCATGCTTCAGCAAGATGAAGCCACCAAAGGCGGGGCCATGGATTTCTTCGAGCGGCAGTGGAGCTCCTACCGGGCGATCGTGGAGCACGATCTGATGGAGCACCGGGCCGTGGCGGGCGCCACCGCCAGGGCCATCGATGGCTGGCTGGCGGCGCGCCCCGCCACAGCAGCCGCCCCCCGCATGGTGGACCTGGGCTGCGGTGATCTGGCCCTGCTGGCACCGCTGCTGCGGCGTCTGCCCCTGGCCCACTACACCGGCCTCGACCTGGCTGGCGTGGTGCTGCCGCTGGCGCAGAAGGCACTTGGTGCAGTGCCCTACCCCACCTATTGGCTGGAGGGCGATCTGCTGGCCTGGGCGCAGGGCGATCTGGATGAGCGCGACGACGGCGGCAGCGGCGAGCAACCACGACGCACCGAGATCCTGCATTCGGCGTTCGCCATCCACCACCTCGATGACGACGCCAAGGCCACCTTTCTGCAGGCGGCCCGCCAGCGCATCAGCCCCTGTGGCCTGTTCATCTGGGTGGATGTGTTCCGCGAACCCGGCGAGAGCCGCAGCGCCTACATCGCGCGCTACAGCAGCCGTATCCACAACGGCTGGCCCCAGCTCAGCAGCGAGCAGCAGGAGCACGTGATCAACCACCTAGGCAGCTTCGACATCCCCGCCGACCGCGAGACGATCGCAGCGGCTGCCGCTGAGGCGGGCTGGCAGTGGCACTGGGCCTGGCAGGGGGCGCACCAGGCCGAAGCGATGGCCGTGCTCACCCCAGCCTGAGCTGATACGGTCCGCTCAGCTGTGCTCGCGCAGAAAGGCGATCGTGCCCTCGAGCTCATCGGCGAAGCGATCGATCTCTTCGGGGGTGGTGGTGAAGCTGAGGCTGGCGCGGGCGCTGCCGCTCAGGCCGTAGTGGCGGTGCAGGGGCTGGGTGCAGTGGTGCCCGCTGCGAATGCAGATCCCGGCCGAATCCAGCAACGCAGCAATGTCGTTGGCGTGCAGGCCCTCGACGTGGAAGGCAGCCAGAGCGCCACGGTCAGGCTGTTGATCGGGGGTCGGCCCGAGGATGCGCAGCCCCTCGATCGCCTGCAGCCGCTCAAACAGCTGGCGGGTGAGCTGCTGCTCCCAGGCGTGGATACGGTCCAGGCCGATGGCCCGCAGGTAATCGAGGGCCGCGCCCATGCCGATCGCCTCGCCGATCGCAGGCGTGCCGGCTTCAAACTTGTGAGGCAGATCAGCCCAGCTGCTGTGCTCCAGGAACACGTCCTGGATCATTTCGCCCCCGCCCAGAAACGGCGGCATCGCATCGAGCAGGGACTCGCGCGCCCACAACAAACCCATGCCGGTGGGACCACACAGCTTGTGGGAGCTGCCCACCAGAAAGTCGCAGTCGAGCTGCTTCACGTCCACCGGCAGGTGGGGCAGGCTCTGGCAGCCATCCACCAGCACCAGGGCACCGGCGCTGTGGGCCAGGGCCGCCACCTCGGCCACCGGGTTGAGACAGCCCAGGGTGTTGCTCACCTGCACCAGGCTCACCAGGCGGGTGCGCTCGGAGAGCTTGGCGCGTAGATCGGCCAGATCCAGTTCGCCGGTTTCGGTGAGACCCACATGGCGCAGCACGCAGCCCGTGCGGGCCGCCACAAGCTGCCAGGGCACCAGGTTGCTGTGGTGCTCCATGACCGTGAGCAGCACCTCGTCGCCGGGGCGCAGAAACGCTTCACCCCAGCTGCGGGCGACCAGGTTGATCGCCTCGCTGGCATTGCGGGTGAACACGATCTCGCGCGGATTGGCCGATCCCACAAAGCGCGCCGTCTTCTCCCGGGCGGCTTCAAAGCCGTCGGTGGCGCGGGCGCTCAGCTGGTGGGCACCGCGGTGCACGTTGGCGTTGTCGTGGTCGTAGTAATGGCGCAGGGCATCGAGCACCTGGCGCGGCTTCTGGCTGGTGGCGGCGTGATCGAGGTAGATCAGCGGCTGACCCAGGCAGGCGGTCTGCGCCAGCAGCGGAAAGTCGGGCCGGGTCAGGGCCGCCAGGTTCTCAGCGCCCAATGGAGCCTGTGCGCAAGCCATGCCTGCAGTCTGAAGCGATTCGGCCTCGAGCGACTGGGGCGGGCTCGCCGGTACGGCCGTCATGAGCTTGCCTCCCGATGGAGTTGCTCAAGCAGGGGCCGCCAGCCAGCAGCTGCGGCAGGCAGCTCGGCCAGCACCTCATCGCAGTAACCAGCCAGCAGCAAGCGGGCGGCCTGGTCCTCAGCAATGCCGCGGCTGCGCAAATAAAAGAGCTCCTCGCTCTGCAGCTGGCTCACGGTGGCACCGTGGGCGCATTTGACATCGTCGGCGACGATTTCGAGCTCGGGTTTGGTGTCGATGCGGGCGCGATCACTGAGCAGCAGGCTGCGGCTGAGCTGGGCCGCGTCCGTGCGCTGGGCTGCGCGCGGCACCTGCACGGCACCGTTGAACACGCTGCGGCCGTTGCCATCGGCCACGCTCTTGTGCACCTGATCGAGGCTGCCATCGGGCCCCTCAAAGCGCACCAGTGAATGGGTATCAGCCAATTGATCGTCATGCACCCACTGCAGGGCCCGCAGACGGGTCGCCGCGCCCCCACCACGCTGCACGATGCGCGGCTCGAGACGGCTGAAGCCCCAGCCGGCAGCGGCGGTGGTGAGTTGCAGGCTGCTGGTGGGGTCCTGGACCACAGCAAGATGCGCCAGCACGGAGGCATCAAGGTGACCGGCCGCAACAGCGGCCAGGTTCAAGCGCGAGCCCGCCTGCAGCGATGCGGCGATCACCACACTGCTCAACGAGCGACCGGTGGCGCGCAGTCGCAACGTCAGATCGAGTTGCGCCCCAGGCTCGAGCAGCAACAGAACCTGCACGGCGAGCACCTCGCCGCAGTCAGCGGCATCGAGGTCGAGCACCAGCTCAGAGGCTTCAGCAGAAACCCGAAGAGGCAAGAGCGCCACCTGGGCGGCTGCGTTGAGCCGCACGGGCCAGTGCTCGTGACAGTGGGTCTGCTCGAGCACAGCAGCAATCTGCGGCTGGGCCGCGCCAGCATCAAGCCGCTTGACTCCAGCGGGGAGCACCAGGTCCACCCATGGTTCAGGGCCGCTCCACAGCCGCGGCTCCAGCTGGCTGAAGCCCGCTGGATCACTGAAGCGCCATTCCTCCTGGCGGCGGCTGGGCAGGGGTGCACCCACCAGGGATTGCCAGGCCGCAGCCGTGGGGCTGGTCTGTGCGCTGCGGGCCAGCGGGGACGCCACCATCAGAACACCCCCGCCACAGCCAACTCCTGATCGACCCACTCATAACCAGTGCGCTCGAGCTCGAGAGCCAGCTCAGGACCGCCACTGCGCAGAATGCGACCCGCCGCCATCACATGCACGTGATCAGGTGTGATCAGATCAAGCAAACGCTGATAGTGCGTGATCAGCAGCGTGGCGTTGTCAGGGCTTGCCAGTTGATTGACACCGCCGGCCACGATGCGCAGCGCATCGATATCAAGCCCTGAATCGGTCTCATCGAGGATCGCCACCAGCGGCTCGAGCAGGGCCATCTGCAGGATCTCGTTGCGCTTTTTCTCACCACCGCTGAAGCCTTCATTGACCGAGCGCTCCAGAAAAGCCGGATCCATCTGCACCACAGCCAGGCGCTCACGCACCAGATCTTCAAAAGCAAAGGTGTCCAGTTCGTCGTGGCCCAGTTCGGCGCGCCGGGCGTTGGTGGCCACCCGCAGGAACTCCAGATTGCTGACCCCAGGAATCTCAACCGGGTACTGAAACCCGAGAAACAGACCGATGCGGGCCCGCTGCTCAGGCTCAAGCCCAAGCAGGTCCTCACCGCGATACAGCACGGCGCCATCGGTCACGGTGTAGGCAGGATGGCCTGCAAGCACCTTGGAGAGGGTGCTCTTGCCGCTGCCGTTGCGGCCCATGACGGCGTGGATTTCACCCGCGCGAATCGTCAGATCCACACCGTGAAGAATCGGCTGATCCTCAACCGAGGCCTTCAGGCCACGGATTTCAAGCAACACAGGGGCGTCAGAGCGAATCACGAATCAACAGATGCAGTGAAAGACAAAAAAGAAAAGAGCTTGTTCTTCAGCGGCTGATCAGCGTTGAACAGGCGCGACCGGTGGAGTGTTCATTCAACCCACGGAGCCCTCGAGTTTGAGCGCCAAGAGCTTGTCGGCCTCAGCGGCAAACTCCATGGGCAATTGATTGAAGACATCGCGACAAAAGCCGCTCACCATCATCGAGACCGCCTCTTCAAATGCGATTCCCCTGCTTTGCAGATAAAACAACTGATCTGCTGACAGGCGGCAGGTGCTGGCTTCATGCTCAACAACCGCATCACTCTGCTGCGAGCGAATGTAGGGATAGGTGTTCGCCGCCGCCTGATCGCCAATCAGCATGGAGTCGCACTGGCTGTAATTCTTGGCCCCACGAGCCTTGGGCCCGATCTGCACCAAACCGCGATAACTGTTGCTCGAGTGTCCAGCGCTGATGCCTTTGCTGACAATGGTGGAGCGGGTGCGAGGGCCCACATGGATCATTTTGGTGCCGGTGTCAGCCTGCTGACGATTGTTCGTGAGCGCCACGGAATAGAATTCACCGACCGATTCATCACCCTGGAGCACACAGCTGGGATACTTCCAGGTGATGGAGGAACCCGTTTCCACCTGTGTCCAGCTGATCTTGCTGCGCGCTCCACGGCACTGCCCGCGCTTGGTCACGAAGTTGTAGATACCGCCAATGCCGTTTTCATCGCCGGCATACCAGTTCTGGACTGTTGAATACTTGATCGAGGCATCATCGAGCGCCACCAACTCCACAACAGCGGCATGGAGCTGGTTGGTGTCAAACATCGGCGCCGTACAACCCTCGAGGTAGCTGACCGAGGCAGCCTCTTCGGCAACAATCAACGTGCGCTCGAATTGACCGGTATCACCTGAATTGATGCGGAAGTAGGTGGATAACTCCATCGGGCATGCCACACCCTTCGGAATAAACACGAAGGAACCGTCACTGAAGACAGCCGAATTCAGAGCCGCAAAGTAATTGTCATTGCTGGGCACAACGGTGCCCAGGTAACGCTCTACCAAGTCGGGATGCTCTTTGACCGCCTCGCTGATCGAGCAGAAAATCACCCCATGCTCTGCAAGCTGCTCTTTAAAGGTGGTCGCAATGGAAACGCTGTCAAATACAGCATCAACGGCGACGTTGGACAGCCGCTTCTGCTCACTCAGAGGGATGCCAAGCTTGTCAAAGGTTTCAAGCAGCTTGGGATCAACCTCATCAAGACTGGACTTTTTGACCTGCTGCTTGGGGGCAGCGTAATAAATGATGTCTTGATAATCAATTTTTGGGTAACCCAAAGCCGCCCAGTCGGGCTCCTCCATCTGCAGCCACTGCCTGTAGGCACGCAGGCGGAAGTCAAGCAAAAAAGAGGGCTCGTCTTTTTTGGCAGAGATCAGCCGAACAACATCCTCACTGAGGCCCTTGGCGATCTTTTCGGTTTCGATCTCAGTGACAAAGCCGTATTTGTACGGCTGGGAGACCAGATCACCAACAGCACTCGACGTCATGGCATACCTCAGCCGGAGACACTGGCTTTGATCTCGTCCATCGTGATGGTCTGCTTGTCACAGCGGAATGGGTTGTCTTCCGTCAGGAACAACATGCAGTGGCATTCATGCCGCTCACGCATCGGCACGCAGGGGCAGTTCCAGAACGCCTGAGCCACCTCAGCTTCCTTGTCTTCGTAGTGGCGGCAGGGGCACAGCGCAGCGCCCAGCTGGTCTTTGTGACGGGCGAGGCCTTCGAGCACCACCGCCGTCACGCCCGTGTCACTGCAGAAGTACGTCCCCGTTCGCTGGGCGTAGGTCTCAGCAAACTTGCGGATCACCTCAAGGCTTTCGGAGCTGGGCTCGGTTGCTGCTGAATCGGCCATGGGAGTACAGAGGCGAACGAAGCTCCCCAACAGGGCGGCGCCTTTACGAAACAACGAAGTTTCGTTTTAAGGCTAAACCACCGGTCTTTGCGGCGGGGATGTGCCGCCATTGTGCCCCGCAACCGCCGCTTGCTGACGTCAGTCCCCATTTGAGCGCCGTGCGTGGCATCGTGAGGTGACGACGACCTGTCCCCCGGTCAGCCATGAGCGCCACGATGCGCCCAACCATGCCCGCCAACGCCCAGGTCAACCCCCAGCCAGCAGAGCATGGTGCGCTGCCGACCCGGGATGGCCTGCTGGCCATTCTGCTGCGCGAAGGTGAGGCGACCGCCAGCGACATGGCCCGACGTCTTGGCCTATCGGTACAGGTCATTCGACGTCATCTGCGCTGCCTTGAAGATGAGGGTCTGGTTGAGGCCAGTCCATCCGCCGATGGCCCGGGGCGTCCCAGCAACCATTGGCGACTGAGCCGCCAGGGCCAGAACCAGTTCCCCAACGGCAGTGAAACGTTTGCGCTGGGCCTGCTGAGCTCGCTGGCGGGCCAGCTGCCTGATGAAACCTTTCGGGACCTCCTGGCCCAACAGGCACGGCAGAAGGCCGATGACTACCGCAGCAAACTCGGCGCTGCAGCCCTGCCCCAACGCCTGGCCCAGCTGGTCGAGATGCGGCGTGCCGAGGGCTATGTGGCCGAATGCTGCCCCGATGGCGATGGCTGGGTCCTGCGCGAATACCACTGTTCCGTCATGCGCATTGCTGAGCAGTTCCCCTGCGTCTGCGACCAGGAGCTGCAGTTGATCCAGCACACCTTTCCCGATTGCTTCGTGGAGCGGGTGCACTGGCGGCTCGAATCGGGGCATTCCTGTGGCTTCAGGCTGGCGCCCAAGCACCCCGGGCAGGCCCCTGGCTGCTGAAGCCCCAGGCCCATCGGGCCCGCTGAGCGCAGCCGAGGTCACCCAGCTCGAGAGCACGCTGCTGCCCGCGTTGGAGCGGCACCATCTGCGGCTGCTGGCCCACGCGCTGCGCACCCTGCAGCAGGTGCAGCACGGCCAGCCGGGCGGCCGGCAAGGCCTGCCGGATCCAACGACGATCGAGCCATGGCTGCTGCAGCAGCCCGGCATCGGTGACGACGCGGGTTTTGCCCACCAGCTGGCCGTGCAACTGGGCCAGGCAGGCCGGCAGCTCGAGGCCCTAGCGAGTGACCTCGGCATCGACGCGCTGGCACTGGAGCTTGAACACCTGATCAGCTGGGCTCAGCAGCAGGCAGACCAACGCCTGATCACGCCACCACACACCACACGCCAAGAGCCGCCAGCAGAGCCGCCAATGCGCCACTGAGGCCGGGACGATCCCGATCCAGAGGGGCCAGCACTGCAGCCATGGCGGGCGCTGTGGCCAACAGCGTCACAGCCTGTGCCACGGGCAACTGTGCCAGGGCGGCCTGCTGCAGGCCTATCCCCAGAGCCGTGCCCAGCAGGGTCGCCAGCAGCACCATCGACCAACGCGGTGCCGCTGGGCGCGGGCGCGGGCGCAGCCAGGCGCCGGCGAGCACTGTGGGAGCCAGCGGCAGCTGCACCAGGGTGGCGGCCGCCAGGCGCACAGCTGCCGCCTGCCACGGCGAGATCGTCGCAGCGGCCAACACCTGACGGGACAACAGGGCGCCGCCGCTGGCACACAGCACGGCGAGCAGTGCCAGCAGCACCCCCAGGCGCGATGCAGCCGGTTGGGGCGATACCGGGTGAACCGCAGCGCGGCGCGCCACAAGCAGCACCGCAGCGCTGACCAGCAGCACGCCCAGCAGTTGCAACCCATCGGGCCATTCGGCCAACAGCCAAAGGCCCGCCAGGGTGGTGACCACCGGGGCGGCGGCCTCGATGGTGAGCGTGGAGCGGGCCCCCAGGCGGCGCAAGGCCGCAAAAAACAGGCTGTCGCCGGCGGCAATGCCGATCACCCCGCTGGCGGCCAGCAGCAGCCAGGCCGCAGCGGGTAGCGGTTGCCACAGCAGCAGCTGCAGAGGCAGCAGCAACAGCAGTCCCAGAGCGTTCTTGAGCAGATTCAGCTCAGCCGCCGTCAACGAACTGGGCAAACGGCGCCAACAGAAGCTCGCCAGCGTCCAACACAGGGCCGCCGCCAGCGCCGCCAGAACGCCACCGAACAACGTTGACTCGCAAGGCCCTGCGATCATCGAGCCACCACACCCTTGAGGCGGCCATGCGCATCGATGATGCGATCAGCTTTTTTCGCCTGAGCTGCGGCCGCTGGCACTCGCAGCGCAGCAGTCACCACCTGCTGCATCGCCGCGCTGAGGCGGGCGGCTCCTTGATTGTGGTCGAAGAGCTCAAGCGGGATGATCCCCGGTTGATCACCATCGCCCAACTGCATCAGCAGGATCCTGCTGCCCTCGTTGGCGGCTGCTGGGTGCGGTGGAGCGGCTCGATGGCCTGGGACAAGGCCGGCGAAACCCACGAAGGCGAAAGCGTCTTTGGGCTCATCCCGACCGATGAACGCGGCCGGGCGGGACTGTTGCTGCGTGACCGCGGGTATGCGGAGACTGCCCCGGTGGCAGGCAACTTCGCGATGGATGAGCGCGACAACCTGCTGTTGACCACCAGCTACGAGACGATGAACAGTCTCGAGCGCTTCAGCTTTGCCGGGCCGAATGTGCGCCTGCGCACCAGCACCGTCGAGGGGTTGTCCAACACCGCCTCGTTCTGCGTCGAAAGCCGCCTGATCGAGGAGCCTGGCGACACCGCTGCTGCAGCTGCCCAGCAGCAGCAGCCGGCGCCCCAGGCGTCAGCGGTCCTGTCGGTTTTGGGCTGGTAAAGCATCCGCAGCGAACGTTACGGACTGTGAGTCCTACCGCTGAGCGCCGAAACGGTGCCCTGGCGCACTTCTACGATCCCCAGCGATGACTGCCAGAGTTCGCGTGGCCCTGCCGCTCCTGAAGTACGCACCCACCACCCAGAACGCTCGCGTGAATGCGTTGCGGGTGGGTTCCGATGAGGATCCCAAGGCTGCCTCCATGGACAAAGCCATGGACCGCGAAAACCAGAACTTCGTGATTGAGGCTGCTTACAGGCAGATCTTCTTCCACGCCTTCAAGGTTGACCGCGACCGCACCCTCGAATCGCAGCTGCGCGACGGTCAGATCACCGTGCGCGACTTCATTCGCTCGCTGTGCCTCTCGGACACCTTCACCCGCAGCTTCTACAACCTCAACAGCAATTACAAGGTCGTCCGCCATCTAGTGGAGAAGCTGCTGGGGCGTCAGACCCATGGCAAGTCCGAAGAGATCGCTTGGTCAGCCGTGCTCATGACCCGCGGCGTCAAGGGCATGGTCGATGACATCCTCGACAGCCAGGAGTATCTCGAAGCCTTCGGCTACGACACGGTTCCCTATCACCGCAACCGCGTGGTGGGCTCCCGTGAGCTGGGCGAGACCCCGTTCAACATCACCAGTCCCCGTTACGACGCCTACTACCGCGGCATCCTGGGCTTCCCCCAAGTGGTCTACACCGGAACCGCCAAGGCGATTCCCGAGCGCAGCCGTCAGCGCCGTGGTGGTTACGTCGAGGACTATCTGCCCTGGGTGCGCAACCTGCCGGCCCTGCGGACCAGCGGCGGAGCCGGTGGCAACACCTCGATGGACTACCTCTCGAAAGTGCCCTACCGCAGCATCGGTCGCTGAGGCGCAACCAACCTCCATGCCTGTCAAGCGTCCCAACAGGGACGCTTTTTTGTTGGCGATGGGAACTCCAAGCGTGTCCAATGACACGAAATGTCGTCAGTGGTTCCTGACCGCAACCGCCAGGACCTCTCCAGAAGTGGGAAAGTCAGCAGACTGATCCCGAACGAAATCCAAAGCCGTGACGCAGTCCCTCTCCTCACTGGCGATGATGACCCTGCGGCAGCTGCGCCAGGTCGCCAGCGATCTGGGGGTCAGCCTCTACAGCCGCAAATCGAAGGAAGAACTGCTTGAGGCGATCAACCAGCGCCAGGGCCGTCGCTCTGGTCTGGGCAAGATCGAATCGGGTCTGGATCCGGCCCCCAGGCCTGCAGCCGAGACCCACGTGGTGTTTCTGCCCCGCGATCCCCAGTGGGCCTATGTGTTCTGGGAGATCTCCGAGGCTGATCGCAACAGCGCTCAGGCAGCCGGTGCGACGCAACTGTGCCTGCGCGTCGCCGATGTGACCAACCTGGCTCCGGGATCGGCGCACCCACACACCATGCAGGAGGTGGTGGTCGACAGCCATGCCACCGAGTGGTATCTGCCGGTGCCGCTCAGCGACCGTGACTACCGCGTCGAGCTGGGCTACCGCAAAGGCGGCAGCGGCGGCTGGATCTCCCTGGCTTTCTCATCTGTGGCACGGGTTCCTGCGCTGCACCCCAGCGAGCAGATCCTCGATCAGTTCGTGCCCTTTTCCCTGGACTCTGCCCCCTCTGAAGCCACTGCCGATCTGTTGCAACCTGCTGACAGCGGTCTGCACGAGCGCCT
>Ga0194122_10005984_pt1 | contig 11177 bp, 6 predicted proteins | sample TA2MahCa10mmetaG_FD_155487 | JGI IMG/M metagenome (GOLD analysis project Ga0194122, IMG submission 155487) | Freshwater microbial communities from Lake Tanganyika, Tanzania - TA2015021 Mahale Deep Cast 10m | ecosystem: Environmental > Aquatic > Freshwater > Lake | place: Tanzania: Lake...
AAATATATAAAAAATTCTATTTGTCGTATCCGTTTCAAATCCCATAGAATATGTGGGAGTTGAAGTGGTATTATTAGGAAATTGAGCTAAAGTAAAAATGTTAGCACTCCATTGATTTCTAAAACTAGGAGTTGCTAATGTAATTGAACCAACAACATCCAATTTAGTTGCAGGACTCGTAGTACCAATACCTACACTACCTCCATATGGTTGTAAATGAATTTCACCCGCATTTGTTCCATTATAAGTTTGAAATTGGAAAATTGCAGAACCATTTCTGCGTAAATACATCATGTCATTATTAGTCGCGCCAACTGATAAAGCTGCCGCTGAATTTACAATAGATAACCCAGCAGTACCGCCTGTTGTTAAAGCACTCGTTGTGCCTATACCTACATTACGATTGCTATCAACTATCATTGCATCTGCATTAGCAATTCTTATATAAATATTTTTACCACTTGATGCATTTAAAAATGTAGTACCATCATTGCCCTGTAACATAGCATAATTACCAGCCGCAGTTTGATTTACACGGGTTGTGCCAAAATATGCATATCCTGAATATTGTGGATTGCTCCCTATTTCAGCCCATCCAATTCTCGCATTTGCATTGTCGGCTGTAGAAGCACTTACTTCAAATTCATATGCCGGTCTAGCGGTACCAATACCAACTCTACTACCACTTATAACAAAATCATTTGCATTGTATTTACCCGCTACAACTTTGTTGTTGCTAAATACTTCAAATATAGGTAATCCAGCTATGCTATTTACACTAAATAAACTACCACTTAAACTATCTACAACATTTATTAACCTACCATTATAACCATTTACACTAAATAAACTTGCGCTGGTAGATCTAGGTATTTTTGAACTACTTATACTTAAACTGCCTGTAACGCCTGTTGCTTGTAATATTGCCATATGTCAATTTATAAATAGTTAATTATATATTATAATCCAAATCTAGATTTACCCGCTTGAAAATTTTGTTGTATTTCTGGTACAGATAACGCTCTATTGTAAACACTAAAACATGCTAATTTACCATTGTAAATAGGCATACAACACGGACTTCTTACAAGACCAGGAGCATTATTGGCAAACGCAGTCTGTGAAGCATTAAAATTGTTACTGTTTTGAAATACACCGTTTAAATATACTCTTATTTGTGGCGTAGCTTCACTTCTAGCAAATACAGCTGTAACATTATACCAAGATGTAGAATTTAATGTATTTAAAAAAACTACACCACCTTCTCCGTAAGTTGGACCTATCAACCAATAAACACCGTCTTTTCCTATGCCGAATCTATATCCATCGCCGCTGCCTGCATTACTAAATAAACCAGATTGACCAGAAGATGCCGGAGGATTTTTTATCCAAGTACTTATTGTAAAGTTACCTGTTGTAGGTACCATATTGGATGCAAATGTAAAACCAAGAGTAGCACTAGACGGAAAAGATCCTGCTACCGTGGCAAAATCATAACATCCTCCAACTTCGCTGGAATATGGTATAGGACCATATGTTGTAGCATTATAATTACCACCACTCATGTCTCTCCAAACAAGATTTGCAGTACCATTAGTAGCACCAACCGAAGCAGCATATGGACCAGCATTAGAACCACTTACAGTCTGTGGTCCCCATATATAATAAACCTGACTTGTTGCTGTATTATTAAAAAATTGAAAACCACGATCTGTTCCTGTTATACCTGTAAAAGTAGTTGAGTATCGCGTCCAGGTTGTAGTTAAAGCAAAGCCTACGACATGACTATCATTTAGTCCATAAACTAAAGATTCTCCTCCACTGGCTCCTTTAGCAAATATACTAGTCGTATATGTACCTCCAGCGGATAAAATCGGCAATGCTGCACTATACAATAACCCCCATGCCACATTACCAACTCCACCACAAACTGCCACATTATTTCTAGCAATTTTTACAGCAGTATTTGTACCAATAGGATCTGTTATATCAGTTGTGTTAAATGTAACATTTGATGTGGGACCACAATAACCACTCCAACTACTTGCAAAAGTGTTTGTATATGTTAATAAATTTGTAACTGGTTGACCGCCACAACTATTTGCGTCGGCAGCATCTAAGCACAATACCAAACCATCTGTAACTATTCTTGGACCATATTGATTTGCCATATATATTATAATTATAATCCAAATTTACTTCTCAGTGAATTAAAGTTTTCTCTTATCTCAAACTGAGACAGTGTTCTGTTATAAACTCTTACATTAGACACTTTACCTTTGAACATGTAAGAATTATCAGTACTTTCATACCAATCTCCTACTGTAAATGATCTGTCTGTATATCCATCATACTGTGCACCGCCAAATGTATCTGATGCACTTTCTACTCCATTTATATAAATTTTCATAGTAGTATTTAGGCCGGTATACAATGTAGTACATACAATATGATACCACTTGTTCGTTACTAAATTTGTTGGAGATGAATAAAGCGTACATTGTGCGCCGCCAATATTATTTGAAAATATTATACGATTACCGCCGTAAAAACCAAAATACGGTAAATATCTACCCATAAACATGTTGTATGTGTTTATGCTTTGTTCACAATTTATCCACGCTTCCCATGATGAATTATTTCCAAAGGCTATATATGATGTAACACATTTTTGATTTGTTCCGTTAAAACTTAAACATCCTAAATTACTCGTATTTAAATTGGGATTGTTATAAAATGTACCATTATACAAATTACTACTGTTGTTAAACCAAGTTAATCTGCTGCCTGCAATAAATTTACTAGGATAATTTCTTTGCTCAATTTGCAAAGCACTTACATAAAGATAATTAGCTCCCGATTGACCCGTTAAATTAGGCCTAAATTGAATGGTTATATATTTACAATTATTTACACCGCCATAATCTCTTACGGTAGAACTTGGAGTAAATACTATATATGCTCTTTGCCAAACATTTCTTAAAGATGTATTTACAGTTGTTTGACTTGAATATATATCTCCGCTGTAATAACCATATGTAGGATGTGCAGTAGAATAATTTCCAGTGTGCCAATCTGTGCCAGTACTATTTTGTGTAACCCATCCTAAAGCACTGTTAGCTTCCGTCAAAGTAGTAGACGATGGTATGTAAATGTAAATACTTGCGCAATATGTAGTGTCATAACTTCCTATATCAGTAACCTGAATTTTATTTGAATTAGTTTGACCAATTCCAAATCTACTGTAATAGTCAGGATTAGAATCTGAAATTTTATAAACAGTCATACCCGCAACAGGAGGACTTATATCTGTAGATACAGCAATAGAACTATGTGCAGTAGAATTTACAGGAGCATAATTTGAAGTTGCTGTCATTAGTTTAGTTGTACTTTCTGCTTGTGGACAATTTAATGCAACATTATTTGTGGGTTCACCGTTTAAACTATTAGTATCCGATGCATCTAAACACAATATTAAATTGTTACTACTCAATCTTGGTCCGTCAGCATTACTCATATATTATAATCCCAATTTCTTATTTATAGTATCTAGTTGCTTTTGTTGATTATTGATCTTATCAACAATTTCTTTAATACCTTGTATCAATACAGCAGTCAATTTAGTGTAATTTACTCCACTTAATTTACCAGTGTGATCGTAACTTACAAATTCAGGATAAATTTTAGCGACTTCTTCCGCTATTAAACCTATCATTAGTTCACCATTAGGATCATTTTTATATCTAAAATATACAGGTACTAAACTTAATATTTTTTGTAAATGCGGAGTCATTAACGGAGTAATATCAGTTTTTGATTCCTCAGTAGAAGTTTCTACTAAACTACCAGCAACTGTAAGCGTTGTACCAGACACCGTTAAAAATGAAACACTGTCTATTGTTGTATTACCCGTAGACTTAACAAGATAATTTGGTTGATTTGTAAATACACCCGAATTCGTACCACTTGCACCTGAAATGCCTCCTGCCATATTAACACCCGATGAACCTCCGCTACCAGCTGTGCCACTACTACCACTGCTACCACTTGTACCACTGCTACCACTTGTACCGTTGGATCCAGAACTACCACTACTACCACTACTACCACTACTACCACTTATACCACTACTACCACTTGTGCCACTGCTACCACTGCTACCACTTGTACCACTGCTACCACTTGTACCATTAGATCCACTACTACCATTTGTGCCACTACTACCACTACTACCACTGCTACCACTTGTGCCACTACTACCACTTGTACCGTTGGATCCACTACTACCATTTGTGCCACTACTACCACTTGTGCCACTACTTCCACTACTACCACTGCTACCACTACTACCACTGCTACCACTACTACCACTGCTACCACTTGTACCACTGCTACCACTTGTACCGTTGGATCCACTACTACCATTTGTACCACTACTACCACTTGTACCACTGCTACCACTACTACCTCTGCTACCACTTGTGCCACTACTACCACTTGTACCGTTGGATCCACTACTACCATTTGTACCACTACTACCACTTGTGCCACTACTTCCACTACTACCACTGCTACCACTACTACCTCTGCTACCACTTGTACCACTGCTACCACTTGTACCGTTGGATCCAGAACTACCATTTGTGCCACTACTACCACTTGTGCCACTGCTACCACTACTACCACTGCTACCACTACTACCACTGCTACCACTTGTACCGTTGGATCCAGAACTACCATTTGTGCCACTACTACCAGTTGTACCGCTACTTCCACTACTACCACTACTACCACTACTACCTCTGCTACCACTTGTACCACTGCTACCACTTGTACCGTTGGATCCACTACTACCATTTGTGCCACTACTACCACTTGTGCCACTACTTCCACTACCACCACTGCTACCACTACTACCATTGCTACCACTTGTACCACTGCTACCACTTGTACCGTTGGATCCAGAACTACCATTTGTGCCACTACTACCACTTGTGCCACTGCTACCACTACTACCACTGCTACCACTTGTACCACTGCTACCACTTGTACCATTGGATCCAGAACTACCATTTGTGCCACTACTACCTGACGATCCACTTGTACCAGATTCACCACTTGATCCACTAGTACCACTACTACCACTTGTACCCCTACTACCACTTATACCATTGAATCCAGAACTACCACTTGTACCACTACTACCACTTGTACCACTGCTACCACTACTACCACTGCTACCACTACTACCACTGCTACCACTTGTACCACTACTACCACTTGTGCCGTTGGATCCTGAATTACCATTTGTACCACTACTACCTGACGATCCACTTGTACCAGATTCACCACTTGATCCACTAGTACCACTACTACCACTTGTACCGCTACTACCACTTATACCGTTGAATCCAGAACTACCATTTGTGCCACTACTACCACTTGTTCCACTACTTCCACTACTACCACTTGTTCCACTACTACCACTGCTACCATTTGTGCCACTGCTACCACTTGTACCGTTGGATCCAGAACTACCATTTGTACCACTACTACCTGACGATCCACTTGTACCAGATTCACCACTTAATCCACTTGTACCACTACTACCACTTGTACCACTACTACCACTTATACCGTTGAATCCAGAAGTACCATTTGTACCACTACTTCCACTTGTACCACTACTTCCACTTGTGCCACTACTACCACTTGTACCACTGCTACCACTGCTACCACTGCTACCACTTGTACCACTGCTGCCACTTATACCACTACTACCACTACTACCACTACTACCACTACTACCACTACTATCACTACTACCACTACTACCACTACTACCACTTGTACCGTTACTACCACTACTACCACTTGTACCGCTACTACCACTTGTACCGCTACTACCACTTGTACCAAATATTATCAATTCTCCGATATAATTACCAAGATCATCAATTAAATAATTACCAAATTCATCTTGTAAATAAATAATTATACTTCCAGAACTTGTTCCACTACTACCATTACTACCGTTACTACCACTTGTACCACTACTACCACTTGTACCACTGCTACCACTTGTACCGTTGGATCCACTACTACCATTTGTACCACTACTACCTGACGATCCACTTGTACCAGATTCACCACTTGATCCACTTGTACCACTACTACCACTTGTACCGTTGAATCCAGAAGTACCATTTGTACCACTACTTCCACTTGTACCACTACTTCCACTTGTGCCACTACTACCACTTGTACCACTGCTACCACTGCTACCACTTGTACCACTGCTGCCACTTATACCACTACTACCACTACTACCACTTGTACCATTGGATCCGGAACTACCATTTGTGCCACTACTACCACTTGTGCCATTACTTCCACTTGTGCCATTACTTCCACTTGTACCACTACTACCACTTGTACCACTACTACCACTACTACCCGATGTGCCTGAAGTTCCGGATGTACCGGAGCTGCCATTTGAACCGTCTGTACCACTTGATCCGGAAGATCCATTTGAACCACTTGAACCATTTGATCCAGATACAAAAATTGATCTACAAGCAACTGCGTAACCAACAACGGGATTTGGAAATGTTATTATAACGGTACTTATACTAACTAATTCTATATTTTCAGGTATTATTTGATTATAATTTTCATCAAAAGTTTGAACCATAACTAATCTTCTATCAAAATTATGATTAAACGTCCAAGTCGAGGATGGTGTATCAAATTCTTGTGTAATACAAGTAGTCTCGTTCATAGAACTTGTACCACTACTACCACTACTACCACTTGTACCACTACTGCCACTTATACCACTACTACCACTTGTACCACTACTGCCACTTATACCACTACTACCACTTGTACCACTACTGCCACTTATACCACTACTACCATTTGTACCAGTGCTGCCACTTAAACCAGTAGCAATCCAAGACAAAGCACACGTTCTATCACACTCTATATTTTCGGCGCCTACTATATTGGTTAAATTTAAAATATAAATGTTATCGATTTCTTCTGAATCATCAATTGAATCAACTTTCCATAATCCTGTACTTGCATTATTACCGATTTGATTAAGTTGTAAATAAACAATAGCGCTTGAACTAACAGCAGTTTTTAACTCGTTAAACCATCCGGTATAATCAACAATATTTTCATTAAATCTGGAAAATTTAATTTTATTAATATCCGAGATAACTCTTGTAGTCGCGCCAGAAGGTAAACCAAATGTTTTAAAAAAACCCGGACTGGGACCAGCTGGATCTGGACTTATACAATTTTCAATTGTCCATCTTCCGGAATTAGCACCATCATAACCATCGATACCACTTGTACCCGATGTACCTGATGTGCCAACTGATCCTGATGTACCTGATGTCCCTGATGTTCCATCGTTACCTATTCCGCTAGATCCACTTGTACCACTTGAAGTTGGTATAGGAGCTGGTTGAGTAATATAAATCCATTCAGTATCATAATCTTGACTTGATGCTTTAGCTAAAACTTGTGTAGGTTTTCCACCAGATGGAACACCTGCACCAGTAGATCCAGTTTGACCACTTGTGCCTGAAGTACCATTTGTACCATCTGTACCTGAATAACCCGAAGAACCTGAACTTCCACTTGTACCTGAATATCCACTTGATCCACTACTACCAGTATTATCAATACATTTTATCTGTTTTTCTAAATGATCTACTATTTTTAAAAAAGGCTTTAAACTAGCATCACCCACGCTTGATCTAGATTTTTTGTAATCTTTTATTGCATTATTTAAATCACACGGTTTAGGTGGACATGTATTATCATCACAATTCGCCATTTGTTATAAATATAAAATAGACAATATATAAAAACTATATTTATATAAACAAAAATAGTATTTTAAACGGAATGAAAAAGTGAAATCGGCACTCTACGCCATTCACCTGTACTATAAATATAAAAATAATTTCCATCGTAACTTATCCAACCGTCTTGTCCATAATCGGAGGATTGATAAGGCACTTGATAATAATATTTTTCAGGAAATCTTTGAAAAACTCTAAAAGCCGTATTGATAGGCCTACGATTCATATTCGTATAAATGGGATCGCCATTGCAATCGTAACCGCTGATATATTGTTGTGTACTATAATCATAATCAAATGTAGTAATTTCTCGTTTTAACCATCCAGCCGGCGATTTATATACATATATATATTTACTATCATAGGCCAACCAACCATCTTCACCATAATCTTGTATAGTTTTAGGTGCAGGATGAAATATTGTTGATGTCGTAGATATAGGTGAAATCTTATTATAACCAGAATCATTTTTAACAATATCAGATTTTAATTCCATACCAACATTATCTATAAAATTATAGTCAGTATTTTTGTCTTTAATATTGGTAGTATCTTGATATTTTACAGGAGAAATATCAGAAAATTCAGATACAACTTGTTCGTCCAATTTAATTTTACGAATAGTAAATAATTTATTTGTAGTATTTTTTATACCACTCATACTTGTAACAATTGTATCGTTTAACAAATAAGCATTTACATTTAAATCAAATGTTGTTTTGACATTACGATCTTCTCCATCATTTACTTCTTGTTCAATTGTATAATTATCTATTCTAGCTCTAAACTTAAATCTTTCTCTATCACCCCAATAATCTTTAGCCGCATAATTAATTTGTTCTAATAACTTATTATTTTGATCTACATAATCAGTCCAAATTATACATTCATAACTAATATTTATATGATTTGGTAATGATACGCTATAAATTTGTTTTGTTGGCTTACTCTTAAAAACGCCTCGATTCAATAAATCGAACCTATCATATTTATTTTTTTCAGTATAATTCATCAAAGTTTGATAGTTAAGATAACGATTGAAAGTAGCTAAATCTTTATTATTCTCAACATTTTTTCTACGGATCATAAATGCTGGTAATAGTATTTTACCTTGGTTATCTCTAATATGACCAAATTGTTTCATGGCATACCATCTTTCAGAATTGCCATAAATTACAGGTACTCTTACCACTTCACCATTATCCATTACTTGTAATTTGAGTGTATTATTTAATGTGCTTATTATTGCAGTATCAATATCAAGTAATGTAACTGTAAAATTCTTTTCTTTGTCTGTATCACGACGAACCGCGTTTGCGCGATTATAATTAACCTTTACATCCGATTGATTATTATTTTTTTCAATTGGATTAGGTGAATTATTTGGATTAGATACATTATTTGGGCCCCATGCCATAAATTATGTTTGTCTTTCTACGAGGTTAATTTTACTAAGTCTTGTATAGTGAGTATTGACAATTAAACTCCAAGACTTGTCTGGATGACCACCTAAAAATTGTTCTTGTACAACATTATCCATTTCATAATATCTTTCATTATAAAGTACAAGATCTCCAATTTCGGGAAAATAATTTGTAGTGATACAATCACGTTCTCTGAATCTATATGCTATATCTTGCTTACGATCCGGTCCATAACCTTGATTTTCTGTACTAATATCACTTCTCTCAACCAAACAACTTAAATTTATAGCCGGATAAAATACTTTACCTTTATCACTACTACTTTCACCATAAATATTTGTAGTTGTTTCGTAAGCAGCAATCTTAAATACTTGTACTACACATTCAATGATATCACCGACAAGTTCAGCATTTATCGAACCTAACATGTTTATATCTCTTCTAGAAAAATATCTACCCGGTAAATAATTAGGACTATAGATACCTACATCTTTTCTGCCTTGAGTCCAATATTCTGGAAAAGCTGGATTTTGCTTAGGATATTGTTTTGTGGTTGGTGCAGCCATAAATTATCCTATGTAAATATGTAATGGTACTTTTGAAAGCATTTTTTGCATTTCATCGCTTTCTTTACCTTTATTTTCTAATTGATTCACACGCAATGTTTTTTCAAGCATGTCTCTCAATTTTTCAAGTAAAGTATCTTTTTCTTCTTTAGCTTCTGCTCTTAATTCTGCACCATCAAGTGTTACTTCGCCGCCTGGAATTGGTACTGTGCTATATTTTTGAAGAATACGACCAAGTGTTTCTTTACAAAGTGCCAAGAAATATTTCCTTATCCATTGTTTACCCGCTTGATTTATCTTACAATATTGACAATATTCATAAGGCACATCACTTGGATCGCTGATATATTCATAACGAGAACCACTTGTAAAATTTGTTATATTTTTATCACTCTCAATATAATATTCAATCCAAACTCTAGTATTTTCAGTAGGAATTGGAAACAATCTCAATTGATTATTACCTAACAATTCAAATCCGAAATGACTCTTACGAACCATATCATTGAACTCAATAGCCTGTACTCTTTCCAAATCTTCAAATATAGGAGTCATCAAAAATTGTGTAGCTGGGCTATAAGCACTGAAACCCATTTCTTGAAGCACATTACTATAACTCATACCGGTCATGCTAAATGGATCGTATATACGAGCTATAGCAGGTGGTCTAAAATGAAATATTCTACGAACTTCAATTCGCGAACCAGTTATATGCGCGACATCTTTACCAATTAATGTATTTAAATCAAATGTTTGTTTTGAATTAGCCAAACTTGCGGTTATATCAAAATAATTTTTTCTAAGTTGTACTTCGCCGCCAACAAGTGCTTCGCTACCATATTGTTTGCTTAATTGTACAACAAATGGTAAACCGGTACCTTTAACACCCAATCCTGTCAAATTTTTATATTGATCCTGTGGTAGACCTTGTACATTAATTAAGTTATTTACAATATTAAATTCATTAATAACACGGTTGTATTCTAATACAGATTCTTCAAAACAAGCATAAAAGTTAACATCAATCATTTCAATGTCAACTATGGGATAACCTAATCTTTTAGCTGCCCACATCGCACTGCCACTACAATCATTTTCGAATGTGCTTTCTCCAGTACCACAATTTTCATTTAGATAATAACCAAATGGTACACTTCCAGAGGTTACAACACTGCCACTGCCAGGCCATCTCACTCTGTCGGCATCGAGATTAGCACTCATATTTTAGTCTGCCCTTTCACACGATGAGTTTTAATCATCAGATACAGATATTTATTGACATTAGCACTCATTAATTATAAATATCT
>Ga0194122_10005997_pt1 | contig 11156 bp, 6 predicted proteins | sample TA2MahCa10mmetaG_FD_155487 | JGI IMG/M metagenome (GOLD analysis project Ga0194122, IMG submission 155487) | Freshwater microbial communities from Lake Tanganyika, Tanzania - TA2015021 Mahale Deep Cast 10m | ecosystem: Environmental > Aquatic > Freshwater > Lake | place: Tanzania: Lake...
AAGAGGGCAATGCAAGGCCAACAGGCAGTAGACGCCTTAAACCGAAGATGGCTGCTGCTTGAACTGCGGTTCGTCGCCCCCTGCTTGCCGGCAGCAGGTTCATACAGGCGCTAGCTTACTAGCCCGGTACCGGCCAGGGCATTGCTACTTACCCCTGCGGTATTGGGGTCGGTGGCTGGGGCTGGGGCCTGCTTGATCACGCCATCTGCAATTAGTTTTTTTACCAACTGCTCTTGCATGCCCGCGAAGCGAAGAAACCCCTCAAGCGGCATGACGAGCTGATGGCTGGTAGAAGGTACTAGCTGGGACTGCTGCCCGGGCTGGGCTGCTGCAGGTGTGAGCGTGGCGAAGTCGACCCGAACAAGGTTGCCTGTCATGGAGATGTTACTAACAATGTCTGAAAATAGCGTTTGCATGGTAAAACCTTTTTGTGAAGTGAGAGCCACTGTTGGGAGATTTTTTCCTAAAATCCCGAACAACTACCAGTCACTTTACCTCAAGCGCTTGTCTTAATTCCAGAACGAAGATTGTTTCTATGGTTATTCTTTTTGTCCATCAAAACTTTCCGGGTCAGTTCAAACACCTGGCACCCGCCCTTGTAAAGAGGGGCCATAAGGTATTAGCCCTGACCATTAAGGACGCCCCGCCGATAGACTGGATGGGGGTGAGAGTCATTCCCTACATGCCCGCTCGGGGATCGACTGCCAACATACATCCTTGGGTGGTTGATATTGAAACCAAAATTATTCGCGCAGAAGCGGCATTTCGGGCGGCAGTAGCGCTACGCGGTCAGGGGCTTAGGCCCGACCTGATCGTAGCCCACCCCGGCTGGGGAGAGAGCCTCTTTTTAAAGGATGTCTGGCCCGAGGCAAAGCTGGCCATATATTGCGAATTCTTTTATCACCCTACGGGGGCGGATGTTGGCTTTGACCCGGAGTTTTCGACTATAGACTTATCCGAGGTCTGTCGACTGCGGTTAAAAAATCTCAATAACGAAATGCACTTTCAGGTTGCTGATGCGGCCCTATCGCCCACCCAGTGGCAGGCCAGTACATTTCCGGAACCGTTTCGGTCAAAGATCACGGTGGTTCACGACGGGATTAACACCAGGCAACTGAAACCCGAACCAAGGCCAGCGTTTCTGCCTGCTGCTGGCCAGGCCTTGGGCCTAGCCATTGATCCGGACCGGCCTGTGGTGACCTTTGTGAATCGGAACCTCGAGCCCTACCGTGGCTACCATTCTTTCATGCGGGCGCTACCCAGGATTCTTCTTGAAAATCCGCGGGCAGCAGTGTTTATTATCGGCGCAGATGGGGTTAGCTATGGAAGCGCTCCTGCCTCAGGCACATGGAAGAACATATTTATCCAGGAGGTTCGGTCTCAGATTTCTGATGAGGACTGGAAGCGGGTTACCTTTTTTGGGCATTTGGACTACGAACGATTTGTTCTGCTGATCAGGCTTTCAACAGTGCACGTGTACCTAACCTATCCATTTGTTCTGAGTTGGAGTCTCTTAGAGGCAATGAGCCTAGGCTGTGCGATTGTGGGTAGTCGAACCCCACCCGTGCAAGAGGTGATTACAGATGCAGAAAATGGCCTCTTGGTAGATTTTTTTTCCCCAGAAGAGATAGCGCAGGCAGTAGCCAGGCTACTGGCCAATACAGAGGAGCGCGCCCAGTTTGGCACGGTGGCACGAGACCGCGTCGTACAGAACTATGACCTTGAGTCGATCTGCATTCCGAAACAGATGCAATGGGTGGAATCGCTTCGCTAGCTATTGAATCTGCGCGGTAAACTCAATAGCGAGGGGAAAGCTCGGCACTGAGGGAAAGCCTGAGTTCGGCCCACTTTCGATGGCATTGAATAGGTCGAGAAGAAACGCCCCTTCAATAATGCGCCCAAACACCGCATAGCCTGGGTTGGCATTGCTTACAAAGTCGAGTCCTGGATTATCTTGTAGGTTGAAGTAAAACTGGCTAGTTGCCGAGTTGGGCTCGGTGGTTCTTGCCATTGCGATGGTGCCTTTGAGATTCTTCAGGCCGTTACTTGACTCTAGTGAAATTGGATCTCCCGGAGTGCCTCGCGGCTGCAGCTTGGCGTTGTACAGCCCACCCTGGAGTACGAAGTTCTGCTCGAGACGATGAAATACGGTGCCGTTGTAGAAGCTGGCATGCACGTAGGAAAGGAAGTTAATAACGCTAATCGGCGCGGCCTCGGGGAGTAGTTCCATGGTGAGCGCTCCCAGGTTGGTCTGCATTAGCACCCTTGGCGACGGAACCACAAAAGACTTTTCAAACAGCACCTGCCCAGTGCTGCCCTTGACCTGGAGTCGCAAGGGGCCGGTGGCCAGTGGGGTACAGCTTACGAAAATGTTTGAAACGGAACTGGCAACCTGGGTGAGGTTGACGCACCGGCCTTGGGCCACGCCAATATCAAATTTCTGGGTATCGAAGTTATTGCCTGCAAGACGGAAAATAGCGGGCAGACCAAAGCTGACCCGGTCGGCAAGAATATCGTTTATCGTTAACGGCCCCCTGACGGGCCCTAAGAAGTCGTCGATTGCGCCAACGTCAGCGATCTGGCCGTTTGTTAGTGAATCGCCCAGCAGGAAGACTCGGCCATTAGATACGCCGAGATAGACGCCCGAGGGGTTTTCTTGGGACGCGGGATAAAACCGATAGAGATAGGCGTCCCAGCTCTGGGTGGTCTGGCCAGCAGGGAAAAGGGTGGGGAAGTTGCGTTCGGCCCAGTCGAAGAGTTCATCGGCGCGAAGTGGCTGGCTAGCTGTTGTGCTGGCGGTGGTGTTGCGTGTGCCTACGGCAACCTGGGCAAACGATCGGGCCTGGGCATTGTTGAGAGCGCTGGCATCTGCCTGCGGCGCCCTTGCGGCCCTTTGCAGGGCTAACTCTTGTGGTGAAGACGCATCTAGAGAGACATCAGAGCCACAGGCCGTTAGCATAAGGGCGAGTGTAAGCGCACCGAGCGTACCAAGCACCCTTGAAAAATTGAAATTCCCCTGTTGTCTGCGGGTCGTGGAGGTTGATAAGTGCATAGCAATATTCATGAACATTCAGGTGTGAAGGGCTGACCGAAGGCCTGATTATAAAGGGCTTGCCCGTCTGTTAGAGCGAAAAACCGCAGGGCTATTGCCCCTTGCAGTTGGCCTCTTGCGCGCCAAGCGCTTGCTGAAGCCCGTTGATTCTTCGCTGGTCTTGTGTGAACTCTTGCAGGTTAATTTTATTTTGGCTCTGGAGAGGCAACAGGCCGTTTTCGAAGTCGGTTTTTGAATCGAGCATTCGTGCAGAAGGGGGCTGCAGTGATGCCCCACCCTTAAAAAACACGCCAACAAAGTCTTGCCAGTCACCGCCGTGGTGAACAAAAGACTCTAAAAGTGTTATGTCGAGCCCTTGCTTTCTGGCCCAATTTTGGAGCGCAACCCCGGCATCGGGGTAGAACCGCCAGCAGTCTACCGGATAGCAATGATAGCCACCGCTTGAGGGCGCGTTTAGGTAGAAAAGGCCGCCAGGCCGCAGCACACGGGCGACTTCCAAAAAGGTTACCCAAAAAAACTGGGCATGCTCAAAGCAGGAACTGGTGACGATAAAGTCGAACGAATCTGTCTCAAGTGGCAGGGCGTACGCGTCTGACAGTACCAGGTCTACCCCCGGGCCATGGCTGAAGTCGGCCCCACAGTAGCGCGCCTGCGCTGGTGCATGCTGACGAAGACTACCATTTACATCGAGTGAGCCGATTTCGAGGATTCGAGGCTGGGCTTGGACAGATGCTAAATAGTAGGTTTGGTAGAAGAGCTGAATATTCTGGGTTGCGGATGGATGCAAGACCTGCGCCCTACTGAAAGATAAACATGGTGTCAGAAAACGGGAAGTTAGCTTTTAGGCCGGTAAGCGTCACGGACATATCCGGCCCAAAGAAAAAACGCAGGCCAGAGGGTAAGACCTCACCCAAGGTAAATTTATTGGCGAGCTCGGCAAGACTTTTCACCCCAGGCATGGTAAACCAGATACGGTCTGCAGGGGTAAAGTCGAAGATAGTGAGATGGCCCATGGCATTGATATGAAAGATGTCGGAGCCTGGCCCGCCAATTAAAATATCGGCGCCACCGCCGCCCGCAAGGTAGTCGTTGGCAACGCCTCCCACCAGTATCTGGTTGCCTGCGTCGCCAACGAGAGCAATGGCTTCGGTTCCTTCGGCCTTCACGCGACCGTTTCCAACGACCAGCACATGGCTGGTATGGTTGACTCGCACCTCTGGAAGGTTACCCGCAGCAAACAGGTTTAACACCACTAGCTCTCTGGCGGCAACACGGCCATTAATCGATACAGGTTCGCCCCCTGCGTTGCCCTCGATGGTTACTAGCTTCGTCGGCCAGTTTGCCGTACCAGGAGACTCGGTAACGGTGAGTATGGCTGTTTTCAAGAACTGCGCGTAGCTACCATTACCCGGTAGCGCAAGATCGACTAGTCCGTTGTAGTAGGCCCGCGATGCCGCGGGTGTCTGTATGGTAGACGGACCAAAGATATCCAGCCCGGTATTGGCGGGCAGGGTGAATCCGATAAAGAAGGCATCTTCACTGAGACTCGAGCTAATACTTTGGTTCTTGGGCAGCAGTTTTAGGTGATTTTGCCCCTGGTCATATTCATTCCCTAGCAGGGTATGGCTCACCAGAGAGCGCTGGCTGATGGGAAGGGGGCTCGTAATCTGAGGAAAGAAGGCCAATAGTTCGGCCAAGCCCAATTTGTCAGCATCTGCCAGGGCTACAGGTTTGACTGTGGCGTCTGTGACCGGAGGCCTCGGAGGGGCTGTACTGCCTCCCGTTGGGTCGGTGTTGTCTGGTGGGGGCTGGCCGGTTCCGGGTTCGGCCCCTAACTGTGAAGACGTTCCGTTGCTGTTTAATGTGATTGCCGAAGCAGGGGAGACATAGGTAACGGTTCCGACGTTGAGTTGGGTAACTTCAAACGAGAAGCTTGCGGGCACCACGTTGGTAAAGTTTAGGGTGGCAATTGGGTTTTGCGCCGAGAGCCTTCCCTCAAAATTAACGGAGGACGCGCGTGCGACTCCGGCCGTGATCTGAGAATTATTCGGGATGGTGAACTCGCCCGCATAGCTGGCTGCCGTAGGCGGCTCGAGCCGTACCTTGGTGGGGTCAAAGCGCAGGCTAATGTCGAAGGCATCAAACCCGTTGGGAAAACGGGCGGCATCGAGCCTTAGGGTAACGATGGTACCTGTTGCGGTAGGGCTGTAGCTTGCAACCAGAATCACGGCTAGTGCTCCTTAGGAACGTATCAACTTAGGTAGAACGAAACCCCATGATAAGTCGAAAAAGAGCTCACGATGGATGCGGCAACTACGCGCGGGTGCGTAATCAGCGCACGGTTAGGCTTGGGCAGGCAACTAGCTCACAAGGTACTCATTGGATACAGGCTGGGTTACGTTACCGACAAAAACCGCCTTAATCTGAAAGTCTGGGTTCATACTATCTATGTTCTGACTTGCAACGGTACCCGACACTGACATGTTTTGATTCAGATTCGCAGGTCGCGCGTTGGAAACACCAAGGCCCTGAGTAGCCGAATCGATAAATTTCCAGCCTGTTGTCGCGTTAGTACTAACACCAGCGGCAATGCGCAGAGCAGCCAATGCATCTGCCGCGGTAATGTTGCCACTGCCGTCGATATCGGCAGCAACGAACAAAGCCGGACGCGTAGTGCCCGAAATCCAGGCTGGCTCAAAGCCGGCAGACAGCCTGAGAATATCCAAGGCATCTGCAGCGGTAATGATCTTATCTAAGGCTGGAACGGCCGCCGTGGGGAACGCCACTTTGTTAAAGCTGCCCAGAGTCATATCGGACGCCTTCCATTTTCCCTGGGAGTCGGTAATAGTGAACCCCAGATAGACGGGCTGCCCGTCGCCCCCCGGTGCCGGGGCAACCGTATTAACCCGCACAGACCCGGGCGCAAAGCCAAACTCGTGCGTAAGGTTGGTTGCCTGCTGCACCTCGGCAGTTATGGTTCCAAGAGAGCTCCCTTGGGGCTTACTGCCAGCGTTTGAGACGGTTACCTCGAGAGAACGCCCCGCCTTGGTGGAGGTTGCGGTTACGCCCTGGGCTGGTGTGAAGCTCGCCGCGGTGACATTAGACGGCAGGGTAATCGTAAAAGAGGCGGTGTTGGTGGTCGAGGCATTGGTATCAACACTGAGAGTAACCACTTTGCTGGCCGAGGTGCTTACGGGGGCATTGGCCGGGTTGGAAATTGTTTGGAACTTGAGGCTAAGCTGTTGGCCTTGGACAGGGCTGGGATTGCCATAGAATGCCACCACCTGGCCGGCTACCGGTTTGGCAGTATCCAAGGCATTGACGAGGGTTGATTCGATATCCCAACGGTCTACCTGCACGCGAGATGAGAATGCCGCGTTAAAGCTGTTACCTGTGAAGTTAATGCCATCTATGTCAACGCTTTTAAACCCGAAATCGATGGCCTTTGGGAAAGAGTTAGCTACTTTTTTCTGGCTAAAGGTAACGGTTGCAATTGGTTTACTTAAGTCGGTAAGCGACTCGTTACGCGTTAGGCTAAAGGTAATCTCACCTGCCGCCCGGTTAATGTTAAAGACCGAAGAGCCGGAGGCGCCAGAGGGAATGACCACAGTCGGGTCTGCGTCACTCATCAGTACAGGATCGTAGGTAAGGGTAAAGCTTACCGACTCAACCCCTGGGCCAAAATCGGTCGCACCTGCTACCACCTTACTACGGTCGATAAAGACGTCGACCGCAAGGCTCTTTGTTTCGCTGGTTGCTGCCCCGGCCGTTTTTAACTGCGTGTATAGAACGTTAGCGGATGTTCCGTTGCCCCCGCCGCCTGAATAACCTGAGACGCTCGCTGGTTCAACAAGGGCTGGTCGTTGGGTGGAGACAGAGGCCGTTACCGTGGACGACAGCTGATCAAAAATTACCGGCTTGACATCGCCCTCAGAGGGGGAGAACTCTATGGTAAGAACCCCCGCGTCGGATACAGAGAGCTTATGCCTACCAGCGGCATCGTAGAATCGGAATGTTTGGGCGTCGAATTTCCTGCTAGCCCAGAAGGCAATTTCTTCAGCCCCAGTGAGTGTTGGTGCCGGGGGCGGACTGTCAAAGCCGAGAATGCCGGTGAAGGATAGTGGAGGAGAAGCTACTCCGCCTTTCACCGAAATAGTTGGGATCGGCTTTGTCGCGGAGGGGGTGACAGAGTTCTTAAAGACAAAATGAACCGAGTCTCCGTCTGGTACTACAGCTGAGAGAGCTTTACCAAAGCTATTCGTGACATTACTGCCGATTTGGCCCTGAAGCGACCCCGCAGCCTGAGCAGCAATAACCTCTGCGGTAAATGGGCCTAGCCCGGCGAGCGTAAACGTGTGAGTAAGCTTCGCAGGCGGGGTGGTGGTGGAGGTCGGGTCATCCACATCAAATTGCAACGCAACGGGACCTGGGTCTAATGACTTGAAGGTAATGGTCTGAATCGCACTGGTCGCGTAGCCCGCGCTGTATTTTTTGGCTGCAGGATCAGTGGTTAAAACTGTTGCGGTAGCGCCTGTGGGAAGAGGGAATAGGCCTGTATTTAGAAGGCTCTGGTCACTCGGATGCGCAACCGTGGTCTTGTAGGTAAAGGTTACCTTGTCGCCAGAAAGCTCAACCTTAGAAAACGGGCTTTTTGCTAGGTTCGAGGAGTTGTCGCCTGCGGCAGTGAAGTAAACAGAGACAGCAGAAGCCAAAGCTTCTTTTGCTAGGTTAGTGGCAACCGGAATCCGGATTCCCGCAATCACAATTTCGCCTGCGGCAGTGGTAGGCGTAGGATTGGTGAACTGCAGAACCTTTACCTCTGCCGCCACATCCTTCTTCTCAAGCGCGAGTTTGGCGGCATCGGCGACCTGTTTGGCGGTTGCTTGAGTCGCTGGCGCGGTGAATGTGGGGGTGACGGTTTCCCCATCCAACTTAAAAGCGCCAGTGCCCCCGCTCAAAAAAGTAACCTCCTGAATCTCGCCCCGAGCGCCTTGGGCGAATGCCGAGACGTTCTGCACGGTGGCCTCTGCGGGGCTTCCAGCGCCCTTAAAAACCAGTACATGGGCCTTATCTTTAGCCCCGGGCGTGAACCGTACAAGGACAGAGGTACCGTCTGTGGGGTCAACCTGGGCGCTTGCAACCTTAAGGTTTGGCTTTTCCGTTCCATCACTATTCAATCGAAAAGCAGTGATTGCATTGGCTACTGCTGCGGCTAGGGCGTCTTTGATCGAGCCTGCCCCAGCCTCGATAACCACATGAAGGGCATCGCCTTCTGTGGTAATCTGCGCCACTTTAGGGGTAGCAGCAGGTGCGCCGCTTGCGGGGTCGGTAGATCCGTTCGTAATTTGGATTTTCTGCACCTTGCCCTGCGGCAGGGTATTGAAGCTAAAGATCGAGGGCACGCTTGCAGGGGATTCGCTAACAACTATAGAAACTCCGGTAGACCCTGAATTAAGGGTGAACTTGGGATGGGAGTTACCCGCCGAAAAGTTTGTAACGTCTTCGTCTTGCGGCTTAAAGGTAATAGACAGCGCATTGTCGGTACGGGCCAACACACGGCCCGGGCTTGACTGACTGGACTGCAAAATGGTGTCAACCGAAAGCGCTACACCAGTGGCTGCGATGGAGATTGCAATGGGTGGTACGTTGCCGTTGCTCGTCTCCGAAGGGTCAAAGGTAACGGTGACTGAACTATCCTTGGTATTGAATTCAACAATCCGATTGGGTTGCCCTGCGCCGGACGTTGGGTAGTACTTTGCCTTCAGCGCATCAAAGATTTTCTGAGCGATGTCCGAAGTCGCATCTGTCGTGGCAACAATGACATTAGCGCCGTCAACTGTAATCGTGCCAGCGGTAAGGGCCGTCTCTTCAACCGTAATTTTTTGTTTTTCGCCCTGCTTATTGAAGATGTTATTGCTATTAAGTGCGGTGCGTACCTTTTCGGCCACTACCGCACCCGAGTCGCCCCGTTGTACCAGAACCTCTATACCACCGATGGTAATTAGCCCCGTAGCTAGGGCATTACCAAAGGTGAGGGTCTGGGTCTCGGGCACCGTGGTGTTTACCGAGGAGACCCCAAGAATCTGGGTACTGTCTAGCAGGTGCAGCCTGCCTTGGGCTGGCCAGATAAGCGGATTGTTAACGTAGTTGTTGAAGTCTGGCTTTGCAAGGTCGAAGGCCTTGTCGTAGGTGGCCAGCTTGCCCACAAAGCCATTGAACTGCCTCAGGCCTATTGACAGTGCGGAATCTGCCTGGCTGGGGAGTGTTCGGATGGCTGAGTTTGTCCAGGCGAGCGTGGGAGGCCCTCCTGCGGCCTGATCACTGGCTTGGATTGTTCCCCCCACCACTCTAACGCTGCTGCTGAGCAGCCCCGAGCTGCTGTTGTAGACGGCCCCCAGAGTAACTTCTTGGTTGTAGGGGATAGCGGGGGAGACCGAAACTGGCCCCGAGATGGAGGTACTGCCTGTATTTGCAGCTACCTCGAATTGAAAAGTATTGGGCCCATAGATGATGTTTACCTTAATGTAGCTGCCATCACCACCCTGGAGCAAAGCGTGTGTTTTTCCAACCTCACCTGCCAGTGGTGGCGACACCCGGGTGGTAAACAGCAGCGAGCCCAGGGGGGTTTCAAAGAGCCTGTTGTTTAACAGGATCTCGGTGCTTTGTGAGTTAACACGAATTCCGCGGTCAAGGGCAGACATAGATTTCTCCAGAGCTCAGCGTGATAAGGGCCAGCAGGCAACACATGAGACACATCCGACAATAAGGCAAATAAGTAAGGAATGGTTAACGGACTCAGGGAAAAACCTGATCACCAGACTTTTACCACTTCACTATCGTCCGTTATCGGCCTGAAAACAATAGCCTTTACAGTCTTTACTCAAAAAATTCATGCCAGTGGGTTTCAGGAAGGCTCTGGGCCGCGCTAGGGCCTCAGGCAGGCCCCAAGGCGATTAACCAAAAATGGCGCCTGGGAGGGTGAGCGCACCCAGGAGGTCTCCAAACGGTTCCATCTTGCCGATTAGCCTGACTTCGGCCGCCCGAATAATGCCCACCTCGGTGAAGTCGTCCACAAGCCATAAATCGGCGCCGTTTAAGGGGTCGACCACAATAACAAGATAGCTGGCGCTGCGGGTGGGCGGTACGGTAAGGGCGATTGGCTGGGGAGGGCCAGGAAGCCCATTGCTACCGATAATACGCTCGGTAAAGAGGCTGGCGATCTGCGAGGGGGTACGCAGTGCCAGGTCTGCCGAAAGATTGCCCGAGGCTGGGGTGTCTACCCATGTGCCAGTGTTGTTTACCACAATGACCCCGTTGTTGAGCAGGGGTTTTAGATTGACGAATCCAGGAGAGCTTCGGTCGGAGTTTCCTACCAAGGGAACGACTGCTGCGGGCGCAGTTTGTTTGGGCAGAAGGGCGCTGAGGTTGAGAACGTCTTTGCCATTGCCAAAGTCGGTGATCGTTGTGAAGCTATTGGTAGTGCGGGCATTATTGCCCGACGGCAGCACAAAGGTGTCATCGCCAGGCCCTCCGGTAAGGGTATCGCGGCCCTGGGTGGATATGATTCGGTCGTTGCCGGCCCCGGCGTTTACGAGGTCGTTACCCGCACCGGTGACGATAACATCGACCTTGTTTCCGCCAAGCAGTGTGTCATTTCCCAAACCGCCCGTGAGGCTAGAAGGGACATTGGGTGCCGCTAAAAAAGATCCGCTGCTGTGGGCTACCGCCGCGAAGGAGGCGATCTTGTCGGATGCGGCCGAGGCGTCGATAGAACGTATATTGGCCAGCATCTGGCCTTGAAAGGTGAGGTTGTTCTCGCTGCGGCCGCCATCGGTCGTAACAAAGAAACGATAGCTGGCGTTGGTACCAAGCTGGCTGGTTGCAGTTTCTAAGTTAAACGAGAGTGCCTGGGTAAAGGTACCCTGCACCGTAAGCAAGGGCCCTGCCAAGTTATAAAAAGGAAACGCACTGGTAGCTGACTGGTTTGCAGACAGCAGCACATCGCGCACAAGCTTGAGGCTAGGTACTCCCGAAGCCGCGTTGAGCTCTGCCGCCGATGGCTCTCTGCCGCCTGCTGCCAGATAAGCCAGTGATACCGGAACAT
>Ga0194122_10005998_pt1 | contig 11155 bp, 7 predicted proteins | sample TA2MahCa10mmetaG_FD_155487 | JGI IMG/M metagenome (GOLD analysis project Ga0194122, IMG submission 155487) | Freshwater microbial communities from Lake Tanganyika, Tanzania - TA2015021 Mahale Deep Cast 10m | ecosystem: Environmental > Aquatic > Freshwater > Lake | place: Tanzania: Lake...
AAACGGCATGGTCAGGCGATTGCCCCCGGGGAACCGGTTCTCTAGGGTATCTCGTTTGAACCCTCATCACCCATTGACCGGAGAGTACATTCGTTCCTACGCCGAGTTGGGGGCGATCAATCACCTGGGAGCTGCGCAACTGCCCTCGAAGGCGGCGGTATCCTCGATCACGGAGGATCTGCTTCATCTGCTCTTTCCCGGTTTTTATGACGGGGATCATCTGGAGGGGCGCGAATTGGGGCCGGCGATCACCGAGCTGTTGGGAGGCGTGGAAAAAGCCCTGGAAAAAGAGATGGCTAAAAGCGCACCCAAGGGCGGAGGCGGGGAGTCGGCCCAGGCGAAGGTCCGCGCCTTTCTTTCCCGCGTCCCGGCGGTGCGGGCGCTTTTAAAAACCGACGTGGAGGCGGTGCTTGGAGGGGATCCGGCGGCGCGCAACGTGGAGGAGATCTTGCTGGCCTATCCGGGCATCGAGGCGATTGCGGTGCAGAGGATGGCCCATGAGCTTTACCTGTTGGGCACCCCGCTGCTCCCCCGGATGATGACGGAGTGGGCCCACAGCCGGACGGGCATTGACATTCATCCGGGGGCCAACCTGGGGCCGTCCTTTTTCATCGATCACGGCACCGGCATTGTCATCGGGGAGACCACGGAAATCGGCCGGGAAGTGCGCATTTATCACGGCGTGACGCTCGGGGCGCGCTCGGTCAGCGGGGCGGAGAGCCTGCGCGGCCGGAAACGACACCCCACGATTGAGGATCGCGTGACGATTTATCCCGGGGCGACGATTTTGGGAGGGGAGACGGTGGTGGGCCGGGGCAGCACGGTGGGGGGCGGGGTCTTCCTCACCAAAAGTGTGCCGCCAGAGCACCTGGTGTTTGCGGAGCATGCGGCGTTGAAGATCATTCCCAAGGCGGAGCGGCCGAGGGGGAGCGAGTATTCGATATGAATAACTCCCGGTTTTGCCGTTGGCGAGCGGGTGGGGGATCCCGATAAGGCTGTATGGAATCCGTCCAACGCCGTGAAATCGAGATGTTGCCCTCCCTGCTGGAGAAGGAGATCCAAGCCTTTTTTCACCGCCAAAAGGAGCGCTATGAGTATGGAGACCTGTTTGAGCCGATTTATTTCGATCTGTGCGAGTTTGTCGGGCGCAAGGGAAAACGAATCCGGCCGCTGCTCTTTGCGCTGACCTACCGGGCCCTGGGGGGGCCGAAGACGATCGCGGATCCGGCCGTCTTGGCCGGGGCACTTTCCCTGGAACTGCTGCACGCGTTTGTGCTGGTCCATGACGATTTAATCGACCGCTCGGAAAAGCGGCGGGGCCTGCCGACCTTCCACAAGCTGGTCGAGCAGCGGCTGGGGCGGTTGAGCAATGCGGAGCGTACCGGGCAGGGTGTGGCGGTGGTGGTGGGGGATCTGCTGTTCGCGCTAGCGGTGGAGACCCTGCAGACCGCGGATTTCGAGGAACCGCACAGAAGCGCGGCCCTCCGCAAACTTTTGGCCTACATCACCGACACCGGGGTGGGGGAAATTTTCGACATCCTGCTGGGTGCCCGCGACATTGGCCGGGTCACTTCCGAGGAAATCGAGCGAACCTATCTCCTCAAAACCACCCGCTACACCTTTGAGGCGCCCTGTGTGCTGGGGGCGATCCTCGCCGGGGCCCCGGCGCAGACGCAGGAGGACCTGGCGGCGGTGATGGAGCCGCTCGGCCTGGCTTTTCAGATCCAGAACGACCTGCTGGAATTTTCCCATTTCGACAGCCAGGACCAGCTTCTGCCCACGGATCTGCTGGAAGGAAAAAAAACGCTACTGGTTCGCGAAGCTTACGAGCGGCTGAACGACGTAGACCGGTCGTTCCTCCAGATGTGCCTGCAAAATCCCACCCGCAACGATTCCAACATCTCCAAGGTGCAGGATCTGATCCGAAAATCGGGGGCGATCGCGGCGATGCAGGAACGGTGTCAGGCGCTCTTTGAGGAGGCCTCGGCCCAGCTCGGGCGGTCCCGCCTGGCCCCGGCCGAGCAGGCGTCGTTCTCCCAGGCCTTGGGTTGGGTCCGCCAATCCGTGCGCGCCGCCTAGTCCGTTGTCTTCGGTTTTGCCGAGCGATCTGGCCCGCGCCCAAGCGGCGGCCCGTGCGATCACCCGCGAACACGCGCGCACTTTTTATTTTGCCTCGCATGTGCTCGGGCCGTCCCTCCAGCGGGATGCGTATGCGGTCTATGCCTGCTGCCGCTCAATCGACGATGCGGTCGACCGGGCGGCGGCCCGGGGGGAGCAGGTCCGTCCCGAAGTGGCCGGGCAGATTTTGGAGCGCGCCTATGGGGCCGGCGGGGACCAGGCGGGGGAGGAATGGATGCCGGCGTTTCGGGAGACGGCAGACCGGAAAAACATCCGCCGGCAATGGTTTGAGGATCTGGCCGTGGGTGTGGCCGGTGACGCCGGGCCGGTGGACCTGCCGTCCTGGCCGGAATTGGATCTCTACTGCTACCGGGTGGCGGGCACGGTGGGATTGATGATGATGCGGGTGTTCGGGCTGGAGGACGAGGCGGCCGAGCCCAGGGCGCTGGACCTCGGGCGGGGGATGCAATTGACGAACATTCTGCGGGACGTGGCGGAGGACGCGGCGGCCGGGCGGATTTACCTGCCGGCGGACGAGTGCCGCGAGTACGGGGTGGACCGGGAGGCCCTTGGGCAAGGGCGGTCCTCGGGAAGATGGAAAGAGTTCATGAAATTCCAGGTCGAGAGGGCGCGGGAGCAGTACCGGAGGTCCGAGCCGGGAATCGGGCACTTGGCCGCGGGAGGACCGCGGCTGGCGACCTGGTTGATGCGTGAACTTTACGCGGGAATTCTGGATCCGATTGAGCAATCCGGTTACGACGTTTTTTCCCGGCGCCACGCCCTTTCGTGGGGGCAAAAAACTTTCCGGGGGCTGCGGGTGGTGATCCGCCGGGCCGGGGGCCGAATCTGATCAGATCCCGTGGGAAACGCGGCCGGCGATAAACAAGCCGAGAATGATGGCGAGAGTGATGGCGGGGCGGGGATCAGGTTTGGAAGAGGGTTTGGCATGGATGGGAGTGATCCACGCCATCAGGGCGCTGAAAATAAACCAGGAGAAGTAGTTCTGGGGTGGGACATAGTTGCCCGCCCAGATCCAGTAGCCGCGAATCGCGTAGGCGAAGGGTTCCATCAAAAAGTCAAAAAAAAGGGCGAAAGCCCCGGTGGCAATCGCCAGAGGGGCGCGGGAGGCGCCCTGCCAGTATTGGCTGAGCGTCAGGTTGGCACCAGCCACCACCACGAACCACGCCAGCGGAATCGCCCATGGCAAAACGCCGCCGATCCGCGGGCCGAAGGCATCGGTGTAGGTGTAGCTGCCGAAGGGAATGCCGGTAAGCGTGCCCACCGTTTCCAGAATCCCGGAAGCCACCAGGATGATGGCGGCGGAAATTCTCGCCTTCCGCAGGCCGAGCCGGTGGACGGCGGAAAAGTAGACGTGGCAGCAGGCCAAGAGCATCGAGACGAAGTCGCCGTTCCGCAGGCAGCAGGCGACAAAGGCCGTGCACCAACCTGGCAGAGGAAGCGACTCGGCCCACGCCGGGGTGAGGCGAAAGGCGACCGTGACCAAACCGATCCCCGCCCAAATCAGGAAAAATTTCCACAAAGCCTCGCGGGCATGTCCCGGAATCACCCATCGAGGTAAGGGCAGGAGCCGGCGGGAAACAAGCCGGTCGGCGTTGACTCGATTCACCGCGGGGAGGAAAAAGAGAGATGTCCCGCGTACGGCAGATTCTGGGGATCCCCATCACCGGTTGGCTTTGCGCCGGCGGGAGCGGCCTGATCCTGACGCTGGGGTACGCTCCCTTCTTCCAGCCGGTGGCCGCCTGGATCGGCCTGATCCCGCTCGCTTACTACGGACAAAGACAGCAACCGGACATTCGCGAGGCCTTCCTTTTGGGGTGGTTTTTCGGCTTCAGCCATTTCTTAACGAGCCTGAGCTGGCTGCAGACCGTGACGATTTCCGGTTGGGCGGTGTTGAGCGCGTATCTGGCGATTTATCCGGCACTATGGTTGGTGCTGTGGGTGCGCTTGGCCGGCCGCGACCCGGACCGGATGACCAGCTGGGGAAATATTCGCCATGCTTGTCTGGGGGCATCGGCATGGATTTTGACCGAATGGTTGCGGGGAGTGGTCCTTACGGGATTCGGATGGAACGCGCTCGGGGTTTCGCAAGGAGACCTCCTGTTGATTGCGCAGGTGGCGGATCTGGGTGGGGTCTTACTGGTGTCTTGGGTGGTGGCATTCGCCGGACTGACCCTGGCGCTCACGGCAAGGCGGTTTGAGTTGGAGATCCGGGGATCCCAAAAGTGGCGGCCGCGTTGGGATTTTACCGCCGGGGTACTCGTGGTCGGCCTGACCATGGTCTACGGGGCACGGACTTTGCTGCGACCTTTGCCTGAGTCGGTCGTCACGCTGCGGTATGCCGCGATCCAGCCCTCGGTTCCGCAGGATCCGTGGCGCGCGGCGAAGGTTGCCCGGGTGGCGCAGGAATTGAAAAAGTGGAGCGAACTGGCGCTGGTCGGCGGGGGCCCCGTCGATTTGCTGGTGTGGCCGGAAAGTCTGGCGGGCACCGGCTGGCGGGAGGAACCGGAATTGCAGGCGGCGGTCCAAGCGGTTCGGCAGATGGGCGCGCGGGCCCTGTTGACGGGATCGCTGGACGTACGCGGGCCGGAAACCTTCAACTGCGCGCTCCTTTTTCAGGGTTCCGAGGGAAGGCCGCCTGAGGTCTACGACAAAACCCATCTGGTCGTGATGGGGGAGTACGTGCCGTTGGCGGGATTTTTTCCGTGGTTGCGGAAACTGGTTCCCCCCGGGGGCGACCTGACCGCCGGAAAAAATTCCCGGGTGCTTTCGTTGGAGTCCCCGGCGATCCGCCTGGCTCCGCTGATCTGCTTTGAGGACGCGGTGCCGCGGGTGGTCCGCCGAGTGGCCCAAAAGCTTCCGCATCTGCTGGTGAATCTGACCAACGATGCATGGTTCGGGGCCTCCGCTGGTTCCCGGCAACACCTGGAAAACGCCCGGCTGCGGGCAGTGGAAACTCGGCTGCCTTTGTTGCGGGTAACCAATGACGGGGTGACTGCCCTGATCAGTCCGCGCGGGGTGATTCTGGCCGAGGTGAGGGATCCAAAGACTGGGACCGTGCGGGAACCTGGATTTCTTCAAGGGAAACTGGAGTTACCTGAGCCCAAGGCCACTGCGTATACCCGCTGGGGGGAATGGCCGGTGTGGTTGTCGATGGGATTGGTGGCGGTGGGCTTGGGGTGGCGAAGGGAACCCGCTTGAGCCAAGCCGAGAGAGCGGGCATTCTTTTCCCATGACCCTGCCGGCAGAGACGATCGATTTGGCCTCCGTTGATTCCCGTTTACGGGAATTACGGAGGTTTCTTTGACCCGGCCAAGCTCGAAGCCCAGCTAAAAGACCTCGACGGCCGGATGGCGGCGCCGGATTTCTGGAACGACAGCGGCAAGGCGCAAAAAGTATCGGCTGAGGCCACCGCCATTCGGCGCAAACTTGAACAGATGCGGGACCTGGAAAAACGCATCGCCGACCTGCCGGTGCACCTTGAGCTGGCGGAGGAGGATGGGTCGGAGACTGCCCGCAAGGATTTTGCCGAGGAGATGAAGCAGGCCTTGGTCCAACTCGATCAGGCGGAAGTGCAGTTCATCCTGTCCCAGCCCGACGACCGGCGAAACGCCATCCTCAGCCTGAACGCCGGCGCGGGGGGGACCGAGGCGTGTGACTGGGCTAATATGCTGCTGCGCATGTACCAGCGTTGGGCTGAGCGGCGCGGCTACAAAGTAGAGATGCTGGACATCCTTTCCGGGGAAGAGGCCGGAATCAAAAACGCGATGCTCCGCATCGTCGGCGAAAACGCATACGGCTATCTCAAACCGGAGCGGGGGGTGCATCGGTTGGTGCGGATTTCGCCGTTCAACGCCCAGGGGAAGCGACAAACTTCCTTTGCCTCAGCGGAGGTGGTGCCGGAACCGGATGAGGAACAGGAAATTGAAATTCCCGAAAAAGACCTTCGGGTGGATGTGTTCCGGGCCGGAGGTCACGGGGGGCAAGGGGTGAATACGACCGACTCGGCCGTCCGGATCACCCACTTGCCGAGCGGGCTGGTGGTGACGTGTCAAAACGAGCGCTCCCAAATCAAAAACCGGGCCACGGCCATGAAGGTGCTGGCGGCCCGATTGCGTCAACTGGAACTGGATAAAAAGAAGGCGGAACAGGAACAAAACTATGCGGCCAAAGGGCAGATTGGTTGGGGCCACCAGATCCGCTCCTACGTCCTGCAGCCGTATCAGATGGTAAAGGACCTGCGGACGGGCGAGCAGACCAGCGATGTGCAAGCGGTGCTGGACGGGGAGATCGACCCCTTTTTGAATGCTTTTCTGAAAGGCAAAAAACGATCCGGACCCATCGAGGAAGAGGAGGAGGAATGAAAAGATCCGACCGTCTAGCCGGAATCCTTGCCGCCAAGCGCAAGGAGGCGGCGGCGCTGGAATCCCGCAAGGCCCAACTCCGCAAGGCGGCGTTGCAGAGAAACGAGTACCGGGGATTCCGCAGCAGTCTCTTTCATCCCGGCAAGGTCACGGTCATTGCCGAGTGCAAGGCGGCCTCACCGACGGCCGGGCTGATCGCGGAGAAGTACGATCCGGTGGCCCAAGCCAAGTTGTATGAGGGTGGTGGGGCGGGCGCCATTTCCGTGCTGACGGACCGGGAATTTTTCCGGGGATGCCTGGAGGACATGCAGAAGGTACGGGCCGCCGTGCGGGTGCCGGTCCTGCGGAAGGATTTTATCCTGACGGAGGGGCAGGTGTACGAAAGCGTGGCGGCCGGGGCAGATGCGTTCCTCCTGATCGTTGCCGCCTTAACCGATCCGGAATTAAAGGGGCTTTACGATCTAGGGAAAGGGCTGGGGGCGGATGTGTTGGTGGAAGTTCATGATATGAAGGAGATGGATCGAGCCCTGGAGATCGAAGCGGACATCATCGGCATCAACAACCGCAACCTGCATACGTTCGAGGTGAATCTGAGGACCACCGAGGAGCTGGCTCCGGAAATCCCGGCCGAGTGTTTAGGCATCAGCGAAAGCGGGATCCGGACCAAGGAGGATGTGAATTTTGTGACCGCGCAGGGAATTTTCTGCCTGTTGGTGGGGGAGTTGTTGATGCGCGACGGGGATCCGGCGGCGGCGCTGGGCAGATTGAAGGCGTGAGGAGAAGAATCTAGGAGGAGATAGACGGGGAAGAAGGGAAGCCGTCTTGGCGACACCGGGGATGAAGGTAGGGGCGGTGAGGTCGTAGATGTGCCATTAAAAATTTGCGCGTGAGAGGGAAATCCAGCGGAGCAGGGTCACGGTGAATAACTTGGCTGGATAGGACGATATTTTTCCGAGGGAATGAACTTCTATTTGGCTTTATTACAACCATATCCGCATAATTAAAAAAAAATTGAAAGGGGGGGTTGACACGAGTCAATTGCACACTATTCCTAGTTCTCTTGATCACTCCCACCACAACTCAATGGTGCAATCGGCAAACCATACAATTTACGTATATAAGCGTAAATAAACCCAAATTCATGGTCCAAACAGGAGCGTGGCCGGTGCGTTCCTGCAGGGCCGCCTAAGGAAAACCCATCACCATGATGCAAACTGAATTCAACGTGGGGGGGCGAAAATTTGTCCTCGATAAAAAGAAAGCGGAAGCGGCCTTTGCGGGGAAGAGAGTCATTTTGGGCAAAGAAACCATGACCTTTAATTTACTGCCGCTGAAATACGCGTGGGCCTACGACCTATACCGCAAAATGAAGGCTAACCACTGGGAGCCCGAAGACATCGGCATGGGTAAGGACATCGAACAATGGAAGGACGCCAAAGCGGTCAGCGATGTGGAGCGGTGGATCATCCGGATGGGGATCGGCTATTTTTCGGCGGCGGAGGGGATCGTGGGGGACAACATCCAACACGTGGTGCGGGAACTGGTCACCGCGCCCGAGCTGAAGCTGGTCCTGGGCCGGCATGCCCACGAGGAGAACATCCACGCCGACTCGCTGCTTTACATGATCAGCTCGCTGGGGATCAACCCGCACGAGTGCGAAGCGATGTTCGAAGATGTGCAGTCCATCGTGAAAAAGAACGAGTTCGTCACGGGGATCTCCAAGGATCTGCGGCGCGACCTGGATTTGACCAAGGCGGAGAACAAAAAGCTGCTGGCGAAGAACATGTTTGTGTTTGGGCAGTGCATGGAGGGAACGCAATTCTACGGACTGTTTGGGATGGTCCTATCCCTTTACCGGCAAAACAAGTTTCCGGGAATCGGGCAGATGTTCCGTTACACCCTGCGGGACGAGTCCAACCACATTGAGGTGTTCCGAAACCTATTCATGGATCTGGTGGAGGAAAACCGTGAAATCTGGGACGAGGCGTTCAAGGAGGAGTTGCGGCAAACGATGGCGCAGGCCGTGGAACTGGAAAAAACCTTCATCCGGGACTGCTTGCCGGTGAATGCCGTGGGGCTGAGCCTGGAAGAATTCACCGCCTACATTGATTACATCGCGGATCGGCGTCTGGAGGGGGTGGGTCTTAAGCCGTTGCGGGGTGACATGGCCAACCCGCTGCCGTGGCTGGCGGAGATGATGGACATTAAAAAAGAGCAGAACTTTTTTGAGGGCCGGGTGACGGAATATCAGAAGTCATCGGCGCTTGCGGCGGTGCATGATGACGAGCTCTGATTTCGGGGCCCCACGGAACCCATTCCCCATGGAGAACCTCATCGGATGAAGATGGACCGGCGCGAAGTCGATGTGGACTTGGCGATGAAGCGGTTTCTCAATCTGCCGGAGGGATCCCCGGCGGAATGGGGCAAGACGGTGGAGGAGGTCCAGGTCGATTTGCCGGAAATCGAGGTCATCGACGGCGAAAAACACCACGCCTTCAGCCTGGCCGAGGTGGCCGAAATGGTTGGGCGCAGTCTGGCGCGCCTCCTCAAGGCCAAGGGGCAGGATTCGATTTTCACCGAATCCAATCGGCGCTGGGTCGCCCGCATCTGCACCGAAGTGGGAAAAAATCTGGCCCGGCAAGCCTTGGCGGAACGGCCTTTGCGGCTCAAGATCGAAGACCTACGGACCCTTGTGGAAAAAACCCTGGTAGACAACAACGCCTATGATGTCGCCCGAAGCCTAGTGGTGGAGCGAAAGCGCCGCCCTGAGGACATCCAGGCGGACGGGGAGATGCCGGTCTGCACCACGAGGCTAATTCGGCGGTTGGGCCAGGTGGTGCCGTGGAACGAATCGAAGATCGAAGTGGCGGTCCGGCAGGCTTTCCTGGCCTTGAGAATGGATTCGGCGGCGGCCGCGGCGATTGCCCGGGGTGTGACCCTGCGGGTCATCGAACTGGGTCAGGCCACGATCCACATCGAGGAGGTCCAGGACCTGGTCCAAGAGGAACTGATGAAGGCGGGCCACTACAAGGTGGCGGAGCGATACATCCTTTACCGTGCCACCCGGATGGAGATCCGGGAGAAAAAAGCCCGAGGGGAGGAGACCGAAGCCGCGACCGTGCCATCCGAGGGCATGGTGGTGGTGGCAAATGCTGACAGCACGACCTTCCTTTGGGACGGGGCTGATTTGCGGGCGCGGATCGAATTTGCCTCCATCGGCCTGGATCTCTGCCTGGGGGCGGGCGAGATTGAGAAAGAGTTGCGTCGGTCGGTATTCGACGGAATTAAAAAAACGGATCTGAACAACACCATCGGGCTGAATGCCAAGACCCTGATTGAAAAAGACGCCGACTTTGCAAAATTTGCCGGGCGGATTCAGCTTTCCTTCATCTACGAGGAGGTACTGGGATGGGACATTGTGCGGGACGGGGTGGGGGCGCTGCGGGACTTTCACCGGCGTCGGTTCCGCGAAACCATCGATCGCGGGATTGCGATCGGCCGCTTCAGCCAGGACCTGCGCAAGTACGACCTTGAAAAGATGGCGGCAGCCCTCGATCCGCTGGCCGATCTGGAGTTCGACTTCCTGGGCGTGCAGACCCTGTACGACCGGTACCTGATCATCGACAAGAAAGCGGCGGTCAGCCGCCGATTGGAGACCCCGCAGTTTTTCTGGATGCGGGTGGCGATGGGCTTGTTCCATGCCGAGCCGAAGGATCGGGAGCAACGGGCGATCGAGCTGTATCAGCTCTACAAGAGCCGCCGGTTCTGTTCCTCGACGCCGACCCTGTTTAATTCGGGCACCAATCACAGCCAGCTTTCCTCCTGTTACCTCTATTGGGTTGACGACTCGATCGACGGAATCATGCAAAGGGGGGTGGCGGAAAATGCGATGCTGTCCAAATGGGCGGGCGGCCTGGGCGGGTCGTGGACGAGCGTGCGCGGTACCGGCAGCTACATCGGGGGCACCAATGGCGAGAGTCAGGGGGTCATTCCGTTCCTCAAGCTGCACAACGATCTGCTGGTGGCGGTAAATCAGGGCGGAAAACGAAAAGGTTCCGGCTGCTCGTATTTGGAGACGTGGCACAACGACCTCTTTGATTTTCTGGAGCTGCGCAAAAACACCGGGGATGACCGCCGTCGCTGCCATGACATGAACACGGCGAACTGGATTCCGGACCTGTTCATGAAACGGATGGAAGCCCGGGAACCTTGGACGTTCTTCCGCTCCAGTGAGGTGCCGGATCTGCACCATGCCTACGGCAAAAAGTTTGAAGAGGCTTATCTGGCCTACGAAAAGAAGGCGGATCGCGGCGAGATCTGGGGCCACAAGGTCCCGGCCATCGAGGTGTGGAAGCGGATGCTGGCGATGCTCTTTGAGACAGGCCATCCGTGGATCACCTTCAAGGATGCGTGCAATGTGCGCAGTCCGCAGGACCACACCGGCGTGATCCACAGTTCCAATCTTTGCACGGAGATCACTTTGAACACCGGGAAAGACGAGACCGCGGTGTGCAACCTTGGATCGGTTATTCTGGACACCCATCTCGCGGCAGACGGCTCGCTGGATCTGCCGAAGTTGCGGGAGACCGTGCGGGTGGCCGTGCGAGCCCTGGACAATGTGATCGACATCAATTTTTATCCCACGGAGGCCGCCA
>Ga0194122_10005999_pt1 | contig 11155 bp, 6 predicted proteins | sample TA2MahCa10mmetaG_FD_155487 | JGI IMG/M metagenome (GOLD analysis project Ga0194122, IMG submission 155487) | Freshwater microbial communities from Lake Tanganyika, Tanzania - TA2015021 Mahale Deep Cast 10m | ecosystem: Environmental > Aquatic > Freshwater > Lake | place: Tanzania: Lake...
CAGGCTTGTATGAGACAAGACTGTCAGTCCGTAGCGGCCTCGAATTCGCGGATAATGCAACACCTCTTCCAACTCGTGGAGAATGCTCTGCGATAACACGAGTCGATGCCCGCCGCGGAGGATGCCAAGCAAAAGCTGGCGCCCGTCGCTGGCACCGGAGCTATGCCCGGTCACGAGGATGTTCGTGTCAAGAGTAATTCTCACCGATACGGCACATAGCCGGGACGAACGGCCCGCATCGCTTCATTCAGAGCCTCCTCATCCTCGCCTGATTCACCGGCGGGATGCTGTCGGTCAATCTCCGCGAAATACTGCTCCAGACGATCCGCGACCTCCATGGCGGCACGCGCGTCAGCGCCCTCCTTTTGGAGGCGGATCGGACGGATGCTTACGGTTTCGTTCTCGGCCAAAGGGCGACCGACTAGCGCCTCGACCACTCCCCGCGCGTCCTCCGGTAATTCGCTTACTTTGTGCAACATGAAGATCTCAGCAACCTTCTTCACCTTACGCCGCGTAGCTGGGTCTGTCAACGCCTGGACTGTGGGTTAAATGTCGAGATTCCGCACATCCAGCGCATTGGTCTCAATAAACTTCCGCCGGTTCTCCACATCCTCGCCCATGAGAGTCGAGAAAATCTGATCCGCCTCGGTGATATCCTGCAAATCCACGCGCAGCAGCGACCGCTTCTCGGGATTCATCGTCGTCTCCCACAGCTGCTCGGCGTTCATTTCGCCTAGCCCTTTGTACCGCTGCACGTTGGCATCGCGCATGCCTTCGTCCTTGACGTAGCCGAGCAGTTCGCTCCAGGACGCCTTCGTATCCTTGCGCTCGTCGCGCGCGACGACGAAGGGCGGCTGGTTGTACTTCGCAATCTGCTTCGCCAACAGGCGCAGACGGCGATAATCGCCCTGGCCGGCAAGCTCAAATCCAAGCGACCGCTCCATGCCGGTGGGATCCTTGTACGACACACTCCAGGCATCGTGCAACTCATCGGCCACCAATGTCGCATCGACATTCAGCGGCTTCAGAAGCGCCACCAGCGCTTCGACGTTGGCCTTCTGTTGGAAGTCGACCTTCGAATCGAGCACAAGTTCCGGCCGTGTCATCACGTCGGCCACGCGCGCTTCGCGCAGCCGCTTGCTCAACCCTTCGTAGTAGTTGTTGAAGTCGTCGAGCGAGAACAGGAAGTTGCGGCACTCGGCGCCTTCGATCGACTGGCGATCATTCTCCGGGCCGAACTCAAGCTTGACGCCTTTGGTCGCGCGCTGCAGGATCTCCCGCGTGAACTCGCGTTGGTCCTTGATGTACTTCTCGTCCTTGCCCTTCTTGATGCGATAGAGCGGCGGCTGCGCCACGAACACGTGGCCGCGCGTGATCAGCTCCTGCATGTGGCGGAAGAAGAACGTCAACAGCAGCGTCCGGATGTGGGAGCCGTCGACGTCTGCGTCGGTCATGATGATGATCTTGTGATAGCGCAGCTTGGCCGGATCGAAGTCGTCCTTGCCGATGCCGGCGCCGATCGCGGTGATCATCGCCCGAATTTCGTCGTGGCCCAGCATCTTGTCGTAGCGGGCTTTTTCGACGTTGAGGATCTTGCCTTTGAGCGGCAGAATCGCCTGGTATTTCCGCTCGCGGCCGCTCTTGGCGGTGCCGCCGGCGCTTTCGCCCTCGACCAGATACAACTCGCAGCGCGAAGGATCCTTCTCCTGGCAATCGGCCAGCTTGCCGGGCAGACCGCCGGAATCGAGCGCGCCTTTTCGGCGGGTCAGATCGCGGGCCTTGCGGGCGGCTTCGCGGGCGCGGGCCGCGTCGATCGCCTTGCCGACGATCCTCTTCATTGTGGTCGTGTTGCGGTCGAAGTACTCGCCGAGCTTTTCGTTGATCAGCTTGGCGACGTCGCCGGACACATCGCTGTTCAACTTGCCCTTGGTCTGGCCTTCAAACTGCGGCTGCGGAATCTTCACGCTAATCACCGCGGTGAGACCTTCGCGCACGTCGTCGCCGGAGAGGTTTTCCTTCACGTCCTTGAACATGCCGGCGTTCTGGCCGTACACGTTGATCGTGCGGGTCAGCGCGGTGCGGAAACCGGTCAGGTGTGTGCCGCCGTCGACGGTGTGAATGTTGTTGGCGAACGTGAAAATGATGTCGGAGTAGGAGTCGTTGTACTGCAGCGCGACCTCGATGGTCAGCTTGCCTCCGTTCGGCAGATCGCGCTCGCCCTCGAAGTAGATTGGCTTGTCGTGCAGGACGTTTTTGCTCTTGTTGAGGTGCTTGATGAACTCGGCGATGCCGCCCTCGTAGTGGAACTCCTGCGAGTGCACCGGCTCGGCGCGCTCGTCGGTGAGCGTGATCGTCAGGCCTTTGTTCAAGAACGCCAACTGCCGCAGGCGCGAAGCCAGCGTGTCAAAGTTGAAAACCGTCGCGTCCATGATCGTCGGATCGGGACGGAACGTAACACGCGTGCCGGTCTTCTTGCCCGCCTTGCCGCCTTGCTTCAACGGCGCGAGCGGAATACCGCGAGAATACTCTTGCGTCCAGGTATAGCCCTGCCGCCAGATTTCGATTTCAAACGCCTCGCTGAGCGCGTTGACGCAGCTTACCCCTACGCCGTGGAGACCACCCGAAACCTTGTAGCTGTTCGAGTCGAACTTGCCGCCGGCGTGCAGCTTCGTCAGCACCACCTGCGCCGCCGAGACGCCCTCTTCCTCGTGGATGTCGACGGGAATACCGCGGCCGTCGTCTTCGACCATCACGGAATTATCGGACCGGATGACGACAACGACCTTCGACGCATGGCCGGCCATGCATTCGTCGACCGAATTATCGACGACTTCGTAGACGAGGTGATGCAAGCCCATGTCGCCGGTCGAGCCGATGTACATGGCGGGGCGCAGACGGACTGCTTCTAAACCCTCGAGAACTTTGATGCTACTTGCGCCGTATTCGTTCGGGTTGCTGCTGGAGGTGCTCAATGTGGTTTGTTCCTAGGTAACGCTTCAGATCCGCATCGGCATGACGACATACCGGTATTTGAGATTGGTGTCGCCGGCGGGGCGAAGTTCGCCGGCCGCGCCGGAATCTTTGAAGTGGAAAGTCACGGACGGCTCATCGATGGCCCGGAGAAAATCGAGAATGTACTGGGCGTTGAAGCCAATATCGACCTTGGCGCCGCTGTAGTCTACCGTAATCGTCTCTTCCGATTCGCCGGTCTCCGACAGCGACGAGTGCAAGGTCACCTCGCCGTCCGCCGCGCGGAACTTAATGGCGCGGGAACGTTCGTCGGAGAACTGCATGACGCGTTCGAGCGAGCCGCGCAGGACGTCCTTGGCCAGCACGATGACATTGGCGTGTTCTTTCGGCAGAACGCGTTCGTAGTCGGGAAAATTGCCGGTCAGCTTGCGGCCGATCAGCAGGCGGTCGCCGATCTGGAAGAACAGGTGGTTCTCGTCGCCCGCGAACGACATCATCGTGCCTTCGGCCGATTCGGCGGCGACCTTCATCAACTCGTTCATCGCTTTGCGCGGAAGCAGCGCGCGGAAGGGTTCGTTATTTTGCAATTGCAGCTCCAGCGGCGCCTCGACGGCCGCCAGGCGGTGGCTGTCGGTCGACACCATCACCAGACCCTCGGGCCGGACCAGTAGCAGCGCGCCATTCAGCGTGAAACGCGATTCTTCCGCGGAGATGGAGAAGATCGTTCGCTGGATCATGCCGGCGAGAACCTTCACGGGAAGCTGCGCGATCGGCGCAGGCATCTCCGGCAACTCGGGAAAACTCTCGCGGCTCATGCCGGGGATGCGCGTTTTCGATTTGCCGCACGTCAGCGACGCCCACTGGTTATCGCCGAACTTGACGACGATCTCGCCTTCCGGAAGCAGGCGGACGTAGTCCATCAGCTTCTTGGCCGGGATCGTACCCGACCCCGCCTTCTTCACCTTCGCCGGACAGGCCGTGCGAATGCCAAGCTCCAGATCGGTGGCGGTGAGGACGATGCGGTCCTCCTCGGCCTCGATAAGCACGTTCGACAAAATCGGAATCGTGGACTTCTTCTCGACAACGCCTTGCGAGAGCGCCAGTTCGCGCACCAGGTCCGCTCGATTGATTGTGAATTCCATTGTTGCCGCCTTTGCTCTGCTCTTCCGGTTTCTTAGTAGAGAATGAAGAGAACAATTACTGTACCGGAATCGTAGGAGTTGTGGATATGTTGAATTCTCTCTAAATTATACAAAACCAAAGTGCTTCCCGCTACACACGGCTGCGGATTTTGTTGAGGGAAGTTGAGGATGTTTTCGTCGCCCCAACTGTTCCACAAGCTTCCTCAGCCCCAAATCGGCCCTGGCTGTGGAAACCACGCCTAAGTCTCTCAAAATGCATCGATCACGCTGTGGATAAGCCTGTTCAGATCGCTATCATGCTGCCGGAGCTTCTCGATCTTTTGGATCGAATGCAGAACTGTCGTGTGATGCTTGTTGGCAAAGTGCCGGCCGATCTCCGGCAACGACGCCGGCGTCAGTTCCTTGGCCAAGTACATCGCGATCTGACGTGGATAGGCGATGTTCTGCACGTTCGTCTTCAACTTGAGTTGCGCCGGCTGCATGCCAAACTTGTCCGCCACCGCTTTCACGATGGCCTCGATCGTGATTCGGCGTTCCGATCCGGCGCTCAAGTTCTTCAAGACCTGCTGCGTCATCGACAGCGTGATTGGGGATTCCGTCACGCTGGAGTAGGCGATCAACTTCACCAGCGCGCCTTCAAGCTCGCGGACGTTGGACTTCGTCTTCGTGGCGATGTGGATGCGAACCTCCTCCGGCAGACGCACGCCCTCCGCCTCGGCTTTCTTGTCCAGAATCGCCATTTTCGTTTCGAGATCCGGCGGCTGCACATCGACCATCAATCCCCACTCGAAGCGGCTGCGAAGGCGGTCCATCAAGCCCTGTACGTTCTTCGGCGATTGGTCGGACGAGATGACAATCTGTTTGCCGTGTTCGTGCAACTCGTTGAAAGTATGAAAGAATTCTTCCTGCGTACGTTCGCGGCCGGCTAAAATCTGAACATCGTCGACCAGCAGCGCGTCAGCCTTTCGGTAATGCTGATGGAACTGGCTCATGCGATCGGTGCGGATGCAGGCGATCATCTCGTTCATGAACCGTTCGCTCGATGTGTAAACCACGCGCGACCCGGGCGACCGCTCCATCAGCGCCCTTCCGATTGCGTGCATCAGATGCGTTTTTCCCATTCCGACGCCGCCGTAGATAAACAACGGGTTGTAGCGTTCGGCCGGTTTATCGGCAACCGCGCGTGCGGCGGCGTGCGCAAACTGATTACACGACCCGACGACGAAGTTCGCGAAGCTGTATTTGGCGTTGAGCAGCGACGCCGCCGGTGAAAACTGAATTTCGCTCGGCGCGCGATCGGCAACCAGATTCGCAAGCGGCGCGGGCGCCGCGCCAACTTCGTAGACTACACTTTTTACGTCCAACTGCATTGCCCGGATCGCCGAATGGATGTTGTCGGCGTATTCCTGTTCCATCCACGTTTTGGCGGCGTCGCTCGGAACGCGGACCACAACCGTTCCGCCAAATTCTTCGCGCTGTTCGGTCGGTGCGATCCAGTTTTGAAAACTCTCGGCGCTCACGTTTCGCGCGAGCTGTTGTTTGATCTGATCCCAGGTGGTCATGGTTGTTCAAGTGCAGTGAAGACAGACGAATACCAAAAGTTTTCCACAGCTGTGGAAAAACCAGTGGATTAGTTTGTTGGCAGAGGATGTTCCACTGGTGAGAGCTGGGAGGCGACCCCGCAATTTAGCTGAGTGGAACAGCGGTGCGGAACCCTAGTCTAACACAGACGCCGGGATCCAATACAAGTACCATGCAGAACAATAACTCCCTTGTTTTCAGTGAGAAAACATTTCCAATCGAAATTGTTTCTATCCGGTGACGATCGCCTGACACCCCGGCGGGAACTCCGACAATTGTGTTACATCTGTTGCCGGAGAACCGAAATCTGGGGTTGTGGAAATTTCAAAAAAAGCGTTTGATGGAAATTGCCCTGCGTCCGCGCTTTTGATAGCGTAGGGACAATCGAGCGGATTCCGCGAAGTTCGTAAAGACAACATGACAGTCAGTATTCGCATAGGTGGTATGTTGGCGCACATCAGCGCGATGCCGCGTCAGGGCGGCGGGGATGCTGGGAATGCGTCCCTGCTGCGGCGGTCGCGATTTGATCCCGTCTCGACCCAACGATTGCGGGAGTTGTTGGCCAGGGACGCCGGGCCGATCGTCGCGCGATACCGCGATGCCGATGTAATGGAAGAAGTCGCCAAGCGCGTCGAATCGGGCCGCTGGACGATGTCGGTTGTCACGGCGCCGCAGACAACGACGACGCTTGATTTGGCCGGTGCGATCGAAGCGGCGAAGAAAGCGGCGGGCGCGGGCGGAAGCTCATCGTCTTCGAAGAAAGACCCATCGCAAGACAGCAAGAAGTCCTGGATTGAGATCGATCTGGTGAATGCGAAGAAGTCTCCGGTGAAAGGGGCGAAGGTCGTACTCACACTGCCGGACGGAACGGTCATCGAAACGACGCTGAACGACAAAGGTGTTCTGCGCAAAGACGGCATCGACCCAGGCACCTGCAAAGTGAAGTTCCCCGATCTCTGCGGCAAGGAGTGGTCCAAGTCCGGGAGCTTCGCGGAAGGCAAGTCGGTCGCACTTTTTAAGCACGCTCCGAAAATTCCGGCCGGTCCTTACACGGTGAAGCAGGGCGACCACATTTGCGCGATTGCGCACGATGCGGGATTCGTGTCGTGGAAGACCATTTGGGATGACGGCAAGAACGCCTCGCTTAAAGGCAAGCGTAACGGGAATGTGTTGTTTCCGGGCGACGTCGTGGAAATCCCCGCGAAGCAGAAGAAGGAAGAGAGCGTTCCGACCGGTGAGTATCACACGTTTCAGACGATTGGCGAGCCGTTGCAATTGAAGATCGTCATGCTGGATTGGGCGGGCAATCCGCTTCCGGATATCGAACTCGACTTGCAGGTGGACAAGGGCGAAAAGATCCGCACAGCCGGCGACGGGAGCGTGAAGAAGAACATCGATCCAAGCTGCGAGCGGATTGGCAAGATGGTTGTGAACGGGCAGGAAATCGAAGTCCGGCTTGGGCATTTGGATCCGGTGGAGGAGATCAGCGGGCAGGAAGGCCGGCTGGAGAATCTTGGCTACGATCCAGGACACAAAGGCGATCCAAGCGATATGAAATTTCGAAGCGCGGTCGAAGAGTTTCAGTGCGACTACAGTCTCAGCGTCGATGGGATCTGCGGACCGAACACGCAAGGCAAACTGAAGGAAGTGCACGGCAGTTAGACCGATGGCATTCGGGAATAAGCAGACCGAAGGGGGCTATGCCGCCAGCCACCCGGAGCCGGAACCGCGCCGGGTCTTCATCTCCCCGGCCACGGGCGCCGAAAAGAACACGATCGCCGAACAGCTCATCGTGGTCGGCTGTTGGAAGATCAGCGACCTGCGATTCGATTTCGACTCCTCATTCGTATTGCCCGACGCAAAGAGCGAGTTCGTGGAACTGGAGGCGTTGCGAAAGGTGCACGCCGGCGGTCCAATTTCGCTGTTCGGCCACGCCGACCCAACCGGTAACGACGACTACAACAAAACGCTGAGCGGCCGGCGCGCCGAAGCCGTTTACGCGGTTCTGATCCGAGACACGGCACGTTGGGAAAAACTGTACAAGAACCCGTTCGGCGGCGATCAATGGAGCCTGCGGCATTCGCAGATGATGGCGACCGCGCTCGGATTCGATACAGGCGGAGCGACGGGAGTTCCGAGCAAACAAAGCACGGACGCCATCAAGGCGTATCAGCGATCCAAGGGCCTGACCGACGACGGTGATCCCGGCCCGAAAACGCGAGAGAAGCTGTTCGCCGATTACATGGCGTTCCTCTGGCCGAACCCAATCACCAAGCAGGATTTTCTGCTGAAGGGCGCCGACTCCGGCGGTAAGGGCGACTTCCAGGGTTGCGGCGAATTCAACCCGGTGATGGTCTTCTCGAAGCCCGAAAACGACGAGTTCCAGAAGCCGCAAAACAAGGCCGCGCGCGACGAGCAGAATTCCGTGAATCGCCGTGTGATGGCGCTGTTGTTCAAGCCGGGTACGACCATACCGATGAGCGAGTGGCCGTGTCCCCGCGCGGGCGAAGGCGTGGGTGGATGCAAGGCGCGCTTCTTTTCCGATCACGCCGACCGGCGTTCCAACAAGGCCGAACGCCGCGAGTTCGCGACGACGTTCGACACGTTCGCGTGCCGGTTCTATCAGCTCCGCACGTTGAACTCGCCGTGCGAAGGGGTCGTCGTACCGGTGGATAGTCCCAACACCATAACGTTAGCGCTCGACTCTCCGCACTTTGTTCCCGGATTCGAAGACCTGGTGATGACGTATACGATTACAGGCCCGCTAAGCCAAGTCGTCAAAGTCGAAGCCGTCGTGATGTCGGAGGCCGCTCCGGGCGCCGAGGTCGCGCGCGTGTTGATTCCCGGCCCCTACAAAGCGACGGCGCCGTTCCCGTGGAAAGGCGATGGTGTTGCCGACGCCGAGATGGATACGTTCCTATCGCTCAAAAAGTCGCCCTACAAGGTCCAACTAGTCCTCACCGACAACGGCGGCACCAAGATTCCGTCGAACCAGGAAAAGTTCGAGATCCTCGTTCAGAAGGTCGAACTCCACATCGATATTCCCGCCGGTCTCACACTGCCGGCCAAGGACCAGAAGCCCGTGGAGGCGCTGAAGAAGTTTATCGACGAAGGCAAACGTCCGAAGCTGATTCTGCCTAGCACCATGTTTAAGACGAAGGTTGAGGAGATGACCAACTCCACCTTCACCGATCTGTACGAAACAGAATGGAAGAACGGGCCTGGCGTGCCGTTATTCGCCAAGGTATTTCTCAAGACGAAGGGCGGTACGGGTGAGCGCGCGCCGAAGGTGATGAAGTTGGCGAAGGTACTCTGGGAAATGCGGCTGCCAACCGACGCCGAGGAGACGGCGGAGTTGAAAGCCCGTAATCTTCACGCTGCGGCGGAAACGTTCGTCACCAAGGTTAGTGCGCACAAGAAGACCGATTCCGAGCCGCCAGGCAGAACGGCTCCGGTGAGCCTGCGAGGAATGCGCGGGACACAAGCCGAGCGCGAAGCGATGGGGCTCGAACATTGGAAAGAGCTGGACGAGGCCTGGAAGTCAAACAAGCCAGCCAAGCGGATCTGGGATATTCACACCAACTGCGGCGCGAACAAATTCGCCGACTATGACAGCGGAGTCTTCTTTCACCCAGGCCGTTTGACGGGAGACGCCTACTATCTGTCGGTCTTCGCGGACCACGACGGAAAAGGTGACACGGCCGACTCCGCGGCGTTCAAGGCTTTGCCCGCCGAACGGCTCTCGGCGGAGAGAAACGTCTCGCTGTGGCGACAGATCAAGGTTCACAAGAATTACTACATCGGCGCGAGCACGCCTCCACTGGATCTTATCGACCTCGTCGAATATGAAAAGGCGGCTGTGTTATTCGAGGCCGAAGAAGGGATGGCGGCCGAGGAGATTCAGGTTCGTTGGAAGACGGCGTATCAGAAAACCGTCGCGGCCCTGGGGACGTCGACGCCGTTCATCCGCGACGCGACGCTAAGCGACCCGGGCGCCTACCCGGCCCGGTTCAAATCGTATACGCAGTTCAAAAACGACCGTCAGGCCGCCGGCGGCCCGAGCGCCAACCTGTTTGGAGCCTCCGACGCCGCTCAGTACAAGCTGCTCTGCGACAACCACGCCATTACAATCTTTGAGCAGACTTCGAAAGAGTTCCCATTCGCGAAGGAAGGCATGATCCTGTTCCGCTGGAACGTTTTTGGTCCCCATAATCTTTCGGCGGGTTCGGCATTGGTCGGAATGGCGTCCGACGTGGACGGTCATACCGACCGCACGCACGCCGTGTTCTTCGTGTTCAACACCGGCGACACAACCGAACTGCTCATCCACGAACTTGGCCACTGTGTGTTTCTCGCCCACGCGCGCGGCCATTTCTCGAATCCAACCGATTCAGAAACAGGCACACAGCCGGCCGGCTGGCAGAAGGATGCGCATGACGAACTTGAGTACTGTGTGATGAGCTATCATTCCTCGGACCCAACTGTGCTGTGTGGATTATGCGAGTTGAAGCTGCGAGGATGGGACTACATGAAGATCAACCGGAAAGGGCAAGTGAGCTAGGATGACGCGCCGGTCGGCGATTACGTTGGCCGGCGGTTATCTGGAACTCGCTGCATGCGCGAATATGCAAGGCAAGACTGAAACTCCCGCTTCCGTCTCGACCGCGGTTCTCTACAATGGCATTGGCGTCGAATTACTGATCGGATTCGCCGTTCCGGAAACCGGCGCGATTCATTCGTCGCAGTTTCTGGAGACGCGGCCGGACAAGGGAGAATACCAGCATTTCAAAACGGTGGACTGGGGCCGCACGGCCGCACCTGGAGCGGTGCCGATCGTGCCCGAGTGCGGGCACGTTATGGAGCGTGTCGGTGAGTATTGGATGGCCTGGCGAAAAGCGGCGGTGCTATCGGCGGCGCCGGCCGAAACCAACACCCCGGCGTCGGTCCCGCTGGCCGGTGGGGAAAAACTGATCGACCGGCCGCTGGTAGTGCTAAGCAAGGAAATGCACGCATACACGTGGCGTGGATCGAAGTTGCTGAAACACCGGTTCCGTCCCGGGGGTGCTCCGGTGTTGACCGAGGAGATACTCACACTCGACTACGAACCGCTGTTGTCGCGTAGCGCGGCGGTTCCAGGCGATGAGAACGACATGGCGGTCATCGGAGTTGCGGGACTGCGAAACGGCAAGATCGCGGCAACCGTTCTTCTCGTGCGCGGCGACAAGGCCGTCCGAGCCGATGGCGTTCACGATGGACCCTACCGGCCTTTCGAACAGCAACAGATCGCCGTTCACGCGGGCATGAAGTTCCGGCCGGCGATTACGCTTCTCGGCGTCGACAAGGACGGCGGTTACGCTCTCTTGGAAGCGCAGTTCGAGCCGTCCAAGCGCGAGTGTGTCTGGACGGCGGCGCCGCTCGCGGCGGGCAAGAATCACTTGAAGAGCGCCGCTGCGTATTACTAC
>Ga0194122_10006000_pt1 | contig 11154 bp, 7 predicted proteins | sample TA2MahCa10mmetaG_FD_155487 | JGI IMG/M metagenome (GOLD analysis project Ga0194122, IMG submission 155487) | Freshwater microbial communities from Lake Tanganyika, Tanzania - TA2015021 Mahale Deep Cast 10m | ecosystem: Environmental > Aquatic > Freshwater > Lake | place: Tanzania: Lake...
TCAGTGAAGCGCCAGCAGGGAATTCTTGGTTACCGGTTCTGCCCCATCCTGCACGTACTTTCAAGTTGCTGATGAACTTGTTGTTCGCAAGGAACTTCTCATTGGAAACGTTCCATGCCAATGCAAATGATGGGAATACACCATACCGGTTATTTGAACCAAACTTGGATGAACCGTCAGCACGAACTGTACCGGTCAACACCAAACGGTCTTGCCAATTGACTACCGCGCGAGCGAAGTAGGACTGGAGTTCTACGATGGGACCTGCACCAGAACCAATTCCACGACGGTTACCGGGGGCATTTTGAAGATAGTTATAGTAAGACAAGCCGGGGAAATCGGTGTAATCCGATCCACCCATGCCATACGAAAGGTTGTCGTATTTCATGTACTCATACCCCACAACTGCATTCAAGTTGAAATCAGAAGTGATCTGATTGTTGTAGGTCAGGGTATGGGTCAGCTGCTGGGTGTTTTGCTCAGCCAGTCCAATGGACGCAGAACCGAGGTTACCCTGCAGGTTGAGGAAACGCTTGATTTCGTTTTTCCGTACACCGTTACCGCGACGAACAGAGTACAGCATGCGGTATTCAAAATTATTATTGAAGCGATAGTAAGGAGATACACTCGCCAAAACTTCAGTAGTGTTCACGTTGTCGTCATATGCCTCAAGCATGGCCAATGGATTCACACTGGTGTTACCGAACTGAGGCTCTACCCAAAGTGAACCATCTGCTTTGCGCAATGGGTGAGTGGGATTCCACTGCAACGCATGGCCAATCAAACTTCCCTGGAAACCTGCATCATTGGAGATAGGAGCAACATCTTCACGGGTTTGAGCAGTGAAGAGATTGAAGTCCAATCCCAATTTTTTGCTGTCGAGAAACTTATATGAACCACTCAAGCTTGCCGTCGCACGCTTCATGCCAGATTCTTTGATGATACCTTGCTGATCCAACCAACCCACAGAGAGACGGTATCTTCCTGTTTCGTTGCCACCGCTTACAGAAGCATTGTAGTTCTGTGTGATAGCAGTTTGAAGAATTTCATTCAGGGCATCTACATTGCCACCATAATTTCCGGAGTTCTGGTTGTACTTCTGAAGTGCAGAACGGTATTCATTGCCATCCATCACTTCAAAACGCTTCATGATGGAAGCTGCACCCACACCTGCATTGAATTCAATCTTTGGAGTACCTGCCTGACCTTTCTTGGTGGTGATCAGGATGACACCGTTTGCACCGCGTGATCCGTAGATCGCAGCGGCAGATGCATCCTTAAGGATTTCCATCGATGCGATATCGTTCGGATTGATGAAATTAAGTGGGTTTGCACCGGGGATTCCGCCGAGGTTATTTCCCAAACCGGGACGAGCGTTGCCGCCATCCAAAGGAACTCCGTCCACCACAAACAGAGGTTGATTGCTGGAACGAATAGAAGCGTTACCACGGATACGAACCGTAGTTCCACCACCGGGAGCACCGGAGTTGTTTACAACTTGTACGCCGGCAACTTTACCCTGGATCAACTGATCTGCTGCAGTCAGCACACCTTTGTTGAAATCCTTGGCCTTCACTTGCGCAACAGCACCGGTTTGATCTTTCTTCCGGGCGGAGCCGTAACCGACTACCACAACCTCGTTGAGGTTGGAACCGGTGGAAGCAAGCACAATGTTCATGTTGTCGGTGATGTTTACTTCGAGTGTACCGAAGCCAACAGAAGATACCACCAATACTCGCGCATTGGAGGGAACGCTGAGCTGGAATGATCCATCAGCAGCCGTTGATGTGCCGGTTGTAGTTCCTTTCGCAGCAACAGATGCGCCAACAACAGGCGATCCGTCTTTGCCATCGGTGACCTTACCGGAAACGGTTTTGTTCTGAGCTACTGCAACCTGCAATGCAAACAGCATCGCAACGGAAAGCATCGCTTTGAATAGACGTTTTGGGGTCATATTACTTGGTTTAAAATTTTAAATACGAGGAGCAGAAAATAATTAAGCAATGCAAAATATGTATTTTTTACATAAAGAGCATTTTTGTTGAGTTTTTCTGAAATTTTTTCTTGCTCAACGTTTATAAAAAATTGACAGATTTTATTAAACAATTTAGATCTTACTGACATTTAAAACGGAAATAATTGAAATTCAGTCAATTAGAAATTCGATCTTTTGAAGACACCCCTTAGACAATGAACTCCCCTAAAGTGCTGCATCAAGCCGCTGAAAATTTAATTGTTTAAAAGATTTTTATAAATTGCAAAGGTTTGCGACAATTTTTGCAATAATCATACCGATGCATATGCGCAATAAAGCAACACTAAAAAATATAGCTAATCAGTTGGGTATCAGCATCTCCACTGTTTCTCGTGCGCTCAAAGACCACCCCGATATTGCCACATCTACCAAGAAAAAAGTCAGGGAATTGGCCGATTTGATGGACTTTGAGCCAAATGCTTTTGCGGTATATCTGCGCACCAACCAAAGCAAAGTCATCGGGGTGATTGTCCCTGAATTGTCCAATTTCTTTTATCATTCTTTTGTAACCTCTGTAGAAGAGGAGGCTCGAAAAATGGGATATAGCCTGATCATACTTCAGTCGGCAAACGATCCAGTAGTAGAAGAGGCAAATCTTAAATTATGTAAACTGAATCGTGTAGCTGGCATATTTGTTGCATTGACACCTGAAACAAAAGACCTCTCCCCTTTCGACCGAATCAATGCTTCGGGTATTCCAATTTTATTTTTTGATAAAGTCCCGGATGATAATGAGTATATAAAAGTTTGCATTGCTGATCGGGAAGTGGGTAAAATTGCCGCACGAGCAATTATTGAATCCAAACGAAAAAAAGTTTTTGCACTTTTTGGAAACGCAAACTTATCCATAACACGCAAAAGAAAGCAAGGGTTGGTGGATGAATTAAAAACACTATCACCATTTATAGATATCACAACACTTACTGTCAACAATAGTCATGATGCAAAGAAGGTGACAATAGATATGCTGAAATCAAATCAACGTGCAGAAGTAATATTTTGCATGAGCGACGAAATACTTACCGGCGTCATCATGGCAATCCATCAATCTGGCTTCGTCATACCCTCTGATGTAGGACTGCTGGCCATCAGCAATGGCTTCGTCCCTAAACTCATGAACCCTGAAATTACCTACATTGAAACAAGTGGAGATCAACTTGGAAGAAGAGCCATGAAAACATTTGGAGAAGTTCTTGAAAAAGGAATCACAAAAAAACTAGACATAATTGAAAGCAGACTGATCAAGGGAGGATCGCTATGACCCATTGATGGCCGGCAATTGCTTCAATCCGTTGATCAAAACTGTAACCCGACAAAACTCTTTTTCTTGATCTGATCGTACGCTTCACGATTGAAGGAGTACAGTTTACCGGGACGATGCTTGACGTTTCGTTCCATTTCGCCCTGATCGACCAGCAAGCCTGTGGTGAACAATTTTTTGCGGAAATTTCGGCGATCAAACGACATACCGAGAATTTGCTCAAACACAAGCTGTAAATTCCGAAGGGAAAATTTCTTCTCCAATAAGTTGAAGATGATCGGCTCCTCCTGGATCTTGCGTTTGAGGACAGCCAGGCAAGCATCCAAAATCATTTTGTGATCGAACGCCATCGTATCGATGTCGTTCACCGACCTCCATTGCAATGCATTGTCAATCGACTTCAATTGATGATCGCGTACATTGACCAAAGACAAATACGCTGTGGTGATGACCCTTCCCGCCGGATGACGGTCCACTTCTCCAAAGGTCTTCACCTGCTCCAAGAACATATCGGTAAGTCCCGTCCGCTCCCGCAGCACCCGGTACGAAGCAGCATCCAGATCTTCGTTGGGCCGCAACAAATCGCCCAAAAGCGACCACTGACCACGGTAATCGGGATGATCACTTTCAATCAGCAATACATTCAACACGCCTTTGTCGTATCCGAAAATCACGCAATCGACTGAATGGGCAAATTGAAAATGCGGCGCCATCTCCACCAGATCCGTGTTGATATTGGGCAGAACTGAAGTATTCATCAGAGCAAATGTTGTTTTGGGGTCTAAGCAAAAATAATTTCAATCGACAAATAACAAAAAAGAAAATCGATTATTCTACATTTATCCCAGTTTAAAGAGCCGAAAACAGTGGATGCAACAATTGTGCTGAATAAATCAAGGGAGTTTCTTCAACACACCAATGACCCGGAAGCTGCTTCAGGAGCAATCGAACTCCTGAGAGACGTGATCCGCTTTCACGAACACCGCTACTATGTAATGAACGATCCGTTGATCGCGGATGGAGAATTTGATGCCTTGTTCAAATTGCTTGAAAAGATAGAATCGCTGCACCCGGAATTGATTCAACCCGATTCACCTACGCAGCGGGTGGGACCTGGAATGACCAAACAGTTTCAGACGGTTCAGCATCTTGTGCCTATGCTCTCTCTTGAAAATTCATACAACGCAGAAGACCTGATCGACTGGGATCGAAAAGCCCGCGAGCTGTCGGGACTGCCCTCTCTCGAATACTGCGTGGAACCTAAATTTGATGGCGCTAGCATATCCCTCATCTACGAAAACGATCGGCTGGCTCGAGGTGCCACACGAGGCGATGGCGTGGAAGGAGAAGAAATCACCCTCAACCTCAAGCAAATCAAATCACTTCCGTTAACAGCCCCATTTTCTGCATACGGAATCAAACAAGCAGAAATCAGAGGAGAAGTGCTGATGAACAAACATAACTTCATTCGCTTCAACGAACAAATGGCAGAACACAACCTTCCGCCACTGGCCAATCCACGCAACGCAGCATCCGGATCACTCCGAATAAAAGATGCCACACTGGTCGGCAAACGCAACCTGGAAGCATTCATCTACCAACTCGCGTTTGTGAATGCAACCGACTCCACCCAACTGCCACACTCACACGGTGCCAGCATCGATATGCTATGGGACCTTGGATTCAGGAGCCCCAAACACGAAAAGAAAATTCTTTCCGGCATTCAGGACGTGATCGATTACTGCACTGCATATGAAAACAAGCGAGATGATCTTCCTTATGAGATCGATGGGCTCGTGATCAAGGTCAATGCTGTTGAACTCCAGGAAAAACTGGGCATGACCACCCACCACCCGCGTTGGGCCATCGCGTATAAATTCAAAGCACGGCAAGCAACCAGTATATTATTAAATGTTGAATTTCAAGTCGGCCGTACCGGAAGCATAACCCCCGTTGCAAAAATTCAACCGGTCCCTATCGGAGGAGTGACCGTGACCTCGATTTCCCTGCACAACCAAGATTTCATCCGCGAAAAAGATATTCGCCTAGGCGACACAGTGCTGGTGGAACGCGCAGGCGATGTGATTCCCTACATCGTTAAATCATTTCCCGAACTGCGCAAGGGATCGGAAGCACCAATCCAATTCCCCACGCAATGCCCGGCCTGCACCAGCAATCTCGTTAAATCCGAAGAAGAAGCGGTGTGGCGCTGCGTCAATGAATCCTGCCCCGCACAAGTAATCGAACGCATCATTCATTTCACCAGCAAAGACGCCATGGATATTCGCGGATTAGGAGAAGCCAATATTCGCAAATTCAATGAACTGGGCTGGCTGACCGATATCCCATCCATCTACACACTTCCCTTTGATGCCATTCGCTCGCTGGAAGGATTCGGTGCAAAATCTGCAACCAACCTGGAGGAAGCGATTCGGAAATCAACCACGCAGCCGCTGCACCGACTGATCAATGCGTTGGGGATTCGCTACGTAGGAGAAACAACTGCCAAAACCATCGCTCAATCCATTCACCACCTGCTCGATCTTGCTGAAATGGACCAGGAAGCGCTTCAACACATGGAAGACGTCGGTACCAAAGTCGCAGAAAGCATCCACCACTTCTTTCATCAGCCCCGCAACATCGCCATGCTGAAAGAATTGGAAACAATGGGACTGCAACTGACCAGCACCAAAAAAGAGGCGGTTCAGGGTTCCCTCAGCGGAAAAACATTTTTATTCACGGGTACCTTGACAGAATTGAAACGTTCCGAAGCAGAAGCACTAGCCGAAGCACAAGGGGGAAAAATCCTTTCAGGAGTGAGCTCCAAACTCGACTTCCTTATCGTGGGAGAAGACGCAGGATCAAAACTGGAGAAAGCAAAAAAAATCCCCTCCATCAAGATTTTGAGCGAAGGGGAGTTTTTGAAAATGATGCGATAGAAATACTGTTGTACGTTGTAGGTTGTACGTTGTACGTTGTGGGTTATAGGAGGTGGTGTGCTACCAAGTACTCGGCTATTTGCACGGCATTGGTTGCTGCTCCTTTTCTTAAGTTATCGCTCACGATCCAAAGGTTCAATGTATTGGGTTGCGTTTCATCCCTTCTGATTCTTCCCACAAACACCTCATCGCGTTCGTGTGCATCCATGGGCATGGGATACTGCTGGGCCGATGGATCATCCACCACCACTACTCCTGGTGAAGCAGAGAGCAAGGAACGCACTTCATTCAGATCAAAATCTTCTTCAAATTCAATGTTCACGCTCTCGCTGTGTCCACCCATCACCGGTATACGCACCGTGGTGGAAGTCACGCGGATACTGTCATCGCCCATGATCTTCTTGGTCTCATTGACCATCTTCATCTCTTCTTTGGTATAGCCGTTTTCTAAGAAGACATCGATCTGTGGAATTACATTGAGGTCAATGGGATACTTATACGCCATCTCGCCTTCAACTCCTTTGCGCTCATTCATCAACTGATTCACGGCCTTCACTCCTGTGCCGGTCACGCTCTGATAGGTACTCACGACAATGCGCTTGGCAGTATAACGCTTGTGCAATGGCGCAAGCGCAACCACCATTTGAATGGTGGAGCAATTTGGATTGGCAATGATTTTATCCGCGGGGGTCAATTCTCCGGCATTGATTTCAGGAACAACCAGCTTCTTTGCAGGATCCATTCTCCAGGCCGATGAATTGTCGATGACGGTTATCCCGGCAGCGGCAAATGCAGGTGCCCACTGTGTAGAAGTACTCCCTCCTGCCGAAAACAAGGCCACTGCGGGTCGCATATCGATTGCGGTTTGCATCCCCACAACGGTGTACTGCTTTCCTTTAAAGGCAATTTCCTTGCCTACCGACTTCTCGGATGCAACGGGAATGAGTTCTGTAACGGGAAAATTTCGCTCCTCCAGTACCTGTAACATTTTGGTGCCAACCAGTCCGGTGGCTCCGACAACTGCAACCTTCATAAGGGCGCAAAACTACACTCACCGCTTTTTTCCTCCAAATAATTGTGATTCTCGCTTGGCTTCACCTCACTGGCGCGCGTAGATTGGCACAACATGCGGATCCTTTTTTTCTTACTGATCAACTGCATCGCCGCTTCTGCTCAAGTGGAGCGTTACAGCGTTCTCATCCACGAAATCATGGCCGATCCTTCCCCAATTGTCGGTCTCCCCAACGCGGAATATGTTGAACTGCGCAACACTTCATCTCAACCCATTGAATTGTTCCGGTGGAAAATTGATAACGGAACCACTACCGCCACCATCTCCTCGTATTATTTATTGCTCCCCGATAGTACCGTCCTATTGTGCTCCCGATCCCAACTTCCTTTTTTTTCAGGTGTTCCCAATTGTATTGGACTGAACGCATTGCCTTCTTTGAGCAATGCAGGCGATCGCATCACACTCCGTTCCTCAGATGGAAAAACCATTCATGCCGTTGAGTATACATTGTCCATGTATGGAAATGCAGTGAAAGCTGCAGGAGGATGGAGTTTGGAAATGATTGATCGGCGACAACCTTGCCACCCTGAAAACTGGACGGCCAGTATTCACCCATCCGGAGGCACCCCCGGTAAGCTCAACAGCAGAAACGGTACAACCCTGCAACCCCGCAACAACGTTGTCCTGCAATGCACCGCACTGTCGGATAAACTGCTGGAAGTGGAATGGGAGTTCCCGATGGACAGCCTCTCGCTGGCACATGCTCCAAATTATTTTTTTGACAGCACCGCAGCACCAATTCGAAATGCAGTGGCTGTGGGATCCCTTTTCAAGTCGGTGCGACTGGAACTTGCTCGTCCTCTGGATAGCCAGCGGCTCTATACCCTCCGCACCAATCCAATCTGGCATTGCCGTACTGTTTCCAAACAATCGTTCTCGGTGCGCACCGGTTTACCTCAACCTCCACGCGATGGAGATGTGGTGATCAACGAGTTGCTGTTCGATCCTCCACCGGAAGGCAGCGATTACATAGAACTGTTGAATCGTTCCTCGTCGATGTTGGATCTGCGGCAACTGGCCATCACCGCTCCTGATCCGGTTGGAAGACCCACCACAATCGTTGCACTGGCAGATCGATCCATCAACTTTTTTCCGGGTGAACATCTTGTATTCACTACCGATACCGGATACCTGCTCCGCAGATGGACTTCGGCACAACGCACCCATCTCTTTCAATTGAAAAGCATGCCCACGCTTCCCGACAATGAAGGCAGAATAGCCGTACTCAATCTGCAAGGCCATGTTTTGGATCAGGTTCAGTATACCGCATCGATGCATGCACCGTTGATTCAACACCGCGAAGGAGTCGCCTTGGAACGCATTCGAGCAGATCGGCCTTCAACAGAAGCTGCAAACTGGCACTCTGCGGCGTCTTCATCGGGATACGGCACTCCCACGCTCAAAAATTCTCAGTCGCGAACGGACAGCGCAACCGTGCACCCATTTTCAGTTCAACCGGATCTGCTTTCGCCGGACAATGATGGGGTGCATGATTTTATTCACATCGCATATGCGTTCAAAGAAGCGGGACATATGCTGACTGCTTCAGTGTTCAACCGGCAAGGCCTGATGGTAACAACGATCATCGATAATCAACTCTGTGGAACTGCAGGGGCATTCAACTGGAATGGGACAGACGCAAATGGTCGCCTGCTGCCTCGAGGCGTGTACATCCTCCTGATCGAAACATTTCATCCGAGCGCGAAAAACATTCGGTATAAAAAAGGATTTGGAATCAGATGAGCTTGATGTCAAAATTGACGAGCTCCGCAAATTGTCCGATGCGCCTTTGAATATCTTCTTTACTGATCTCCTTTATACGCGTGGTGCCGAATTTTTCTACGCAGAAGGAAGCCATCGCGGAACCAACTATGATCGCATTCTTCATGTTGTTGAACGAGAGATCACCTGTGCTTGCCAGATGACCAATGAACCCCCCGGCAAACGTATCGCCTGCACCGGTGGGGTCAAATACTTCCTCCAGGGGGAGTGCCGGTGCGACAAAAACCTTATCCTCATGAAAAAGCAAGGCACCGTGTTCTCCTTTTTTCACCACCAGGTATTTTGGGCCCATCGCCATAATGTGTTTTGCAGCTTTCACAAGTGAATACTGTGCGCTGAGCTGACGCGCCTCACTGTCGTTCACCAGCAATACGTCCACGTGCTTGAGCAATTCTTTCAAATCAGGCATTGCAGAATCCATCCAGAAATTCATGGTATCCATCACGACCAGCTTGGGACGCTTTTTGAGTTGCCGCAACACGCTGTGCTGAATGGAAGGCATCAGGTTTCCAAGCATGACGAACTCGCAATCCTGGTAACTATCGGGTACCACGGGAATGAAATCGGCCAAAACATTCAATTGAGTATCCAACGTATCCCGCTCGTTCATGTCCAGGTGATAGCGCCCTGCCCAGAAAAACGATTTCTGATCTTTTTTTATTTGAACGCCTCCCAACTCCACCCCTCTGTTTTGGAGTTCATCCAATTCTTCTTGTGGAAAATCTCCACCAACGACCGATACCTGTTTGATGGGTTGAACAAAATTGGAAGCGCTGAGCGCGATGTAGGTAGCAGCTCCACCAATGATGCGGTCGCTTTTTCCGAAGGGTGTTTCAATGGCATCAAACGCCATAGTTCCTACTACAAGAAGAGCCATACAAGAAGATTTGGTGGCGCAAATATACGGTTATCGGCCTGCTTTGGCGTAAGCAAAGCGAGCAAGCGGTTGAACGGAATAGTAACCATCGATGCCCCCGCTGACAACTGAACCTGCTTTGGAGAGATCGATGTATCCGTCGTCTGCAATGATGGATCGTTGCACAAAGGCATGCAGTAATTTTCCCACCACCAGAAACGTACCGTTTTGTCGGATAGGAATGATTTCAGAAAGCTCAAGTGCATATTGAATATGGCTCTCCAATACAAACGGAACCGGAAAATCCGCTTTTCGTTCCTCGGTGAGTCCCACTGCTGCAAATTCATTCACTCCCGCTGGATACTTGGCACTGGTCTGATGGGCCTTGTCCATGAAATCGGAATGGATGTGGTTGATGGTGTAGTGACCGGTCGACTCAATATTCCCAATCGTATGGGGAGCCGCTTCCCTTGGACGATTGATGAACGCAATGAGAGCAGGGTCAGCGCCTACATGGACAATATTGCTGAATATGGCCAGGTTGGGATTCCCATGATCATCTTGAGAGGCAATCAGACTGACCGGCTTGAACCCACTTAAAGAATTCACAAAATTGGCCCGGCAGAACCGGTCCCAACCCTGAATTTCCTCAATGGTAAAATGTTTCACAAAACGTTTAACGTACTTATTTTCAAAAAGTTGAAACTTGCATGACAATAATCCCACCTATTAAAACGTTTTAGAATAGCTGGATCCAACCAACCCCATATGAAGATCGTGAAGATCGGTGTCGTGGTATCTCTTTTTCTGCTGGTCCTGGTTTCCTTCCTGGACGCTGAACACGAACCGAAGCATCGCATCTCAACGGTAATCTCCAAAAACTTCATGGGAACAGGACTGGTTCAGCTCATCAGTCGGGAATTGAACTTGGCAGGTGTGCAGCTGTCGGATAACATCTTATCACTGGCGTTGCTCGGTTTCAACCGCTTGCATGCACAGGATCGGTTGAACCGCGACAGCATACTGACCATCATCGATTTCTCCAGATCGTCTCGCGAAAAACGACTTTTTGCAATCGATCTGAAAAAAAAGAAACTGCTGATGAACAGTTGGGTCGCTCACGGCAGGAATTCGGGAACGGAATACGCTACGCAGTTTCCCAACATCCCTTCCTCCCACCAAAGCAGCCTGGGATTTTACATCACGGCT
>Ga0194122_10006013_pt1 | contig 11134 bp, 8 predicted proteins | sample TA2MahCa10mmetaG_FD_155487 | JGI IMG/M metagenome (GOLD analysis project Ga0194122, IMG submission 155487) | Freshwater microbial communities from Lake Tanganyika, Tanzania - TA2015021 Mahale Deep Cast 10m | ecosystem: Environmental > Aquatic > Freshwater > Lake | place: Tanzania: Lake...
GAGGAATTTCGCGAGTCTCTCCTCCTCGAGGAGGTGCAGGGCGAACGCGTAGGCGTCCGCAAGGTACCTGAACTTCGTCTTGCCGTTGGGGAGTTTGATCGTCACGTTCTTGGTGTCGAATATCCCTAGGTGCAGGCCGTCCTTGAGGAACTTTTCCGTCGCCTGCTTTTCCGTGAGCACGAGCTGCTTCTCTATGTCCAGCGACGGGAGGACCACCAAGACCTTCTGGCCCTCGAATCTGTCCTTCAGGGTCATCGGTCCGACGGTCACGGACAGCACCGTCCCGTACTCGAAGTCCTCCCCTCGTTTCTTCGCCAGGGGGACGATGCGTTTCCCGTCGAGGCTCAGCTTGACGGGCCTCCTGCCGCCCAGGTTTATCGTTCCGTACTCCAGCGGCTCCGGGATGTTGATCGCAACGCCGCTGTCCTCGTCGACGATCGTCTGGGGCGGGGTCGGGTAACCGGCGAATATCGGGGTGGGCATCTGGGCCGCCTAAGTCTTTTTGGTCTTTTTCAAATCTACGACCAGCGCGTTGAATAGATCCGAGGCTGTCCACGTGGAGCCTTTCCTCGAAGCTGTTTTGAGGAGGATGTCCAAAACATTGCTTTCCCCGCCGTATTGGGCGGAGAGCCTGTTCAGATTTGCTATGTACTCGCCCGAACGATCAAGTTTGTATCCATCCTTGAGGGACTTGAAGAATTTTTCTATCACCGTGTGTGCGTTGCCGGTTTGTTCTTTGTCTTTGTCCTTGCCGGTTCCCCCTTGTTTCTTGTCCTTGTAAGTGAACTTCGGCAGGGTGAGGAACCTCTCGAGCGTGTCGCTCGACTCCGTGCACGACATGCTCACCTGGGCGGAGGCCGTCTGCCCGAGCTCGTTGACCCGTGTCACCTGGACGGACATCGACTGTATCTTCCACGAGGCGACGGATTTGGCCATCATCTGGTGGACGTTGATGAATATGACCGAGTTGTCCTCGGCCGCGAAGTTCTGGAGGTTGGCCAGTTCGTCCTCGACGGAGTTGCGCACGCCGTCGAAGTGCTTGGCAACGAGGAAGTCGAACGACACCTTCTGCAGCGAGCCGGCCGTCGGCTGCAGGATCGGCAGCTGCAGGGGTCGCGCGAGCTCGTCGAATTGCACCGCACCCACGTCGTGCGAGAAGTTGTTGAGGCCGAACGGGAACTCGAACTCCAGGTCGCCGGCCACCTGCACCATCCTCGGGAGGTTGGCGACGCCCCCGTTCGCCGGCGTCGTGGACGGGATGGCGCCCCTCGTCACGACGACCTTCGTCGTCGCCGTCAGTCTTTCCCTGCGTCCTATGAGCGCCATTTAGGTTCTCTCCCTGTAGGCGCGTTGCTGCTGCTCGAGCGCGGCCACGACCTGGCGGGCGATGGCGGTCTCCGACTGGCCCGGTGCCCCGTACACGTTCAGGGTGACGTTCTGGTTCATGGTCCCGGCCGCCCCGGCGACGAGGCTCGACCGCGGGGTTCTGGTGTTGCCGATCGGCGGGACGACGTGCAGGTGCCTGCTGCCGGCCCAGCCGTGGAACTCGGCGAAGCCCCCGGCGTTCGAGATCATCTTCTGGTACTGGCCGAGGTTGTCCCCGGTCAGGTCGTAGGCCCTCCCGGCGGCGTGGTCGGAGCTCATGGACCCGAGGTTGTCGAAACGGAGCGCGCTGGTGACGGTCCGCTTCCCCGTCAGCAAGGAGTTGAATTTTGCGTGGGCCGCCATCGTTCCCCTCAGCGCCCTCGAGGTCGGGGTGTCCCCGACCCGACCCCTGCGGGGGGATCTGGTGTCCATTGCAATCAATTGCAGCGTGTTTCCCGTTGCCTGCCACTTGTAGTTCTTCATGTCGCCCCACCACTGCGGGGCTTCGCCCTCGAAGATTTCCGGCTTGTTGTCGAAGGCCGTCGTGATCGCGTTGGCTATCTCATTCGCGAAACTCCTCTCGGCTTCGGTCGTGAATCCGACATCGCCGGCTATCTCGTAGACCTTGGAGGTCTCCGTGGCGAAAATCCCTTCGTCCAGCCGATCGGCACCAGTGCCAAGACCGGTCGGCTTCATAATTGCGGCTGCCAGCGCCTGTCCGGCTGGGCCAATGCTCGACAGCTTGTCCAGATTGAGATTTCCGCCCTTGTCCAGTAATTGCCCTGTTGTGACGAAATTGAGGAGGTTCGTCTTGGCCTGGTCGCCAATGTTTTCGTCCCCGAAGACGCCGCTGAGAAGACCCTTGAGCCTGTCGGCCGCTCCGACGTTCTTGAACACGAACCCTTGCTCGGCCATGCCCCCCATAATCTGTTGCATGCCGAGGCCCGAGATTTGCGATAGTTGCGTTTCGTACGCCGTTTGGGCCTCTGTCTGACCCTCGTTGGCGAACGCACCGAGCAGACCCGCGTCCATCTTTCCGAAAGCTCCCAGATTTCCCTGAGCGAAATCTCTGGTCGCCGAGAGGACGGCGAACGGGTTGTCCGGATTGTCCCTTGACGTCGTGGAGACGAGCAGCCTGGCGTAATCCCTGAAGTCGTCCATCGTGGCCGTTCCGCCCAGGCCCATCAGCCTCTCCTTGCTGGCAGTGAACGCCTGAACTTCCGCTCGCCTCTTGATCGATTCGTCGAACACGTTCAGCGACGCCGTGCCGATGTCCCTGATCGCCACTTTCATCTCGTCGACGGTCTTGCGAGTGGCGAGGCCAAGCGCCCCGATCTGCTCGGTCAGCGACTTGGTCGGGTCGCCCAGGTTCACGTCCATCTTGGAGCCGAGCTCCATGATCTCCCTCTCGGTCTTCCCGGTCATCTTGGCGAGGTGCTGGACCACGAAATTGCCGCGTTTCATCATGATGTCGGCGACCTCGAATCTCCCGAGACCCTCGCTGGGGAGGAACAGCTCGCCCCTCGCGGTTTTGCCCCTCGTCCCGCCCTCCGTGCCGCGCGCGAAGAAGTCCTCGGCCCTTCGTATCTTGGTGTTGGCGACCTTTTCGCCCGCCGAGTTGATCGTGAATCCGAGATTTTCCTCCTGGAACCCCGTCACAAAGGCGTCAAAACTGTCCATCGCCCCGGTATCGCCACCCCTTGCCTGCTTCAGATACTCCTGCATCTTCTTGTAATCCGACTTCAACATCACGCCGGTGTTCTTCATTCCCTCGAGAATTTGGGATCTGGTGGCGTTCAGGTCCAGGTTCATTTGGTAGGCGGAGCCGGGTTGGTTGTACATACCCTTTATTTTTTGTTGGCCCGCGACGAGGGTTCCTATGCCCATTTCACCGACCCTCTTCTGGTGCTTGTCGATCTGGCTGATCCCTCTCTGGAAGCTGCTACCACCCTTGGTCTGGACCAACCTGCCCGTTTTCGGGTCCACCCTCGCGCCGACCATGGCCGCGACGATCTGACCGCTCATTCTTTCGCCGATGCCGGCACCGATCTTTCTGGCCTCCTTCTCGCGGTTGCCCTGCGCCCTGAAGAAGCCGGCTATGCCACCGACCAGCGCGGAGCCACCGATGATCGCGGCCTTGGCGAGCGGACCGGCAGGTCCAAGGACGGGGGCGAGCGCGTCGCTGATCGTCTTTCCGACTGCGGCGCCGGCGAGCGCCCCGCCCATTGCGGACTTGGAGGAGCTGGTCGATTTCATCAGCGTCAGACCGGCGGCGATTCCCATTCCTCGGGCTCCGAACATCGCCCCCACTCCGAGGGCGTTGTTGGCCGCCGACTGCATGTCCTTGTCGCCGATTTTGCTCGTCACCCCCGTGGAAAGGAGCATGCCGCCCATCAACCCCATCATCGGGTTGAACGTTTTGCGCATGCTCGCCTGGGCGGCCTCGCCCGTGCCCTTGAACATGGCGCCGGTGCGACCCTTGAACTGCTCCCTCGCGAACGCCCGTTCCGCCGCCCTTTTGTTCTTTAATTCGCCGGTTTCCTTGTCGACGTACTTTCCCTGGCCCTGCCTGTCCTTCTCGATGAATTCGTTGAAAGCCGTCAACCTCGCCTTCTGCAGGTCGGTGGCTTGAAAGGCAGCCAAATGTCCCAACCCCATGGCGGCGCCCCCAGCGGCTAGTCGCGCCTGATCCAAATCGCGCGCCATCGTCTTGCCGCTGAGGGTCTTGAAAATTCCCTCCCTCTGGACGGAAGCCGTGCTCACGCCGTCGAAGGACCCCTGTACGGTGCCACCACGCAGGAACTCCCTGAGGGTGCCCTTCCCGTACATGAGGTCCCTCTGGGCGTTCCGCATTTTCATGTGCTGCTCGACGATGGGGGTCTGTGCCGCCGCAATAATCTTGGCTTGCTTGTCCGCGGAGAGCATCGCGAACCCCGCCGCACCGCCCCTGGCGTAGGTGTTTCGGGCATTTTGTTCGGCTGCATCCAAGCTTCTCTTCAGCTGCACCGAGTTGAGGTCCCCACGACCCCCAACGTTGAATGCCCGATGGTCTGTCATGTAGGCTCGGTAAGCTTTCGCGTCGGCGAAACCGGTCCTCTCGAAGCCGTTTCTCGAGAACGTCATCACGTTTTTCCCGAGGCCCATCATCTCCGCACCCTTGACCAAGGTTCTGTCGCGAGGGAATACGCCCGGGTCGTGGTACGACCTTCCCGCGTCCTTCATGTTCTGGACGTAGGCCACGTTGGCCGCGACCTCGGCGGGGGTCAGCCTCATGGTGGCGGCGTTACCCGAGTACCTTGACCTCGAGAACATCGCCGGGATGCCGCCGAAAATGCTCCGTGGGGAATTGCGCGCCCCGTAGACCGATGCCTGGTTCGTCAGGTCCTTGACCGTTCCGCCGCCGCGCCTGCGCATCCTGTAGGCCGTCCTGCTTCCCTTGAACCCGCCGAACAGCAGGCCGAGGGTGAATAGCGAGCCGATGCCCGGTCCGAGACCGCCTCCGACCGTTCCGCTGGGTCCGCCGCCGGATCCGCCCATGCCGAGGAACCCCTCGCCGCCCCCCAGTTTGAACGTTCCGATTCCCCTCACGAGTGACGCCATCCCGTTGATCAGTTTGGTGAGGATGTTCACGATCGAGGTGAGCACGGGCAGCGCCTCGGTGAACGCCACCTTGAGCGCGCCGAACCAGTCGCCGATTGCGAATATCAGGTTCTCCAGCGCGCTCCCCCAGGCCTTGAACTGCTCCTCGTTGTCCTCGGCGAGGTAGCCGAGGGACTCGGCGTTCCTGCCGAAGATCCTGAAAATGGCGAGCAGCGGGCCCTTGAAGGTCTCGCTGATTATGCGCGACCCCTCGCGGAACTTCTCGAGCGAGTTCTTGAACTGGTTGAACGACTTCATGAACGACGCCGACGTCCTCTTGAACCACTCCGAGGCTCCGAACAGCATCGGCAGGTACTTCCTGACGAGGGTGACGGAGAATTTCTCGAGCGCGTTGCCTATCGTCGTTATCGCCGGGAACAGCTTGTTCTTGCCGAAATAGGTGAACTCCGGCGCCAGCCTCGCCAGCACGTTGCGCACGTTCTTGAATAGACCGTCGAGCACCTCGCGGGTGTCGTTGAGGAACTGTTCTCCGAAGTCGGCCATGTCCGTCGCGAGGGCGACGGTTATCTGCTTGAACTGCGCGACGAGTGTCCCCTTCATCGACCCGAACTCGCCGCTGACGCCCGCCTGCTGGGCGAGCTTGCCGCTCGCCATGGACGCCATGATGCTCGCCGCGTCCTTGCCCTTCGACTTCTTTATCGCCTCCGCGAACTCCTTGCTGACCCCCGACGCCGCCGTGCTCGCCTTGCCGGTGACCTTGCCCTCCTTCTGCAGTATCGCGACGAAGTTCGCCATCGCCTGGAACGACTTGCCCTGGTCCTGCGACCTGGCGGTGAAGTCCATGGCGCCGGACAGCGCCTTGGTCTGCGCCCCGGTGACCCTGCCCTGCTGGGACATCGCCTTGTACGCCTGCGTCAGGTTCGTGACGCCCATCGTCGCGAGGTTGGTGTCGGTGTACAGTCCCCTCATCGCGGCCGCCGCCGCCCCGGTCGCCGAGCCGTAGACGTTGGCGCCCTTGTACTGCCATGCCGAAGCCGCGGCGTTGAACTCCCTGAACGCCGCCACCGCAGTCGTCGCGGCCACGGCCACCGTGGCCAGCGCGGCTCCGACGGCTCCGAGGGTGAGGTTGTACCCCTTGGCCACTATCTGGCCCGTCTTGAACAGCAGGTTGACCGACGCGAGCGTCGCCGCCGTTATCACGAACTCGGCGGCGAGGGCGATCAATTGGAAGAAGAGCAGTCTCGCCGCCTTCTTGAAAAAACCCATCACCCTCGCGCCCGCGGTAAGGTTCTTCTGGAGTCTCTTGCCGGAGTTGTCCAGCGCCGAGAATCTCTTCCTCATCGCGGCCATCGGCTCGTCGGCTTCCCTGGCCGTCCTCGACATCCGCCTCGTCGATTCCCTGAACCTGTCGCCGGATTCGCTCGCGCGATCGGCAGCCTCGGAGAACGCCTGTATCTCGGCGAGGACCTGCGCCATGTCGCGGCGGTTCGCCTCGAAATCTATGCGTATTGTGACTATTTCGTCGGGCAAGATCGGCTCCCAGCAATCGGGCTTCCCGGACTAGCCAGAGTTATCCGCTTCTTTTCGTTCCCTCTCGCGGTCCGCAGATATAACTTTAGCACAGGCGTATCTGACCAGCCACTCGTGCAGCGGGGAGTCAAGCAACCTGACGGGGTCCGTACCCCATAGCTCCCCTAATCGAGCGGCGGCTACGACGCGGTTGTCTTCCGACAACTCCTCGATTAGTTCTTCGTAGGGTTTTCCGTTGACTCAGCCTGGATCGTGTCGCCGAAACCGCAGGCGTCGATGATCGCCAGCGCGGCGGCCTCGACGTGCGCGTCGATGCCGAAGAATTTCTGCACGCAGTCCGGGATCGCCTTGTCGGTGCCCGTCATCTCCAGGATCGGCTTGGATGCGAACCCGACCGGCCACGAGTCGTCGAGGACCTCCTCGCCCTGCAGGAAGACGCCCTTGGTCGAGTGGGCGACGACGGTGCAGGCGAACTTGGTCGCGTCGAGACCCTTCTGTGTCTCGCTGCCGCACTGCTTCTGCCAGTTGCGGATCTGGGCTTGCGTTAGGTTCGGGCTGACGAGCAGCTTGACGCCGGGTCGCTCGGGGACCTCGATGTACACCCTCGGTCTCTCCACCTTCTTGGCAATGACGGCCTTGAGCTGGTCGAGCAGGGTTGGTTCTTGAGCGTTTGTTGGTTGCATGTTTGCTGGTGTGATTTCGTCCATGTTGGAAACCTAGCACGTCGCCGCGCCGCGTGGCGCAACCCCCTGTTACTGACCCGGGATCAGGTGTACACCATCTCCGTCGGCTTGCCGTTGACCGAGAAGGTCATGGCGAAGGTCGCCGGGGCTCCCGACGAGGCGTCCCCGTCCGGTTCGGTGAGACCGACGAGCAGACACTTGGTGTACTGCCTGTCGGGCTTGGCATCGGCGACGTCGCAGTTGGCGTAGTAGATGGTGATGTCGTAGATGGCCCTGCCCACGTGCTGCCTGAGGACGTTGAGCTGGGGCCTGTCCGCGTCGGAGTAGTGACGGGTTACCGTGACGTCGCCGACCTCGGACGGGGCGCAGAGCAGTTCCGGGAACTTCTCCCCGCCGACGTAGATCTTCTCCACCGCGGCCGTGATTTCGCCGCCAGAGACCTGGGCGAAGAACTCGCCCATGTCGGGGAAGGGTGACGGCGTGTTGCTCGGCTGGATCTTAGCCAGAATTTGCCGTTGGGTGTACTTTGCCATGTTTTTTTCCTCCGATTAGGCCAGAGATGCGGTAAGGTTTGACTTGCTGATCTCGACCTCAATCGTTTCACCGAGCGACGAGACCCTCAATCCGACGCGAGCCTTGACCGTGCCGGTCGCCAGCTGTGTCACCGGGTTGAGTTGTTCGTTGACCGTCACCTTGTATCCAGGGTCGATCAATTTTCCGCTATCCGTGTAGCTCGGGTAGAGGGCTCCAGCCTGAGAAAGTGGCTCGAGGATTCCGACCAGCGTCGCCTTGACCTCCCCGAACAGCGTCCCCCTGCCGTCTATGACGCTGAAGACGAGCCGTTCGAGCCTTGCCTCCGCCTGCGAGATGACGTAGTTGACCAGTTCCTTGGCCGTGATGAACCTGTAGTTGTCCGTGTCCGAGGACGCGGACCTCGCTCCGTAGATCCTGATGTCTCCGTTGATGACCCTGATCGGGTTCACGTAACCGTCGTTCAGGGCGTTCGCGTCGGCGTTGGTGAGAGTCGCGAAGGTGCCCTTGGCGAAGTCGGCGTTCGTGGAGATGCCTGCGTAAGCCGTCCACGGACCTTTCTCGTTGTGCAGCTTGGCTCTCTTGCCGGCGACGTAACCCTCGCACGGGCTGGAGAGCATCAGGCCGTTCCTCTCGACCTTGATCCACGGGTAGTACCAGGCGGAGAACTCCGCGCCAGTGTGTCCGGCGAGGTCCCCGGCCGTATCGATCACGTCGTCGATGTCTTCGTCCCTGTCGAAGCCGAGGATAGCTATCCTCGAGTTCTCGGCGGCGTGCTCCATGAGCGCTTCCCACGTGTCCTCGCCGTAGACCCCGGGGGTGCAAACGGAGCCCGTGCCGAGCGTCCTCACGAAGTAGTCGAGCGCCGATGCCACCTGCGCGTCGGTCGGGGCCGCGCCGGCCAAGCCGCCCGAGAACGAAACACTGGCCGCCACGGCTGGAATTCCCGTGCCGGCGCCGGCAGCAGCCGTCACGTACAGTGAGGCGACTTCGCTGTTGTTGATTTCCTCAACGGCGTCGGATTGGTTCGTGAGCACCGGGGTCGAGTAGACGACCACGTCGTCCAGGAGGATTCTGATCCTGAAGGTGGAGCCGGCCGTCGGTTGCGTCACCTCGGCCTTGAGCTGTGTGTTCGCCCATTCTCCCTCGCCAGATGCGGTGAGGGCGAGGACGGCCGCGGGCGTCGCGGCGGCGTTGTTCAAGTTTGCCGTCGCCGCGGCCGCGCCAGTGCCGATTGCCCTCGACACATAAGCCCTGGAGCCACCTTCCTCAAAGAAGGTCTGGAGGGTTTGGTGGACGTACCCCGTTGCGGTGTAACCGCCGTAGATGTCCTCGAATTCGGCGAGACTCTGGACGAGAAATGCCTTCCCCTCCGGTCCGCGGGTCGTTACCCCGGCGACGAATAGGGTGGATGTCGGCGAAACGGTGAGTGACGACGGGCCGGTTACCACCGACGTCGATAAGACTATTCCAGGCATTTACGATCCTCCGTTGTGGGGGTTTTGCTCAATAGGAATGATAGCATTCCGACTGCTTTTCAAACTACACGTTTTTGAATTAGTCATTTTTCTCGGTAGTCTCGTTGTGTTCGGGTGCGGTTTGCGGAGCTGGATCGGCGGGTTGCTCCTGCTGGGCGACCTCGCTGGTCTCAGAATCCGCGCGGGCAGCAGTATCCCCTGCCGAAGCTTTGTCTTTTGGGTCGGCCTTCTTTTTCTGCTTCTTCTCGGCCTGCTCTGATTTGATACCTCCGTCCAGGACGGCCACGTTGCCCCTGGACACGGCCCTCTCGAGCGCCTTGGAGTTTTTCTGGACGTACGCCTGCTCCCCGGGGTTGAGCCGGTGCCCGTCATCGGTGACTCTGACCGTGATCGAAGTGACGTTGCGAACCACCACGTGTGACGATGGAATGTCTGTCTGGTCTGGGCCGTCTGATCCTGAGATCAAGATGAATTTTTCCATTTAGTCCTCCGGGTCGGGGATGCCGTCGGTCAATTTTACACTTTCCACCCCTAGGTCCGTGCCGACGTAGTCCGCGATCTTCTCCCGGACTATGGGCTCCTCTATTTTCAGCTCGTAACCGACGTAGGCTCCGGCGAGGTAACGGTCGCCCTTCAGCAGCGTCAGTTCTGAGTACTCCTCGCTGATCGTCGACTCGTCAATCACCGCCTGCCTCTCCGGATTCCTCCTTTTCAGGCACGGATGATCCATGAGGGCGGAGCGGACCACGACGATGAGCCTGTCCCTCATCACCGTGACGGACTTCTCCCCCTCCGTCCTGGCCCACACGTAGGTCCTCATGTTGTAGGACACCTCGTACTCGGGGTCGCCGTACCTCATGTGACCGACCCTCGTGAATCCGCGACCGGACAACGAGACGGTGATTACCATCGGCCAGACGTCCATCGTCGCCGGTTCGTAGTCCAGGTACTCGGCGGGGTCCGGCATCTCGTCGTTGGAGGCCCCCCAGTAGTTCCTGTACTTGATGAGTCTCCTCGGAATCTCCACTTTCAGGTAGTCGTTGACGAACTGTTTCGCGAACTGCGGTCCGTACATCGCCTCAAAAGCGAGCGTCTCCGTCATCTCAGTTCCAGACCGCTCACGCCGTGATTGGCGACGTACTTGGCGAACACGCTGCCGACCGCCTTCGCGAAGCCGGGCCGCTCAAAGACCAGCCTACGCATCGGCATCTTCGTCGTTCCGTACTGGTGCCACGTCGAGTACCTGACCTTGTTGCCGAACTCAACGGAGTCGTCCGTTATCTTGTCCGTGCTCAGCCCTGTCGTCAGGCTCTCGAAGAGCCGACCGGTCGCCTGCATTGTGGGTTTGCCCGGGTATCTCAGCGCCTTCCACGCGCCGTAGGCCGGGCTCAATGGCGCCCAGCCGCCAGATGGGAGACCGTTGCTCAGGAAGTTCTCGGCGAACATCAGCGCCACCTGCGGCTTTATGATCGTGATCGTGGGCGGAACGCAAACCTGCGCGCGCCCGTACATCTTGGCCATCATGGTGTAGACGCCGGCGAAGTGCGTGAGCGTCGGGTTGGAGCTGCTGGTGCGATCGTCGCCCATCTTGTGGATTCTCTTCTCGAGCATCCTTATTGACTTGACCGTCTTCGCGTAGCTCTTGTGGTTCACCTTGACGTCTATGCCGAGGCTGACCCCCTTGCCCCTGACCCCGGAGGTCCGGACGAAGTCGCGGCCGGTCGTGTCAATCGGGGCGGCCTCCCTCACCTTGTCCCCGGTGCTCTTGCGAGTCCTCTTTATTTGCTTCCTCCGCGGAAACAATTCGTCGACCATTACTTGGCGATCCTCCTGCGCCTGAAGCTCTTGAGCGCCAGCAGTTCCTTCTCGAGGAATCCGGTCTCAAGGGTTGACACCCCGCGCGTCGTCAGGTCCTTCACGCCCACGGTGTCGTCGTGCATGTTCTGC
>Ga0194122_10006019_pt1 | contig 11126 bp, 11 predicted proteins | sample TA2MahCa10mmetaG_FD_155487 | JGI IMG/M metagenome (GOLD analysis project Ga0194122, IMG submission 155487) | Freshwater microbial communities from Lake Tanganyika, Tanzania - TA2015021 Mahale Deep Cast 10m | ecosystem: Environmental > Aquatic > Freshwater > Lake | place: Tanzania: Lake...
CCACCGGCTGCACGGGCACGGACGCTGCGCTGATCGCTGCCGAACTGTTGGGCTTTCAGCCAGAACCCGGACCGAACTACCTTCTCCGCCGCGGCTGCGCTCGATGTGTTTCTGTAACTCACCGCGGACGGCGGCTCTTCCGGTTCGGCTTCACTCAGCAACGCTACGTTCGCGGCGACCGAAGTTCCCGAGCCCTCCACTTTCGTCTCTCTCTGCTCGCCGGCTCGGGCTGCCCGGTGGCGATGCCGCCGGCTTCCCGCAAAGTCGCCGGTTGTTCGACGACGTGACCGACATTTCGCTGCGCGCTGTCGCGGGTGTGCTCGCTGGTGCGCCGTTTCAGCAACAGTGCGCTGAACTCTCGGCTGGGCGATGGCGTGAATCTGAACGATGTGCCTTCCCGGACGTCTTTCCCGTACTCCGCCGATGCTCCGGCGGGGCGGAACCGGCGTCACATCGATCCGGGTGAAGCGGGTTGCACGGTAGGCGCCGGCGCTCCGTGTCTGCTTTAGTCGCTTGATGGACCGGGCCCGGGAAAGATGGATGGGCGGCAACCACCGCCCCTCTTCGGCCTGCCGCTTGGGGCGCGAGCGGTTAAGCTAAGCAGATGGCGATGAGGCGTGCATACTGGCCCGGGCCCACTCTGGCGATTGTGGTAACACTGGGCGGGTAGGGCGCTTGGCGCTTGCAATCGCAGGGCGGCACGCCGCGGACCCAACCGCTGGCGATGCCGGAATCTGTCACGTTCCGAGTGTTGCTGGGAGTGACCGATGCCGAGCCCACCGATTGGAGCGGTTCAGTAATGCCCACCGGAGGCACGGTGCGCAGCATCAAGGGCTGGCGCTTTGCGCATAGCGACTCTACTGACTATCAATCTTCCTGGAAGCTTTCCACGCGCCGCGGCATTGTGCGGGCCGCATAGAAGAAGGGTGGCAATCGCGCGCCGATGGAAGACAACGGCGTGCTGATCACCGCTTCGCTCGATTCGCCGGACGCGCGCTATGAGATTCTTACGCTGGCCGGAGCGTTTTGCCTTCTGTCGCGCGAGTTGCCGTACGGCGAATCGAAGACGGCGCTCGACGGACGTGCGCGCGTGGAGCGTGTGCCCGGTTCGCTGCAGTTGACGACTTCAGCCGAGGAGCAGGATCACCCGGCGCTCGCGCAACGGGGCGACGATCTGTATCTCGCCTATGTCGACTTCACGCACGGCGACCGTGCGCAGGCTTTGCCACAGCAATTGCAGAAGGAGCCGGTGAGCTTTGCGCCGCTGGCGCGGCCCACCGGGGGTGACCAGGTGAAGCTGATGCGGTATTCAAAGTCCAAGCGTGTGTGGTCCATCGCCGAAGCGGTGTCGCCAACCGGGCAGGATGTAATGCGGACGGCGGTGGCGGTGGATGGCGGCGGACGCGTGTGGGTGGTGTGGTCTGCGCAGCGCGATGGGAATTTCGATCTGTTCGCGCGCGCGCCTGAAGGCGGCAAGTGGACGGGTGGCGAGATGCGCGTGACGTCCTACGCTGGGCAGGATTTGAACCCCGTGGCGGCGACGGATTCATCGGGCCGCGTGTGGATTGCGTGGCAGGCGTACCGGCAAGGGAATCTTGAGATTCTTGCCGCGGCGCAGGACGGCGCGCGTTTCGGCGCTGCGCAGCGCGTGTCGTTCTCCGCGGCCAGCGATTGGGATCCGTCCATCGCCGCGGCAGGGCAGGGCGGCGAAGTTGCCATCGCGTGGGATACCTACGACAAAGGTGACTATGACGTCTATGTGCGCAAGCTGCGCTGGACGCCCAGCGGCGTGAAGCTGGACCAGCCCGTGGCGATCGCGGCTACGGAAAAATTCGAAGCGCGGCCATCGATCGGCTACGATCCGCGCGGGAGCGTGTGGGTTGCGTATGAAGGCTCCGAGGTGAAATGGGGCAAGGATTTCGGCGCGTATGAAACGACGGGTGTGGCGCTGTATCAAGGCCACAACATCCGCGTGCGGTGTCTGGAACCGAACGGCGCGTTGAGCGAGCCGTAAGATGAAGTGACCGAGGCGTTGCCCGGCGGCAGGCAGATGCGGCGGCGGCAGCAGTCGGGAGAAGCAGCGTTCCCCAACCCGGCGCTGGCGGCCAAACGCAATGCATCCGCAACGCCGCAGCCGCCGGTGCTGCCGAAGAACAGCTTTCCGCGCTTGAGCGTGGATGGCTCAGGCAACGTCTACCTCGCCTATCGCACCGGCACCGCGAGCCGCTCGCCGATCGGTCCGATCTGGCACGGCCAACTCGTGTACTTTGACGGCGAGCTATTGGGCGGGCCGGTGGAGATTCCGACTGCCGATGGGCTCGCCGATATTCGCGCCGCGATGGTGGCGCTGCAGGCGAATGCCATGATGCTGGTGACGTCCACCGATCACCGGCAGGCCGCGGTGCCTGGCGGTGGACGGCGTGGCAATGAAGGTATCAACACCGATCTTTATGCCGCCGACATCGCGCCGGGCTCATCGGCTAGGCCCGTGAAGTTGAAGACGGTGGCGAGTGCCGCTGTCGAGCCGGCCGGAGCGGAAGCGCGCGCCGAGGCTGAGCAGGTGGCGAAGATGCGTGCGTATCGTATGCCGGTGGGCGGGCGCAATCATCAACTGCTGCGCGGTGAATTTCACCGCCATACAAAGTTGTCGAGCGATGGCGGCATGAGCGACGGCCCGATCATCGACGCCTACCGTTACATGATCGACGCGGCGGCGATGGATTGGGGCGGCTGCTGCGATCACGACAACGGCGGCGGGCACGAGTACTACTGGTGGATGTCGCAGACGCTGACGGATGCCTACCACCTCGCGGGGCGCTACACGGCGATGTTCAGCTATGAGCGCAGCGTGCGGTATCCGGAGGGCCATCGCAATACGGTGTTTCCGCAGCGCGGGCTGCGTCCGCTGCCGAGGCTGCCGAAGACTGCTGACGATTCACCTCCGTGCCCGCGCCAGACACGCAGATGCTCTACCGGTTCCTGAAGCAGTACGGCGGCATCGTGGCCTCGCATACCTCAGGCAGGGACATGGGGACAGGCTGGCGCGACAACGATCCGCTCGTCGAGCCAGTGGTGGCGATCTATCAGGGTGACCGGCAGAACGACGAGATGCCGGGCGCGCCGCGCTCGAACTCGGCGGGCGATTCCATCGGCGGCTGGCGTCCATTGGGTTTCGTGTCGCTGGCGCTGCAGAAGGGCTACCGGCTGGGCTTTCAGGCGTCGAGCGATCACGTGTCGACCCATATGTCGTACTGCAATCTGTGGGTGGCCTCGCCCACGCGCGAGGCGGTGATGGAGGCGTTTCGCAAGCGGCGTGTGTACGGCGCGACGGATAACATCCTGGCTGACGTGCGCGTAGGTTCGCACTTCATGGGCGAGGAGTTCACGGCGAAGGAACCGCCCGTGATCAGCGTGAAGCTGTCGGGCGCGGCGGATTTTGCGAAGGTGGCGATCGTCAAGGATGGCCAGTACGCGCACACGGTGGCGCCGAAGTCGCGTACCTTGGACTTCACGTGGAAGGACGCCGCGCCGCCGGAGCGCGGGAAGACGAGTTACTACTACGTGCGCGGCGAGCAGACGGGTGGAGAACTGGTGTGGGTGAGCCCGATGTGGGTCACCTACGAGTAGGAGTCTGCCGCCCGGCGCACCTTTCGCTCGTTCACGATGTGAGGTGCCAGCTTACCGCGCGTTTGCATGCTGCGCGGCCGGAACCCGCCGTCGACTGGGAAACCGTTCATCTCGGCGCAGGGATTCATGACATCGGCAATATTCGCTACCCCAGCGAATTGAAAGAGCCCGGCCGCGAACACGAAGCCACCGGACGGGATATCGCCTCCGCGCTCCGTCAGGAACGCTGGCTGGTGTGGATGACGTTAGACGACATCCTCAACCAACCTGAGCGAGGCCGCCTCTGAACGCCTGCATGGCAGGCGCTCTACCCTGCCAGTTTTATGTAGATCAATTCTGCGGTTTATCCGCCGGCGTCCTCTTCCGCCTTAGCCAGCGCGCGCCGCCGTCGGGTTCCACCACGGCGAGGTCGACTTCGCCGCCGATGATGTTGCGGCAGAACTCCACTTCCTGTGCGCGCGCGTAGAGGTTGTTCAGCGTGGCTAGCGTGTCCTCGCGTGTGGCCACCTCCCGCGCGTGGTCCGGCGCGACGCGCATGCAATCGCCGCAACCTTGCGCGAGCGGCCGCGCGGCGTCCTGCCAGCGCAGCACGGGCGGGCGCAGTTCGTGTTGCCAAGTGCCGTCAGCGAGACGCCGTTCGGAGAAGGGAAACTGCATTTGCGCCAGCGCCATGGCGCCGCCGGCGTCACGCGCGGCAATGAGGATCGTGGCCACTGAGGGCGCGCCGAGCCGAAGGCTGAGCGGCGTGACCACGCGGCGGCCGGTGACGTGCTGCTCCCAAAAGTCGACGATCCCGGATTCGAGCGCCGCGCGGACTTCAGCCGTGAGCACCGCGGGCGGGACTGGTTCTTTCGCGTCCGTGGCGAGGAGTTTCGCGCTGGCCTCTTTCAGCATGCCGGCCAGATTCAACGTGCCTTTGCCGGACTCGCTGGCGGCTTCGAAACGCAAGCCGCCTGAGATGGCGCACACCGCCGGGCGGCCGCACAGGAAGATCTTGCGGGCTTCGTCGCGATGGGCGGGGTCGCCGCCGTCGTGGCGCGAGTCTGCCGATACGTACGCACCGTCTGGCGTGGGCAGGTAGAGGATCAACGTGCCAAGCCAGACGGCGAGCGAGGTCATTTGTGTTTCTTGATTTCCTCGGTGAGTGCGGGCACGATCTCAAACAGATCGCCCACCAGTCCGTAATCGGCAATCTCAAAGATCGGTGCATTCGGATCTTTGTTGATTGCCACCACGGTCTTGGCGCCCTTCATGCCCACCTGATGTTGGATCGCGCCGGAGATGCCGACGGCGAAGTACACCTTGGGCGAAACGGTCTGCCCGGAACTGCCCACCTGGCGCTCCATCGGCAGCCAGCCGTTGTCGCAGATCGGGCGAGAGGCGGCGAGTTCAGCGCCGAGCGCTTGCGCCAGCGCCTCCACCATGCCGATGTTCTCTCTCCCTTTGATGCCGCGGCCGACGGACACGATGAGTTCGGCGGCAGTGAGATCAACGGCGCGGGCCGATTCGCGGAACGGCTCTTCTACACGTGCGCGAATCTGGGCGGCGTCCAGCGCGGGCGCGAAGGTTTCCACCGGTGCTGAGCCCGCGGCGAGTGTATCGACGCGGTAGGCGCCTGCCTGCACGGAGGCAAAGTGCGGACCTGCGCCTGCTGCGCGGAAGTCTCCGTTCAGCTTGCCCTGGAACAACTGGCGCACGAAGACGAAACCGTCGCCCGCGGCTTCGATGCGGATGACATCGCTCACCAGCACACGGCCGGCACGCGTGGCGAGCTTCGGCGCAAAGTCACGTACCTGATACGTGTGCGGCAGCAGCACCAGCGCGGGCTGCACGGCCGCAACCAACTGCGTGAGCGCCGCCGTGCAGGCGTCGGCCGTGTAGCTGGCAAGCAGCGCATGGTCCACCGCAATGGCCTTGGCGATTTGCTTGCCGCCCAGTTCCGCCGCCAGTGCGCCCACATCATGTCCCAGCACCGCGGCCGTCACCGGCATGCCACCACCCAACTGCTGTGCCCCCGCCAGCGTTTCCCAGGACATCTTGTGCCACGCGCCCCGGGTCTGCTCCATCACCACGAGAATGCCGTCGCTGCTGCTCATATCGCGCGCACCTCGTGCTTCAGAATTTCCACTAGTTCCGCGGCCTGTTTACGCGCGTCGCCTTCGATCAACCGCGACTGCTTTCCGCGCTGCGGCGCGTAGAGTTTCTCCAGCGGCGCCGCGCCGCCCGGAGTAACGCCGAGCGCGGCGGGCGTGAGCGCTTTGATCTCTTTGGACTTCGCCTTCTTGATGCCCATGAGCGTGGAGTAGCGCAGTTTGTTGATGCCGGATTGAATCGTCAGTAGCGCCGGCAATGGCAGCTCCACGAATTGGAACCAGCCGTCTTCCAGTTCGCGCTTCACGCGGATGCCGGCGGCGGTTTTCTCGGTCTGCATGATGATGGTTCCGTGCGGCATGCCAAGCAGTTCGGCGAGAATCACGCCGGTTTGCCCGTAGCCGAGATCGTCCGATTGCAGGCCGGTGAGCACGAGGTCCGGTTGCTCGGCGCGAATGGCGGCGGCAAGGAGTTCGGCGAGGCGCAGCGAGTCATACGCAGTGAGATTTTCTTCTTCGATGTGCAGAGCGCGATCGGCGCCCTTGGCCAGCGCATCGCGGATGGTTTGCGTGGCGCCCGCAGGGCCCGCGCAGAGCACCACGACCTCGCCGCCGTGCTTTTCCTTCCACTGCAGCGCCTCTTCCAGCGCGTAGGCGTCGGGTTCGTTGATTTCGGCGGTGAGATCCGTAGGATCGATCCAACGCCCGGAGCCGTCGACACGCAGACGCGAGTCGCGCGAAGGCACCTGCTTAATCGCAACGATCACTTTCATGGGAACACTACCAGCCTAGCAAGGCGGCGGATGCGGCTCCCATTGCGGCGAAATGTCTCCGCGCTCAGGGCGTCATGCGCCGGCTTCAAGCAATTCCACCATGGCGGCGTTGCCTTTGAGCATCGCCAAATCCGCGGGGGTTTGATTGTTGTCGGCGCGGCTGGTCCGGTCCGCGCCGTGCTCAAGCAGGAGGCGTGCGGCCTCAAGATCGCCGTTTTGTGCGGCAGCATGCAGGGGACGCCAGCCTTGCTGTTGCGGTTGATTTACGTCGGCTCCGGCGGTGAGCAGGGCCCGCACGATCTCAGGCTGACGGGCGGCGACGGCGGCGTGGAGCGGGGCAACGCGCATCGGATTCGTGGTCGCGAGGTTCACATTCGCGCCTTGATCGATCAGAAACGCAGCGATCACAGGCTGGCCGAAGAAGCAGGCGAGCGAGAGCGGGGTAAAGCCGTCCTGCGCATGCGTGTCGATGATCTTGCTGCCGCGCGCGCGGATCTCTTCGCGCACCTGCCTTTCCCTGCCTGCCGCACAAGCCTCATGCAGCGTCAAATCCGGCCCGCGCGCCAGGAGCCACTTCAGGGCGGCCGGCTGGCGATGGTATCGCGCCAGCATCACCGCGCCTTGCCCCAGGTTGTTGCGCGCGTTCAATAGAGATGGATCGGCGGAGAGCAGCGCTTCCAGGCGAGCCACATCGCCTTTTCGCGCTGCGTCGAGAAACTCTTCCACGTCGATCCGCCTCTATGTGCGTGCGGCGGGAATGCCGGCGCGGTGAAGCGCCGAGTCAACCTGGGCGGGCGTCAGGCGCGAAGAGTCCCACTCAACGATCACGTCCTTCAGGTCCGGCGTCAATTGCACGCGGAAGAGGCCGAGTTGCGAGTGCGCATCGGCAATGCGGTTCATCAGAGCCTCGTCCAAAGGACGGGTAAGTTTGAATTGCGTGACGACTTTGGTCATCGGTGTCAGGATACCCTACAGCAGGAACTTGATGCCCGTCACCGCCCAGGCCTTGGGCGTCCGGAAGGCATCTTCATAGTAGGTGCGGTTGAAGATGTTCTCAATCCGCGTGAACCATTGCAGCGTACGGCGGTCGCCCAGCGGGCGCGAATAGTTCACCACCAGATCCGCCTTCTTCGGGCCCGGGAACAGAAACGGGCGGTTACCTCCGGCGAACATCTGCCACCAGAAGGAGGACGAGCCGAAGAAGTCGAGCGTGGCGTCCCAGTGCTTTCCAAAACGCTGCGTAACAAGCGCCGTGAACATGTGGTCGGACACGCGGATGGAACGTACCGAGCCTCCGATCAGGGTCGACAGCCGCTCGTCGGCGTTGGTGTGTGTGTAGCCGGCCTGGAAGAACAGCTTGCGCGTCGCCTGCGCCTGCACGCTGAGCTCAACGCCGCGCGCCAAGCCGCCGCCGGTGTTGCGGTAGCCGGAGGAGCGGCCGTAAGGATCGGTGCGGGCGTTGATGAGGCCGCTGAAGTCAAAGCTGATCACCTCTTGCAGCCGCGTGTAGAAATACGTGCCCGACCCGCGGACGCGTTGCGAGGCCAGGTATTGATCGAAGCCCGCGTCGAAGGCGATGGAGCGTTCGGGTGCGATACGCGGATCGCCGAACGCGCTGAAGTTGCCGGCGAAGAACGAGTAGCCGAAGCGCTCGAACAGCGCGGGCGCGCGATAGGAGTTGCCCATGTGCGCGCGGAGTTTGGTGCCGGTGGAAGACGCGACGTAGGCGATGGCCGCGTCGCCGGTAAGCGCACGCGGCGGTTGCGGCAGCGCAATGCCGGCGTAGCGCGGCCTGCCGCCGCGGAACTCGGGCGAAGCGAGGCGGAAGTCCTGCCAGCGGCCCGAGAGCGAGACGAGCAGGCGATCGCTGAACCAGCGCATCTGGTCTTGAGCGAACAGCGCGTGGTTCGCCTGTTTCACCCGTACCTGCGCGCGAGTGCGCGCGGCGGCGTTGGGATTCTCGTCCGCCGAGAGGTTGTCGTAGTCCTCGCGCTCGTACTCGGAGCCAAACGAAAATTGATGATGGCGGCCCGCGGTGACGTCGCCCCGCGCCTGCAAGGTGTCGAGTCGCCCGTCGAGGATGTTCGAGTTGTTGAAGGCGGGCTGGAAGCTGAGGCCGCCGGGACCGTTGCGTGCCTCGCGCGAGGTGCTGAGCCCCTGGTAGGAAACGCGCGCGCTCGCCGTGGAGGAAAGCTGCTGCGTAAAGTTGACAAGCGCCGAAGTGAAGCGGGTGGCGCGGCGGGAATCGGGATCGTTGAGCGAAGTGTTGAAAGTGCGGCCCTCGATGGCGGGGGCGGGAATCGTGGTGGGGAGGGCGCTCACCGGTGAGGCAAACGGCGTCACATTGAGTCCGGCAAACGTGTCGTTCGCCATCACGCGGCCAGACAGAGTCGAGCGCGGCCCCAGGGCAATCTGCGCCCAGCCGTTGGCCATGCTGGTGCGGGCGCGGTCATCGCCATCGACGCCGCGGGTGACGTTCAAGTGCGACGCTGCGCCGCTGAAGCGCAACCGGTCGTTCCACGTTCCGCCGGACAATTTCGCGATCCCGCGCGCCATCCCCAGGCCGCCACCATCCAAACCGATCTCGCCATGAAGCGGCGCGCCGCCGGACTCGGTGACCATGTTGACCACGCCGCCCATCGCATGCGTGCCGTAGAGCGAGGAGCCGGAGCCTCGCAGCACTTCAACGCGCGAGGCGCCGGCAAGAAGAAGGTCACTGAAGAAGCCCGAGCCGTCGCCCTGCGGCGCGGCGGCGTCGCGGAAGCGGAAGCCATCGATGAGTAGCGACGTATCGAAGGCGCGCAGACCGCGGGTGTGGATACGTGTGAACGAGCCAGGTCCGCCGAGTTGCATGATGCGGATGCCGGGTGTGAGGCGGAGTGCTTCGGTGAGGCTGTACTCCTGGCGGCGGCCGATCTCTTCGGCGTCGATGACGTCTAGCGCCTTGGCCACTTCGTCGGTGGATTGCGCCGTGGTGGCAGCGGTGACGGTGGTGCGCGCGGAAAGCCGCGCGAGTTCGACGCGCAGATCGCGCTCGAGATCGGCCGTTACGGTGACGCCGGACAGTTCAGACGGCGAAAAGTCCTGTGCCTCCGCGCGCAGCAAATACGACGCCGGGGCAACGGCGGCAAACTCGTACCGCCCTGACCCGTCGGCACGCGCCGAGCGGCGTACACTGCCGTCGCGCGATTCCATGGTCACCGTGGCGCGCGGCACTACCGCGCCCGACGGATCCAGCACCCGTCCGCGAACGGTCTCCGCAAGGCTGGCGGAAATGAAAATACAAATGAGCAGAAGCGTCTGTCTCATGCACCTCTCCCTAGAAGGTCACGCAAAAATCCGCCATGGGTGGGCGGGTTACCGGCAGGTCTTCGGACTCACGGGCGAAACACTTGATCTACTAGCCCGGCTTCCCGCTGGCCCCTGGTGGGGGCGCTGGCAGTGCCTTCGATGGACGTTCGTTCCCGCTTACCGCTGCTGGGCAGCCCCGGATTCCAACCGGGTTCCCTCGGGGCGCCTCGCGGCGCACCGGCAACGCCTTCTATGTTGAGGGTCCAGCAAGGCTAATGTCAACTTGTTGCGCTGTACTCTGAGAGCTATGGCACTGCACAGACTCTTGCTCTTGTCGTTCACACTCGCGGCTCTGCTGTCCGCGCAGGAACGTCTGCTCGTCGAAGCGCGTCATGATGGTGGCCACGCACGGCGATGAGGCGCTAGAAGCCAACACTACCTGCAACCGCCCGCTAGATACGAATGGGCTGGGCGACTTCCGCATGAACAAGTTGTACGGGCGCGGGCAGTGTGACATTGGCGGGCAGAAGATGAATTCACCCGCGCGGAAGTACAACTGCGTCCGGAAGGTGGCGCGATGATCAATCTATATGGCGACTCGACGCTGCAAACTAGTGGGCCGGTGGCGGCGCGTGGATGATCAGCATGCGGAGCGGAACATCGTCAGTGCGCGCGGCCTGCGCGGGTTCCGGGCTCAGGGCGAGATCATTGGGCGTCTTGAAGGCGACCGGCTGGCGGATTACGAGACGATCACCGTGAGCGGGGCGACGCCGGATAACGGGAGCCTGGATGTCACGCTTAACGCGCAGGGCATCACTCCGGCTTCCATACCAGGCCCAGATACCGCACCGTGATGTTGGTCTTCTTGGGCTTGATCTCGATCTTCTCCAGCGCCTCCGTCATCGGATCGGCGCTCGCCTGAATCGCCTTCACCTGCTCTTCCATCTCGGCGATCATCGCGGCTTTCTGTTCATTCAGCCGCTCTACGCTTTCTTCTGCGCGGTCCACGTCGCCGCCCTCGCGAGAGAGCCGTCCCGCCGTACGCACGCCGGAGACCACGCCGCTTACGCTGGACTTGCGCTTGCCGCCAAATACCATCCCCAGCAAGCTCATGCCGACGCTCAGCACACCCGCCATCTTCTCGCTGCGCGATTGTGCCTTTTCCCTCTCCAGCGCCTGCTCGGCGCGGAAGAGACGGTCTTCAACCGGCTTCAGCTTGGTTTGATACTGCTCGCGCAGCGCCGCGATCGTCGTATCGCGCTGCTCGCGGGCCACCTGCTGCAGGCGCAGCCGGAAGTCGCGCTCGTTCTCGCCGGCGTTGGACGACCGCTCTGTGGAAGGGCTG
>Ga0194122_10006022_pt1 | contig 11120 bp, 9 predicted proteins | sample TA2MahCa10mmetaG_FD_155487 | JGI IMG/M metagenome (GOLD analysis project Ga0194122, IMG submission 155487) | Freshwater microbial communities from Lake Tanganyika, Tanzania - TA2015021 Mahale Deep Cast 10m | ecosystem: Environmental > Aquatic > Freshwater > Lake | place: Tanzania: Lake...
GATTGACGAGGTCCTCTTCGCTGTCCCCGGCGAGGAGCTTGCCGGCTTGGAAGAGACGTTCCTGCTCTGCGACGAGGAGGGGGTGCGGACACGGGTTGCGGTGGATTTCTTCCCGCACGTGCATAGCGACGTATACCTGGAGCGCCTGGGCGAAGCGCCCCTGTTAACTTTCTCAGGCTCGCCGCACGATGAGTTGCGGCTGCTGTTGAAACGGGCGACGGATGTTGTTTGCTCATTGTTGGCGCTGCTGGTTCTGGCGCCGTTCCTGGCGCTGACGGCACTGCTGGTGAAGACCACATCGCCCGGACCGGTGCTGTTCACGCAAACCCGCTGCGGCTTGAACGGCCGGCGGTTCACGCTATTCAAGTTCCGCTCGATGGTGCGGAACGCGGAGGAGTTGAAGGCCGGGTTGTCCGGTCGCAACGAGCGCGAGCTTGTGTTCAAGATCAAGAAGGATCCGCGACTGACGCCGCTGGGCCGCTGGCTGAGGAAGTTTTCGATCGACGAGTTGCCGCAGCTTTGGAATGTGCTTCGGGGCGATATGTCGGTGGTTGGGCCCCGGCCCGCGGTGCCCGAAGAGGTGGAACAATATGAAAGGTGGCAGCGGCGCAGGCTCCGCATGCGCCCGGGGCTGACCTGCCTTTGGGTGGTGGAGGGCCGCGATGCGGTCGATTTCACGCGCTGGATGGAGTTGGATATGCGCTACATCGATACATGGTCGCTGGCGCTGGATTGGAAAATCATCCTGCGAACGATTCCGCAAGTAGTCACCGGTAAAGGAGCTCACTAACCCGAATGGATATCATCCCGACCCAGGAAGAGGTCCTGGAGACGCTGCGAGAGACCGGCGCGCTTCGCGAGGGCAATTTCGTCTACCCCAATGGACTGTACTCGAACCAGTATTTGCAGATTCCGTTGGCGTTCCGGAACTTTCAGCACGCCAAGACGCTGAGCGTGGCGTTGAGCCGGAAGGTTCGGGCCAATCCGGAATTGCGCGCGATGATTCCGCGGCTATCGGTGGTCGCGCCCGCCACGGGCGGGCTGCCGGTGGCCTTCGGAGTGTGCGAAGCGTTGCGGGCCAAGCAGGTCTATTGGGCGGAGCGCCACAACGATCATGAGCCGCTGCGGTTGCGGCAATTCCTGGAAATTCAACCGGGCGAGAAGGTGCTGCTGGTCGACGACATCTTGCGCACAGGCGCGAAGTTGACCGAGATCCAGCGAATGGTGGAGGCTGCAGGGGCCGAGGTGGTGGCCGTCGCGGTGATCGTCTCGCAGATGGCGCCGGGCTGCCCGGACTTCGCGCCGCTGCCCGTCTATTCGCTGGCAAGTCTGGATCCGCTTACGTTCGCGCAGGAGCTGAAGTACGCGGATCAGCCCGTTCAGAAGATCTGGGTGTAGTCCAGCGCCGCGGAAATTCTGGTAGGCTACGGTTCCATGAGGATCGTGCTTGGATTTGCCGCCTGCCTGACTGTGTTCGCCGTCGAATGGAAGGCCGGCATCGGCCGCGTGGAGATTACGCCGGAGAAGCCCATTTTTCTTTCCGGCTATGCCGCGCGAAAGAAGCCGTCGGAGGGCGTGAAGCAGAAGATCTGGGCCAAGGCCGTCGCGTTTCAGGACAAGTCCGGCAATCGCGTAGTGTTCGTGGGTACCGATCTGATCGGCTTCTCCCGCTCCCTCTCCGACCGGATCGGCGCCGAGACGGAGAAGAAGTTTGGCCTGCGCCGCGCCAATCTTCTGTTGAACTCTTCCCACACGCATAGCGGGCCCGCGGTTCGCGACAACCTCGACACGATGTTCGACCTTACACCGGAGCAGCGGCAGGTGATTGTCGACTACACCAACGCCCTGTCGGGCAAGGTCGTCGAAGCGATCGGCGCGGCGCTGAACGCCATGGAACCGGCGGAGGTTTCGATTGCGCACGGCACAGGAACCTTCGCCATTAACCGGCGGCAAATGAATCCGAAAGGCGTGAGCATCGGCCACAATCCCAAAGGGCCCGTGGATCACGATGTACCCGTATTCCGAATCGCGTCTCCGGACGGCCGTTTGCGGGCTGTTGTCTTTGGCTACGCATGCCACAACACGACGCTGGGCGGCGATCTTTTCCTGATCAACGGGGACTACGCCGGCTACGCGCAACAGTACATCGAGCAGGACAATCCGGGCGCCACGGCCGTGTTTCTGCTGCTGTGTGGCGGCGACCAGAACCCAAGCCCGCGAGGCAAGTACGAACACGCCGAGATGCACGGCCGCAGCCTGGCCAGCGAAGTGATGCGCGTCTCCAAAGGGCCGATGAAGCCGGTGACGGGCAAGCTCCGGGCCGCCTGGCAGACTACCGAACTCGTATTCGCGCCCCACACGCGCGCGCAGTTTGAAGCGGAGCTGAAAGACTCCAGTTGGTACAAGCAGCGCCGCGCCGAGGCCATGCTGCGCGCCTACGACGCCCGCCGGCCGGTCACGGCGATCGCGTATCCGGTGCAGGCCGTGCGTTTCGGAAACACGGTTACGGTCGTCGCGCTGGGCGGGGAGGTGGTGGTGGATTACGATCTTCGTATCAAGAAAGAGTTTGCCGGCGAGGATACGATCGTCGCCGGCTATTCAAACGACGTGATGGGCTATGTCGCTTCGAAGCGCGTCCTTTTGGAAGGCGGCTACGAGGCTGTGGATAGCCACATCTATTACGGCAACCCCGGCCCATTCACCGAAGAGGTGGAGGAGACCGTCCTCTCCGCGGTGAAGCGGGTTATGAAAAAGGTGGGCCGCACGAACTAGATTTACTTCGTCAGGTGCTTGCGGATCCGCTCCACGGCGTCCATCAGATTTTCGTATGAGTTCGCATAGCTGAAGCGCAGGTAGCCGTTGCCGAACTCGCCAAACGCCGTACCGTTTAAGCAGGCAACGCCGGCTTCGTACAGAAGTTCATCGGCCAGTTGCTTGGACGTGCGGCCGGTGCCGGTGACGTTCGGGAACGCGTAGAAGGCGCCCTCCGGCAACTGGCAGCGGAAGCCGGGAATCGAGTTCAGTCCGGCCACGAACGCGTCGCGGCGGCGGCGGAACTCTGCCACCATCTTCACGGCGTCGTCCTGCGGGCCGGTCAGCGCGGCTAGGCCGGCGCGCTGCACCATGCTCGCCGTGCAGGAGTTCGAATTCACCATCAGCTTGTTCACCGGGTCCACCAGCCACGTTGGCATCACGCCGTAGCCCAGGCGCCAGCCGGTCATTGCGTAGATCTTCGAGAAACCGTCGAGAATAATGCACTTTTCCTGCATGCCCGGAAGCGAAGCGATAGACAGCGGCTTTTCGCCGAACACGATGCGCGCATAGATCTCGTCGGTGAGGATCATGATGTCGCGGTCCTTCACCATGTCTGCGATCGCACGGATGTCGCTGGCCGGAATCACGCCTCCCGTAGGGTTCTGCGGCGAGTTCAGCACAATCATCTTGGTCTTGGCGGTGAGACTGTCCTGAAAGCGGTTCAGGTCGAAGCTGAAGCCACGCTCCTCAACCAGCGGAATCGGTACCGGCTTGGCGCCCAGGAAGCGAATCATGGACTCGTAGATCGGGAAGCCGGGGTTCGGGTAGATCACCTCATCGCCGTCTTCCAACAGCGCCATCATCGGGAAGAAGATAATCGGCTTGCCGCCGGGCACCACGCACACGTGCTCCGGGCCCACGGGTATGCGGCGCGACTCGCCAACATGGGTAGCGATCGCCTGGCGGAAGTCGGGGAAGCCCTGGGTGGGGCCGTAGTGCGTCCACCCCTCGTCGATCGCCTTTTTGGCCGCGGCGCTTACGTGGGCCGGCGTTTCGAAATCGGGCTCGCCGATTTCCAGGTGGATGATGTTCTTGCCTTGGGCTTCCAAGGCGCGGGCCTTTACCAGTACTTCAAAGGCGGTCTCGATGAGAATGCGGTCCATCCGCGAAGCTAGTTTCATGAGTGTTCGTTATCCGGGAGTTTGCGAAAAAAGTGGACTCCGTCTGCCACAGAGTCCAAAACTACTGTATCGCCAATTGCCACGCGATCTCCAATCATACGGCCCATAACGCGCGGCCCGTCCGCTGGCGCGACCAACACCAACTGGTATGGCGCGGCATCCACCAACTCGGCCGGCGGGGACCACACGACCGTCTCCGTATAAACCTTTCCAGTCATCGGTTCAAGCCTTTCCCAGGATCGTCACGACGGACGTGGCCCCGCTGCCACCCAGATTCTGCGCCAGGCCGATCGTGACATTCGGTAGTTGCCATCCCTCCGCCTGCCCGCGCAGTTGCAGTGTTACGTCGGCAATTTGGGCCACGCCGGTGGCGCCTACCGGATGCCCCTTGGCCTTCAGCCCGCCGCTGCGATTCACGGTCTTGGCCCTCGCTTGCGAGAACGGACCGCCTTCGCCCTTGGCGCAAAACCCCAATTCCTCGACCGCGAGAATTTCGGCGATGGTGAAGCAGTCATGCACCTCGGCGAAGTCGATTTCGCGCGGAGTGAGGCCCGCTTCCGCGTACGCCTTCCGCGCGGAGAGTTGGACGGCGGGCAGAGCGGTGATGTCGCTCTTCGCCTCCAGCGCGACGTAGTCCGAAGTTTGTGCGCAGCCGAGCACGCGAACGCTTCCGGTCCCGGCCTTCAGAACCACCGCCGCGGCGCCATCGCTCACCAGGGAACAGTCGTAAATGGTCAGCGGCTCGGCGATCGGCTTCCCCGCCAGCGCCTGCTCCATGGTGATCGCCTTCTTCATGTGCGCCCAGGGATTCGTCATTGCGTTTTCGTGATTCTTCACCGCCACGGAGGCCAAATGCTCCCGCGTGGTGCCGTATTGATACATGTGCCGGCGGGCGATCATGGCGAAGATGGCGGGGAACGTCGCACCCGGTAGCGCCTCCGCCGAGACATCGCCGGCCATGGCAAGAATTTGCGCCACGCGGGCGGTTGGTTGCGAGGTCATTTTCTCCACACCGCAGACCACGACCGTATCGTAGATTCCGGAGGCCACCGCCTGCCACGCCGCGTGGAAAGCCGCTCCGCTGGAGGCGCAGGCGGCTTCGTACCGTGTGGCGGGAATGCCCGTCAAGCCCGCCGCCCCGGCCACATAGGGCGCCAGGTGGCTCTGCCCGGTAAAGCTCGGCCCGGCGAAGTTTCCGAGGAAAAACGCTTGCACTTCGGCTGGCTCCGTTCCGGCGCCGGCGAGCGCGTTTTGAACGGCCTCCACCGCCAGCGACCGGAGGTCCCGGCCGGCGAAGGCCCCGAACGGGGTCTTGCCAACCCCAATCACGCCTACTTCCTTCATATAATTCAGGATAGCTGCCCCGCACGGCGGTCGAAATTTAATCTCCACGTTCGAGACGATTTTGGCGTCATGTCTTGTAGGTGCAATGCTGACCGCGGTTATGAACGATCCGGCACGCCAAGCGGCGACGAACCCGGCCCCCACGGAGGCCGAGCTCCAGGACCGCTTCGTCCAGGAGCACATGCGCCGCGTGTTCCTGATCATCTATCGCATCGTGGGCAACGTTGCCGACGCGCAAGATCTGACCCAGGAAGCGTTCATTAAGGTTTTGCAGCGCTCCGACCAGTTGAAGGACGGCGCCAAGGCGGCCCACTGGCTCTCCCGGATCGCCACCAATACCGCCATCGATTTCTTGCGGCGTCACGGACGGGTGAACTTTACCGAGATCGACTCGTTGATCGAGCCGCTTGTCGCCGAGCCCGCCCGCGACCCGGAGCAGACGCTGCTGCGAGCCGAACGCGCCAAGGCGCTCGAGGACGGGCTGCGCCACTTGACGGAGAAAGAGCGCACTGCCTTGTTGCTGCGCGACGTCGAAGATGTTCCCGCCGACGAGGTGGCCCGCCAAATGGGTTGTTCCATGGCCACGGTCCGGAGCCACATCGCCAACGCCCGTATCAAGTTCCGGCGCTATCTGGAACGGAGGAAGCCATGAAACATCCGTCCATCCAAGAGTTAGCGTTGTTCGCGGGGCGGGATTTGCCGCTGTGGACCCGCTGGCGCACCGCGCGCCACGTGTCTGGCTGCGAACAGTGTCAACGCGAAGTGCGTGCCTTTTCCGAAGTTCCGCGCGCCGCCATGGCGGAGTCCGGCGCAATGCCGCCGGGCGTGGATTGGAACGTTTTGGCCGCCGAGATGCGCGCCAACATTCACCTGGGTCTGGAGGCGTCCGAAGCCATTCGCGCCTACGATTCAAAACAGGACGAGCATCGCTACCCCTCGCTTTCCTGGAAGGCGGCCGCGGTGGGTACGGCCTTCGCGGGGCTGCTGATGTTCGGCTACTGGATGGGCGCGATGAAGAAGCAGGAGGCGATCGCCGTCATGCGCGCGCCGGAGCCCGTTGTGATCGAAGCTTCGGCCGGCGGCGTGGGACTCTCCGACGGCCGGAAGACGTTGAAGCTGACCGCACCCAGCGAAACGCGCCGCGCCGATCTGGTTTCGGTCTCCACCGGCGGCTCGGCCGGCGCCAGATACATCGACGAAGAGACCGGGCAAGTTACGGTGAATAATGTCTACCTTGATTAAGCGCGCCGCAGCCGTGGTGCTGTGCGCCGCGTGGGCCATCGCGCAGGAGTCCACGGTCGATCTGAAAAGCGGCCTGAAACTGAACCTGCCAAAGGATTCCCCGCTGACCGTAACGGCCTTGGACCTGGGTGATTCGAAGGGCACGGTTCGCGGCGGCGCGGTGGTGCTGGACATGCATGCCTCGCTCCGGTTGCGAAACGGATCGGGAAAACGCGTGAAGGGCGTAACGCTGCTGGTGCTGGCGCAGGAGGCCTCGCCCGGCGGCAAGGGCTCGGTGGCGGTGCCCGCTCTGGATGTAGCCCCCGGCGACGAGTTCCCCGTGCGGCTGGATCTGCGCATGGTTCGCCCGAATGCGGGCGGCGGCCCACTGGTGCAGGTGTCGCTTGACGGTGTTTTGTTCGACGATCTGACATTCTTCGGCGACAATCGCCTGAACTCCCGCCGCAGCCTGACGCTATGGGAGTTGGAGGCCCGGCGCGACCGGAAACACTTCGTACAGGTATTGGAGTCGCGTGGCGAAGAGGGCCTGACGAAGGAGATCCTGGCTGCCAAGGGCCGTCAGGCGGAACGCCCGCGCGTCGACGTCCAGGTGGTCCGGCGCGGGACAATGCCGCGCGCCGCGAATGCGCCCGCAACGAATGTCGAGATGGATCGCGACATGCAGTTTAGCTTCCTCCGGATGCCCGGCGCGCCTGTCGACTTGATGGCCGGCGCGGCTCGCGTGGCCGGCGACGAAGCCAAAGCGCCGCACATGGAGATTCGAAACCGGGATTCGAAGTCGATTCGCCATCTGGAGATCGGACTTGCCTTGAAGGACGCGCAGGGCCGCGAGTTTCTTGCCGGAACGGTTCCATATACGGAAACGCTCGCCGCAAAGGGCACGGCGTTGTTGAAAGAGGAATCGACGCTGCGTGTGCGCCCGTCGGCCGGCGGCCGCGTGATGATCGAAAGCATGGCCGGTTTTGTCACCAACGTCGAGTATTCCGACAGCAGCTACTGGATTCCTTCCCGGGGGGATCTCAACGATCCGCGGCTTGGACGCCTGGTGCCGCCCTCGCCGGAAGAGCAACGCCTGGTACAGCTTTATAACCGCAAAGGCCTGCAGGCTTTGATCGCCGAATTGCGACGCTAGCTACAGCACGATCTCGCGGTGGCATCCGCGCACATCCATTTCGTACTCGATGGTCACGATCGGGGGCCGCGAGTAGTGCCAGGTCATGCCGTGGATACCGGCCCTGCCCATCGGCCGGATGATCTCCGCGGCCAGAAACGAGCAGATCGAATGAACCGTGTAGACCTCAGTCACAGTCACCTGCTGCCAATCCACACCCAGGCCCTGTAGGCGGCCCGTCATCAAACCCATCACGAAGCGCGTCTTTTCGCGCAGCGCTTCGTTCGACGTCTCGCCGCGGCGCACTACATCCTCCGGCTTCAACGAACCCTCCGGCAGTTCGCCGGCGCCCGCCACGATAAACGTCCGCTCGCGCCGCGCAGAAGGCGTGGTGTAGCTAAAGCCATAAAGCGAAGGCACCGGCGGAGCGCCGATCTCCGGCGCGATGTTCGTGCGCGCCACCGGGTTCACGCCGTCGAGGAAGATGTTCCAATCCTTCAGCACTTGGATGTAGCCAGCGTTGAAGGAGTTGAAGCCCTCGAAAGTGAACGGCTTCGGCGAGCGCAGCTCCATGCCGCACAGCGCTTGCGCCGGCCGCTTCACCGCGATCAGGTGTTTTTTCACGCGTTCAAAGCCCTCGTTCAGCGGCACCGGTTGCGCGAAGCGAGCGTGCACCACCTCGTACCCGCGCTCCGCCACCGCGCCGCCAGAATACGGGGCGATCCCTTGCAGAAATGCGTAATTTCCTTTTGGATTCGGAACTAACATGCCCTCTCCTTGCTACGGCAGCGCGAAAACCAGGATCGCCGACTGCGCGGCGATCGCCACATACTGTTTGCCGTCCACCGCATACGCCATCGGTGAGGAGATGATCGCCGCACCGGTGTTGTAGTGCCACAGGTACTTGCCCGTCTTCGACTCCAGCGCGATGAGATTTCCATCGTTCGACGACGCGAACACCACGCCGCCCGCCGTGCCGAGCACGCCGGTTGCCGATGAGCCTATGTGCAGGGGAAAATTCCACTTCTGCGCGCCCGTCAGCACATCCAGAGCTCGAACCGCTCCCGGCGTTCCGGCTTTCGGGTCGACGCGCACGTCGCCGCCGGTGAAGCCTTGTCCCGGCACGGGCGGCTTGTTCACGCTGACGTAGAGCGCGCAGGCTTCGCGCACGCTCACCAGGAAATTGCCGTTCACAGGATCGTAGGACGGCGAACCCCAGTTGGCCGAGCCCGCCGCGTCCGGGCACACATAGTTGCCCTCCGGCGTCGGCGTCGTATCCGGCAGAACGATGGGCCGCCCTTTATCGTCCAGCCCTTTGGCCCAGGTCTGTTTGGCGAAGGCGCGGCCGGTGATGAACTCGCCTGTTGTGCGGTCCAGGACGTAGTAGAACGCGTTCCGTTGCGCGGTGACCAGCAGCTTGCGCTTGACACCCCGCACGACGCCGTCGACCAGCACCGGTGTTTGGTTCGCGTCCCAATCGTGAACGTCGTGCGGCGTGAATTGGAACCACCACTTGATCTTGCCGGTCTGAGGATCGAGGGCGAGGACGGAGCACGAGTACAGGTTGTCGCCTTCCCGAACGCGGCCTTCGTAATCAGGACCCGGATTACCGGTCATCCAAAACACTGTGTTGGTATCCGCGTCGTAGGTCCCCGTTGTCCATGTGGGCGCGCCGCCGTAGTCCGCCGACTTCTCCGGCGACCACGTCTTGCGATTCGGGTCTCCCGGCTGCGGTGTGGTGTGCACTCGCCACAAGCGTTTGCCCGTGGCGGCGTCGTAGGCGTCCACCCAGCCCGTCAGCGCGCACTCTCCGGCCGTGACGCCGACGATGATCTTGCCGTCGATCGCCAGCGGTGCGTGCGTGATCGAAAATCCTTTCTTGTAGTCCTCGACTTCAGACTCCCACAGCACGTTGCCGCTCCGCGCGTCGAGCGCCACCAGGTGCATGTCCAGGGTCGCCAGGTACACGCGGTCGCCCAGGAGCGCCACGCCGCGGTTTGTCATGACCGTGCAGTGGCTCGCCACCTGCGGCAGCCGCCGCGTGTAGCGCCAGAGCACCTTGCCCGTCCTGGCGTCCAGGGCCGACGCGTTGCTCAGCGGACCGGTGACGAACATCATCCCGCCGGCCACTAGCGGCGTGGTTTCGATCCGGTCCCCGCCCATCTGGTGCGTCCAGGCGGACTTCAATGTGGCCGCGTTGGCGGGCGTTACCTGCTTCAATCCCGAGTAGTGCGTGCCGCTGTAATTGCCCCAATACATGAGCCAGTTGTGCGGTTCCTTGGCCGCGTTCAGCAACCGGTTGTAGCTGACGTTGAAGGCCGGAGCGGGTTTCCATTCGCCGGGACCCTCGGCCTTTCCTTGCAGCAGGAACGCAGCGATGTCGTTCCGCTGCGCGCTATCGAGCGAGGGGTGCGCTTCGGTGACTTTGCGCGCCGCGCCGCGCGAGAGAAAATGCCACTTGCCGGACTTGTCCAGCATCTGGAGCGTAAACGTATCTTCGCCCTTCATCGCCCCCCGCGTGCCGTTGGCTTCCACGAGTTCGATCTCCTCGGCCATGCGTTTCGCCAGCGCGGAAGGTTGAAATCGGGCCCGGGCGTTCGTCAAATCGGGAGCCCAGATATTGCCGCGTCCGCCGAACATGTGGCACTCGGCGCACTTTCCAGTTCCGAAGAACAAGGCCTTTCCCGCGTCCGAGTCGCCGGTGGGCCGTTCGTTGCCGGACTGCGTTTGCTGAATCAGAAACCGCGCTATCGCTTTTGCCTCGGCCTCCGGCATCGGGATGGCCGGCATCTGCGTGCCGGGAATTCCCTTGGTCATGTTGCGGACCAGATCGTCCTCCGACCCGCCGAATTTCCAATCGCCAGTCGTCAGGTCCGGCCCGCGGCCGCCTTTTCCAGTGTCGCCGTGGCATGCGGAGCAGCTTCGGACAAAGAGCTGCCGCCCGTTTTGGGCGAACGCCATGGAGACCGAAACGAGGATCAGAAATGAAAAGCGCATCGCGAACCATCAAATCACATCTCTGGTACCGTAACGAAGAGTGCCCCTGTTTCTCTTCGCGTTCTTCTTCTGGCAGGCCGGCGATCCGGGTGCGCTGAGCCAGCAGGCCAAGACCGCGCTGGCCGCCGGCAGATACGAGGAAGCGGCACGGCTCTATGCACGTGTGCTTCAGCAGATGCCCGCACATCCCGGCATCCTGCTGAATCTCTGTATCGCCACCCATCAGGCGGGCCGCCACGCGGAGGCCGTGAAACACTGTGGCCAGTCGGCACTGGTTCCGGCGAAGCTCTTTCTGGGCGTTTCCCAATTGAAGCTGGGTAAGCCCGAACTCGCGGTTCAGCCGCTGGAAACCTTCGCCGCCGCCAACCCGGCTCAGCCTGTTGCGCAGCTTGAACTCGCCACGGCGTACGCTCTGTTGGGCCGGTACGCCGAGGCAATCCCGCTCTACGACGCCCTGGCGATCAATACCCCGAACGACCCGCGCGTTTTTC
>Ga0194122_10006026_pt1 | contig 11112 bp, 9 predicted proteins | sample TA2MahCa10mmetaG_FD_155487 | JGI IMG/M metagenome (GOLD analysis project Ga0194122, IMG submission 155487) | Freshwater microbial communities from Lake Tanganyika, Tanzania - TA2015021 Mahale Deep Cast 10m | ecosystem: Environmental > Aquatic > Freshwater > Lake | place: Tanzania: Lake...
ACCCGGCGCAAGCCACACCAAGAAGATCATCGGTAAGCCGTGTGCCGGAAAACGGCACGCACGGTTTGAAAGGGGAGCTTAGAAACGGGCTGGCGTAAGCCGGTACCGCGCTAACATCTACCAATGCGCATTTCCCTCCTGGCCGTCCTGCTGTGTTCGCTCGCCGCGGCCGCGCCCGAGCGGGTCCTCATCATCGACGGGCAGAACAACCACGAGTGGCAGGTCACGACGCCCCTGCTGAAGAAGGCCCTTGAGAACACAAAGCTTTTCCGTGTCGACGTCGCCACTTCACCCGCCAAAGGGGCCGACATGACCGCGTTCCACCCGGATCTCAAGCAGTACGCCGTGATTGTGTCCAACTACTCGGACTACGGCGGCGGCGGTGTGTGGTCAACCGCGCTGCAGAAGGACTGTGAAGCATACGTCAACAACGGCGGCGGCTTCGTCACCGTGCACGCGGCCGACAATGCGTTTCCTCAGTGCAAAGAGTTCAACCTCATGATCGGCGTGGGCGGCTGGCAGGGCCGCACCGAGAAAGATGGCCCCATGCTGCGCTGGCGCGACGGCAAGATCGTCCGCGACATGACGCCGGGCAAGGGCGGGCACCACGGACGGCGCCACGAAGACGCCGCCACCACGCACGTGAAGAACCACCCCATCAAGAAGGGTCTGCCCGATGCGTGGCTGCACACCGAGGACGAACTCTACGACGCCCTGCGCAGCCCGGCGGAAAATGTGACGGTGTTGGCAACTGCGTTCGCCGACAAAGCCACGGGCGGTACGGGCGAGCATGAGCCGGCGCTGATGACGATCGCCTACGGCAAGGGGCGCGTGTTCCACACGATTCTCTGCCATCACGCGCTGGCGATGCAGTGCGTGGGCTTCATTACCACCTTCCAACGGGGCACCGAATGGGCCGCCACAGGCAAGGTAACGCAAAAGGCCCCGGCCGACTTCCCTTCCCCCACCCAAGTGAGCCTCCGCAAGTAGTAGACGGCCAATCATGCAGACACCTTGGGGAAACCTTCGCGTTGCCGACGCGCATGTCCACTTCTTTTCGCATCGCTTCTTCACCATGCTGGGCGCGCCCGCGCAGCTCGCCGTCACTGATATCGGCGAACGCCTGGGCTGGCGTATGCCGCCGGAGGATCCGCGCGCGTTCGCCGGCGAGTGGGCCGCCGAACTCGAACGCCACGGCGTGGCCCGCGCAGTGCTGATCGCCAGCCTGCCGGGGGACGAAGCGTCGGTACTTTCCGCGGCGGCCGCGCACCCGGAGCGGTTCTTCTCCATGGCCATCGTCAACCCGGCCGCGCCCAACGCCGCGCTCGCCGGCGGCCTTGGCGGTTACTGCTTCTTTCCAGCCATGCACGGTTACTCGCTGCACGACCCCCGCGCCACGGCGATGATTGCCCAGGCTGCCGAACGCGGCGCGGCGGTGTTTGTGCACTGCGGACTGCTCTCGGTGGGCGTGCGCGCCAAGCTCGGGCTGCCGTCGCCGTTCGACATGCGTTTTTCCAATCCGCTCGACCTCCACGCGATCGCCCTGCTCCACCCGCGCACGCCGTTCATCGTGCCGCACTTCGGCGCGGGCTTCCTGCGCGAAGCGCTCATGCTGGCGGACCTGTGCCCGAATGTCTACCTCGACACGTCAAGCTCAAACAGTTGGATGCGGTACCAGGAAACCGGCTGCGACCTGGTATCCGTCTTCCGCCGCACGCTGGCCGTCACCGGACCGTCGCGGCTCCTGTTCGGCACGGACTCCTCGTTCTTCCCGCGCGGCTGGCACCGCGCCGTGGTCGACGCGCAACTGATAGCGCTCGACGCGGCGGGTGTGGACGAGCCGGCCGCGCGTCTCATTCTCGGTGAAAACCTCGAACGGATCTTCTCTTCATGCAACTCTCAGAGCTAGCCGCGCGCTACCGGCAGGATCTCTACGAATCGGTGCTGCCGTTTTGGATGAAGCACTCGATTGACCGTGAACACGGCGGATTCTTCACTTGCCTCGAACGGGACGGCGCGCTGTATGACGACCGCAAATACATGTGGCTGAACGGCCGCCAGGTGTGGACGCTCAGCAAGCTCTACAACACGGTGGAAAAGCGCCAGGACTGGATCGAGGCCGCGCGCGGCGGCGCCGGGTTCCTGCGCCGTCATTCACGCGACGCGGAGGGCCGCTGCTACTTCTCACTTGCGCGCGACGGGCGTCCCGCGGCGTATCAGCGCAAGCCATACGCGGCGGTTTTCATCATGCTGGGCTGGCACGAGTATGCGCTGGCAACCGGCGAAGAGTGGGCGCGCACAGAGTCGCTGGGGCTGCTGCAGAAGATTCGGGAATGGATCGCGCAGCCGGCGCTCATAGGCCGGCCCGCGCTGGCCGGAGCACCCGCGTTTTTACAGCTCGCCGACATCATGGTGCAGATCTCGATGGTGCTCGAAGTAGCCGCCGTGGACCCGGCGCCCGAATGGCGCTCGCTGCTCCGTGAACTTTACCCGGCGGCCATGCGGCATCGCGACACGCGGCACAATGTATTGCTGGAAAACGTAGGCCCCGACGGCACGCGGCACAGCCATCTGCCCGAGGGGCGCTTGGTGAGCCCGGGTCACGTGGTGGAGGTGTGCTGGTTCCTGCTGCATCTGCTCGACGCGGTGCCGGATGCCGGGCGTATTGAGGATGTGCTGGCGATCCTGGAGGGCGCGTTTGAGTTTGGGTGGGACCGCGAGGGCGGCGGCGGGCTGCTCTACTTTGTAGACATCGAGGGCAGGCCGACGCTGCAACTCGAAGCATCGATGAAGCTCTGGTGGCCGCACACCGAGGCGTTGTACGCGCTGCTGCTCGCCTATGAAAAGACGCGCGATGCGAAGTGGCTGCGGTGGCTGGAAGTCACCGACGAGTATACGTATCGCACGTTCCCCGATCCGCAGTATGGCGAGTGGTTCGGATATTGCGACCGCGCGGGCAAGCCGACACATACGCTGAAAGGCAACAGCTACAAGGGATGTTTTCACGTGCCCCGCGGGTTGCTGTACAGCTTGCAGAGTCTGGAGCGGATAGGATGAGCATGGGCAACAGAAACCCGTCAGGCAAGTCTTGTCTTTTCAGTATCCGTGCACGGGCGGATGCGGCGGGCTCAAGCGCCAACGCGCGGGGCGCGTTTCTTGTCCCAGGAACTCACGGCCGGGCACTTTGCCCGTTCCCGTGGAATCAACAGGTTGGCGGTGAGTTCCTGGAGAGTCCGCCGCAAGCTAAAGCTCGCCCTACACAGACGCCGAATGCGCTGAAGATTGCAGCACTCACGCTTCTGGCAGCGCCTGCGTTTGCGCAGTTACGGTCGGCCGAAATCGAATTCACCGGCGTCAACTGCGCGCCTTGCCTGGAATCGCTCCCCGCGCGCATCCAACGGATGCGTGGCGTTGAAAAAGCCGAGGTCATCGCCGCCAAGGGCCTGCTCAAAGTCACCTTCGCCGAAGAAAACCGCATCCGCCTCGAACAACTCCGAGACGCCATCGAACCGGACGGCACCAAAACCACACGCGCCCGCCTCCAGGCTCGCGGTACGGTGGAGGAAACGCCCGCAGGCCAGTGGCGGTTGAAGCTGCCAAACGGCAGTGTCTTCGTACTCCAGCGCGGGGACGCAGGCGTGCCGGCTGAGCAATACGCCTTGAAGCCCGGCCCCGCCACCATCACCGGCGTCATCACGAACCTGCGTGCCGCACCGATGACGATCGAAGACGCCGAACCGGCCGAGGAGTAATGTCGAACTTCGAACTTCAGCAATTCCGCAGCCGCCTGCTCTCCACCGTCGACATCCTCGACGTCGTCAAAGAACGCGTCGAAATACGCCGCAGCGGAACCCGGTGGACGGGGCGCTGTCCGTTCCACAACGAAAAGACCGCTTCGTTCGGCGTCACGCCGTCCATGCAGAGATTCAAGTGCTTTGGCTGCGGCGCTGGCGGCAATGCCATCGACTTCGTCATGCAGTATGACGACATGACCTTTTGGGAAGCCTGCAAAACACTCGCCGAGCGCTACGGCGTGCCGCTCCCGCCACGCTCCTCCGACAACGACCCCAAGACCCGCACGCGCGCCGGCATCTTCGAAGCGCACGAACTCGCCCAGAAGATGTTTCGCGCCAACCTCGGCGGATCGAGCGGCGGCCCGGCCCGCGAGTACCTCAAGCGCCGCGGCGTCACGCCAGCGCTGGCCGAAGAGTTCGGCCTCGGATTATCGGACCGCGGCGGCACGACCCTCACCAAGCGCCTGCAACAGGAGGGCTACAACGCCGACCAACTGGTTGAAAGCGGTCTCGTAGGCCGCCGCGACGACGGCAGTTTTTATGATCGCTTCCGGGGCCGCCTGATGTTCCCCATTCAGAACGAGCAGGCGAAAATCATCGGCTACGGCGGCCGCGCGCTGAACGACGAAGACCAGCCGAAGTACCTCAACTCGCCGGAAACCGAGCTTTACCGCAAGAGCTACGCGCTCTACAATCTCCACCGCGCGCGCAAACCGATCCGTGAACAAAGCCTCGGCATCCTGGTGGAAGGCTATATGGACGTCATCGGCCTCGCCAGCGGCGGCGTGGGGGAAGCGGTGGCCTCCTGCGGCACTTCGCTCGTCGACACGCAGGTGCGGATGATCCACCGCTACACCGACAACATCGTAGTGAACTTCGACTCGGACAACGCCGGCGTCAACGCCGCCGAGCGCTCGATCCGCATCCTGCTGCAGGAGGGCATGCATATCCGCGTGCTCGAACTCCCGGGCGACGTAGACCCGGACGAGTTCATCCAGCAACAGGGCGCCGATGCCTACCGCGCACTGCTGCGCACCGCGCCGCGCTACTTTCACTGGCTGCGCGACCGGATGCGCAAGCGCCACGACATGCGCTCGGCCGAAGGCCGCGCCGAAGCCGTGCGCGAACTGCTGCCGTCGATCCGTTCGCTGCCCGACAAGTACGAGCGCGCCGCCGTCGCCGTCGAACTCGCGCATGACCTGTCGATCGACAAAACGCTTCTGCTAGAACAAGTGAAGGGCGCACCGGTGGGCTCACCCACGTCAGCGCCCAAGGCCCCGTCGCGCGCGCCGCGCCCCGAGTTGCCCGCGGCTGAGCGTTTGCTGCTTGAAAACCTGCTCGAAAGCGCCGAAGCCCGCATGGTGGCCCTGCCCCGTTTGGCCGAGTTGCTGGAGCGTCCGGATGCCGAACGATTGCCCAGTTATCCCATCGCCGCGCAACTGGTCGATCTCGGTACCGAGTTTTCGTATGAGGCCCTCGAACAGCGGCTTTCGGATCGGGACAAGGCCCTATTGTCCACCCTGGTCTTTGCCGATGAGACTAGAAAGCATTCCGGTACTGGTGAAGAGCAGTCGGCCGCTCAGGCGATGCAATGCGTAGACCGCATGGAGCAGGAGTTGGACCGGCGAGCGGTGGATGAACTCAAGGTGAGGATCAAAGCCGCCGAAGAGTTTGGCAGGATGGAAGATGTCTTGCGTATGAGTGAAGAGTTGCAGCGGCTCATGCGGAAGGATCCGCGGCGGCGCGCGCGGCCGGCCGAGTGACCGGCCGGTGCTGTTGTAGACTGAGGGAGTACGGTCCCTCTCGAGACAGCGCGCAAAGATAAAAACGAAGCGAAGGCAAGAGAGATTTCTTGGGCGTGGAAGACAAACAGGATTGCAGTTTCGGCCTCGACGACGACTCCGGCGACAACCTCCCCGAAGGCCTGTCGGCGGGCCGTGTGCTCGACAATCTGCTCGCCGACCTCGAAGAGGGTTCGGTTCAACTGATCGAGGACGGCTCCACGGCCAAAGAAAAAGACGGCGAGATCTCTGACGATTTCCCGGACCTTGAGTTCGTTCAGGAAGTTTCCGACAAAACCACGGACCCAGTGCGCATGTATCTGCGCGAGATGGGCACCGTGCCGCTGCTCAACCGCGAAGGCGAAATCGAACTGGCCAAACGCATTGAGCGCGGCCAATCGGTGGCCATTCGGGCGCTGTCGCGCTCACCCCTGGTGATGAACGCACTGGTGCGCCTCGCTGACGATCTGCAATCCGGCAGCCTCAACGTCCGCGCCGTGCTGCAGATGCCCGATCCGCCGCTCACCGATGAGTTCATCGATGAAGAAGGCTTCAAGCTGATTGCCGCCATCGGCGAAATCGAAAGGAATCACAAGAAGGCCATTGGGTTCCGGCAGAGACTTCTTTCGATTTCGCGGAACCTCAAGCCCAAGCGGCACCGGTCGCTGCGGTGGCACCTCGGGCGCACGCTGGTCCGCATTTCACGTCAAGTACGCGCCTTGCAATTTCTCCCGGAGTTCCGCTACAACCGCCTTGCCAGGTGCATTGATGCAGCCGTTGAGCGGCTCCGCGCCGTGGAGCACGAGATTGCGCGCACGCAGCGTCAGATGGAAGACCCGGCTGCGGCCGGCCAGAACGACTATAAAAAGCTTCAAAAGCAGTCCCAGCAGGAGTTGCAGGATCTCGAAATCGAGTTTGGAGCCAGTTCCACCGATGTGCGCCGCACGCTGCAAGTGGTCCAGCGCGGCGAGAACGAAGCCAAGGAAGCCAAGCAGGATCTGGTGAAAGCCAATCTTCGTCTGGTCGTGTCCATCGCCAAACGCTACACCAATCGCGGCCTACAGTTTCTCGATCTGATTCAGGAAGGCAACATGGGCCTGATGAGGGCCGTCGACAAGTTCGACTACCGCCGCGGCTACAAGTTCTCCACCTACGCTACCTGGTGGGTGCGCCAGGCCATCACGCGCGCGATTGCCGATCAGGCCCGCACCATTCGCATTCCGGTGCACATGATCGAGACCATCAACAAACTGGCGCACCTGCAGCGGCAGATGCAACAGGAGTTCGGGCGCGAACCAACCACCGAAGAGCTCTCGCGCAAGATGGAACTGCCTGTGGGCAAGGTGCGCCGCATCATGCGCATCGCGCAGGAGCCGATTTCGCTGGAAACCCCGGTGGGCGAGGAAGAAGAGTCGCACCTCAGCGACTTCATCATCGACAAACATGCCAGCTCGCCGTCTGAAGCGGTGATCAATCTGAACCTGCGCGAGCAAACCGCCGAGGTCCTGAAGAGCCTCAGCCCGCGCGAGGAAAAGATCATCAAGATGCGCTTCGGTCTGCAGGACGGCTCCGAGCACACGCTCGAAGAAGTGGGCCAGCAGTTTGCCGTCACGCGCGAACGCATTCGCCAGATTGAAGCGAAGGCGCTGCGCAAGCTGCGTCATCCCAGCCGGTCGCAAAAGCTCAAGGCGTTCCTTGAGACCGGTGTGCCCGAATAGCGGCTACCCGTACAAACTGGAAACTTTCGCCACGATGGGCTCGGGCACCAGGTGCGCCCACGGCCGCCCGCCGGTAATGCGTGCACGGATCTCGGTGGCCGATACGTCGTTCCAATCGCCGGGCACCGGCAGCGGCCGGATGCGCACGGTAAATTCGTCGGGGGGCAAATAGCGGCCCTGACGCTCGGCCACCAGTAACCCAAACTCGTTGAGCTGTTCAGCAAAGCGCCCCTCGGCGCCGTAGTCCCATCCCACGATGCGCTCTGCTGCGTCGCGCCCGCACAGAAACCAAAGCTCGGCGTCATAGCCGTAGTCGCCGCGCGCGTCGCGGGCGATCTCCACGAACAGGCCGCCGTTGCTGACGGCCACCGAGAAGCCCTCGCGCCCGGCCACGGCGTCGCGTACGAGGCCGATGCGGTCTTCGAGGCCCACGCCTGCGTACGCCTTGTGCGGGAACTGCCGTGGCATGACAAGCAGCACTTCATCGAGTCCAGCCGTCTCCAGCGCCGCCTCGGCCAGTGCAATGTGCGCGCGGGTGATGGGGTGAAACGAGCCGGAAAGCACGCCCAGACGGTGCGCGGACTCCGTCTTGCGGGCGGCACGTACAAGAAACTCCATGGAGGAACCTTCGAGTATACCAGCAGGCGCCGCGGTAACCTTGGTTTCGATGCGCTGGACAGCATCGATCGCGTTGGTCCGCCATCCCGGCGCTCCGGCCGATCCGTTGGTTCTGCCGTTTGCCAACGATGCCGAACCTTGCCGCGATTTGGCGCGCCAATTGGGCTCGGCTCTGGCGCGAGTCAGACGAGACCGACTTATCAGAAGCCGTGTCCCCGCGTCAGCACGGTTGCATCGTGGGTCACAACGGCCTGGACGGAGGCGAGGACCCGCCGTCGAGACTCCTGGCGCGTCTCATCACGGCGTTTCCGAAATCCACGGTCCTCGCGCTCAACCTGCACAGCGTGGTCGATCTCTGAGCCATCGCGTTCTATGAGTCGGGCGTTTGCCGCCGCCGGGCCTGGCGCGCCGATGAAGGCAGCGTTGCCAATGAAGGCGAACCGTTGACGGAGGAGGCGGGCGAAATGGAGGGGGAGCCCGCATTGGGAACAGTCCTTTCTCTGCTTCGACCGCCCCATCTGGCGCGACCGTCTGCTGATCTGGATCCGGCCGCATAAGACAGTTGTTAAAACATTTGTTTTTTTTGCGGTATGGAGTTGCATCCTTGGGATGCATCACTGAGAAAGGAGGTGGTGCAGCACATGGATGGGCTCTGGGAGAATCATGTTCCATGGTGGCCGCCGCCGCTAAGGTAGTAGTAAACGATCTGACGTGAGGCTCGCACAGGAGGTGACCGACTGCTGAAGTCGGTGCTCCTAACGCTCAAGGTCTCGCCAGTGTTCGAGGCCGCTGTTCCTGTGGACCGGCGCCTCCGGTAAAGTGAATCACGAGATCGGAAGACCCCGCTTGGGCTGAGGCCCTGGCGGGGTTTTCTCTTTCTTCCGAGCCAGCCGCGCCGCATGCAACTTGGCTTGCAGCTTATTTCTGACAAAATGGTGGCGTTGCCTCTTACTGAAACATCCGCGTTGACCGCCGAGCAGCTCATCGAAGCCTACCGGCTCATGTATCTGTCGCGGCGGATTGACGACCGCGAAATTCTGCTGAAGCGGCAGAACCGCATCTTTTTCCAGGTCAGCGGCGCCGGCCATGAGGCGATACAGATTGCAGCGGGGCTGGCGCTGCGCGCGGGCCACGACTGGGTGTACCCGTATTATCGCGACCGGGCGTTGTGCCTCACGCTGGGCATGACCGCCGAGGCGATGCTGTTGCAGGCGGTGGGTGCGGCGAGCGATCCGTCCTCGGGCGGGCGTCAGATGCCGTCGCACTGGAGCAGCCCGGAGTTGCGCATCGTCTCGGCCTCCTCGCCAACCGGCACGCAGTATCTGCAGGCGTGCGGGTGCGCGCATGCCTCACGGTTGCTCGGCGATGCCGGCTCCCCGGAAGTGGTGCTGGTCACCTCCGGCGATGGCGCAACCAGCGAAGGCGAGTTCTGGGAAGCGCTCAACATCGCCTGTCTCGATCGCCTGCCCGTCGTCTTCCTGATTCAGGACAACGGCTACGCGATTTCGGTGCCGATTGAGGAGCAGACCGCCGGCGGCAGCATCACGGCGCTGGCGGCGGGCTTTCCCGGATTGCTGCGCCTGGACACCGACGGCACCGACGTCGCGGCGTCGTTCGAAGCCATGCGCCGCGCGGTGGACTACTGCCGCTCGGGCGCCGGCCCGGCGCTGGTGCGCGCCACTTGCATACGCCCCTACTCGCACTCGCTGTCTGATGACGAGAAGGTCTACAAGACCGAGGCCGAACGCGAGGCCGAAGCCGCGCGCGATCCGCTGTTCCGCTTTCCGGAACGGCTGGTGGCAGAGGGCGCGCTGGACCGGCATCGTCTGCAGTTGGTCGCCCACGAGGCCGACGCGGAGTTGCAGACCGCCACCGGCGCCGCGTTGCGGGCCGTGCCACCAGCGCCTGAGACGGCCTTGCGTTTTCTCTATTCCGAGCGCGTGGACCCCGCCGGGCCGGCGTTTGACACGCCTCCAGCCTTCTCCGGCGCCCCGCGGACAATGGTGGACGAGATCAACCTCACCCTCGAGGAGGAAATGGCTCGCGACCCGCGAGTGCTGGTCTTCGGTGAAGATGTGGCGGACTGCGGGCGGACTGGCCATCTCGCCTTCGTCAAAGGCAAGGGCGGCGTGTTCAAAGCCACGCAAGGTTTGCAGCGCAAGTTTGGCCCGGGCCGCTGTTTCAATTCCCCCATCGCCGAAGCCGCCATCGCCGGCCGCGCCATTGGCATGGCCACGCGCGGCTTAAAACCCGTGGCCGAGATTCAGTTCTTCGACTACATCTGGCCGGCGATGATGCAGATCCGTGACGAGATGGCCACGTTGCGCTGGCGCAGCCACAACGGCTTTGCCTGCCCGCTGGTGCTCCGCGTGCCGACCGGCGGCTACCTCACGGGCGGCGCGATCTACCACAGCCAATGCGGCGAATCGATCTTCACCCACGTCCCCGGTTTGCGGGTCGTGATGCCGTCAAATGCGCTCGACGCCTGCGGCCTGCTGCGCACGGCGATACGCTGCGAAGATCCGGTGTTGTTCCTCGAGCACAAGAAACTCTACCGCGAGGCCTACAACCGGTCGCCTCATCCCGGCCCTGAATTTACCATCCCGTTTGGCAAGGCGCGGACGGTGAAGACCGGCGCGAACCTCACCATTGTCACCTACGGCGCTACCGTGCAAAAGTCCCTACAGGCCGCCCTGGAACTTGAGCAGCGGCTGCCGCACTGGACGATTGAAATCCTCGATCTTCGCTCGCTCAATCCCTACGATTGGGAAGCCATTGCGGGGTCGGTGCGCCGCACCAATCGTGTGATGGTGGTGCATGAAGACACACGCGCCTGGGGCTATGGCGCCGAACTGGCCGCGCGGATTGCGGCCGAGTTGTTTAACCGGCTGGACGCGCCGGTGGGCCGCATCGGCGCGCTCGACACGTGGGTGGGCTACGCGCCCGATCTCGAAGACGCGATCCTGCTGCAGGCGGCGCAGATCGGCGCAGAAGCCGAGCGGCTCTTGCGTTACTGAGTCATTCGGCGGCGGCGACGGGCGGCTCTGGCGTTCCGGTGGGCTCGATCAACAGGCACGCTTGGTCGGCCCGTACTGGACGCGATAAGTAGTAGCCTTGCCCGAACGCACAACCAAGTTCACGCAGCCGGTCTACTTGCTCCAACGTTTCCACGCCCTCGGCCACCACCTCCATCCCGAGATT
>Ga0194122_10006031_pt1 | contig 11105 bp, 11 predicted proteins | sample TA2MahCa10mmetaG_FD_155487 | JGI IMG/M metagenome (GOLD analysis project Ga0194122, IMG submission 155487) | Freshwater microbial communities from Lake Tanganyika, Tanzania - TA2015021 Mahale Deep Cast 10m | ecosystem: Environmental > Aquatic > Freshwater > Lake | place: Tanzania: Lake...
TGGAAACCATCGCCAAGGGCGAAATGGAGTTCGATCTCCTGATCGCCACCCCCGACATGATGCCCAAGGTGGCCAAGCTCGGCCGGGTGCTCGGTCCCCGTGGTCTGATGCCGAACCCCAAGGCCGGTACCGTCACAACCGATCTCGCTGGCGCCATCAGCGAGTTCAAGGCCGGCAAACTCGAGTTCCGCGCCGACCGCACCGGCATCGTGCACGTGCGCTTCGGCAAGGCCAGCTTCGACGCGGCCAAGCTGCTCGATAACCTCAAGGCCCTGCAGGAGACCATCGACCGCAACAAGCCCAGCGGTGCGAAGGGTCGTTACTGGAAGAGCCTTTACATCACCTCCACCATGGGCCCCTCGGTGGAAGTGGATGTGTCCGCCCTGCAGGACATCAAGCAGGAAGCCTGATCGCGTTGCCTGGGGCCCTGCGGGGCACTGGCGCGAACTCCGGTGAAAATGATGAAACCGGGGCTTGTGGCCCCGGTTTTTTTGTGATTATGAGAGCGATCGTTGTCTCCGGTGAGACTTGCTAAAGGTTTCTGAAGGGCGACGGTTCCCATCGATCTGGTCTCACCTGCTTGGTTTGTGGCCGAAGCAGATTGGGAATCAGTGCCTATTGATGCTGCTGGTTGGGACGGTGTTTGGCTTGTTGGCTCCCGCCCAGACAGGTTGGCTTACGCCGGTGGGTACGGTGTTTTTGCAGGCATCGCAAATTGTTGTGATGCCCTTCTTGATATGTGAGTTAATTGTTGGGTTCGGCAAGTTGCAGGTTGGAACACTCGGCATGCTTGCCCGGCGTGGTGGCCTGGTTTTGCTGGGCCTCTGGTTAGCGGCTGCCGCGTTGGTTGTGGTCTTGCCGCTGTTTCTTCCTCACCTGATCACGTCTGAGTTCTTTCATGCCGGTCTTTTTGAGCGACCTTCATCGGGGGACTTGCTCAAGACCTATCTGCCCGACAATATTTTTGGCGCGCTTGCTGCCGACAACTTCCCGGCCGTTGTCCTTTTTAGCGGCTTGTTGGGTGTCTTGCTTCAGGGCGTTCCTGAGAGGGATGATCTCCTCCGGCCGTTGGCTGTGGTCAGGCTGTTGTTCAAGCGCTTGAATAATCTGGTTGTCCTGATGATTCCTTATGGAATCTTCGCTTTGATTGCATGCAATGTCGCCACTCTTGATTTGGATGGCTTGATTAGGATGCAAGGGTATTTGAGCCTAAGTATCATTGCCTTTGCGCTTCTGACTCTTGCTGCCTTCTTGGTGATCACTGGTCTCACGCCGGTTGCTCCTGCTCAGCTCTGGCGCATGATCAGTGGGCCGCTTGCCTTAACGGCTAGCAGTGCCAATCTTCTGATCGCTTTGCCCCTGTTGGTGACGAATCTGCAGGCCATTCTTCCGAAGGCGACCTCGGCGGACCCGGAGCTTTCTTCTGTTATGAGTGAGGAGCTGGCGCCATTGGTGTCCTTGGGTTATTCCTTGCCGACGTTGGGACAAGTGGCAAGTCTGATCTTTATTCCATTTGCTGCTTGGTATGTCGATCAGCCGCTTGAGCCTGCTTCCACGCTCGCGATGTTGCTTCGGGCTATTCCAGCATCAGTGTCTGGGATCAAGGCGGTCGTTCGCCAGGAGTTGCTGCAACTTGGCTTGCCGATCGACCTGTTGCAGTTGGTGTATCTCAATGGTGAGTGGCTTTATCGCTTTGAGAAAGTCTTATCGCTGGAAGGTCTGGTGGTTCTGGCTGTGCTGGTGTACGCCTCGGGTGTTGGTGCCTGGGCGCCCCGTTGGCGTCGCCTTCTGATCGGGGTTGTGGCATTGGTTGGGGTAGGCAGCGGCCTTGGCTGCGCCAACCGATGGAGCCTGAATGCTGCACTGCGGGATTCGTATCGCAATGATGAGCGTCTTCTGGCTCTCACGAGCTCCCTCAGTGGCAATCCGCCGACAGAGCTCATGGCAGAGCAGCCTGTCCAGCCTGTCAGTCTTGAATCGATCAAGCAGAGGGCTGTTTTAAGGGTTGGTGTTCGTAGTGATGGTTTGCCATGGGCTTATCGCAATCGGCAGGGGCGGTTGGTTGGTTTTGATCTTGATTTGATGGGAATGCTTGCCCGTGATCTGGGCGTAAAAGTTGAAGTGCAGCAGGCGCCGATTGGCACGCTGGAGTTATGGCTCAAGCAAGGTCGTCTCGACCTGGTGGCAGGAGGTATCCAATCGAGTCCGCAACGTGCCATTCGCTTTGAGCTCAGTCGGGGGTATTTGCCCGTGCATCTGGCACTGGTGGTGCCAGATGAGAAGGTGAAGCTTCTCCAAAATGCCCAGGTCAACCCGCTGGCGCGTCCTGTGCTGCTGGCTGTGCGAGATCCAGACATCATCAGCAGTGGACTGGAGGAGGAGTTGGGTCGTTATTTCGGTCGTGCTGAGGCTCCGGCGCAGGTCACCCTTGTTCCCACCACAACCAAGGAAGCGTTTTTCTCGGCTGAGGGGCAGCGTCGGTTTGATGGATTGCTCACCTCAGCTGAGTCGGGGTCGGCCTGGGCCGTGATGTACCCGCGCACCACCTTGATCACCCCCTTTGGCCGCGATCTCAGTTCTGAACTCGTGTTGCTGATTGGTGGTCGCGACCCCGCATTGCGCCGTTATGTCAATGGTTGGCTCAGCCGTGAGGTGGCTCGTGGGGCCATCGATCGACTGTTTGACCACTGGATCCTGCTGAAGGGGGGCTGAAGGATGGTGTCGCCCTGTGGTTTAAATTGGACAACTGGCTTAGGCCAGAAGGGCACGCGCCCTACCCAAGACAGCAGGTCTGCTCAAGGCCAGCGCTCACTTCGTTGAGTCGCTGCCGACAGCCGTAAATCCTGCCGAGGTGCACGCGACTGGTTTTTGCCCTGGCGGTTCGCCTCTAGGGGGACGACAAGCCGCAGCCCCTCGAGTGCATTTCGCACTGGGGCTGCGTACCCGGCTTGTTCCCCCGATCCGTTCCGTTTCCCATGGGCCGCACGCTGGAGAACAAGCAACAGATCGTCGAAGAGCTCAAGCAGCTCCTCGGTGAGGCCGAAATGGCGCTGGTTCTTGATTACAAGGGCCTGTCCATCAAGGAGATGTCTGATCTGCGGACCCGTCTGCAGGCCAGCAACGGTGTGTGCAAGGTGACCAAAAACACCTTGATGCGCCGTGCCATTGATGGCAACAGCGCTTGGTCGGAACTTGATTCCCTCCTCACCGGCACCAACGCCTTCGTGCTCGTTAAGGGCGACGTGGGTGGTGCCGTGAAGGCCGTTCAGGCCTTCCAGAAGGACACCAAGAAATCGGAAACGAAGGGCGGCCTTTTCGAAGGCAAGCTCCTCTCGCAATCCGAGATCAAGGCGATTGGGGATCTGCCCTCCAAGGAGGTGCTCATGGCGCAGATCGCCGGTGCGATCAACGCTGTGGCCACCAAGGTGGCTGTGGGCATCAACGAAGTTCCCTCCGGTCTTGCCCGGGCGCTCAAGCAGCACGCCGACGGCGAGGGCACGGCCAACTGAGGCCTGCTCTGCTGAGCTCTCCGCTCCGACTGTTCACACAGATCTGTTGCTGATTCCCAACCATGTCTGCTACTACCGACCAAATTCTCGAGCAACTGAAGTCGCTCTCCCTGCTTGAAGCTTCCGAGCTCGTCAAGCAGATCGAAGAGGCTTTCGGTGTGTCCGCCGCCGCTTCTGCCGGCGTTGTGATGGCCGCTCCCGCCGCTGGCGGTGCTGCTGAGGCTGCTGAAGAGAAGACCGAGTTCGACGTCATGCTCGACAGCTTCGACGCCGCTGCCAAGATCAAGGTCCTCAAGGCCGTGCGCGAAGCCACCGGCCTGGGCCTGGGCGAAGCCAAGGCTCTCGTGGAAGGCGCTCCTTGTGCCATCAAGGAAGGCGTCTCCAAGGCTGACGCCGAGACCCTCAAGAAGGCCGTTGAAGAGGCCGGCGGCAAGGTCACCATCAAGTGATCGCTGCGGCGGGTTGCTCCGGCGGCCCGCCATCACGCTTCTGCTTCAGCCGGCGCCTGCGGGGGCCGGCTTTTTTGTGGTTGCAAGCAGCCGCGCTCAACCGTCTGGTGAACGCCAACAAAAAAGCCCCGCCGAAGGCAGGGCTTTGAGTTCGGAACGCTTCTGGGAGTCTGTCCTCGTTTCGACCCCGGAAGTGGTGTCCCGCACTCCTCACACAAGAGAAACATACAGCGGGAGGAAAAGACCCCCTAGGTCTCTTGGGACGCTGTGTGAGCTGGCCTACGGCTTGAAGGGGATCACCTGCAGTGCAACGATCCCTCCGCTGCCTGGCAGGGGGGGCAGGAGGGGGCGGATGCTGCTGGACGGCGGCGCCGCGATCGCTGTTAACGGAGTTTTGGTGGTTGGTGTGCGGTTGGCCCGCGCCACCAGCTGGCTCAGCGGGGTGCCATTCGCGAAATACACGTGGCTCAGGGTCTGGCTGCCGTAGGCGCGCCGCTCCAGGCGCCAGCCTGGCTCCAGCTCGATCGCCACAAACGCTTCGCGGTCGCGCTGGGGCATGGATCCTCGGCCCACCACCAGCTCAGTGGGCTCGTTGGGGTTCATGGCCAGGAGTTTCAGGCTCTGGCCGGTCTGCTCCAGCCGCAGGCGATAGCGGTTCGCCAGGTCTTCATCGCCCACCCGCAGGGAGTAGCCATTGCTATCGATGTAGCGGCTGCAGATGCCGCTGAAGTCGAAGCGGTTGAGCGCCGGATCGATCAGGCCATCGCTGCGGCTCTCCCAGCAGCGGGGCTCCGGCTTGATCTGCTCGAGCACCAGCAGTTTCCAATCGCTTTTGCCGATTGGCTGGGCTAGCACCGCGAAGCGCGCCTGATCGAGGGGTTGGCTGTTGAACACGCTGGCGGCGATGGCCGGAGCAGCTGCGCTCGCGGCCAGCCCCAGCAGTGGCAGGTAGGTTCGCTGCATGGATCTCTCGCCTGCACATCACATCAGGAGAGAGTTGTACCGGAGCCGGAGGAGCAAGCCCAGTGCCTGATCAGCCAGTGGTGGTAGCGGCTGCCTGCGACGGGGCCTGCAGCGGCAACCCAGGCCCGGGAGGCTGGGGCTGTCTGCTCCGCTTCAGTGAGGGCTCGGTGCAGGAGTTCGGCGGCTTTGAGCCCAACACCACCAACAACCGCATGGAGCTCACGGCCGCGCTCACGCTTCTCGAGAAGCTGGCGGTGCTCCCGCGCGACCCCAACCTCACGATCCGCACCGATTCCAAATATCTGATCGATGGCTTCAGCAAGTGGATCAACGGCTGGAAGCGCAAGGGCTGGCGCACGGCTTCCGGCAGCCCCGTGCTCAACCGTGATCTCTGGGAAGCCCTCGATGCCGCGCGCGTGTCAGGCCTGCCGTTCACCTATGTGAAGGGCCACAGCGGTGATCCCGATAACGATCGCTGCGACGCCATCGCCGTGGCCTTCTCCAAGGGGCAGAAGCCCCAGCTGGCCCATGGCGACTACGGCGGCTTGATGGTGGGCGAAACAGCCCTTGCGGCCAAGCCGGATCTGGCGCCACCGGCGCTGCAGCAGTTGCTCACCCGCCTGGAGTTGGCCGATCGCCTGGCGGAAGGGGCTTATGGCCTCAGCCTTGCGGAACTGGCGCAGCTGGTGGAAAAGCCGCTCAAGAGCCTGGAAGCCCGCAGCGAACCCTGGCGTTGGCGCGATTGGCAGGTGCTGCCCCAGGCGGATGGACGCTGGCGTTTGGCCCGGGAAGCGTCAGGATCGGTAGAGGCCGAGCGGAATCTGGATGGCTGAGACCGGCACCGGGGCTCTGTATCAACGTTTCGTCGGCCCGCTGCTGAGCCGAGACGAGGGGGCCGACGCCGAGCAGCTCAGCCAGCTCACCCTTCAGGCCCTGGGCCAGGCGTCGCTGAGGCGCAACTGGCCGCTGGTGAGCGGCAGCCTGGCGCGGCTTGGCGCTGAGCTGGAGGTGCGCGACCTGCGCCTCGAGCAAACCCTGTTCGGCTGCCGCTTCCGCAACCCCGTGGGCCTGGCGGCCGGTTTCGATAAGAACGCTGTGGCCGCCGGCATCTGGCACCTGTTCGGTTTCGGGTTTGCGGAGGTGGGCACCGTTACCTGGCACGCCCAGCCCGGCAATCCCAAGCCACGCCTGTTCCGGCTGGCGGCGGAGCGGGCGGCGCTCAACCGCATGGGCTTCAACAACAACGGTGCTCAGGCCGCTCGCCGCACCCTCGAGCGCCAGGCCTTGCCACCGGCGGGCCAGCGGCCGGCGGTGCTCGGGATCAACCTCGGCAAGTCGAAGATCACGCCGCTGGAGCAGGCGCCCGACGATTACGCCTCGTCCCTGGAGCTGCTCGCTCCCCTGGCGGATTACGCCGTGATCAATGTGAGCTCCCCCAACACTCCGGGGCTGCGGGAGCTGCAGGACGATGCCCAGCTGCGCCGCCTGGTGGAGCGGCTGCGGCGGCTGCCGGCCTGCCCGCCGCTGCTGGTGAAGATCGCCCCTGATCTCGAGGATGAAGCGATCGATGCCATCGCCCGCCTCGCCTACGAGGAGGGCCTCGCCGGTGTGATCGCCGTGAACACAAGCCTGAACCGACTGGGATTTGAGCAGCGGCGCATCGCCCAGACCGGCCGCACCCTGGCGGAGGAAGCCGGTGGCCTCAGCGGTGCGCCGCTGCGCGGCCGTGCCCTGGAGGTGCTGCGCCGGCTGCGGGCGGTGGCCGGGCCTGGCCTGCCGTTGATCGGCGTGGGCGGGATTGACTCGCCCGAGTCGGCCTGGGAGCGGATCAGCGCCGGCGCTTCGCTGATTCAGCTCTACACCGGTTGGATCTACGAGGGCCCGCAGCTGGTGCCGGCGATCCTTGAGGGGATCTGCCAGCAGCTGGATCGCCACGGCTTCCGGAACATCGGTGAAGCGGTGGGCAGCGGCGCGGGCTGGCGATAGTTTGCGGGCAGTGGGCGGCTGAGCTGCGGTGGTGCTCTCCGGGCTTCAGGATTAGCTGGCACCACTCAGCCGTTGACTCTTGCCTCGGTGCATTTTCTGCTGCTCCAAGCTCTTCGTGCTCATGGGGCGTTTCCTTGGTTTCCGAGATTGAAATTTGTTGAGCCGAGTCGAATCGCCACAATCGAATAATTAGTGCCGCGTGTGCCTGACTTCTAAAGTTGACTTTTGCGCGTCGAATGTTTTTATTCCGCGCCTGGCCTGGCGCTGGCATCCGGCCTCGGCGCATGCTTTTATGGGCAACCCTCTAAATCTTTATGCCAAGGAAGCCTGGTCGAAACGATGGCCTGACTGTCTATCAATTGCTAGTAAGCATCATTGTGATTGTGATAGTTGGTTCTCTCTGGATGGCTTACAACAAAAGTCAAGATGTCAGGGATCGTCAGCAGTCCACTATGGTTGAGATGGGTAATGGATGAAGCCACGCGTCGTCGCTGGGAAAAGATTGCTGACCAATGCTTTTCTCGTGCGTACAGGGCGGCAATGCTCGCGGTAACTGCTAAGCCTGTAAATGGTGTGGTTTTTGGTCCGCGGGCAAAGCCAAGTTGACTGCTGGCTCTGCTGACTTTCCCTCGGGGGTTCTCTCGCGAATTAGAATGCGACGCAGATTGAAAGCGTATTGACAAGTATTCATGGCGGTCTCCGACATTCGATAACTGTTGACTTTTGGATTTGCGGCGAGCCTTTGATCATTGGCGCCCTTTCGCGTTGGATTTCCTATCTGCGTGTATGTTTTTGCTGCCCTATTGGTTGTAATTCTGATTAGGGCCTTTGCCTCCTTTTCGTTTGGGCTCGGTTTTCGATAGCTTCGAGACGTTCCCGCGAGCCGCGCTTGTCGGATGCTCTTAGAACTTGATTGACGGTGTGCTTGATGTTGCAGGCAGCTCACGGCGGCAATCGAGACGCAATGGCTCGACGTTTGGGCTGCCGAGCTGGTGATCTCCTGGATGCCAGCGCCTCGCTTGTGCCGTTTGGTTTGCCCTGGCATTTGCGAATCGCCTACCTGCGCGCTGCTGTGCAGCCCTACCCCGATCGTGAGGCTGTTCGGCTTCGCTGCCACCTGAGTGCGGTTCATGGTGTCGATCCGGATTCCGTTCTGCCCGGCAACGGCGCTTCAGAGCTCTTCACTTGGGCAGCGCGTGATGCTGCTGGGCTGGGTTCATCGCTGCTGCCCCAGCCCGGCTTTGCTGATTACGCGCGCGCATTGCGTTGCTGGGGCGGAGCGCAGACGGCTTGGCACATGCCCTGCCGATGGACTGATGCGGCCCCTACGACCTTTCCGCTGAGTGATGCCGACGCGGCCTCCGTGCTGTGGATCACCAACCCCCATAACCCCACGGGGCAGCTCTGGACGCGCGCCTCGCTGGAGGCTCTCCTGGATCGCTTCGCGCTGGTGATCTGCGACGAAGCGTTTCTCTCGCTTGTGCCCGATGGCGAGCGGCAATCGCTGATCCCGCTTGTTGTTGATCACCCCAACCTGGTGGTGATCCGCAGTTTGACGAAGCTCTATGGCATTGCAGGACTACGCCTGGGTTATGCCGCGGCCCAGCCTGAGCGTCTGCAGCGCTGGGCTCAATGGCGAGACCCCTGGCCGGTGAACGCGGTGGCTTCCGCTGTGGGTGAAGCATTGCTGCGTCAGCCCGAGCGGCATCGCGCCTGGATACAGCGCGTGCAGCGCTGGACGGCCCGCGAGGGTGCGTGGTTGCAGCAGCAGCTCGCGACCCTCCCCGGCATCATTCCGATGCCGTCTGCGGCGAACTACCTCTTGATTCGCGGCGAGTGCAATGGCGAGCCTGTGTCTCTCCAGCCGTTGCGGGAGGCACTGGAAACCCGCCACCGCATCCTCTTGCGCGATTGCCGCTCCTTTGAAGGCTTGGACGAAACCTGGTTGCGCATCGGTTACCAGAGCCGCGCTGGCAATCGCCGCATCATCCGAGCGATGCGTCAGGAGCTCAACTCCATCAGCAACCCTGCCAACAGCTGATCCGCATCCCGCACCGCCAGGCGCTCCATCCCCGCGCGCAGTTGCAGCAGTGGATCCACGGCTGGATCACACCCCCGCAAGCGTGGCCCCAGCAGGCGCCAGATCGCCTGCTCCAGCGCCGGGTGCTCAGGCGGGTGCTGCCACACGATCACGGCCGCCCCGAGAGCTGCGGCTGCACCTGCGTTGGCGTCTTGATGCTTGTCGGCGGCTTGGGGAAAAGGCACCAGGAGTGAGGGGCTGCCGCACACCGCCAGTTCGCTGAGGCTGCCGGCGCCGGCGCGACTGATCACCAGATCGGCGTGTTGCAGCAGGCCCGCCACTTCATCGCTGAAGGGACGCTCGGCGTAGTGCGGGTGCTGCAGTTGGCCGTTTTCGGGGTCGTTGCTGCCGCTCAGGTGCACCACGCGGCATCCCGCGCTCAGCAAGCGAGGCAACGAGGGCCGCACCATGCGATTGAGCCCCACCGCTCCTTGACTGCCGCCCATCACCACCAGTAAGGGCCCCGGGCCCGCAGGCACCCAGGCGGGCAGGGCTGCGGGCTGCAAAAAATCCCGCCGCACCGGGGTGCCCGTGACCCGCGGCTGGCAGCCCTGGAGCCGCTCGGCCGCTTGGGGCAGACCCACCGCCACGTGCGTACAGAGCTTGCCGAGCAGCCGCGTTACCCGGCCGGGAACGCCATTTGATTCGTGCAGCACCACTGGAACGCCGCACCAGCGGGCCGCCAGGATCGCCGGCGCGGCGATGTAGCCGCCGGTGCTAAACACCACGCGGATGCCTTCGCGGCGAATCAGCTGGCGCACGCTCCAGCTCGCCCCGAGCAGTCGCAGCAGGTTGATCAGTTTCTCCAGGCCTCGCCCCTGCAAACCGCCGGCGTTCACGGTGTGGAGAGGGATCTCGGAGGGCACCAGCTCCGTTTCCAGTCGATCAGGCACCCCCAGCCACTGGATCTGCCAGTTGGAGGGCAGGGCCTGCGCCACGGCCAGTGCTGGAAACAGATGCCCGCCGGTGCCGCTGGCCGCGATCAACAGGCGGGACATGGTGGCGGCGGGAAGGCGCGCCTAACTTAAGGGCCTTGTGTTGGTTGAGCCCCAGTGCTGTTGCGCCCTCTCCTGCCGGCTGCCCTCGCCCTGGCCGGTGTGGTGATGGGCTCAACACCGCTGCGGGCGGCCCCCAGCCTGCAGGCCCTGCAGGATGCCCTCAACAGCAGCTCGCCGGCCGCTCTGGATGCGGTGCTCGAGCTGGGGCAGGGCCTGGATCCGGTGGAGGTGGATCGCCGCCGCCTGTTGCTCCGCCAGCAGTTCCCGGATGCCAGTTGGCGCGTTCAGCCCGGCCCCCCGCTCAAGGACGGTCGGGCCACTACCGAGATCAACGTGACCGGGAGCCGTGAGGAGGGCCCCTACCGCTTCCGGTTTGAGGCGCGTCAGCAGTTGGTGCTTGGCGCTAATGGTCCGCGTTTCAACAGCCAGGAGTTGATCCGTGAGTCGTCGCTGTTGCGTAGCGGCGACAACGACCTCAAGGTGAGCCTGTTGATCCCCGATGCGGTGCTTACCGGTCAGCGCTACGACCTCGACGTGGTGTTCGATGAACCGCTCGATGGGGCGGTGGTGGCTGGTGCGATCAAGCCGGTGAGCCCCGGCGAACTCCTGCGTCTGCAGACGCCCGACCTGCAGCTGGAAGCCCTCGGCGGCGGCGGCTTGTTCAAGAGTGTGCAGGCTCCGTTCCAGCCCGGCAGCCAAACCTGGGCGGTGTTGCTGGTGCATCCCAAGGGGATCGTGGCCGCCAGCAAGCAGGTGCGCGTGGTGGCCGATCGCGCGGCGCTCAGCTTTTAAACCAGCGCGCCAACACCGACACATCCAGATCGCGGTGCCCGGCTTCCATGAGCTGGTCTTCCATGGCGGCCACCAGCTGGCTCACCGGTAGCTCCAGGTCTTGTTCGGCCGCTGCAGCAAGGGCGATGCCCAGATCCTTGCGGTGCAGAGTCAGCTTGAAGCCCAGGGGGTAGTGATCGTTGATCATCCGCTCGCTGCGGTGTTCCAGGGCCCAGGAGCCTGCGGCGCCGCCTTTGAGCGCCTCCACCACCTGGCTGCGGTTGAGGCCGAGGCGTTCGGCCAGGCTGAGCGCCTCGGCCACGGCGGCGTAGCTGCCCGCCACCAGCAC
>Ga0194122_10006040_pt1 | contig 11092 bp, 6 predicted proteins | sample TA2MahCa10mmetaG_FD_155487 | JGI IMG/M metagenome (GOLD analysis project Ga0194122, IMG submission 155487) | Freshwater microbial communities from Lake Tanganyika, Tanzania - TA2015021 Mahale Deep Cast 10m | ecosystem: Environmental > Aquatic > Freshwater > Lake | place: Tanzania: Lake...
ATGAAAGAATACACCTACACCCAAGCCATGCAACGCTTGGAAGCAATATTGGCGCAACTTGAAGAAGGATCGGCATCCATCGATACCTTATCAGAACTGGTAAAAGAAGCTGCTACCTTGGTCACTTTTTGCAAGACAAAACTAAAAACTACCGAAGAAGAAATTCAGCGCGCGTTTGAGGCAAATTGAGGCCTAGGTAAAGAAACCGAATAAAAAGTTAAGAATTAGTCCTGCACCGAAGCAACCCCTTCAATAACCTGCAAGAATTTTCTTGGGATAGTCACCAATATATTTTGGTAAATCCCTGGAATTCGAATCAAAAAATAATCCTTATTTCCTTTTTCTATGCATTCCCCCACCATATCTTGAAGGGATCCTCCAATGACTTTTACTTTTTCTCCTGGGGCAATTTCAGAGCCATCCGTTTCTATGGCCACTCCCGTAGCCACTACACGTTGTATGATTTCTACGTCCTCCTCGCGGATGGTCGCTGGTACCCCAGAAAAATTTACAAACTTCACCGCCCCAGGTACTTGCAGACAGTTCCACAAATGGTTGCGATGGGTTTTAACAAAAACATAGCCATTAAATAAGGCCTTTTGCACCTTTTTTTTTCGATCTGTCCATTGCCTAAGCTCTTCCACTAAGGGTAAAAAAACCTCAACTCCTTCCTTCTGCAATCGATCGGCAACTTTTTTCTCTGCTCGGGAGCTGGTATACATCACGTACCACTGAAATTCTTGCATGCGTACTTAGGCTTGGGGGGTAAATCTAAAAAAACATCTTTATTTCCACACTACAAATAAAAAAACCCCTGGAACAACATTCCAAGGGTTTAATCAAAAAAACCACCAACCTTATCAGTAATGCTTATCGCCCACGAAGCTTAATGGTAAGCTTATCGGTGAGCAGGTACATGACTGGTACTAGTACTAACGTAATAAGTGTGGCAAAGGTTAGCCCAAAAATTACCGTCCAAGCCATAGGCCCCCAGAAGGCTGCATTATCCCCTCCTACGTAGAATTGAGGGTCAAATTCGCTCAATAGGGTCGCAAAATTGATGTTCATTCCTATGGCCAAGGGAATCAATCCCAAGACCGTGGTAATGGCCGTCAACAATACCGGACGAAGTCGTGTCTTGCCTGCCTCCACTATACTTGCAAGTAAATCTGGATAAGCTAAGTAATTTCCCTTGGCAATTCCCAATTGCTCTCTTTTCCTGGTCCTCACCAAATCTGTATAATCTATCAGTACGATGGCATTGTTGACCACTACCCCAGCCAAGGAAATAATCCCTATCCCGGTCATAATCACCACAAAGTCCATATTGAAAATAACCAATCCCAAAAAGACCCCAATGGTACTAAAAAGTACAGAAGTCATGATAATAAAGGGACTAACTACGGAATTAAACTGGGCTACAATGATCAGAAAGATCAGCGCTGTGGCTATGCCCAGGGCTCTCAACAAAAAGGCTTGGGATTTGGCTTGCTCTTCCTGCTCCCCTGTAAATTTTATAGAGATTCCTTCAGGCACGGGGTAGCCCGCCATCAATTCCTGAATTTGACCATTGATTTCAGTAGGATTATAGCCTTCCAAGACATTTGAAAACATAGTAATGGCCTTTTCACTATCTTTTCTTTTCACTGATCCATAGGTAGATCCATAGCGTATATCCGCTACAGAGGAAATAGGGATTTCTTTTTTGTTGCCAAACTTATCCCTAAAACCTATTTTTTTATTGACCAAGGTATTGATATCGTAGCGGGTATTTTCGTCAAGCCTAAGTAAGATGGGATAATCCTCCTCTCCTTCTTTGTATCGAGAGACTTCCAACCCAAACAGGGAGGTTCGCAATTCCGTGGCAATGGTAGAGGTAGATAAACCAAATCTCCTGGCCTTTTCTCTGTCGATTTGTACTACTACCTCAGGGCTACCCAAGGAAAGATCTGTCTTGAGTTCTTCCAGCCCAAGAATGGCATTGGATTCCAGATAGGCTTTACTTTCTTCTACGAAGGCAATTAATTGTTCGTAATCTTCCCCCACAAACTCGATGTTGACCGGGTTGCCGACTGGAGGGCCATTTCTTTGCTTATCTACCGTGATAAGTACTCCAGGATAGTTTTTTACCAGGTCCCTAACTACCTCCATGGCCTCGTTGGTATCGATACCTTGTCGGTCGATGTAGTCTACAAAGCCTATGGTTATTTTTGCTTTATGGGGAGTAGCTTGTAAACTAGGCCCCTCAGTTGGATCTCCAGTACCCTCGCCCACTTGGGTAATCACCGATTCAATGATGCCCCCAAAAGGAGCTAACTTATCTACCATCTCATCCTCCATGCTGTCCACAAATGCATTGGTGGATTCTATGCTGGTTCCAATGGGGAATTCAACAAACACGTTGACCAATTGCGGCTGATTATCTGGGAAAAAGAGCACTTTAGGCGATCGAATGCCTAATAACAGAATGGAAAAAATCAAAAGGAAAAAAGTACCTAGCAGAAACTTCACTGGGTTTTTTCCTCTTAAAGCGAATTTGAGGAGTGATTCGTAACCATTTTCCATGTTGACCAAGAAAACGGCCTGAAACCAACCCACCCATTTTCTGACGTAAAACACATACACTACCGTAAGCAGGGCAAAGGTCACACTGAGCGTTCCCATACTCGTCCATCCCAGCACATAAAAAATCATAGAAAGCAGCACCAAAGAGATGGAAGCTCGAACAGATCCTTTTTTTGGTTTATCCTTGCTCATGTCTTCGATCTTCATGTACAAGGAGGTCATCACTGGATTGATGACCAAAGCCACAAATAGGGAAGCAGAGAGCACAATAATCAAGGTAATTGGCAGGTATTTCATAAATTCACCCACCAAATCGTCCCAAAACGCGAGGGGAAGGAAGGCGGCCAAGGTAGTGAGCGTGGAAGTAATGATAGGCCAAGCTACCTCTCCTACCCCTTCCTTCGCCGCTTGAATCGGGGGTGTTCCGTCTTGCATCAAGCGATAAATGTTTTCCACCACTACGATCCCATTGTCTACCAACATCCCTAAGGCAAGGATGAGGGAAAACAACACCATCAAATTGAGCGTAATTCCAAAAGAATCCAGGACCAAAAAGGAGATAAACATGGATAATGGAATGGCAGAACCCACAAAAAGGGAATTGCGGAAGCCCATAAAAAACATGAGGACCAAAACGACCAAGATCATACCAAAAATGATAGAGTTTTCCAAGTCACTCACTTGGGTACGCGTTTGCTTACTTTGATCGTTGGTGATGGAAATTTCTATGTTACTTGGAAATCTATTCGCTTTTGTGGTTTGTATTATCTCCTTGATTTTATCTGAAGCATCCAAAAGATTTTCTCCGCTTCTTTTGGTGACATTGAGGGTGATTACCGGGAGATTTTTACTTCGCGCATAGGAAGTTCTGTCCTTAAACGTATCTTCAATTTGCGCCACGTCTTTGAGGTAAACTATTTTTTGCTGATCAGTCTTCACGATAATCTCCAAAAGCTCTTGAGGGTCTGAAAATTCCCCATTTACCCGAAGGGTTCTTTCAAAATCACCCGTTTTGATACTTCCTCCCGAGATGGTCAGGTTTTCTCCTTGAATGGCTCCTGAAATGTCTCCAAAACTCACGCCTGTAGATTCCATTTTGTAGGGATCCACATTGATTTGAATTTCCCGCTCTACCGTACCTGCAAGGTCTGCTTTAGAAATCTCCGGGAGTCTCTCGATAGCATCTTGTAAATACTCTCCAAAACGTTTCAATTCCTGCTCAGAATAAGGACCAGAAATATTCACATTCATGATGGGGAAGTCGGAGGTATTGGCCTCTTGGACGGTAGGATCTTGATCCAAATCGGTAGGCAAATCACTTTTCGCCTGATCTACTGCATCCTTAACCTCTTGGATGGCCTTGGAAATTTCTATTCCAGGGGTAAATTCAATAATGATAGTAGAAAAATCCTGTACAGAGGTGGATTTGATATCCTTTACATTACTCAGTGATTTCAATTCCTTTTCAATTGGCCTGGTGATTAAGTTTTCCATATCCACAGGAGAGTTCCCCGGATAAGGAGTACCTACATAGACGGTAGGGATCACAATTTCAGGAAAACTTTCCTTAGGCATGGAACGGTAAGCCCCTAAGCCTAAGACCGTGATGATGAGCGTCAGAATGATCACCGAGGTGGAATTGTCCACGCTAAAGCTGGACAAACCAAATTCCCGGATGGTTTTTGATTTTTGAGGAGTTTCCATGCTTATTGCTTCGCTACGTTGACGCTAAAATTATCTATTACCTCACGGAAGCCTTTGTCCACCAAAATTTCGGTACCTACCAATCCTTCAAGGATTTCTGTCTCTTCCCCTGAGGAATAGCCTCGCTTTACATATTTTTTCTTGGCCACCCCATTTTCCACAGCAAATACATAATCTCCTTTGGTGTCAGACAGGATCAAATGCCCAGGAACTACCACGGATTCGGCGTTGGTGTAATCTTTTATCTTCAACACAGAAAGCATATTTGGTTTTGCCTCTGAAAGGTTTGGCAGCGCGACCTCTACCTTAAAGGTTCGATTGTTGGGGTTGATAATCGCTCCAGTTGCCGACACTTTAGAAGCTATATTTTTATTGATGGAAGGAAAGGAAATTTGAACGGAATCTCCTTTGGCAATGGCATTGATGTAATTTTCAGATAGGTCCGCTTCAATAAATAGATCGCTTTCTCCCACAAATTGGAACATGGGAAGCCCTGGTTGCATCAATTCTCCCAACCTTACTTGTACCGATTCAATAGTACCAGCAAAAGGAGCACGAATCAGTGATTTTGCCAATTGAGCTTTGAGCGAGGCCAAGCTTTTTTCCAAACCCTCTTTTCGGTTTTTTGATTCTAAGTACTGTACCTCTGTTCCGATTTTTTGATTCCAAAGCCTCTCTTGCTTTTCAAACACTGTACGAGCCAAAGCAAGGCTGTTTTCCAATTCTTCTACACTTCTTTGCAGGGATTCAGAATCTATCCTCGCTAGAATCTGACCGCGAGTCACCCGCATGCCCTCCTGAGCGGGAATTTCTAAAATTCTCCCCACGGTTTCCGAACTTATGGTCACGTTCTTTTTAGAAAGTACCGATCCAGTCACTTCCAGGTAATGGGTAAACGTTCCCTTACGAGCCGGAAGCGTAGTGATGAGTAGGGATTTTTTATTGGCTGCTGCAAATTCAGGGTCAGCTGCAATAAGCTCCTCCTCCAGGGTTTTGATCTTTGCATTCAAGTCCGTAACCTGGCTTTTAAGGGATTCCAATTCTGCCTTCTTGGCTTCAATAGAGTCTGAAGTACAGGAAAATATCCCCAGAATGAGGATAAGTAGAGAGGTAAGGGAAACTAGTGATTTCATGAGCGTGAAAGAAAAAGAGAAAGTTCGTTGGTTTAGTTTGTGATATCAGCCTTCAGGATTCCTAGGGCTTTTTCTAGATTTACTTTAGATATTAGTCCATCATAAAGTGCCCCGAGGTAATTGATTTCGGCGGCAATCAGGGAGGCGTCGGCTTCCACTACCTCCAGATTTGATCCTACTCCTTCGCTGTACTTGATTCGAGCAATTTCAAAAACCTCTTTGGCCAATTGCAGATTTTCCTCTTGCACCGTCAACACCTGAAGGTCATTGCGGAGGTTGGCTTTTGCCATATACAACTCGCTTTTAAGGGATTCTTGTAAGAAGGTGCGTTGATTTTCGAGTTGATTGAGTTGAACCCTATTTTTTTGAATCCTAGAAGCCTTAGAAAACCCATCAAAAATGGGAACACTAAGACTCACTCCAATCAAGGAACTGCCAAACCAATTGTTGCCATTAAATACCCTTTCGAGTTCATTTCCTGCCCCACTTCTTCGCGCATTTCCCTGAAAATCGATTTTCGGCATGTATTGACCTAAATTATTTTTGAGATCTAGTTGAGCTAGATTTATTTGAGTAGCTACCTGCTCCAATTCTATCCTAGAACCAGATTCTTCTGCAAGCAGGCCCAAAAATTCCTTTGAAAGTTTCAAATCCTGTAAAGAATCCTTGAGAAATATCTCGTATTCCAAGGGCAAGCCCATCTGTAATTTCAATAAACCTTGACTGATTTCTAAGGCAGTTTGGCTGCGCTGCACTTGGGTGTAAGTATTGTTGCGCTGCACCTGTACCCGAGAAACGTCTATTTTTTCTACAAAACCTGCTTCATTTAGTGCCTTAGTTTCTTTCAATAAGGTATCCAATCGAGATAAATTGGCTAGGGCAAGTCTGATTCTCTGCTGATTGACCAAAACCCCAAAATAAGCCTTCTTTACTTGCTCGATCACGTCATTCTCTGCCTTTTGTACATCCTTATTGGTCAATTCCAACAGGGTTTTAGCAGCACGCAATCCCACAAAAAAGGATCCATCAAAAATCATTTGGGAAATATTGACTCCCAATCCTGAGGAATAGCTCACTCCGAATCGTGCAGGAATCACATCGCTGGGTATGGAAGGATCTCCAAAGGGAGGCTGATTGGGAAGAAAAACTACAGGAATTTTTGGATTGTAATCCAAATTGTAGGATCCATTGATTTGGGGCAATCCACGTGAAGTTGTTTCTTTTATGGTAGCCTTAGATATCAATACTTCCAAGCGAGCATTTTTTGTACTTGGATTATTTTCTACGGCATAGTCTACTGCCTCCTTTAGGGTAAGTTCAAGCACCTGTTGACCAGCTGCAGGACTTATCCCCATGGAAAGAATTAAGACCAAAAAAAGGTAGTTTTTCATGGTTTAGTTGGTTTTTTTAAGTCAAAATATTTTGCTGGAATAGGTAGGCTTCTCTCCCTTTCTCAGTAAATATGCCATGGAGGAAATGATCCAAAATGACCATTTGTTCTTCCACCAAATTGTACTCTACATCAGCAAAGCTCCTAGGATCAAAAGCCGAGGTAATCTGAGTTATTCTAACTTTGGCTAAAATCTTGGAATCAATTTCTTTTCTAAAATACCCTAGTTCCTTGCCCTTCTCCAGGACCTTTACCAAATCACTTTGAATGGTATCCTCCTTGAAGGATTCAAAAATTTTCCATGCTTCTGGAAAATATTTCTGTACTTCTAGTATGACTAGAGGATTGATGGAGGTGAGTCTTTCTCTCATCATTTTTGAGGTCTGTACCAAGTGCTCTATCACGCCATCCCCTTGTTCGGCAATGAAAGCCAATCGCTGTCGGTCTTCCTCCAGAATCCGAGCAAACACCGCCTTGACCAAATCCTTTTTGTCTTCAAATTCTTGGTAGATCGTCTTTTTAGAAATTCCTACCTGTCGAGCCAAATCTTCCATGGTAATGGTACGCACCCCAAATCGGGCAAATTGCTCGGTTGCTGCCTCTAAAATTCTCTGCCTAGTCTCCAACTGATTTCTAATTTCGGAGACAAAACTATGGAAACTTTATTTATGTTTAAAGTTTCCTTGGTTTTATTTTAAAATTTTATTCCTAAAAATGATATTTTTTAAATGTTAAAATATATTTTATTTGTTTTTTTTACTTATTATTATTTTTATATTCTGTTAACTGAATTTTATATTTCCATTTATTTTTTAAATAATAAGTTTAACAAAAGTTTATTTTATAAAAAAAATACCCCGAGAATCCATCTCCGAGTCCCTAGCGATTGGAATTTACAGGCTTGGATAATTTCATCTAAGGACGGTCTTTACCTTTTGGCTAAGGCTTAAAAAAAAGAAAACTTAGGTGTCCGGGTTTTCGATTGTACCCCTCAAATTCTTACCTTTGTTTCTTACCCGCCCTAGGACATGATTTTCTTCTTTGAATCCCCTCAGAAACTCATCTATGGAGTTCAAACACCCCATCCCCTATCTAAGGAAGACTTGGAAAAATTACTTTGGCTTTTTGGGGAAGCCACTTTTTTAGAGAAGGAAAAAATTGAAGGTAATTTTTCAGGTCCTCGAAAGGAAATGATTACTCCTTGGTCTACCAATGCAGTGGAAATTACGGGAAACATGGGTATTCACGGGATTCAGCGCATCGAAGAATTTACCCCCATACAGCAAGGAGAGGCGATCGATCCCATGCTCCAAAAAGCATACGAAGGACTCGATCAGGAAATATTTACCATTCAGCTACAACCCGAGCCAGTTCGATCCATCACCGATATAGCTGCCTACAATGTTTCAGAAGGCCTTGCGCTCAGCCAAGAGGAGTTAGATTACCTGAATCAAGTTTCTTCCCAGTTGGCTCGACCCTTAACAGATTCTGAAGTATTTGGCTTTTCGCAAGTCAACTCGGAGCACTGCCGTCACAAAATCTTCAACGGTACCTTTATCATCGATGGGGTAGAGCAATCGATGACCCTTTTTCAATTGATCAAAGAAACCTCCAAGCGTCACCCAAATCGAATCGCATCCGCCTACAAAGACAATGTGGCTTTTATCAAAGGTCCATCGGTTCAACAGTTTGCTCCCAAAACCCAGCAAAAAGCCGATTTTTTTGAGATAAAAGACATCCCAACGGTGCTTTCCCTCAAGGCAGAAACACACAATTTCCCAACCACTGTAGAACCCTTCAACGGGGCCGCTACCGGGTCGGGTGGGGAAATCCGGGATCGATTGGCAGGAGGCACCGCTTCCATCCCACTTGCTGGTACCGCAGTCTACATGACTTCCTATTCCCGAAGCGAAGCAGGAAGAAGCTGGGAAAAAAACCTCCCTGCACGCCCATGGCTCTACCAAAGCCCCATGGACATCTTGATCAAGGCCTCCAATGGCGCTTCAGACTTTGGAAACAAGTTTGGACAACCCCTCATCTCAGGATCCGTTCTCACCTTTGAGCACGAAGAGCAGGAGAAGCAGCATGGCTTTGACAAGGTCATCATGCTCGCAGGTGGTGTGGGCTTCACCAATGCCAAGTACACCCAAAAAGGGGAACCTAAAGCCGGTGATCAAATCGTCATCATGGGCGGGGACAACTACCGCATCGGAATGGGAGGATCGGCTGTTTCCTCCCTGAATACGGGAGAGCTCTCTAACGCCATTGAACTGAACGCCATCCAACGCTCCAATCCGGAAATGCAAAAGCGTGTATCCAACGTAATTCGTGCCATGTCAGAGAGTGAGCACAATCCCATTGTCTCCATTCACGACCATGGTGCAGGCGGACACCTCAACTGCCTTTCCGAATTGGTGGAAAATACCGGTGGCACCATCCACATCGATCAACTCCCTGTGGGAGACCCTACCCTATCTGCCAAAGAAATTATTGGCAACGAGTCTCAAGAACGCATGGGCTTGATCGTGGGCAAACAAGACATTCCCCTTCTCCAACAACTCTCCGCACGTGAACGCGCTCCTTTTTATGTAGTGGGCAAAACTACCGGAGATTTGCACTTTAAGTTTGAAAACCAAAAAACCGGAGAAAAGCCAGTAGACTGGAACTTGACTTACCTATTTGGATCCTCACCCAAAACCATTCTAGAAGATGTAAGCCAACAAGGAGCAATCTTTACCGAAGCAGATTACAGCCAAGAATTACTGACCACTTACCTCAAGGAAGTCCTCCAATTGGAGGCAGTAGCTTGTAAGGATTGGTTGACCAACAAGGTGGATCGCTCCGTAACTGGACGAGTTGCCACCCAACAAACTGTAGGGGAAATTCAGCTTCCCCTAAACAATGTAGGAGTCATGGCGCTGGACTTCACAGGTCAAAAAGGTATCGCCACCTCCATCGGTCACGCTCCAGTAGCCGCCTTGGCTAGCCCGGAGGCAGGCAGCCGCTTGGCCATTGCCGAAGCACTGACCAACTTGATTTTTGCATCCATCACGGATGGATTGAAAGGGATTTCCCTCTCTGCCAATTGGATGTGGCCTGCCAAAAACAAAGGGGAAAACGATCGATTGTATCGCGCAGTTCAGGAGGTTTCTGAATTTGCCATTGCCCTTGGAATCAATATCCCAACGGGAAAAGACTCGCTCTCCATGACTCAGAAGTATCCTGATGGCAAGGTGGTTTATTCCCCAGGTACCGTAATCATTTCAGCGATTGGGGAATGCGAAGACATCACCAAAACGGTGAAAACTGCTCTAATTCCTCAGGACGGAACCAAGGTCCTTTACCTTGATTTCTCAAAAGATGCCGCCAAACTCGCAGGTTCCTCGCTTTACCAGGTATTGAACAAAGTGGGTCAAGAACCCCCTACAGTTGCCGATCCTTCCTATTTTGCCAAAGCGTTTGAATCTGTTCAGCAGCTCATTGCGCAACGATTGATCCTCGCTGGTCACGATATTTCCTCCGGCGGTATGCTCACGACCCTTTTGGAAATGTGCTTCCCAAGCCAATCTGTAGGGGTGCAAGTGGATGTGACACAGCTCGAAGAAAAAGACTTGGTAAAAGCTTTGTTCTCCGAAAACCCAGGCATCCTCATTCAAGTTCAGGCAAATGGAGCAGTAGAAAAGCTCCTAGAATCTGCTCAAATCGAATTTAAATCGCTTGGAACAGTAACCCAAGACGGGAAAATCGAACTCGCTTCCCAAACCTTGCTGGTCTCCGAATGGAGAGATCTCTGGTTCCGTTCCTCCTACCTCTTGGACAAAAAGCAAAGCGGAGAAAAGCTAGCCCTCGAGCGATTTACCCATTACAAAAATCAAGCGCTGCAGTACAGTTTCTCCCCTGGATGGGAAGGAAAATTTACCACCCTAGGACTCGATCCTTTCCGAACCAAAAAAGGAAAGGCAAGCGCAGCGATTATTCGCGAAAAGGGGGTAAATGGAGATCGAGAAATGGCTTATTCCCTCTGGCTAGCTGGCTTTGAGGTCAAGGACATTCACATGACCGACCTGATTTCTGGTCGAGAAGACTTGAGCGATGTACAGATGATTGTCTTTGTAGGTGGATTTTCCAATTCGGATGTATTGGGTTCTGCCAAAGGTTGGGCAGGCGCATTTTTGTACAACCCCAAAGCCAAGCAGGCGCTTGATGCGTTTTATGCCCGACGAGACACCCTCTCCTTGGGGGTTTGCAACGGCTGTCAACTGATGATTGAACTGGGTCTAATTACTCCAGATCACGCTAA
>Ga0194122_10006042_pt1 | contig 11088 bp, 7 predicted proteins | sample TA2MahCa10mmetaG_FD_155487 | JGI IMG/M metagenome (GOLD analysis project Ga0194122, IMG submission 155487) | Freshwater microbial communities from Lake Tanganyika, Tanzania - TA2015021 Mahale Deep Cast 10m | ecosystem: Environmental > Aquatic > Freshwater > Lake | place: Tanzania: Lake...
ACCCGCAACACCCCCTGGATCCATGTCACCGCGATCGCCATGCCCAAAACCTACTACGGAAACGAACCCCTTGAAGCGATTTCCCCCCGGTTTTTCGCATGGATGGATGTTGATAGTTTACTAGGACCGCCTTCCCCGCCGGAATCATCGATCATCCCAAAAAACCCAAACCGGACGCGTGGGCCACGCGTCCCTACCGAGGCTTAAATCTTTAAGCCCCAAGCTTCGGTAGGGACGCTTCGCCGAAGCGTCCAATCCAGCCGCCCGCGCCTAAAAACGAACGTCGATTCCCGTTAGGGCGGAATCGATAAGTCGTCTCATCAAGGCCGGAAATGGGGCCGCATTGGCCCCCTCAAACCACCCCCTGCCCATCCTGATTACCGCCTCCGGCGATTGTGGATTGCCGCTTTCGCGGGGGGATTCCGTGCGGCCATCCGGACAAATTCTTGAACTTTGGATCGCTATGCCGCTTATAGGGCCCGCTGGCCTTCCCTTGGCCTCCACAGCTCGTTTGACCAGGTTGGCCACTGTCGACCGCCGGCTCATCCATCGGCGCATCGGGCGCCTTGAAAGGTTGGGTCAAAACCCTGGCCGAAAAATTCAAATAACCACTTCGCGGCCCCGCTTCCAAACCTGCGAAGCCTTGGCGAAGCAGGTCCGCGGGGCCATTCGGACAAAATCTTTAAGGCTTGATCGTTCCCCGCTCTGTAGGGCCCCGTTGGCCTTAAAATCACGCCCCACCCAAACTTATTTTTTCCACAAACAGGACTGACTTTACGCGTCAAAAAGGATTTATCCAAATCTATAGCAATCTTACTGGTCAGGCTGCCATTTTCCTTCGCGGAAAACAAAACTGCTGTCCTGGTAAATAATTTTTGTTAACCAAACATTATTTGCTGAGTCCATTAACTTCAAAGATGTTCCAGAAAAAACATAAAAGTCTGTCTTTTGTGGATTTACGCTTTGCAAACCCAAATTATTCAGCTGATATTTCGGTATCGCAGGCAAAGTAAATTCGACATCTGCGTTCCCTGGAGGGACGACAACTTTGTTCGGACTAGGATACGTTGCGCGATCATTGTATGAACTAATGGAAGACCAAGAGCCATCCTTGTTTTGCCCAGCGTTAATTGCACCGACATTATCTGAAAATAAATACACGGAGGAGCCAAAACCATCCTGCGCCAAAACGGAGGCGTTCGCTGCATATCCATTGCCACCAGTAAGTTTCTTTGTGGGAGGGCTTGCAGCGTCAATTAGTTGAATTCGGGATAAGAGGCTTTCAAGAGGCACGATTTTAACATGCAAATACTCTCCTCGACGGGAGTTTCCACCGCCTACAGACGCCCAGTTCGCAATGCTGGTCGGAACAAGGACCGCTCCGGCATTGGCGGAGGTCGGATCCTGATAAGCCTTCACCCACCCAAGAAGATCATTAATCAGCGCATTGTTGTAATTGCTTGCGGCAGGTTGCGCCGTTGCCCCGTTGGCCGGGCAACTGAGAACCAGATCGGATTTTGAGCTACTAACGATGTACATGCGAAGAGCGGTCTCCTCAACGTTCGGAATTCCGTCCTCATCGGTGTCCGTAGATGCAAACCCCGTTGCCGGCATGCCAAAAGATGCCCCCAAGTATGTGAGCAGCGCCGGATCGAGGTACACTCTTCGCTCGGTTTGGGCGAAGTTTTGTGCCTCAGGAAAAACATAACGCAAAGCGCTTACACCGCCCGGATAGAAATTCTGGGCCAAGGTAATCCATCCAAAATTGGCATCTGTTGGGGACACATTGGGATTGGGAAACCGCGCGTTTGCCCGGATGCCTTTAAGGATCGCATCAGCAATTGTCGCTTGCGCTGTATCCTCACTGACCGTATTTGCCTCCTCAATTTTAGAAATCATCGGCGGCAGGACCACCGCCGCGAGGACCCCAATGATCGCCATCACGCCGAGGAGCTCGATCAGCGTAAACGCGGCGCTTCGCTTGGGGGCAGGTTTTAGGTGGAAGGTGGAAAGTTCCCTTCCACCTCCCGCCTCCCGCTTTCCACCAACCTCCCCGCCCTCTGCGCCTCTGCGCCTCTGCGCCTCTGCGGTCCAATTGGTTTTACCGCTGAGACGCTGAGATGGTTTATGCTTTCCGAATTCCCAAATCCGATATCCCCAATCCGCCATCCCCAATCCCCCATCCGCAATCTTTTTCCGAATTCCGCTTTCCGCTTTCCGAATTCCCCCTCCCGCCTCCCGCTTTCCACCAACCCCCCCATCTCCCATCTCTGATCTCCGATCTCCGCAGCCCGCCCTCATCTCGCCACCCTCATCATCTGCGTCAGCGGCAGAATGATCGACAAGGCCACCAGCGCCACCAGGCCGATCAAAATAAACGTGATCAGCGGCTGCAAAATCCCGAACAGCCGCTTGATCGCCCGGGGAATGATCTCGTTGTAGTAGTCCGTCACGTTCTGCAGCGATTCCGCCAGCTGGCCGGTGTTCTCCCCCGTCTGCACCATCTGCAGGACCAGCGGCGGGAATACGTCCGCTTCCTTCATCGTCTCGGCGATCTTCCGCCCGCTGGCCACCCCGTCGTGCACCCGTCCCAGCGCCGCGGCCAGCTTGCGGTTGCCGATCAGCTCCCGGCTCATCGCCAGGGATTCCAAAATCAGCATCCCGGAACGGTACATCGTCGCCAGGTTCTGCCCGAACCGGGCAATACAGAGCATCAGGTTGAGGGGGCCGAAAACCGGCACCTTCAGCTTCATCCCGTCCAGCCAGACCGCCACCGCCGGGAAACGGCGCGGCAGCTCGTAGGCCAGCACCACCAGCAAAAGCAGGGCGCAGACGATCGGGATGGCGTTGGCCACGAAAAAGTCGGACAGCCCCAGGACAAACTTCGTCAACGCCGGCAGTTCGATCTTCAGATCCAGCAGCACCTTGGCAAAGCGCGGCACCACGAAGGTGAACATCCCCACCACGAAGATCGCCACCGTCACCAGGAGGACGATCGGGTAGGTCATCGCCTGTTTCACCTCCCCGGCCATCTTGTCCAGCCAGTTCAGGTAGGAGCGCAGTTCCTCGCAAACCTGGGGCAGCGTGCCGGTCTTGTCCGCCACCCGGATCAGGGACAGCACCACCTCCGGAAACACCCCCGGAAACTGGGTCATGGCCTCGGTCAGGTTGGCGCCCCCCTGGATCTGCACGGCCAGGTTCCGGATAACGGACTGCAGGCTGCCCCGCCGCATCCCGTCCGCCACCAGCTCCAGCGCCTGGAGCAGCGGCACCCCCGCCCGCAGCAGGGTGCCCAGCTGGAAGAAGAAGTCCGCCACTTCCCGGCGGGCCGCCTTCTCCTTGCCGGTCGTCCGCTGAAGATGGAGCGTCCGCGCCGTCCGGCCCACCTCCTTCGCCTCCACCAGCTCCAGCCGCTCCTTGGCCAGCTGCAGGGCCAAGGCGTCCTGCCCCGCCGCCTCACCCTTGCCGGTGACGACCGTCCCATCGGGCCGGATCGCGGTGTAGGTCAAGGTGGCCATGGCGCTTGTCTCCTACGCCACGCTGGTGACGCGGTAGATCTCCTCCAGGGTGGTCTGCCCCTCGGTGCACTTTTTCAGCCCATCTTGGAACATCGTCACAAACCCCTTCTCGCGGGCCAGGTGGAGGAGCTTCACCGGGTCGTTCGATTCGGTGATCACCTGGTGGTAATCCGGGTCCAACATCAGGAACTCCATGATCCCCACGCGGCCCCGGTAGCCGGTGTTCTGGCAGCGGGCACAGCCGCCCGGCTTCCACAGGGTGCGGGGCATCCCGTCGGGCAGCGGCACGGACAGCTTGGCCAGGATCGCCTCGGCGTTGGGATGGGGCTGCTTGCAGGCAGGGCAGAGCAGCCGGACCAGCCGCTGGCTGAGCACCCCCAGCAGACAGGCCGGGAGGAGGTAGGAAGGGATCCCCAGATCGATCAACCGGGGGATCGCGCCCAACGCATCGTTGGTGTGGAGGGTGGAAAGCACCAGATGCCCGGTCAGGGCGGCTCGCACCATCAGCTCGGCGGTCTCCTGATCGCGCGTCTCTCCCACCAGGATGATGTCCGGATCCTGCCGCAGGAGCGTACGCAGGCCGGAGGCGAAGGTCAGCCCGATCTTCTCGTTCACCTGGGTCTGGCGGACGAGCGGCAGGTTGAACTCCACCGGATCCTCCAAAGTGAAAATGGAGCGCTGGTCAGCCGGCAGCTTGCTCAGTGCGGCGTAGAGGGTGGTGGTCTTGCCGGAACCGGTTGGTCCGGTGACCAGGATCACCCCGTTGGGCCGGTTCAGCAGACCGAGGAACTGGCTTTGCATCGAGTCGTTGAAACCCAGGTTGACCAGATCCAGCTGCAGGCTGGAGCGATCCAGCAACCGCAGGACGAGCGACTCGCCAAAGGCGGTGGGCAGGGAGGAAAAACGGAAGTCCACCGGCCGGGAGCCGGCGTCGAAGTTGTAGCGGCCGGCCTGAGGCAGGCGGGTCTCGGTGATGTCCATGCCCCCGAGGATCTTGATCCGGGCGGTCAGCGCGTTCTGGATCTCCTTCGGCACAAGCAGGCCCTCGTTGAGGATGCCGTCCTTGCGGGCGCGGATGCGCAGGATGCGCTCTTCCGGCTGGATGTGGATATCGCTTACCCCGTGGGAAATCGCGTGCAGGAGCAGTTCATCGACGAGGCGCACCATGGGGGCATCGGTCTCCGAGGTGGCGGCCAGGGTGGCCACATCCATGGAGAGGATTTCATCCACGGTTTTTTCCAGCAGGCCGGCTTGGACGTAGTGGCGATTGATCGCCTCCCGCACGTCTCCTTCCGTCGAGGTGACAAAACGGACGGGCCGGCGGAGGTGCTGCTCGATGGCGTCGCCGTGGGTGACGTCCAGCGCGTTGCCCAGCGCCACCACCACACTGCCATCCTCCTCCACCCGCAGGGGCAGGGCCAGATGGCGCAGGGCGACGTCCCGCGGAATCAGGTCCAGCACTTCAGGAGAAACGATCAACTTGCGGATATCCGCGATCTCTGTGCCGGAGCGCTGGGCAATGTAGGAGGCAATGACGCGGGGATCGACGAACTGCAGATCCCGGAGGCTTTCCGCCAGGGTGAGGCGTTTGCGCCGGGCCTCCCTCTCCGCCAAATCGACTTGGGCAGGGGTGGCGTGGCCCCAAACGGTGAGCCACTCCCCCAAGCTGATTCGCTTGGCGGAAAAGCGCAACGGGTCGTCCGCAGGATCCATCCCGTTGACCAAGCCTTGGGCGTCGACGGTCATTTCCATGGAATTAGTGATATCATCCTAGAAGGAACTCTGCCGCCAAGCAAAAGGGGCGGTCCGGCTGGACCGCCCCTTCGGCTGGAATCGGAAAGGTTGCCTCCGATCAGTCGTTGTTGAGGTAGAGGTAAAGGGTGTAGGTGCCGCCCGCGCCGTTGGCGACGCGGCAGTTGCCGAAGAACAGGGCATCCTGACTGGCGACCTGCACCCCGGAGGCCCCGGCCACCTGGGCGACCGCGGCATCCAGCATCGGCTTGTCGGCGGTCACTCCGGCGAAGGGCCCGTCGATCTTGTTCTTGATCGCCGCGGCTTCCTGCAGAGGCACATCCGGGATCACCAGGAAGGAGACCCGGTAGGGATAATCCCGTGTCCGGGTGGCCGAGAAGCCGCCCAGCCCGTTGGCTTTGGCCCCGGTCATTTCCGCAACGCGGATCCGGGGATAGGTGGCCCCGGCAGCAATGGCGGCCACGTCGGTGTTGGTGGCCGGCGGCGCCGAAGGAGCGGCCGCAAAGGTGTTCGCGCCAAAGGGCACGTTCACCGCGCTGATCAACCCTTGGGCGATCAACAGATCACCAAAGGTGGCGTTGGCTATGGCAATATCCGCATTGTTCTGGGGATAGGTGGCCGGGTTGCCCTGCGGGTCGAGGGGATCAATGGTGGCATCGATCGGCAGACGCTGATGCTTCTGCAGATAGCGATCCGCCCCGCTTTTCCACTGCCCGAGGTTCTGGGAGAGTTGGGTGACACGGCCCTCACGGATTCCGTCAATCACCCGGGGGGTGACCACGGCCGCAAGGATGCCGATGATGGCCAGCACGCCGATGATTTCCACCAGTGTGAAGGCCCCGTTGGACTTACGATTGAGTTTTGGGTTCATGGGTAAAGTATCCATGAACATAAAAAATCTCACAAGTAATTAATTTTCAATAGTTTTTAACGGTCACTTTTTCATGGCCAATGGTCCGAATCCAGTGATGAATGGTAAACCCACCCGGCCCGCACCACGTTCTATCTTCCACGCTCTGTAGGCCCGCTTTGGCCCCCTATGACCTTCCCCCGCCCATCCTCACCACCGCGTCCCGCGATGGATGCAATTCCGCTGGCACGGCGGGATTCCGTGCGGCCATCTTTCCGGCCGCAGCCCTACAGAAATCCCAAATCCCAAATCCAAAATTTCTTCATCCTCATCCTTCCACCAACCTCCCCATCTCCCATCTCCCATCTCCGATCTCCGAGGCCCGCCCTCATCTCGCCACCCGCTACCAATTCCCCTCCACCACCAAAGACTAAAAAGCTAACCAACTACCTATCAGCCTACAGCTTGTAGCCCGTAGCCTCCTTTCCCCCTTTCCGTTCACGTTCACCTTCACGTTCACGAACAACCTTCTCGCATCAAGCCAGGTAGGGCGGCTTTTCCAACGCCGCCTCGTGGAAATTTTAAAGCTTCAACCTCAAATGAGGCGGGCTACGGAGAGCCCGGCCTACCAAAGCCAATCCTTAAACCCTGAATCTCTTTTCCTTCACGTACCGTAACACCTTCCTCCTCATTCTTATCCTTATCCTCATCTAAATTTTAATCTTAATCTCACAATTAAAGCCGAAACGCCTCCTTGAACGCCCGTGCTTGCCGCCGCGAAACCTCCACCTTCGACCCCTCCCCCAGATCCAACTCAATCATCCCCCCCTCCACCGGCCGCGTCCCCTTCACCGATCCCAACCCCACGATCTGCTTCCGGTTCGCCCGGAAAAAATGCGCCGGATCCAGCCGCTCCTCGAAATACTTCAGCGGCCGACGCACCAGCGGTTTCACCCCCTCCATCACCACCCGGGTATAATTCCCCTCCGCCTCCAGCCACCGAACTTTCCCGATCTCCACCAGAAACGCCGCCTTCCCGTCCCGGAAATACGCCCGGTCCCCCGGCCCCAATTTTCCCTGCCCCTCCGCCGTCACCGGACCCCGCGCCGCCTTCCGCTCCAGCGCCCGTTTCACCGCGTTCGCCAGATCCTCCGGCGCGATCGGCTTCAATAAATAATCCAGCGCCCCGCGCCGCACCGCATCCACCGCAAACTGGTCGTAGGCCGTCGAAAAAACGATCTCCGGCATCGGCGGCTCCAGCGCGTCCAGCACGCCAAAGCCGTCCCGGCCCGGCATCCGGATGTCCAGAAACACCAGGTCCGGCGACTCCTTCTGGATCAACGAAACCGCCTCATCTCCGTCGGTCGCCTCGCCCACGATCTCCACCTGCGGATGGCCTTTCGTCAGCAGACGGCGCAGCTCTTTCCTCGCCAACGCCTCGTCGTCCGCCACCACCACGCGCAGTTTCATGCCTTCAGAACTTTAAGCTCCGCCCGCCGCACGGAGCCATCCCCTTCCCTCTCCACCGTGATCTTCGCCCGCGCGGGATCCTCCACTTCCAACCGCTCCACCCAGACGGGATCGGGCCACTCGGGAAACTCCGCCTCGCCGCCCGGCACCGGAGGATTTACCTCCACCCGCAGCGTGTTTTTTTCCGGTCGGCTCAGCGTGATCGTCGCCCCCTGCTTGCGCATGCCCACGCCCCGCCGTACCGCCCCCTCCACCAGCGAGAAGAGCGAAAGCGGCGGCAGCCCACCCAGTTCCCCGCCGCCTTCCGTCTGGTCCTGAAACCGCAACCGCTCCCCGTACCCCGCCCCTTCCAGTTGGAGGTAGTCCCGAATCAGCGCCAGTTCCTCCGCCAACGTGGTCTCCTTCTTCTCCCCGGCCAGCAGCGCCGTCCGCAGCAGCCGGCTGAGCCGCACCAGCAGGTCGCGGGCCGCCTCGGCATTCTCCATCGCCAACGAGGCAATCCGGTTCAGCGCGTTGAAGATCACATGGGGATGCAATTGGGAGCGAAGGGTGCGCAGCTCCGTCTCGCGCCGCATCAACCGCTCCCGCTGGGCGCGCGCCTCCTCCCGACCGGTCACATCCACCGCCGTGCCCAGCGCGACGGACGGACGCCCATCGACGCCGTGCGACTCCACCCCGCCCGCCAGCTCCAGCTTCCGCGTCCGGCCCGATGGATCGCTCACCGCGACGATGACCGGCTTTTGGAGATCGGCCGGTTCCGGCCAACGTTGCGGACCGCGCCAACCCGCTTCCGGGCCCCAGCTTCCGCGGTCCCTGGCCAGGCCGATCCGCCGGGCCAGCTCCGGCCGGTCCCACTCCACTCCCTCCCCGCGGATCCACCGCCAGAAAACCACCTGCTGGGAGCGAGCCGCCGCCTCGGTCCAGGCGCGGATCTCCTCCCGCTCTTCGCGGAGCGCCGCCATCCCGTGAGCCGTGCCCAGGACCGCCGTCAAAACCAGGGCCAAGACCCCCGGGGGAAAGGAGTAGAGGCCGGGATGGCCGTCGACCCAGCCGAGCCCCGCCAGCAACGCCACCAGGAAACATCCCAGAGCCGTTCCAGGAACGCCGAACCGCATCGCCTGCCAGAACAGGATCACGATCGGGATCAGCCCCAAGGCGAGGCCGCTCCGCGGGTCGAGATTGGGCGCGGCCGCCACCCGGGCCACCAACATCAGCAGGATCGTGAGAAAGACCCAACCAGCAAAAAGCTGCCGGTCCATCCGGATGAAAAAGTCACGGCCCAGATTGACCGCCAAGGGTGCCACCGCCATCACTCCGAGGGCCCGCCCGATCCAAAGCGTGGCGAAGCCCGGACCGAACGGGGTGTTCATGGAAAGAAGTTGTTCCACCACCGCCCCCACCACCGTGACCCCCCCCGCCATCGGCACGATGAGAAGCTCCCGGGTCAGGGCGCTGGTTCCCAGCACCGGCCGCGATCGAGAAAGGAGCCAGGCCAGACCGGCCTCCGCCAGCAGGGCCGCCGCCTGCGGGCCCCCGTTAAAAACCCCCCCGGCCAGCGGGGCAAAGGAGGCGGCCAAGGCCCCGGGAAGGAATCCCCTCCAGGCCAGCCCGATGACCAGCCCCGGCAACGGATCCCAAAGCAATCCTCCCTCCCCGGTCAAAAGCGGCCCGCGTAGGGCGAAACCGGCCAGCCCCAGAAGAAAACAGCCGGCCGCCTGGCCTGTGGTCTTCCATGGAAGGCGGCGGGAGGGTAAATTCACCATCTCGTGTGTTGCCCCATCCCACCCCTCTCGTCTAGTTCAGGTTCAGGCGTCTGCACGCCTACCTCCGCATGAGCAGTTCTCCCACCCCCGACCTGAACGATCTGCTGGCCGCCGTCATCGACCGGGGCGCTTCCGACCTCCATTTGCAGGTGGGTCAGGCCCCTGTCCTCCGCATTTCCGGGGAAATGACCCCCCACGAAAGCCCGCCTCTTACCCCCGAACATACCCAGGAAATCACCTCTTATATTCTTCCCCCCCATCTGCAGGAGCGCCTGGAAAAGGAGGGAGGGGCGGACTTCGCCATTCCCTACGGCGACACTGCCCGTTTCCGGGTGAGCATCCTCAAGGCCAAGGGCAACTACGGCCTGGTCTTCCGGCTGATTCCCAGCCGGCTGCTGCCCATGGACCAGATCGGCCTGCCCCCCGCCGTCCAGGCCCTCCTCACCCGCCCGCGCGGGCTGATCCTCGTGACCGGCCCGACGGGTTCCGGAAAGTCCACCACCCTCGCCTCCATGGTGAACTGGATCAACGAGAACCGGCAGTCCCACATCATCACCATCGAGGATCCCATCGAGTATTATCATCCCCACAAACAGAGCGTGGTCACCCAGCGGGAGGTGCACGTGGACGTCACCAGCTTTGCCGAGGCCATTCGCGGCGCCCTCCGTCAGGATCCGGATGTCATCCTCGTCGGCGAAATGCGGGACCTGGAGACCATCGAGGCCGCCGTCACCGCCGCCGAAACCGGCCACCTCGTCTTCGGCACCCTCCACACCACCGGCGCCGCCCGTACCATCACGCGCATCGTCGACGCCTTCCCCGCCAACACCAAGGAGATGATCCGCGCCCAGCTCTCCACCTCCATCGTCGCGGTGATCTCCCAAGTGCTCATGCGCAAGTCCGGCGGCGGCCGCGTGGCGGGATTCGAGATCATGGTGAACACCCCCTCCATCGCCAACCTCATCCGGGAAAATAAAATTTATCTTATTGAGTCCGAGCTCCAGACCGGCGCCAAGTACGGGATGATCCAGCTGGACGCCCACCTCGCCCAGCTGGTGCTCGCCGGAAAAGTGGACGCCCAGGAAGCCATCGAATATTCCCAGAAGCCGGACGAGCTGCGCGGCAAGCTCGGCCTGCCCCCCTCCGCCGTTTAGGTCCCGGACCCCGGCCAATGATTTCGTGCAGCCATTTTCCCTGAGGATTCATCGGTTTTTTACCCCAGGGACGCCGAGTTCGCTGAGGATTCTATTTCCGCTTTTCGAATTCCGCTTTCCGCTTTTTCTTCATCCTAATCCTCATTCCCTGAATCCCTCTCCCTTCACTTCAACTTCATCTTACACTTAAAACCCCCATCCCCTTCACGTTCACGAACAACCCCATCTCCCATCTTCCAACTATCCCTCCAACTTAAACTTAAAAACTTTCTGCCCGCCTTGCCCCAACCGCTCCGCGGGTCACCTTCAGGCGGATGAACTGACGATTGCTGGAGGAGGCCGGCGCGGTGAAGGTCTGCCGCTGGAAGCCCTGGGGCACCCCGCTCTGATCAGCTGCCGGCACACCTCCGACCGTAGTGATTCCCGCTGAATTACCGAAGTCGCCCAAACTGGACACCACCTCGGCCTGCACCACCAGCTGGGGATCATCCGTGCGCACCAGCGCCGTCAGCGTCAGGACCGGCTGGCCGTTGGTGTCGTTGGCCACCGCCAGGGCCGGCGGCACCGAGGCCGCCGTGGGC
>Ga0194122_10006044_pt1 | contig 11086 bp, 8 predicted proteins | sample TA2MahCa10mmetaG_FD_155487 | JGI IMG/M metagenome (GOLD analysis project Ga0194122, IMG submission 155487) | Freshwater microbial communities from Lake Tanganyika, Tanzania - TA2015021 Mahale Deep Cast 10m | ecosystem: Environmental > Aquatic > Freshwater > Lake | place: Tanzania: Lake...
ATTCCCGGACTCGTTGAAGGCGCCCATGCGGGCAAAGGCCTGGGGCACGACTTCCTCCGCCACATCGAGCGCTGCGCCGTCCTGCTCTTCGTCATCGACGCCGCCGGTACCGAGGGACGGGAACCCGCCGAGGACTACCGTCTCCTCCGCAAAGAACTCCGGGAATACGACCCGGGTCTGGCCCGGCGCCCGTTTCTCGTTGTGGCCAACAAGGCCGATCTGCCCGAAACCGCGGGTCACCTCGCCTCGCTCCGTCAGGCGTCCCGCAAGTCCATCCTCCCCATTTCCGCCAAGACCGGAAAAGGTGTGCCCGAGCTGATCGCGGCGCTGCGGGAAACCCTGCCTGCTTGACCCGGCCGGGAAGATACTTAACATCCTTAAACATTCATAAAATGAAGCATTTATGGATTCTTTTGCCCTTGTTGGTCTTTGCCTCCTGTAAAAAGGGCGGCGGACCGCCCAAGGACGCACCCGTCCCCGTCGAACTCGTGGCGGTCGAAACCGGCCCTCTCCTCGAAACCCTTCGCGCGACCGGCACGTTGGATGCCGAGGAGTCCGTCGACCTCAAACCCGAGGTCGACGGAGAGATCACCTCCATCCAGATGACGGAGGGCGCCAACGTCAAAAAAGGTGAGCGCCTTCTCCAGATTGACGAATCCAAACAACAAGCCACCGTTGCCGAGGCCGAGGCCGACTTCCGCCTTTCCGAGGAAAACCGCCGCCGCGCGGATTTGCTCCTCACCGACGGCACCATTTCCCAGCAGGAGCACGACCAGGTCCAATCCGCCTTCCGCCGCGCCCAAGCCTCCCTCAACCTCGCCCGCAAGCGCCTCACCGAGTTCACCCTCAACGCCCCTTTCGACGGTACCCTCGGCCGGCGCAACGTCAGCGTGGGTCAGTACGTCAGTCCGCAAACCATCCTCGTCAGCATCTACGCCCTCGACCGCATGAAACTCGACTTCAACATTGCGGAGCGGTACCTCGCCCGCGTCAAACCCGGCCAAACCCTCAGCCTGACCGTCGCCGCACACGGCGACGAAAAATTTTCCGGGGAAATCTACCTGGTCGAGCCGAAGGTCGACGTGGAAACCCGCACCGTCCGCGTCCGGGCTTATCTCCCCAACGCCGACCACCGCCTCAAGCCGGGCATGTTCGCTAATGTTACCCTCTCCGTCGGCACCAGGGACTCTGCCCTCACCCTGCCCGAGGACTGCGTTTTTCCCCATACCGGTGGCTTTGCCGTCTACCGCGATGCCGGTGGCGTGGCGGAACTGGTGCCCGTCGAAATCGGACTTCGCGTCCCCGGCCGTGTGGAAATCCTGAGCGGCCTCCAAGCCGGCAACCTTGTTGCCCGCTCCGGCAACCTGCGCCTTTCCCCGGGTCGCAAACTGCTTCCCCAACCCGCCTCCCCGTGAACCTTCCCGATTTCTGCATCCGGCGGCCCATCGCCGCCCTCATGTTCAATCTCGCCATTGCCCTCGTGGGCATCGTCACCCTGGCCCGCCTCCCCGTCCGCGAACTGCCCGATATTGATCCTCCCGTCGTCTCGGTCACCGCCGTTTACCCGGGTGCCAACGCCGAACTTGTCGAGGCTGACGTCACCGAACCCCTGGAGCAGGAAATCAACAACATCCCCGGCATCAAAATCCTCCGCAGCGAGTCCCGCGAACAGGTCTGCATCATCACTGTCGAATTCGAGCTGAATCACAACGTCGACATCGGCGCTCAGGATATCCGCGACCGCATCAGCCGCGTCCGGGATGATCTGCCTGACGACCTCAAGGAGCCCATCGTCGCCAAACAGGACGCCGACGCCCAGGAGGTCATGTGGATCGCCCTCTTCAGTGAAAGCCGCTCCACCCTCGAACTCTCCAACCTCGCCGAACGGCAGATCCGTGACCGCCTGCAGGTCCTGCCCGGCGTCGGGGGCATCAACTTTGGCGGTCAAAAGCGCCCTTCCATGCGCATCTGGCTCGACTCCGCCAAAATGGCCGCCCGCAAGATCACCGCCGCCGATATCCGCGCCCTTTTGCAGAGGGAAAACGTCGAGCTTCCCTCCGGGCGGATCGAAGGGGAGCGCCGTTCCCTCAGCATCGTCGCCCGCGGCCGGATGGACCAACCGGAGCAGTACTCCGACCTCATCGTCCGGGAGGTCGACGGATCCCCCGTTCGGCTTCGGGACGTGGCCACCGTCGAAATCGGTCCCGAGGTCGAGGACACCATTGCCCGCTTCAACGGCAAGCCCGCCGTTGGCCTTGGCGTCGTCAAACAGTCTGACGCCAACGCCCTTGACGTGGCCCGCCAGGTCCGCCGGGAGATCGACCGGATTCGGCCCCTTCTCCCCTCGGACGTCAGCCTGAACTTTCCTTATGACTCTTCCCTTTACGTGGAGACAGCGATCCGTGAGGTCGCGGAAACCATCGGGATCTCGGCGGTGCTCGTGATCCTCCTCATCTTTCTCTTCCTGCGGAATGTCCGGGCCACCGTCATTCCCGCCTCCGCCATCCCCATCTCCCTGCTCGGCACCTTTGCTCTCCTCTACATCCTCGGCTACAGCGTCAATATCCTCACCCTGCTTGCGCTGGTCTTGGCCATCGGGATTGTCGTCGACGACGCCATCGTCGTGCTGGAAAACATCGTCCGGCATCTTGAGGAGGGCATGTCGCCGGTCCAAGCCAGCCGTCAGGCCATGCAGGAGATCACCGGAGCCATCCTCGCCATCACCGCCAGCCTCATCGTTGTGTTTCTTCCCATTGCGTTCCAATCAGGCACCACCGGCATCCTCTTCCGGGAGTTCGCCATCACCCTCGCCGGGGCCGTCGCCATTTCCGCCTTCGTCGCCCTCACCCTCAGCCCCGCCCTCGGCGCCCACTTTCTCCGACCCACCACCTCCCCGTTGCCCGGCTTCATCCGCTGGTTCGAGCTGGGACTGGAAAAACTCTACCGTTTCTACGCCCGCAGCCTCGATGCCGCCCTCCGGCGGCGCGGACTCTGTCTCGGTCTTGGCGCCGGCATCCTCGCCCTCACCGTTCTTCTTTATCGCCTCATCCCCCAGGAATTCCTTCCCGAGGAGGACAAAGGCCTCATCGTGGCCGTCATCATCACCCCGGAGGGATCCACCAGCGAGGCCACTGACCAATACGTCCGGCAGGCCGAAAAGATCGTCTCGGAATATCCGGAAACCCGCGTCTTTTTCTCCGCCGTCGCCCTGGCCCGCGGCGCTCCCGGTCAGGCCAACCAGGGCATCATGTTCATTCGCCTGAAATCCGACCGTGACCGCACCGCCCAGCAGTTGGCCCGGCCCGGGGCGCGCGGTTCCATGTTCACCCGCATGATCACCGAGATCCGGGGTGCCGTGGTCATCCCGTTTCTTCCCAAGGCCGTCGGCCGCGGCTTTGGCGAGACCTTTCAAGTCGTGCTTCAGGGGGCCGACCTCGCCGTGCTCGAAAAAACCGGCCGGGCCCTGCGGGACGAGATTGACCAGGCCGGCTTCCTCAGCCAACCGCGCATCAACCTCAACTTCGAAAAGCCCCAGCTCAATTTGGACATCGACCGCGCCCGCGCGGCCAACCTCGGCATTTCCGTCCGCGACATTTCCGAGGCCCTCCAAATCCTGCTCGGGGGCCTCGACATCTCGCAGTTCAACTTTGAGGGCAAACAGTACGACGTCATCGCCCAGCTTCGCCGCGGCGACCGCCTCGTGCCCGACGAGCTCAATGTCCTCTTTGTCCGCACCCGCGGAGGCGAACTCGTCCCCATCCGCGACCTCGTCAAATCCAGCGAACGGGGTTCGGTGAGCTCCATCTCCCACTTCATGCGGCAGCGCAGTATCACCGTCAGCGGCCAGCCCCAAGGTGTCACCCTCGGGCAGGCCATCGAAAAAACCGAGGAGATCGGCCGCCGCCTCCTTCCTCCGGGCGTCACCCTGGAATTTGACGGCGAGGCCCGGGAGCTCCGCGCCGGCCGCGGCGAGGCCTGGCAAATCGTCGTGCTGGCTCTCCTCATCGTCTACATGGCCCTCGCGGCTCAGTTCGAGAGCCTGTCCCACCCCCTCACCATTATGGTGGCGGTTCCCCTCGGGGTGGTCGGTGCCCTTCTCCTGCTCTACGTCCTCGGCTTCATCAACCTGATGGCCGTCATCCCCCAATACGCCCCACCGGGAGCTTTGCCCGGCCCCCTCGCTTTCCTTTTCGGTCTGATGCCGGAAATTCCCTCGATGAACCTGAATCTCTACAGCCTCATCGGGCTCGTCCTTCTGGTCGGTCTCGTTACCAAAAACTCCATTCTCCTGGTCGAGTTCGCCAACCAGAAAAAGGCCGAAGGCTTTTCCGCCGAGGAAGCCATGCGTCAGGCCGGCGCCCTCCGCCTTCGCCCGATCCTGATGACCGCCCTTTCCACCACCATCGGGATTCTGCCCATCGCCCTCGGCCTTGGCGCCGGCGCGGAAAGCCGCCGTCCTCTCGGCGTGGCCGTGGTCGGCGGAATGCTCTCCTCCACCTTCCTCACCCTCTATCTGGTTCCGGTTTTTTACGTCACCCTCGACCGCCTGTTAGGCCGAAAACCTGCCCCCGCCCCGGTCTTGTCGCCCTCCTGAAGACCACTAGGTTTTTTCTATGACCATGGTCCTGCCCTACGCCGGCGAAGAGGCCCGCGAGCGGCGCGATATGCTGATCGCCGCTGCCTTTACTTTTCTTTACTTCCTCCTCGTCTCCTTTTTCTGGTTTTCTTCCGAGGCCATCACCCGCCTTCGCAAAACCGAGGACATCCCCCCGGTTCGCCAAATCACCTCCCTCAAACGCCTTCCTCCTCCCCCTCCTCAGGTCGCGGCTCCGCCGGACAGCCGCTTTGTCGATGCCTCGGGGCTCCAGGAATCAAAAAACGTTGATCCTCGGACTGCCCTGGAAAGTGACCGCAACACCGCCGCCGCCAGCAAGGTAATCACCGGCACGGACCCCACTTTGGGCGGGCAGGAAGGAAAAAAGGACGACTCGTTGACGATGCGGAACAGTCAATTTTCCCCGAACCAAGCCGCGCCCCCCCCCGCGGCCGCCTCTCCTGCCCCGCCCCCCCCCGCGGCCGCCTCTCCTGCCCGCCTCAGCCCCGTCGCTCCCCCGCCGAAACCGAAACCCGCCCCTTCCCCGGCCCTGCCCAAACCCCAAGACCAAACCAAAGTCATTCCCGGCCCCGGAACTCCCATCCAAAAAACCTCCACGGAGACCCCGCCCGACGCCACGCCCGATCAGTCCCAAGACACCACCCCCCCTACCCCTTCCGCCGCCCAAGCCGCCGCCGATGCTTCCGAATCCTCCTCTGCCATGGCTCCGCCTCCCGATATTTTCCGCGATCGCTCCGCAGTCTCAGGCGGCGCCCAGTTGGGCCAGGACGCCTCCTTCGCCTCCATGGCCACCGCCCTCGGTCGTTACCAGCACAAGCTCTACCTGGCCATCGGCTCCCGTTGGAACCTGCGCATTCAACAGACCATGGCCCAAATCGGCGTCGACCGGGTCGTGATCCGTTTCCATGTGAATCCGGACGGATCCATCTCGGATCTGGATGTGGTCCAAGGCAACCCGAACTCCATGCTCTCCGTCGTCAGTGCCGACTCCATTCAGCAGTCCAGCAAACTGATCGGACCATTTCCTGAGGACCTCAAAAAAGACAAACCCAACGGCTTCCCTTGGCAGTTAGCATTTCGCATTTACTAACTCTCCCCATGCAGGCTCGCCAATCCGCCAAACATCCCTAGTTTTGTATTTATGGATATCCCCATCATCAGTCACTTTTTCGGCCTCAAGATCAATCCCCTCATCATCCTCCTCATCCTCTTTCCGCTCTTTGCCGCCCTCATCTCCGGCTCCTTTCTCGCCACCACCATCTTTCTCCGCCTTCGCCGCGAACGGGTGACTCCCAAAGACATTGTGGATGCCATCCGCGCCCTCCGTCCCGGCGGCAACACCGAGACCCTCACCCGCCTCTGCGTTCGCAACGATTCCGCTCTCGCCCGGCTTGTCAACAGCTGCCTGGAACACGCTTCCCTCCCCCGCTCCGAGAATGTCGAAGTTCTGGAGACCGCGGCCCGCACGGAAGTCACCCGGTTGGAGCGCGGCCTCGTCTATTTGGAAATCTTTGTCGGCGCCTCCCCGCTGCTCGGCCTGGTCGGCACCGTCTCCGGCCTCATCACCATTTTTGCGGCCGTCGGTTCGGCCAATTCCGATCCGGAAAAAATCTCCGCGGGTATCGCCGAGGCGCTCCACACCACCGTGCTTGGCATCGGCACCGCCATCGTCATGCTTTTTCCCTTCACCTTCTTCAGCAAAAAAGTTGATACCATTGCCGTGGAATTGGAGGACCTTTCCATGCTCCTGCTCAAGAAGCTCTACACGGAGGAAGTGCCCGCCTGACGCCCGTCCGGGTTCGCCCGCGATGAAGTTCCATCCCACCCGCCGCCGCCGCGTGGAGATCAACGTCATTCCGTTGATCGATATCCTTTGCATGTTGCTCATCTTCTTCATCGTCACCACCTCCTTTAAAAAGAAGGTCGCCAACGTCGATGTCACCCCCCCGAAGTCTGAAAAGGGCAACGAAACGGTGGAGGACGCCAAGGCCCCGCCCGAACTCACCATGAAATCCTCCAAGGCGGAGGAGTACGCCAAAATCTTTGACACCGACAAGTTCCCCATTTATCTGGGCGATCAGCCCCTCAACCTGGATCCCAAGTCCGACACCTTTCGGGCCGACCTGGCCAAAGCCCTCAAGGACCGCGGGATCAAGAACGTGATTCTCAACTTTGACGAAACCACCCCCATCTCCGTCTTTTTTAAATTCTTCGATGCGTGTGAGGACGCCGGCGTGCCCATTTCCGTCCGCACCTCCAAGATCGGCAGCACGCCTCCCGGCCCCTGAAAAAAACCCCCGTTCTCCCCATCCGCCTCTACGGCGACCCTGTCCTTCGCCAGCCGGCCACCGCCGTCCGCCCGCCCGACCCCAAACTCCGCGAACTGGCGGCAGCTCTCGAAGCCACCATGAACGAGGCGGAGGGCGTCGGCTTGGCCGCCCCGCAGGTCGGCATCTCCCTCCAGATCGCCGTCATCGATCTCCGTAAGGTGGAAAAACGGCCCTCCAGCTTGGAAATCGGAGGCCAACCGGTGGACTGGAAAAAGCACATGCCCCTCTTTTTCTGCAATCCCGTCCTCACCCTCACCCGCAAACGCGAGGACTCCAGCGAGGGCTGCCTTAGCTTTCCGGGCCTCCTCGGGGATGTCCGCCGCAGCCTCCGCATCCAGATGGACTACCTCGACCTGGAAGGAAAAAAAATGCGCCTCGCCGCGGGCGGCCTGCTGGCTCGCGCCATTCAGCACGAGGTTGATCATCTCATGGGCGTGCTGTTCATCGACCGGATGGAACCCGAGGTCCGTCGCCCCCTGAAGCCGGCCCTCGACGAACTCCTCGCCAAGGCCAAGGCGGGCACCGAAGCCCGCTGAACCCATGCTGATCCTCGCCGATGCGCTGGTCTCCACACCGGACCGCATCCTTCACCCCGGCCGACTCCGGGTTTCCGGCCGCACCATCCAGGAAGTCGGATCGGATCTCCAAGCGTTGCCGGGAGAAGAAGTTCTCGAACTGCCCGGTCTGACCCTGGCTCCCGGCTTTCTCAACCTGCACGCCCACCTGGAACTCTCCCCCCTCCACGGAAAAGTTGCGCCACGTCTTCCTTTTTCTGAATGGCTTCGGCAGATCCTTCTTTTGCTTCCCGGCCTGCATGCCACCGCGCGCACCGCCTCGATCCTGGAAGCTTCCCGCTCCGCAGCTGAGTCCGGCACCACCACCATTCTTACGATCCTTTCCGATCCCCGCTCGTTGGCCGGACTCGCGGGCACTCTGCCCAGGATTTGGTGGGCGCTGGAATTCATGGATCTCCATGGGGATCCACAACCGGCCGTCCAAATGGATCGTTTGGCCGCGTGGCTCTCCCGCCATCCCGGCTGTGACTGGCACGCCGCCATCTCCCCCCACGCGCCCTACAGCGCCTCGACGGATCTCTACCGTGCCTGTGCTGGCCTCGCCCAGACCCTGCGCATGCCCTTTACGACCCACTGGGCCGAGTCGGCCGAGGAAGTGGAACTTTTTCAAACAGGAGGTGGATCCTTACGACCGCTCCTGCCCGATGGATGGATTCCTGGATCCCTTTCCGAGCGTTCTGGAGCTTTGCCCATGGGTTCGCTGCTGGCCCACGCCAATCATCTCAAGCTGGCCGACCTGCAAAACCTTCAAACCCGGGGTTGTTTCGTGGTTCACTGCCCCACCACCCACGCGTGGTTTGGTCGGGAATCCTTCGCTCTGCAAAAGTTCCGCCAGCAAAAACTGCCTGTCATCCTCGGCACCGACAGCCCCGCCAGCGGTGCCAACCCGTCCTTGGATTTGCGGGTCGAAGCTCGGGCCTTTCAACAAGCCCATCCCCAAATTTCGTGGTCGGAGATCTGGTCCATGCTCACCACCCTCCCCGCCTCGGCGCTCGGCCAAGCCGATCGCCTCGGCACCCTCACCCCTGGAGCCGAGGCTGACTGGATCGCCTGGCGTCTGCCCTCCGCCCCGGCTTCGTCCCCCCCGCCCCATCCCATCCCCGCCATTCTCACCTCCACTGAACCCGCCGAAATCATCAGCGTCGCCGGCCGCCTCCATCATCTTGAACGTACCTAGCATTTCCTCTCGTCCCTCTTTTGCCGCCTCGGCACGATAGGAACGATGGCTGCTTCCCTGACCGCCCTGTTGGAAGAAAGAAAAGTGTCCCGGTCCGCCCGTGGTTCCCAGCGGTCCCTGCCCACGGAAGCCGCCCCGCTCTCTTTTGCCGATAATGATTACTTGGGCCTCGCCCGCGAACCCCGGGTGGCCGAAGCCGCCGTCCGTGCCATTCGGGAATCGGGAACTGGCGCCCGCGCCGCCCGGCATCTGGCCGGCCCCTGCCCGGAGCACACCCGCCTGGAAAAGGGCTTGGCGGAGTGGAAAGGGACGGAGGCCGCTCTGGTCTTTGCTTCAGGCTATCAAACCCCCCTTGGCGTGATTCCCTCTCTGGTCGGGGTCAAAGACACCGTCCTGTTGGAGCGGAACGCCCACGCCTGCCTCTTTGACGGGGCTCGGCTCTCCGGTGCTCGTCTCCGCCTTTTTGCCCGAAACGACGCCGCCAGCCTTATGGAGATGCTGACCTCTTGCCGTCGGCTGAATCCGGAGGGAAAGATGCTGGTCGTTGCCGAATCCCTCCATTCCATGGACGGGGATTTCCTTGATCTCCGCAGCCTGGTGACTTGTAAAAACCACTTCGGTGCTTGGCTGCTGCTCGACGAAGCCCATGCGGGCGGGGTGACTGGACCCGAAGGCGCTGGCTGGGCGGCGGAGCAAGGGTGCGTAGCGGAGGTCGACGTGCAGATGGGAACGCTGGGTAAGTCGCTCGGGTCGGCCGGCGGATTCGTGGCCGCCCGCGCTCCGGTCATTGACCATTTCCTGAACGAGGCACGCACCTTCCTCTTTGGTACCGCCCCAGCCCCGGCTGCCATGGCCGCCGCCGGCCAGGCGTTGCAGATCATCCGCTCGGCGGAAGGAGCCAGCCTCCGCCGAAAATTGCAGGAAAACATTCAATTGTTTTCGGCGGAATCCCCGGAACCAAAACCCGGGCCGATCCAGACGCACCGCTGCCCCTCCAATGACCGGACGGTTCGTTCCCGGGATTTCCTCCGGGCCACTGGCATCGAGGTGGCCGCCATCCGCCCGCCCACCGTACCGGCAAGCACCGCCCGTCTGCGGATCAGCCTCTCTGCCCGGCACTCCGCGCCGGACATCCGCCGCCTGCTCGACGGTTTGGCCCGGCTCCGGGACGCGTGAGCGCAGCCGAGACGATCCGGCTCGACCGGAAACATCTCTGGCACCCCTTCACCGCAAATTCCGCTTGGATGGATGAATCCTTTCAACCCGTCAGCATTGTCGCGGGGGAAGGGAGCTGGTTGATCGACGCGGCCGGCCGCAGGTATCTGGACGGAAACTCCTCCATTTGGACCAACCTGCACGGCCACCGCCATCCCCGGCTCGACGAGGCCGTCCGGTCCCAATTAGGAAAAATCGCCCACTCCTCCTTTCTGGGCCTGACGCATGAGCCGGCCGCCCGCCTGGCGCAGGAACTTCTCGCCTTCGCCCAACCCGGCCCAGCATCGGCGCTGAATCGTGTTTTTTTTTCCGACGACGGCTCCACCGCCATGGAGGCCGGTCTGAAAATGATTGTGCAGTCCTTCGCCCAGACCGGCCAACCGCAGCGCATTCGGTTCGTCTCCCCCGCCGGCGCTTACCATGGGGATACCGTCGGCGCCATGAGTCTGGGCCCCAGCGACCACTTTCATCGCCGCTACCAGCCCCTTCTCTTTTCCTCCCGCCGGGTGATGGCGCCCTTTTGCTACCGCTGCCGCTTCAATCGGGCTCAACCGGAAAAAGCCGATGCCCGTTCCTATCGGCAATGCAACTTCGAGTGCGCCACCCAGGCCGAGGAGGCGATTGCCGAAACCGGAAAGGATTTGGCGGCCTGGGTGCTGGAGCCGCGCGTCCAAGGGGCCGCCGGGATGGTCATGCATCCGGAGGGATACGCACAACGGACCTGCGCGGCCGCCCGCCAGGCTGGTGCCCGAATCCTCCTCGACGAGGTGCTCACAGCCTTTGGCCGAACCGGTCCGGCCATGTCCTTCCACGCCGAAGGAATCGCCCCGGACGTCATCGCTCTGGCCAAAGGCCTCTCGGGAGGCTACCTGCCGCTCGCCGCGACCTTGGTGAGCGAGGAGATTTTTCGGGCCTTTGACGGTCCTGCGGAAAACACCTTTTTCCACGGCCACAGCTACACCGCCAACGCGCTCGGCTGTGCCGTGGCCCGGGCCAGTCTGGCTCTGCTGCAGGATCCCGCGGAGCAGAAGCGTCGGGCTGATTTGGCCCAAAACCTCCGCGAACTTTCTCAGGATTTTTGGAAACACCCCCAGGTCGGGGATGTCCGCCAAGAGGGCACCATTCTTGCGGTTGAAATTGTGGCCGCTCGCGCGACCCGGCGGCCTTTTCCGGC
>Ga0194122_10006051_pt1 | contig 11070 bp, 9 predicted proteins | sample TA2MahCa10mmetaG_FD_155487 | JGI IMG/M metagenome (GOLD analysis project Ga0194122, IMG submission 155487) | Freshwater microbial communities from Lake Tanganyika, Tanzania - TA2015021 Mahale Deep Cast 10m | ecosystem: Environmental > Aquatic > Freshwater > Lake | place: Tanzania: Lake...
TCAAATAGCGGGGATTGCGCTGGTGCTGTTGAATATACGCCATCGTTTCCCTGTCCCTCATCCACCAAACCAAAGGCACCTGGTTGTCGGACAGGACCTTGACCAAGGCAGTGGCCCACGAGCCTCCTCCTACAACGGCAACCTTCATGAGCTTTTTGTCACTCGGCATCCCTTGAGCGTCCAAAAATTAATCTTTACCTTGGAACAGTTGATCCTGTGGAACCACTTTGATCTTGCGACCCTTGGTCAGATCCCTGGAAATGGCCGAATAAGGAGCCACCACCACCTCTTCGCCCACTTTGAGCCCGCTCGTAATTTGGATAAAACGATCGTCTTGAATTCCGGTGACCACCGTGCGTTGTTCCACCTCATCCCCTTTACGCACAAAGACCACCTCGCGATCGGTGCCCGCGTTGGATCCTCCGAATTCGTTGTTACCATCTTGGCCCTGAGAAGATCCTTGGGAGTTACCTTCCTGATCATCGCCCGTTCCTGAATCGCTCCCTGATCCCACTGGTTGTCCTTCCGAATCACGAAGGGTAACCGCATTGATGGGCAGGGACAAAGCCCCGTCCACACGGCGGGTGGTGATCTCCGCCGAAGCGCTCATCCCCGGTCTAAAGAGAAAATTAGGGCCTTGGTTATCCCCTAACATCGAAATTTTGACCATGAAATTGGTCACCTGATCGGCACCCCCGGTTCCGGGCAAAGCCGAGGCGCTGCTGCTGTTGGCGATCTCACGGACCACCCCCTCGAAGATCCGACCGGGATAGGCGTCCACTTCCACTTTGACCGAATCCCCGTTGGTAACCCTTACCACGTCGCTTTCGCTCACATCCACCCTCACTTCCATTCGTGTCAAATCCGCAATGCGAATCATCTCCGTGCCGGCCATTTGAATGGTCCCAACCACCCTTTCGCCCAACTCCACTGACAATTTGGTCACGATACCGTCCATCGGGGCCAAAATATTGGTTCGGGCCAACTGCTCCCGCATTTCGTTCTGGCTGGCTTTGGCGGATTGAACCATGAATTCAGCCCCTTCCACCGCCTGTTGGGCGGATTCTATATCCTGCTGAGCTGACTCGTATTGAGAACGAGCGGCTTCCCATTCCGCTTGGGTGGCCACCTTGTCTTCGTAGAGCTTGGCCGTGCGCTTGTAAGCGGGTTCAACAGTGAGTCGCAAAATGTTCTGAAGTTGCCGCAAACGAACTTTGGCAGAGGCTAGTCCGGATTTGGCATTGTTTACCGCAGCTTCGTTGCGGTCCAAGGCGGCCGCCATCATTTCCGGATTAATCTTGGCCAAAAGTTGACCTTTGCGAACCGCATCCCCTTCTTTGATGTTGAGAACTACGATTTCTCCTGAAACTTCCGAAGATATTTTGACCTCGGTGATCGGTTGAATTTTACCACTGGCAAGCACGGTTTCCACCAAGCTTCTCGCTACCACCTTTTCTACAGCCACCTCCAAAGGGGGCGTTTGGCCCCACCAACCTTGGCGACGGCCTACTGCTGCCAAAATCGCCATAACAATGACCACGACGGAGATCCATAGTATTCTTTTGTTTGATAGTGCGGGCATGGTTCGAAGAGGTTCAGGGGTTTTTCCAAGAGAAATTTCCTTCGTAAAAGGCCAATACCTTGAGTCGGAAAATTTCTTCGTAATAAGCTTGTAACCAAGAGGATTCGGCGATTTGAAGGCGGTTTTTGGCGTTGAGGTAATCTGCCAAAGGCAACAAACCCTCCTCGTATCGTTTGGCGGCCAAGGTATAATTAGCCTTTTGGGCATCCAAATTGATTTGGTTCGTGGAGAGCCTGGCCACGGCGGCTCGATAATCGGTGACCGCCCTGGTAATATCACTGTACAATGTGTTTCGAGATTGTTCGCTTTGAAGCCTTGCCAATTCCATGGCATTACGCGATCGTTGTTCGGCGATCCGAACCTGCCCGTTGTTCCACAGGGGGATGCTCAGGCTAAGCCCCATTCCGCTGCCCAAATTGTTACGAAACTGCTCACCGCGAGGCACCAGGCTGGTTCTGTACTTGGGGATAGGTTGCACCACCACTAGGTTGGGGTCGTTTTGGAGATAACCAATGGGTCGCACCCCGTCGATTTCGGGGAGCAAAATAAATTGCTGACTGGTCGATGCAAAAAGGGTACTCAAATTAACAAAAGCCCCAACCCTGGGATAGCGGAGGGCCTTGGTGGCTTTGAGGTTGAATAACGATTGATTCAAACGTAAATCGGCCGCGATTACCTGAGGTTGCTTGCCCACTGCGTCACGATACAGGGCGTTCGCGGTGCCGGCGTTCCAAGCAGCGCCTCTTAGACTTGCCGTGTCCGGAGCAGCCACCTCAAAGCGTTCCGGATCGGGGACCTGAAGCAGCAAAGCCAAGCCAATACGAGCATTCATCGCCGTATTCATGGCATTGGTCAATGTGACCTCGTCCGAAGCCAATTGAGCCTCCAAGTTGTACAGATTATCCACCTGCAAGGAGCCCGCCTTGACCAATTGGCGGATTCGGGTTAATTGGTTGGCGGTAGAAGCCTTCTGCTGTTGCGCAACCGTGGTTAATTCCCTTGAAAGCAGAACCTGCAAATATGCATTCGCAATGCTGAGGGCGATATTGTTGCGCAATGCCTCTTGCTCTTGTACCGAGGCCCCTTGCCCCAAACGGGCTGCCTTCAGTTGATGTTGAAGCTGAGAACCTTGGTAGATTAGCCAAGAGCCGTTGATTCCCAATTGATTGGACTCCACCGTTCTTTCGATAAAGGTATTGGTGAAGGGGTCAATGGCACGACCACTGTTAAAGGCGAGACCTGCCGAGGCGTTCAGTGATGGGGTCATGGCCAAACGCGCCGCTTGCAGGTCCAGTTTGGCCCCGTTCACCTGCAATGCCCCTTGTTGCAGGGATAAGTTGTGCTCCAAGGCATAGCGCACGCATTCCTCTAAGGTCCAACCCGAGTGAGCGTTCTTGGTGGAATCGGAAGCATAGCCCGCGGCATAGCCCTCAAGCAGAATAACTAGGAATAGGGTTATTCTACGCATCCACAGACGCAAGCCAAGGGTATAAGTCGCCATAGAAGTTCCAAAAATCGTTATAAATCAATCTCCCGAGGTAATCTTTCCTTGAATTGCCGTTTGAATCCCGAACCATGGGCTTCAAAAGCTGCTTCGATGCTTTCTTTTCGAATTAATCCATTCCAGGGGTATTTTTGGACTTTCCGTTGCATAAAATTATATTATGAAAATTGCTATTGTCGGTACCGGCTATGTTGGCTTGGTGACCGGAACCTGTTTTGCCGAAGTAGGGATCGAAGTTCAGTGCATTGATATAGACCAGCGCAAAATTGACGGCCTCAAAGCTGGCAAAATACCAATTTACGAGCCAGGTCTGGAGGAAATGGTTTTGAGAAATTACAAGAACGGCCGACTACATTTCAGCACCCATTTGGGCGAAGCTATTCAGGGCGCGGAGGCCATCTTTATCGCGGTGGGGACCCCTCCCGGCGAAGACGGGAGTGCGGACCTCCAGTACGTTCTGGGTGTCGCCACCGAGATCGGAAAACACCTTCAACACTACGCGGTGGTGGTCACCAAATCCACCGTTCCGGTCAGTACCAGCCGCAAAGTCCACCAAGCCGTACACCAGGCCATGCAAGAACGGGGCGCAAATATTCCTTTTGACGTGGCCTCCAACCCCGAGTTCCTCAAGGAAGGGGCCGCGATTGAAGATTTCCTCAAACCAGACCGCATTGTGGTGGGTTGCGAAAGCCAGCAGGCCCAAGACACCCTTTCCCGACTTTACAAACCGTTTACCTTGAACGGTCATCCCATCCTTTTTATGGATATTCCATCTGCCGAAATGACCAAATACGCAGCCAATGCCATGTTGGCAACCAAGATTAGCTTCATGAACGACGTGGCTTTGCTTTGCGATATCATGGGCGCCAGCGTTGACCAGGTCCGTAAAGGGATCGGCAGCGACCCTCGAATCGGGAATAAATTTATTTACCCGGGGGTAGGTTACGGGGGCTCCTGTTTCCCCAAAGATGTCAAAGCCATGATTCGCTCCGCCAAAGAAAACGGACACCGAATGCGCATTCTCGAAGCAGTAGAGGAAGTCAACGAAGACCAAAAGAAAGTCATGGGTCGTCTAATTCGGGAACATTTTGGCGCCGACCTGCACGGTTTGTGTTTTGGAATTTGGGGTTTGAGCTTCAAGCCCAAAACCGACGATATGCGCGAAGCGCCCTCGGTCGTCATCATCGAAGAGTTGTTGGCCGCAGGGGCCCAGGTTCGGGCCTACGATCCGGTTGCCATGCACGAAGCCAAGCATCAATTGGGAGAACGTATTACCTATGCCCCGGATCCGTATTCTGCCATTCAAGGCGCTGATGCCCTCATTCTTATCACCGAATGGCCCGAATTCCGCATTCCTGAATGGGAAAGGGTTGAATCGTTGTTGCGGCGTAAAGTGATTTTTGACGGTCGTAATCAGTTCCAAGCCTCGGAATTGAGGGGAAGAGGATTTCACTACCGTAACATTGGTAACCCCTAATCCAAAACCCATGAGCCAAAGACGTCAGGTTACCATTGTTACCGGAGCCGCCGGTTTTCTCGGATCCCATCTCTGCGATCGTTTCTTAGCCGAAGGGCACAAGGTCATCGCTATGGACAACCTCATTACCGGGGACATGCGTAATCTAGCGCATTTAATGCTTTCGCCTAACTTTGAGTTTTATCATCAAGATGTTTCCCGCTTTGTCCATGTACCCGGTCCGGTTGATAACATTTTGCATTTTGCCTCGCCGGCATCCCCCATCGATTACCTGAAGATTCCGATCCAAACCCTCAAAGTTGGATCGCTGGGAACCCATAATTTATTGGGCTTGGCCCGTGACAAAAAAGCCCGCATCCTGGTGGCCTCCACCTCGGAGGTTTACGGGGATCCGCTGGTCCATCCCCAGACCGAATCCTATTGGGGCAATGTGAATCCGGTGGGCCCGCGCGGTGTTTACGACGAAGCCAAACGCTTTCAAGAGGCCATCACCATGGCTTACCACACGTACCACGGTTTGCAGACCCGGATTGTACGCATATTCAATACCTACGGTCCCCGTATGCGCTTGAATGATGGCCGAGCCCTGCCGGCCTTTATTGGCCAGGCCCTGCGCGGTGAACCGCTTACTGTCTTTGGGGATGGAAGCCAGACCCGCTCCTTTTGTTATGTGGATGATTTGATTGAGGGCATTTACCGACTTTTGAACAACGATTACGCCAGCCCGGTGAACGTTGGCAACCCCCACGAAATCACGATTCGGGAATTTGCGGAGGAAATTCAGGCCCTGACCGGAACCGACCAACCCATCACCTACCTGCCCTTACCCCAAGACGACCCCAAACAGAGGCGTCCGGACATCACCCTGGCCAAATCCCTGTTGGATTGGGAACCACGAGTGCATCGTGCGGAGGGTCTAAAGGCAACCTGGGCTTACTTTCAATCCTTGCCACGGGAGGATTGGTTCAAAGAAGCGCATGGCCGAGAATTCTAAGGCCCCCCAATGGCATGTGGTTTACACCTTACCACGCCACGAAAAAAAAGCTGCCCGGGAATTGGAGCTCCAGGGTTTGGAATATTGGCTACCCCTCCACAGAGTCCGTAAACAATGGTCGGATCGCCGCAAATGGGTTGAAGAGCCGCTTTTTAGGTCGTATTTGTTTGTTTTGGTGACCCCCAAAACCTATTTCGACATTCTCAACACCTACGGTATCGTTCGTTACCTCTTTCACGAGGGGAAACCTGCCATTTTGCGGGATTCCGAAATGGACACCCTACGGCGGCTTTTGGATTCAACCTACGAAATGGAAGTGACCCCCCTGCAATTGACCCCTGGTCAGCGGGTTCGGGTCGAACAAGGCCCCCTCATGGGTCAAACCGGGATTCTCATCAAACAAAGCAGCAACCAAAGCGTCCGGGTGGACTTTGATATCCTCCAAAGGTCGGTGGTCGTTACCGTCCCCCTCAAATTCATCTGTCCAGTTGACGAAGGCTAGGCTCCCGTTCTTAACTTCGCCCCACTTCTGCCGATAGGTTCGACCATCCGCAGACGGGCCCTTAGCTCAGCCGGTTAGAGCGTCTGACTCATAATCAGGTGGTCGTTGGTTCGAACCCAACAGGGCCCACTAAAAATCAGTTACTTACGGATTTTCTAGTCGACACTGGCGTTCCATGTGCATACAATTTGCATACAAACGACCTCAAAAGATTTCTTCCCACAGTTTGACCTCAGCGACCCAACGAAGTATCTTCGGAAAGGCTAAACCATTTGCTATGAAATACGCTGTTATATTGCTTGCATTGATGTTTGTGGGTGGAACAAAGATATCTTTTTCCCAGCAAAATGATTTTCCCGCAATACCTCAAACCTCTTATTCATCATTCAATGAGAAGCTTTGTATTGATACCATTCAAAAGCGTATAGTTTAGAATTACGAACCTTGGATTAGAAAACAAATTGATTCAACTGACCATCTTAAAAGATTAAGAGACGACCTTAATTACACGAACAGCCAAAGCTTCCTCCCAGGACAAGGAATCCGGATAATCTTGATCTGCGACTTCCAAAACAAAATAATGTCCTGGTGTTTTTGAGGCACAAACCAGTACTTTTGCGGTCAGCAAGGCGTTTGGGACCTTGGCGAGATGAATAGAACTCCGCTAATACAACATTTTCCTGTTTGGATCATGCGAATCCTCCCCATTGGTTTGCTTGGTATGCTCATGTGGGGGAGCCTGATGAGCATTGGATGCCGACCGGATCGCTTTGAGGGAGGTTGGAGTGTGGACTTGCGCTACGAAACCGATACCTTGCTCTTCGATACGGTTCTGGTTCAAGCCTCCTCCATCACCCGGCGTTTCAAGGTGTACAATCCCACGGAAACGGATTTATTGATCGACCAAGTTTTTCTCGGTTCCACCATGGCGGCCTCCACCGGGAGCAGGCCTTCGGGCTTTAGGCTCAACATCAACGGGCTCGCAGCCAACCGAGTAAACGGACTGCGCTTAGCGGCCAAGGATAGCCTCTATATTTTTGCGGAAGTGACCGTGGACCCTAACGACAGCTTAACCCCCTATTTGGTCACAGATTCGGTGTTTTTTGTGATGGGTAACCGCACTGGCAAAGTCATGTTGACAGCCTACGGACAGAACGCTCGCTTCTACAAGGATTCCATCATCGGTACCTCAGTATGGACCAACGAGAAGCCCGTGGTGATTTACAATTCCATTCTCGTCGATTCCATGGCCACCCTGTGGATACAACCGGGCACCAAAATCTATTTCAATGGGGGCTCCACCCTCTATGTCCTGGGTACATTGCGAGCCCAGGGCACGGCGGAATCGCCCATCGAAATGCGCGGTGATCGTTTGGACCCCTTCTATAGGGATCTTGCCGGTGCATGGAACGGAATTCATTTGCTTCGAGGTTCGGGTAATCATTTCATGCGCCATGTCGTGCTGCGAAACGGATCGGTGGGAATTCGCGTGGACTCCTTGCCTGTCAATGGATTAGGACCCAATCTTCGGCTCGAAAGCGTTTGGGTGGATCATTTTGCCCAGGCCGGAATTTTTGGTAACACTGCCCATATCGAAGGAGATAATGTTTTGGTAAGTAACTGCGGTTTATTCAATTTTCTGGGGGATTACGGGGGTATATACCGGTTCAGGCACAGCACCTTTGTGCACATGAATTCTGAATTTCCCAGATCGTACCCACTCTTTGTGCTGAGCAACAGGAATTTAGGACAACCCCCGCGTCCCAACAATGCATCTCTGGACTTGTTCAATTGCATCCTCTGGGGAAATGCAGACGAAGAATTGGCGCTGGATACCAGCGGCCTGGGCAACGTTTCCTACAACATTAGGTACAGCATCCTTCGTAGCTTGAGAGGTTGGCGGGGTCAGAACCTCCTTTACACGTACCCAAAATTCAAAAATCCCTCCGAGCGGATTTATACCATCGACACCTTGAGCCCAGCATACCGTGCCGGCGAGGACCTTCGATCGACCTATCCTGCGTTGGGCTTTGACCTTCAGGGGCGAATACGCCCTGCCATACCCACCTTGGGCTGCCTGGAACGCATCGAATAAGGTCTGTTCTAAAGTCCTGCGATTTAAGAAGCTCCGGTCAAGGAATGACCCTGCAAATGGTATCTTTGGCCTAAATTTATCTTTGACTTTCCTTCGGTTAATTCCATTCAAAACAATACCATGATCCTCGTTCCCTACGATTTTACCCCCCCAAGTGACTGCGCGATTCAGCATGCTACCCTCATAGCCCGCAAAGGCAACCATGCTATCCAACTACTCCATGTGGTGAATTCAGACAGCAAATCCTTGATGCGGCGAGACAAAATCAGCCTCAAGGACCTTAACGATCGTATGGCAAGCCTGGCGAGCAGGGTTCAAAAGGAATCGGGCATCGAAACGGGCTACGAGATGGTCACCGGCTCCATCTTCACCACCATCCCGGAGTATGCCGAGGAGTCCAAAGCCAAATTGGTCATCATTGGAACCTCAGGCCCCGTAGGATTGCAGCATTTGTTTGGTTCCAACGTGATGAAAATCGCTGAAAAATCTGTCGTACCGGATATCATTGTTCAAGAAAGGCCCATCAGGCCGCACGGCTACAAAACCATTGTGATGCCCATGGATGCCGGTAAAGAATCCAAACAAAAGACCTTTCAAACGGCTGCCCTAGCTAAAATCTTTGATGGAACCGTCCATATTTTCGCCTCGTTGGAAACGGATGAATTCCTCAAGCACGCCGTTGATAACAATACTCATTTTGCAACTAGGCACTTTGATGCTCAAGGAATCCCCTATCAAATTGCATATGAGATCGAAGACGGCAAGCGCTACGTAGACCAAATCATCCAATACTCCATCAAGGCAGAAGCTGACCTGCTTACCATCATGACCGGCGATCACCGTGGACTCTTGGATATCCTTTCTGCTTCGGAAACAGATGGTGAACACATTGTGAATAACCAGGCACAGATTCCGGTCATGTGCATTGATCCGCAGAACGCCCTCTACGGATCGGTCTTCACCTATTAAATCCTTTCTGGCCAAGATTTTCAAAATCGCTCTATGCAAGGTGTTATCAACGAAAAGTCTAAAACTATTGCGGTCGATTTCGACGGCACGGTCGTTGAGCATGCCTATCCAGCCATAGGGCAAGAAATGCTGTTTGCCTTTGCAACGCTCAAACGCCTCCAAGAAAGAGGTCATAAATTAATTCTTTGGAGCATCCGTGAAGGAAAAGCCCTCCAAGAGGCGGTAGATTACTGCAAAGCGAACGGTGTGGAATTTTATGCGGTGAATGCGAACTTTCCGGGAGAGGTTTTGGAACCGGAGGTAAGTGCACGCAAGGTCAATGCCGACATTTTCATTGACGATCGTAACGTGGGTGGATTCCGAGGATGGAGTGAAATTTATCAAATGTTGCATCCCGAGGATGGCCCTTTCTTTCACCAACTCGAAAACGAAAAAGCGCATTTCAACTACCGGGAGGCTCGCAAAAAGAGAGGTTTTTGGGCAAGGCTGTTCGGGAAATAAGGTCCCGATGATTCACCTCAAAAGCCCCGAAGAGCTTGAATGCTGCCGTCTTGCTGCCGATTTGGTGAGCAGGACCTTGGGGGCCATTGCTCCCTTGGTGAAACCCGGGATTACCCCCTTGGAGTTAGATCGTGTAGCAGAAACCTATATCCGGGACATGGGGGGAATTCCTGCCTTCAAGGGGCTGTATGGATTTCCCAACACTTTATGCATTTCGCCCAACGACCAGGTGGTGCACGGGATACCGACCCAGCAGGCCCTACGGGATGGAGATATCGTTTCCATCGACTGCGGGGTGAAATTGAACGATTTCATAGGTGACCAAGCCTTCACCTTTGCGGTTGGAACTATTTCCGAAAGTGCTGCCCGTTTGTTACGTATTACCCGCGAATGCCTGGAACTCGGCATTGCCCAAGCCGAGGCAGGGAATAGGATAGGAGATATTGGGTTCGCTATTCAATACCATGCGGAAACAGCGGGCTACGGTGTGGTCCGCGAACTGGTTGGCCATGGTTTGGGACGACAACTTCACGAAAAACCGGAAGTCCCGAATTACGGCAAAAAGGGGAAAGGAGTTCGATTAGTCGATGGCATGGTGCTTGCCATTGAGCCCATGATCAATGCAGGGACCAAATCCATTCGCCATGAGCGGGATGGATGGACGGTCCGTACCGCTGATGGTGCCCTGTCGGCTCATTTCGAACATGATGTTGCCCTCATTAACGGTCATTCCTCCATCTTAACCACCTTTCAATACGTGGACGAAGCGTTGGGAACTTTGCGGCAGGTTTAAATTCGCGGCGAAAATTAATCTTCACCATGGGAAGAGCCTTTGAATACCGAAAAGCCCGCAAATTTGCGCGCTGGGACAAAATGTCCAAAACCTTTACCCGCATAGGCCGGGAAATTGCCATGTCCGTCAAAGCCGGTGGACCAGAACCCGAAAGCAATACCCGCCTTCGCGCCGCGATTCAAAATGCCAAAGCTGCAAATATGCCCAAGGACCGGGTCGAGGCAGCGATCAAAAAGGCTGCCAACAAAGACGAAAAAGCCTACGAAGAAGTCATCTACGAGGGGTATGCACCGCACGGGATTGCCGTTTTGGTCGAAACGGCTACCGACAATCCCACCCGAACCGTCGCCAATGTAAGGCATATTTTCAGCAAATACGGGGGCTCCATGGGCACCTCAGGCTCCGTCGGGTTTTTGTTTGAACGCAAAGCCACTTTTCGCCTGGATCCGGGGGATAGACCCGCCGATGAGTTGGAGCTTGAGCTTATTGATGCCGGGGCCGAAGATGTTCAAGTGGAGGACGGTGAATGGACCCTCACCGCCGCCTTTACGGATTATGGGCAAGTCCAAAAATCTTTGGAAAACCTTGGTATTCAGATTATTTCCTCTGAATTAGCCTATATTCCCACCATGACCAAAAGCCTGGATGAACAC
>Ga0194122_10006059_pt1 | contig 11055 bp, 12 predicted proteins | sample TA2MahCa10mmetaG_FD_155487 | JGI IMG/M metagenome (GOLD analysis project Ga0194122, IMG submission 155487) | Freshwater microbial communities from Lake Tanganyika, Tanzania - TA2015021 Mahale Deep Cast 10m | ecosystem: Environmental > Aquatic > Freshwater > Lake | place: Tanzania: Lake...
ATGCTCGATACTCGTGTCAGGGCTTGGTCCTCGTCGGGTTGGATTCTGTTCTTGGCGGAACGTCTTCTAACCCTACCAGGACCTTGCCTCTCTTCTTTCAGAGCCTAATTTGGACAGGCGTGGTTTCGAACGCAAAACCGGCAAATTGTTGTGGCAGAAAACGGTCTACGAAGGCCCCGTCTCCGACGAGCGCCACAAGTCCGGCAGCTACGCCGCGCCCACGCCCGTCACCGACGGCCATGCCGTTTACGCCTACTTCGGCGCCGAAGGCATGTACGCCTTCGACTTCGCCGGCAAGCTGCTCTGGAAATTCGACCCCGGCAAGATCCAAACCATCGGCATGGGCCCCGGCACTTCGCCCGTGCTCGACGGCGAGCTCATTATTCTGCAATGCGACTCGAGCGACGACAAATCCAAAATCCTCGCGCTCAACAAACGCAACGGCGAACTTGTCTGGAAGACGGAACGCAAAACCAACGTTACTTGGTCCACGCCGCAACTCATCGGCAAGGAGTTGATCACCACCGCAAACGACATGGTCGTCGCTTACGACCCCAAGACCGGCCGCGAACTCTGGAAAGGGCCCGGCGTCAAAGGCAACGCCGTTCCCAGCCCCGTTTCAGGCAACGGAATCGTCGTCGTCTCCGTAGGCTATCCCGATAAATACGCCTACGCGTTCAAGGCCGCCGGCGACGGCAAACCGATTTGGGAATACACCAAAGGCACCGCCTATGTGCCTTCGCCGATTCTGTACGGGGGCTATGTCTACCTCGTCACCGACCGCGCTCTCCTCACCTGCCTCGACGCCAAAACAGGCGCCGTGAAGTACGAAGGCAAACGCCCGCCCGCAGCCGTCACCATGGCCGGATCCCCCGTCGCTTTCAACGGCAAGATCTTGCTTACCAGCGAGGACGGCGACACCTATGTCATCAAGGCCGGCCCTGATTTCGAAGTCGTCCGAACCAACTCTATCGGGGAGCCTGTGCTGTCCTCACCCGCCATCTCGAACGGCATGATCCTGATTCGTGGTAAAGATCATTTGTTCGCCATCGCGCAATGATTTTCGTTCTCCTGGTCTACTACGGGCTGCACCAAGACTTTTGGAATTGGACTTCCGCGCGTCCACTCGTCTTCGGATTCCTGCCCGCCGGTCTCGCCTACCACGCCGCCTACACAATCGGCGCGTCCGCATTGATGGCTCTGCTCGTCCGCCGCGCCTGGCCCGCAAAACTCGAAGCCTGGGCTGACGAGGAGGCCGATTGACGGCTACTATCTTCGTCTTCGCCTATTTGGCGATTGCTCTCTACATCGGCATATTCGCCTTCCGCCGCTCCCGCGGGCAAGCCGAGGACTACTTCCTCGCCGGCAGGTCCATCGGCCCGTGGGTCTTTGTGTTGAGCCTATTCGGCACACACATGACGGCCTTCGCCATCCTCGGCTCCTCCGGCCACGCGTTCAACTTCGGCATCGTCACATTCGGGCTGATGGCCTCCAGCAGCGCGTTGATCGTCCCCCTCTGCCTCTTCTTCCTCGGCACGCGATTGTGGGCCGTCGGCAAGAAGTTCGGCCACATCACTCCCGTTCAAATCTTTCGAGACCGCTGGGAATGCGGCCACATCGGCACCGTGATCTTTTTCCTGCAAGCCGCTCTGCTGGTGCCGTACATCATCATCGGCGTCATGGGAGGAGGCACAACGCTCGCCGTCATCAGCGGCGGCGCGATTCCGTTCTGGGCCGGCGGACTGCTCGTCGCTGTTGTCGTCATGAGCTACGTTTTCTTCGGCGGCATGCGCGGCACCGCGTGGGTCAACACATTTCAAACGGTGCTCTTCCTAAGCTTTGGGCTTGTGGCCGTGTTGATTATCTCGAACGGAATGGGCGGCTTCGCCAACGTCGCGGAAAGACTGCTCGCCGATCCCAGAACATCACCACTACTCTCGCGCGAAAAATTCTCGCCGCTCGCGTTCCTGAGCTACACCTTCAATCCGCTCTCGGCCATCGCGTTTCCGCACATCGCCATCTTTTGCATGACCGCCAAACACATGCGCCAGTTCAAGAAAACGGTGATCTTCTACCCGCTCTGCATTCTCCTCATCTGGCTGCCCTGTGTCTGCCTCGGCGCTTTCGCCAATCAAGCCACCGAAGTGCCCGCCATCGCCGCCAAACTCGCCGAAAAAGCCACGACGATGCGCCCCGTTGTCGCTGACGACGTCATGCTCCGCCTCCTCGCGCACTACGCCCCGGAGTGGCTCGCCGGCCTGCTCGGCGCCGGCATCATGGCCGCCGTCATGGCGTCGGATTCGCAGATCCTCGCGCTCTCGACCATGTTCACCGAAGACGTCTTCGCCTTCTACGGCGCGCGCGAAAAATTCGGTGAGAAAGCGCAAGTCGCCACCGGCCGCCTGTTCATCGTCATCGTGACGGCATTCGCTTACTTCACCGCGCTCAACGCCAAAGCGTCCATCTTCGATCTCGCCGTGCAATTCTCCTTCGCAGGCTTCTCCGCCATGCTCCCGCTCTACATCGCCGCGCTCTTCTGGAAGGGCTCGACAAAGTGGGGGGCGCTTGCCGCCACGCTCTGGACTAGTTGCTGTACAATCGCCCTTTTCTTCACACCGCGCGGCTTCACCATCGCCGGTCTCTCGCCCGTCGTGCCCATGACAATCGGCGCGGCGCTGCTGATTTGGCTCGTTTCGATCGCCACGCCCAAACCGTCGCAACAGACGGTCGACCGCTACTTCTCTGTATAATGCTCGAATCACCAACATGGCCGCTCCAATGAAAAAGCTAACGCCGGTTGAATGGCTCATCTGCGCCATCGCCTCGATCGGTTTCGCCTTCGATATTTACGTCATCCTCGTGTTGCCGCTGATCCTCGGGCCCGCGCTCGCCGAACTCGGCGGCCTGAAACCCGGCACGCCGCAATACCTCGATTGGGCCTCGTGGATGTTCTTCGTTCCGGCCTTCGCCGGCGGACTGTTCGGCATGATCGGCGGATATCTCACCGACCTCTGGGGCCGCCGCCGCGTGCTTGTCTGGAGCATCCTGATCTACTCCTTCGCCACGCTCGCCGCCGGCTATGCGACTTCACTCGAGATGCTCCTGTTCTTCCGCTGCTGCTCGTTCATCGGCGTCTGCGTCGAGTTCGTCGCCGCGGTCGCATGGCTCGCCGAGTTGTTCCCCGATCAGGAGCAGCGCGAGAAAGTACTCGGCTACACGCAGGCCTTCTCATCGATCGGCGGTCTGATGGTCACCGGCGCCTACTACCTCGCCGTGACGTACACGAATTCGTTCCCCGAGATCTACGGCACGCATTCCGCGTGGCGATACACGCTGATCTCCGGTTTGATTCCTGCGATCCCGCTCATGATCATCCGGCCCTTCCTTCCCGAGTCTCCTGCTTGGGCTCGAAAGAAGGCCGAAGGCACTCTAAAGCGCCCGAACTTCCTCGCGCTCTTCCAGCCGCAATTCGCGCGGACCACATGGGTGACCATGATCATGTTCGCCGCCAGCTACGGCGCCGCCTTCGGTGCGATTCAGCAGATGCCGCGCATCGTGCCAGGCCTCTCCGAACTCGCCGGCATGGCCCCGCCCGCCGTGCAGAAAGTCGTCAGCAACGTACAGTTGTGGCAGGAGGTCGGCGGCTTGATCGGCCGCGTTGCACTTGCACTCCTCGCCACGATGATCGTCAGCCGCCGTTTGTTGATTCGTCTCTTCCAAGTCCCTGGATTATTGATCCTGCCGTTCGTCTTTTTCACCTCCACCACGTCCACTGTCGAAGGCGTGAAATGGGGCATGGCCGCAATCGGATTCCTAACGGTTGCGCAGCTAAGCTTCTGGGGCAACTACCTCCCGCGCGTCTACCCGACGCACCTCCGAGGCACCGGCGAAAGCTTCGCCGCCAACATTGGCGGCCGCATGCTCGGCACCTCCGCCGCGTTGATTTCGCTCAACGTCGCCAAGATCGCCCCCGGCAACACACCCTTCGAAAAACTCGCTTGGGCCGCCGCGATCGTTGGAACTTCGACCTACGTGATCGGCCTCATCGCCAGCTTCTTCCTCCCCGAACCAACGGAAGAATTGCCCGAGTAGTTAGACTAAGAAGTGTGCGGCAGTTCTTCGTACACAACTTCGGATGCAGGGCCACCCAGGCCGACGGCGCCGCGCTCGAGTCGCTGCTCGCGCAGCGCGGCTTGTCCGCCGCTTCGGACTGGAACGCGGCCGACCTCGTCGTCTTGAACAGCTGCACCGTCACCGCCGCGGCGGACGAAGCTCTGCGCCACACCGTGCGCCGCGTGAATCGCGAGAACCCTGAAGCGAAGATCTTGGTCACTGGCTGCTACGCCCAGCGCGCCCCCGAAGAGATCGCAGCACTGCCCGGCGTTGAATGGGTCGTCGGCAACTCCGACAAATCCGCCATTCCCGATCTCGTATCGAGCGACTACCACGGCCAAATCCACGTCCACGACATCTTTGCGCAACACGACTTCCTCTCCGCGCCCGTCGAGGACGCCGCCGGTGATCGCGCCCGGCCGAACCTGAAAATCCAAGACGGGTGCAACAACCGCTGCTCGTTTTGTGTGATTCCCTTCGTGCGCGGACGCAGCCGGTCGATGCCTGAAGATCAAGTCATCGATCAAGTCCGCGAGCTCTCGGCGAACTACAAGGAGATCGTCCTCAGCGGCATCAACCTCGGGCGCTGGAACCGCGAGCCGGGCAAGTCGCTGCGCCTCGCGGGCCTGCTCAAGCGGATGCTCGACGAAACCGAAGTCGAACGAATTCGGCTGTCGTCGGTCGAGCCCATGGATTTCTCCGACGAACTGCTCACACTCATGGCCGAGTCTCCGCGCATAGCCAAGCACGTGCACGCGCCGCTGCAATCGGGGTCTGACACGGTGCTCCGCCGCATGCACCGCAAGTATCGCCCGCGCCACTACGCAGACCGCGTCAACAAAGCCCGCGCGTGGATGCCCGACGCCGCCATCGGCGCGGATGTGATGACCGGCTTCCCCGGCGAGACCGACGCCGAGTTCGAAGAGACGTTTCGCTTCATCGACGAACTGCCGTTCACATATCTGCACGTCTTCACCTACTCCGCCCGCCCCGGCACGCCCGCCGCGGAAGCCCCCGCGCAAGTGCCCATGCCCGCGCGCAAGGAGCGCAACAAGCGACTCCGCGATCTCGCCGAACAAAAGAATCTCACCTTTCGACAGCATTTCATCGGGCGGAAACTGTCCGTCGTCACACTAGGCGATGGCCCTCGCGCGCTCAGCGACAACTTCCTTAAGGTCGACCTGCTGCAAGACGCGCGGGCCAACCAACTCCGCGAAGTGAGGATCGGCGCCGTCACGCCCAACGGCCTCGCCGAGCACGATCCGCTTCGCGTGCTCTAAACCCGCTTCGTCCGGTTATACTAACGGTATGAAAACAGCAGTTTCCATTCCCGACGCCATCTTCGAGCGGGCAGAGCGTTTTGCGCGGCGCGTTAAACGCTCCCGTAGCCAACTGTTCAGCGACGCTCTCAACGAATACTTGAACCGCCACTCCGGAGACGAGATAACCGAGGCCATGAATCGCGTCGTTGACGCCACCGGCGGCGCGGTCGATCCTTTTACCTCCGCTGCGTCCAACCGCGCGCTGAGGCGCGTCGAATGGTGATCGGTCAGGGCGAAGTTTGGTGGGCCGATCTGCCATCGCCCACCGGTTCTGGACCCGGATTTCGACGGCCGGTCGTCGTTGTCCAAAGCGATCATCTCAACCGCAGCCGCCTTGCAACCGTGGTGTGTGTCCCACTCACCAGCAACCTGAAATACGCTGAGGCGCCCGGAAACGTTTTCCTCGCGGCCCGGGCTGCAGGCTTGCCGAAGGACTCCGTGGTCAACCCCACTCAGATCGTCAGCCTCGACAAGGAACTCCTGACCGAACGCATCGCGAAGCTCAGCAAGAATACGATGGCGTCGATCCTCGCCGGGATTGATGTCATTCTTGGGCGATAGCGCGGGGGCCTAGAGAGTCCGCGATGAACTCCACTCGCGCACCAAAATCCTTCGAGGAACGCCGCCGAACTATTCTGGACGTTCATGGCGTTCGCCCGAATGAACGCGACGGCGCGCCGCAGCGTGTGGTCGCGGTTCCCATGCGTTTGCTCGTCCACCCACCTGCCTTTCCGCCCTAGCCCTGTGTTTCTCGGCGGCTCGCAACTCGTAGCGCAGCGCCTTTCTGGGTTGTGATTCCACACGATGCGAACGCGCTGGCCGCGCAGGGTACCCGCTTGACCATGGTCATTTTCTCTGACTATAGTCAAATCATGGAACGCATCAACGTCTCCGAATTCAAAGCTACGTGCCTCCGGCTCCTCGACCGAGTCCGCGAAACCGGCCAGCCAATCGAGATCCTCAAGAACGGCAAATCCCTGGCCATCGTGCAGCCACCACCCGTTGGGAAAGGCAAAGCCGCCTTCGGTGCAATGAAAGCCTCGCTCTTTACGGGTCCGCTCGGAGATGTCATGACTCCGCTCGATGAGTCTCACTGGGAAGTGCTTCGCAAGAGATGAAGCTGCTGCTCGACACCCACGCTTGGCTCTGGTTTCTGGCTGGAGACAAGCGGTTATCCCGCAAACAGCGGCATGCCATCGGAGACCCGGAATCGATTCTGCTCCTCAGCCCAATCAGCCTATGGGAGACGTGCCTGCTGATCGAGCAAGGGCGCGTGCCCTCGACTAGCTCTACTCGCCAATGGATCGAAAACGCCAGACAAGCGTTGCCCGTACGCGAAGCGCCACTCACCTTCGCGATCGCTGAGCGCTCTCGAATGATCGACCTGCCGCACCAAGACCCCGCCGACCGCTTCATCGCCGCCACGGCCATCGAGATGAACATCCCTCTGGTGACATCCGACGAAAGGCTTATTCGCTGCGAAGGGCTGCGCTGCCTGCGTTAATCCGCCAAAGTAATCTTCGGCCCGCTGTTCGCCGAAGCGGCCAACGCCCCGGCCACGCCGCGCGCCAACTCATGAAACGCCGCGCCCTTGCCCATCGGGTCCAGCGCCGCGGGCCGTCCGGAATCTCCGCCGATGCGCACCTGCGGATCGAGCGGCAGTTCGCCCAGAAACGGAATGCCCATCGCCTCGGCCGTGCGCCGTCCTCCGCCCTGCCCGAACACGTCGATATGCTCGCCACCCGGCCCCAGCATGTAGCTCATGTTCTCCACCATGCCGAGCACCTTCACCCGCACCTGCTCAAACATCTTCACAGCCTTACGCGCGTCCTCTAGCGACACCTCGCTCGGCGTTGTCACGATCACAGCGCCAGAAAGCGGCGTCGTTTGCACCAGAGACAACTGCACATCGCCCGTCCCAGGCGGCAGGTCGATCACCAGAAAATCCAGCACGCCCCAATCGACGCCCCGGATAAACTGCTGCATCACCGAGTGCAACATGGGCCCACGCCACACCAGCGGTTTATCGCCTGGGCTCAAGAATCCCATCGACATCAGCTTCACGCCATGGTTCTGCAACGGCTGTATCCGCTCGCCCATCGCGTGCGGGTTATCGCGGATGCCCATCATCAACGGAACATTCGGTCCGTAGACATCGGCATCCATAAGGCCAATTTTGTGACCCTGCGCCGCAAGCGAAACCGCCAAGTTCACCGATACGGTGGTCTTTCCGACGCCGCCCTTTCCTGAGCCGACAGCAATGATGTGCGAGACACCTTCAATGGGTTGGAGTGTAACTCCCGATGGATTCATTCACTTACTATTGTGACGCGAGTTGATCCCACCGTTGTTCGGCCTGCTTCTCGACGCGTGCCTTATCGACATCCAACAAGAACCCCTCTCTCGCCAGCGCATCGGCCGCTGCGCGGATTTTCGCGATGTAGTCAGCCTTGTCCGCATAGCGTTCCTCGATCGAAGAGCGCGGATCTTTCGAAGCCGCGCGTCGCGCTTTCGTCGCCGCGAACGGATGAAAGCCGCCGGTCATGCTGAAAATCTCCCCGGCCCCGCCCGTCGCCGGATCCCGCAGATTCCATCCCGTGTAGGTCCCCAGCGGCACGGTCACATCGGGCATCCGCACGCCGGCGGCCTCGTTACCATCTCGATCGACTTGTGGAACTAACGTCTGAAACGGCTTACCGGTCTTCGGCGGATCGATGATCACAATCCCCTTTGTCTTGAACTCCGGACCATAGTTCACCCGCCACGCCTGATGCGGCATCTTCGGCATCGCCACACCCAGAATCGCGGGGAAGTGTACCGAACTCGCCGGTACAAGTTCGCCCTTATCGACGCGCGGTACGCGCGACGCCGCCGGCTGCTTGTCGTAATTCACCCACGCCGTCACCTGCGCTAACAGCGCGCGCATCACCGGACGGAAGTCGTTCGGATTCGCCACGTACGCCGTCGAATTCTTGCGCGGCGGAAAGCTCCCCGGCCCATGTTGCGATCCGGTGATGAAGTACGCACGCGATTCCGCGCCCAGCCCGTCATCCTTCTTACCATCGGGCGTCGTATGAATCAACGACGCCGCGCGCCCCCAATACTCGTACGCCCCATTCGAATAAAAGATCTTCGGAGTCACGTTCAGATCGGATGTTTGTGTCAGCAAACCGTCGATGTCGCGCGTCTCCGGATCGAGCATCTTCAGATCCGCGAACGGAAAAATATCGGTTGGGTAAAACGTGTTCGTCATCCGATGCCCGTCGCGCGAGGGCTGCGCGAATCGATGATTGAAGCTCCCTCGCCCGCCGCCCGCGACATGCGCCCACACACCGTCGAAGACCTTTTTCCCGCTCTCGTCCGCATTCGCGCCGAAGTACAGGAATGTGCGCAGGAATCGCCCCGACTGCGAGGTCCCCATCCCAATCGCGCGCCGTAATGAACCGGTCGGGAACACCGCATCGCCCGAGTACTTCAGAAAACTAATCATGTCTCGCGTTGCGGCCAACCCCAGTCCAACGATCGCCGGGTTTTTCGCCGTATAGATCACATCGTAGAACTTGCCCGGCAGAAATCCAGAAGCCATTTCAACGCCCGTGTTGTCCCAAAATTTCCACTGCGAGCGAGGAATGATCCGCCTCGGCCCGTCGGTCGTATCACGCACGCCAAGTGAGGTCCCCGGCGCATCCGGATCGGAGACAGGATACGGCTTCATGTTGCGGTCCTGTAGGCCGAACCGCGTGACCTTTGACGAGGGCACAAACTCGCTGCGCACAATGCCCGTCACGCCAGCCGCCACGGGAACGGTCAACGCAAGATTGTGACGCTCCTCCGGCACATCGAACTGCCAACCGATCCAAACCAGCGTATAGCCCTGTTCCAATAAGTGCCCGTCGCCGAACTCGGCCTCGGCACGCGGGTCTTTGCTTCCGTTCGCATAGTTAAACGTGCCCAGCAGTCCTTTCCCGCCGCGATTGGAGACTTCATAGAACACCGTGCGATTCCCCAACTCCGCCTTCACCGGCCGTAACACGTAAAGATCGGAAGTGAATTCCACCAGCCCCGCGCCATTCTTCGGCGCCAACGCCAAATCGCGAATTCGCCGGTTCGCCGCCACCGCCGGATCAACCGCGAAGTGCACCTTCGCGACGATGCGCTCGTAGGCGCCGGCCTTGCCGAACGCCTTGCCCTGCAGGACTTCACTTCGCTCGAGGACATCGATTCTCTTGACAGCGCCGGAAGCCGGGAACGTCAGCAGCAGCACGGCGAACACTCGAATGCACATGCGTCGATTATGCCGTAGTTGCCGGCAAGAATTGCACCTGGTCTCACCGAACCGGTTGCAAAGCGCTTCGCGCGAGCCGAGACACAACTCTCCATCCTGCTAACAACGAGCTGTCTTTGAATCGAGTACTTCCGCGCGCGTATGCTGGGCTCGTCCCACTAAGTCGGCTTACTGAAGCCTCATCGACTGCCACGTTCCATACGTCGCGCTTCGCCAGATCCATTCAAGCGGCCCAAACCGGTAGCGCAACAACCACCAATGGCTGAACAGAAGGAGAATCAACCAAATGGGGAGAACGACACCGACCAGTTCCACACGCGAGAACCGCGCAAACCATTGAAAGCCGAATCCGCTGAACAGGAACAGGGTCAAAGCGGAAGTCAGAACGTAGTTGGTCAGGGCCATCTGCCCTGCCTTGCCGAGCAGCCCCAAGACCCGCGGCGCTGCTCCGCGCCGCTTCATCAGGATGACGAGACTAACATAGGCCAGCCCTAACGACAGTCTCCCGAACCCCACCGTCAGACCCGCATAGCGGAAGAATCCGACAAGCGGAAAGCCCTGCTGCATCCAGGTTATTCCCGACCAGCACAACACGGGAACTCCGGCCGCGAAACCAACCACCGCCAATCGGCGATAGAATGAGCCGGATCGTTCGCCGGTAAGCACTCCCCACTTCGCGAGCGCCATCCCACACAACATCATTCCCATGACGTCGAAGAAGAGCTGACAGAACTCCACGGTCTCGAGCCTGCGCGCTCCTCTGGTGTTGTATCGGATCGCCGAGCCTCGGCCTCGCCGCTCAGCAATCTGTTCTTCAAGAGTGGTGGACGACGGGCTGAGTTGGTCCACAGCCTTTCGGTAGGCGTCGTACTTCTTCTGTTCGGCGCTCTTCCGCACACCTGCTGCCCCCGCGGCCGGCTCCACTCGCTCAAGTTCACCGAGAATGAACGAGTACTTGAAAGCGCCCGCCTGATACATCCCGATGTCCAGAACCAGAAACACGACGCCGGCGAGGAATAGTAGGGTTGGGCGCCACCGGCGGGCCCCATACGCCAACAATCCGCAAATCGCATAGTGGTAAAGCACGTCACCCCACCAGAGAATCTGCCCATGCAGCGCGCCGAACACCACGAGCAACAGCGATCGCCTTAAGTAAAGCCACCACGAACTGCCCTCTCGCGCCTCCGCGCGCTCGGTGAGGATGATGAGCCCGCACCGAACAGGAGCGTGAAGAGCGTCCGCATCTTGCCATCGAGGAAGATGTGCGAGAACAGCCACCATGCGCCGTCGGCTCCCGTTGATCCGCCATAAACAGCCGGATTCAGGTACGCGGCC
>Ga0194122_10006066_pt1 | contig 11048 bp, 12 predicted proteins | sample TA2MahCa10mmetaG_FD_155487 | JGI IMG/M metagenome (GOLD analysis project Ga0194122, IMG submission 155487) | Freshwater microbial communities from Lake Tanganyika, Tanzania - TA2015021 Mahale Deep Cast 10m | ecosystem: Environmental > Aquatic > Freshwater > Lake | place: Tanzania: Lake...
GCCCGTCGCGACCTTCTGGTCCTGCGTGGCGTTGGGCAACAGATCACCGGCGATCTGTTCGATGACGAACTGGCTGTAAGGCTTGTCGGCGTTCAGCGCGTTTATGACCCAGTCGCGCCAGAACCAGACGTCGCGGGCTTTGTCTTTTTCGTAGCCGTCGCTGTCGGCGTAGCGCGCGGCGTCGAGCCAGTGGCGCGCCCAGCGCTCACCGTAGTGCTTCGAGGCGAGAAGCTTGTCGACCTGTTTCTCATAGGCGGTGGGCGATTTATCGGCGAGGAAGGCGTCGACGTCTCGGGGCTCCGGGGGGAGGCCGGTGAGATCGAGATACAGGCGGCGGAGTAAGGTGGTTTTGTCGGCCTCTTTCGACGGCGCGAGGCCCTCCTGTGTAAGCTTGGCGAGGACGAACTTATCGATCGGCGAGCGCGCGGCATTGCGTGGCAGCGGCGCTTTGACAGGCGCGATGAAGGCCCAGTGTTTGGCGACGGTTGCGTTGGTGGAAGCGGTGTCGGGCCAGTTGGCGCCTTCGTCGATCCAGCGTTTGACGAGCGCGATTTGCGCGGCGTCGAGAGGCTTCGCGCCCATTGGCATGCGGGGTTGATCGGACGTGCCGGCGATGCGCTGATAGAGCGTGCTGGCGGCGCTGTCGCCGGGTTTCAGAGTCTTGGCGGCGGCGGTTTTGGAGTCGAGACGGAGCTGGCCGAGCTGCGTTTTCTCGCCGTGGCAGTTCGAGCAGGACTGCTTGAAGATGGGCTGAATGTCGCGCGTGAAATCGATGGGTTGCGCGAGGAGGGCGGGCGCGAGGAGCAGGCTGAATCGGAGCATGGTTGGCCATTGTTATCGTATCGAAAATGTTAAGCTGTCGTGTAATTGAACCGCCGCGATTTTCAGCGGCTGGCGCTTGTCCGTCTGGATGAAGCGCGAGTCCTCCTCGAGGCTGAGAATTTCGAGGGTTGCTACTATCTTTCCGGGTATGTGATTGAGTGCGCGTTGAAGGCGTGTATTGCGAAGTTGACGAAGCGGCATTCGTTTCCGGAGCGGTCGGCGTCACAGACCTGCTATACCCATGACGTGGGGCTGCTGCTACGAACCGCGAACTTGGAATACCGCTTGGAAGCCGCGCGCCGCGCGGATCCCGATTTCGCCGCCAATTGGATATTGGTGCGGGAATGGACTGAGCAGAGCCACTACGATTTCCGAGAGCCGGACGAAGTTGTAAAATTGTATAAGGCTGTGTCTGATCCCATGCATGGAGTTCTTCGATGGCTAAAGCACTACTGGTAGGCCCCGCACTTGAGGAAGGGCTTCGCTTCATCGAGTTGTTGAAGAAAGAGGGTATCGCTGTCAGCGCCGCGGTTTGGCACAGGCCGCCGATAAATACTTGGCGGCTATCCATCGTTAGCCCTACCTACGAAACGGGTGGACTCGAGAGGCTATACAGCACCACGAGGGCCGTTTTTAACAAGGCCGTGCCTGAGCTGGAGATGAACGAAGACGACATTTACTTCCCCCGGCCCAAGACGAACTTCGCCAAGGATCTCCGCCGGCACCATTCTGGCTCCAAAAACGTTTCTACCACGCTCTACGACATGGAAGGCGACGCGCACGAAGCCTTTGTCTATTTCGCGAAGTAGCCCGAACTCCCTGCCCGCCATCTGCGTCTAAATAGTCATGAGCCAAGAACTACGCGATGCCGCCACCGAAGCCGTCGCCGCCGTCAAGAAGCTAGCGGAACTCGCCATGTCCGAAGCCGCCGAAAACGTCGAACCGATTGTCAAAGACGCGGGCGCCAAGGTGCGCGAAATGGCCGATGAGATTGAAGCGCTGGTCCAAAAGGCAAAACAGAAGGCGCCGTAATCAGTACCTCGCCACAGGCTTCTCTTCGTGCAGCACTTGCGCGAACCAACAAAGCAGAATCAACTGGTCGAGATGCTCGATCGACTCGTCCTTCACTTCCAGCGACCCCTGAATCCGCAGCGCGCCTTTACGGCGAACACTGAAGAGCACGTTTTTCTCGCGGTCGACCAGCGCCCACTTCGTCGCCATGATGTTGGTGACTTTCCAGGTGAACTCCTCGCCCGCGAGCTTGACCTTCGCGCTCGTGCCGGAAAAATTTGGCTCCATCGTCGCGACAGTCTTGCCGTCCTCGACCAGCGCTAGCCTGCGTTTCACGTAACCGCTGGCTTGCAGCTCGTACTTCGAGTCGCCGATCCGTCCGCGCGCGCCGGCAAATCGCCAGCCCCCGAACGCCATTTCGATGTGATCGTCGCCGATCACCCAGCGGCGCTTCAGGCCTTCCGGTTGCTTCCACTCCATGATCGGAATATCGGCGGAAATGGCGGCGTTAATTAGGGCTTCCGGCGGTAGACGATCGTGCCTCCGGTCCTGTGCACTTCCTCATAGTGCTCCATCCACTCGCGCAGGTCGGGAAACTCGGTGATGGCAAGCTTCGGATTGTAGGGCCCGAGTCCATCGACAATCCAGTCGGGTTTTGATTGCACCAATTTCACCTGGTTCTCGGCGGCGAGGTTTGGCGCGGTTGGAACAGAGCTCGTCAGATGACGGTCGGCCAGGACCCCTGTCAAGGGCTGGGAGTCGAGGAACATCGTCGCTGCGGGCCGCCCGGCAAGCGCGTAGATCTCCGGACGATAGCCCCAGACAAACAACGAACCGCGTATGTGTTGCGCGGCCGCGCGCGAATCCTGCTCCATGGCTAGATCGGCCCACTGATGCGGCCGTCCCTGCGCGAGATCGGCGGCGAGCGTCACATAGCGCGGGCCGAAGCGGATCAGCGGGATCATCAGAAGACAAATCAGCCAACGGCGGCTTGATGCCGCGCGCGCGGCGAGCAAGACGAGGGGCGGAAGCAAGAGGAAGTAATAGCGCGGAAAGAAACGGAAGCCCGCGATCATCGCCAGAGCCGCGAGCGCGATCCACAGCAACCAGCGGCGTTTATTGGGTTCAGTGCGTAGTGTAAAGATCGCCCCGGCGGCTATCGAAACGTGAAAGCCGGCCCAGTTCAGCGTGCGTTTCAAGCCTTCGCCCAGCGCATCGGTGACGAACGTATCCCGCGAATACATCATCCCCCACGCCCACACTTCGAGCCAGTATTCCCGCGCCACCGGCAGCAGAATCAACTGCGGCGCGACGAAACCCGCCACCCACAACGGCCGCGCCACAAAACACGCCGGCAGCAGAAACAGCATCTTGCCGTTGATCAACATGCCGAAGCCGGCGACCAGCCCCGCCGCCAGCGCATTTCCACGCCATGCCGCCAGCACCGCGGCGGCTTGCAGCGGGATCAACATGAGGTCCGGCCCGATAACCATGACCGTTGCCGGAATGCCGAACGTCAGGAAGAACGCAAGAATCGCGGCGGCGAATCGCTCTTCCGTTTCGCCCCACAGCGACCGCGCAAATCGTCCGAGGCTCCACGCGCTCAAAGTGACGAACAGCGCGCCCGCGATGCGCAGCGGCACGCCGGTCAGCGCGCCGAACAGCAAATAGAAGCCAGGAAACAGCGGAGGCTTATCGAACCAGATATCGGCGTACAACGTCTTGCCCGCCAACATCTCGCGCGCCGCGGCGAGCGCATAGCCTTCCTCGACCCAGACGATGCCGCTGTGGCAAAGCCTTGCGGCTAGCACCAGCGCGAACAGGGCCGCATAGAACCGCCGCACTTTACTTGGGGAACTTCGATGCGTCGAGACCGGGAATGATACGCAGCGCGTTCTTGTAGTAGAGCTTCTTGAGCACTTTGTCCGGCAGATCAAGCCCGTACATCTTCCAGAACGCGTGGCGTTTGCGGTAGTAGTCGAAGTATTCGTCGTCGGTTTCCAGCACGCGGAAGTAGTAGTGATATTCGCTCGGTTCCCAGGTGTCCTTACCGAACAGCACGCGGTCCTGATACTGCGTGAACCACTTGCGGGCGTAACGCGGCTGGCGGCCGAACTCGTAGAGCACCGCGCCGATCTCGGTCATCATGTTCGGCATCTGGTCCATCAGCTTGCCGAGTTGCCCCAAGTCAGCGCCGAGCCAGCCCAGGTGCGCGTTGATGAACGTGACCTTCGGATGGCGTTTGATGCGCGTGTACAACTCGCCCATCAGCGTCTCCCAGGAGTCGTATTTATCTCCCGGCCGATAGCGGCTCGGGAACTGCTTCAGCTCCAGCCAGCGTTCGTTGGTTTTGTCCCACGGCGTAAAGAAGGGCTTCGGTTCCGCGGTGTGAATCAGCACCGGTTTGCCATACTTGGCGCACATCTCGAAGGCTTTATCGAAACGGGGATCGTCGATCTTGATTCGCTTGCCGTTCTTCTCGCTCAAGTCCATGCCGAAGTTCTTGAAAAACTTCAGCCCCTGCGCGCCGGCCTTGAAATCGTCTTCAAGCTGCTTGGCAACGATGTCGGAATAGTCAGGCCGCTCCAATTCCTCATAGGTCAAGTTGGCGAACACCGCGAAGCGCCCCTTGTATTTCGGGTTGTTGGTGTAGGTTGCGACATTCGCTTTCAAGCGCTCGCCATAGCCGCCCGACAGGTTCACCATGATCTGCAGGTTGATGCCGTCCATGTCTTTGACGAGCTTGTCCATCTGCGCCTCGTTGGCGTTCGGGCGCTGATGGTTATGCACGTCGATGATCGGATACTTCGCGCGCGTCTTCGGATGTTGCGGCACGACGAGCGACGATTTCGGATCGTACTCTTCGATCGACATCTGCGCGGCGCGGTCGGGCTTCGGCCACTCCTTCGGCTGCGCGAGCGCAAGGAACGGGAGTGCGGATAGAGCAAGAAACGGGCGTGTCATCGCCCTTTGATTATGTCCTACGGCTGGACGCCCAGCAACGCCGCGACGTCATTTCGCAGCTGTTCCGTTAAGCGCGTCTTATCTTTGAAGATCAATCCTTCGGTCGCAATCGGCTTGCCGAGCCTCACCTTCACAGGGCCGCCGCGGATCGTCGCGTGATGCATCGGCATCACTTCGCGCGTGCCGATGAGTCCAAACGGAACAATCGGAATTCCGCTCTTGATGCCGATAATCGCCGCGCCTTCCTTAAACGGTTCCAACGCGCCTTCGGTGCGGCCGCCCTCGGGGAAGATCAGTACCGAGATCGGATTTTCGCGAATCATCTCCGCCGCGCGGTGCAAGCTCTTCAACGCCGCGCGCGGGTTATCGAGCGATACAGGAATGTGTCCGGCAAGCTGCAAATGATGGCCCATCAGCGGAATCTTGAACAGGCTCTCCTTCGCCATGAAGCGAAAGCTGCGCGGCAGCGTTTTCAGCAGCGCCGGCGTGTCGGAATAGCTGCGATGATTACCCGCGAAGATGTAGTGCTGGCCGGGCTGCAAGTGTTCCAGGCCTTCGACCTCAACGTCCATCCCCATGACGACGGTCAGCATCTTGCCCCAGGTCCGCGCCATCAGGAATTGCCGCTCGCCGTTCGTATCGAACAGCGAAACGACCAGATTTATCGAACCCATCAAAGCCGTACTGGCCAGGATCATCGGATCGGTCCATAGGATTGTCCGCAAGAGTGCAAAAGACATTGAAGCGAATCTTCTATTGTACGAGGATTGCGCGCGCTTCCCCTACTAAGTAGAGCGAACCGGTGATGAAGATCAACTCGCTTTCAAAGTCCGATTCCAAAGCATCCCCGATCGACGCCGCCGCGCGCGCCCGTGCATGGGGCTCCATTTCGAGGATCGCCTCCGGCCGTAGTGCGCGTGCCTGCCCGGGAGCGGTGACGACCACCTCGTACGCCAGCGGGAACAACTCGGCGACGATCTCTTCGACGCTCTTGTCCCGCATCGCGCCGTAGATCAGGCCGATCTTCTTGCCGGCGTGAAACTCCCCGATATAAGCGGCCAGCGCTCGCGCTCCCGCCGGATTGTGCGCGCCGTCCAGTATAAACTTGCCGATCTTCTCCAGCCGTCCCGGCCACTTCGCTTTCGCGATGCCGCGAGCGTCGAGCCCCACTCGCTTGCACGCCGCAATTGCCGTCGCCGCGTTGACGACCTGATGCCGCCCCGCGAGTTGGCATGTGTACGTGATGCCTTCGATCGCAAACTGGCTGCCCCAGGCATCGACAACCGCATCGGGCACGGCGACGGGAATGAGTTCCGCACCCACCTCGCGCGCCCGGTCCTCGATCACCCGCATCGCCGCCGGATGCTGCGGCGCGATCACCGCCGGCGTGTTCGGCTTCAAGATGCCCGCCTTCTCGAACGCGATCGACTCGATACTCTTGCCCAGCCACGCCTCGTGATCGTAATCGACCGGCGTGATGACGCACACCTCGGGCGTCACGATGTTCGTCGCATCCAGCCGGCCGCCCAATCCGACTTCGATTACCGCCCACTCCACGCGCGCCTCTTTGAACAGGCAGAACGCCATTAGCGTTACGGTCTCGAAATAGGTTGGATGCGATTCGAGTTCGCCCGCCGCGATCATCTCTTCGGAGACCGCATGCACCTGTTCAAACGCCCGCGCGAACTGCTCCTTCGTCGCCGGCTTGCCACCGATCACGATTCGCTCCGTTGGCTCCACTAAGTGCGGAGAGGTGTAGAGCGCGGCGCCTAGAGCAGAGGCGATCATGGCGCAGGTGGAGCCTTTGCCGTTGGTGCCGGCCACGTGAATTGTGCGGAACGCCCTCTGCGGATCGCCCAATTTTGAAGCCACCGCGCTCACACACTCCAGCCCCAGCTTGGCTGTTTTCAGTTCGTTGCCAAGCGCGTAGAGGTACTCGACCGAGGCCGGGTAGTTCACGCGTGCGACGCGTGCGTGCAGCCGTAGGTGGACGGCACGCGGCCGCCCTTGTTGAGTTCGCGCATGCCGATATCGGTGGCGTAGTAGACGCGCGCGGTCCAGCCCTTGATCTGCCGGAAAAACCGTTGGCCGGGTTCGGTGAACGGCAGCTTCACGCGGTCGAGTTCGGTCAGCATGTCGACCTGCTGCGCTTCGGTCAGCCGCTTAAACGGCTTGCCGTGTTTCTTGGCCGCATAGCCGTCGAGCCACGCCAATCCCTCAAGTAGCGAATCGCGCTCGGCCGCGGGTCCGGCGGCGAGCAACCGGTCCATCCAGCGATTGACTAGCGCCGCTTTGGCGCCGGGCGTGTCGGTAGCGGGGATGATCAACTCCGTGAGGATGACGATTGTCTCGTTCTGGTGCGCGTCGAAAACCTCGGGTTTCCAATCGGGCGCGGTTGACACCTGTGCGAGCGCAACTCCGGGTGCGGCGGCGGCGAGTTGGAGGAGATCCCTGCGGTCCATACGAACCCCATCGTATCATCGTGATGAATCGTATGAGAGCGGCCCTTTGCATTGCGATGCTGCTGGCTTGTGCCTGCGCGCGGAAGCCGAAATGCCCCGGCTGCGGGATGCTCTCCGAGTGGCAAAAAGCGACGGAACATTTCGAAGTATCCGCGCAGACGCAAGCCGTTCTTGGTGAGTTTCCGAACGATGCGGTTGGCAAGCGGATTAATGCGCGTTTGAACGAGATCACTATGGCGCATTTGCAGCAGGTCGACGAAGCGCCCGTGCCATTCGATGCGTTCGTCGAACGGATCGCCGACGAAAACGACTCTTATCGCAAACAACCCGGCGGCGACGCCAAGTGGCGAATTGAATGCCGCTGCAAGCCGGTGCATTTTACCGATCAAATCGTGGTCGCCAAGTGCACGTACTACTCCTCCACCGGTGCGGCATATCCACAAACGGCCACTTACTATGAAACCTTCGACCTGTACACGGGCCGCAAAATGACGCTCTCCGACTTCGTCGATCCCGCCCGCCACGAAGCCCTCCGCAAACTCGTCGAAGCCGATTTCCGCAAACAGCGCGGCGCCGATGTCGAGTTCGAAAAACTCCCGCTCGACGATCACTTCGCGCCGTTGAACGAAGGTCTCGTCTTTCACTACTCGCCCGGCGATGTCGGTCCGCACGCGCGCGGCGAAACGACGGTCGTCATTCCATGGGCCGCGGTGAAAGGCCTCTGATGCGCGTCGCGATCATCGGCAACTCCGGCTCGGGAAAATCGACACTCGCGAAGCGGTGCAACGTGCCCGTGCTTGATCTCGACACCGTATATTGGGAACGCGGCAAAATCGCCGTGCAACGCGATCCGGCCGAAGCCGCCGACGAAGTGCGCGCCTTCTGCCGCGCGAGTGACGACTGGGCAATCGAAGGCTGCTACGCCTCGCTGATCGAAGTAGCGCTCGAATTCACGCCCGAGTTGATCCTGCTCGATCCAGGCGTCGACGCCTGCATTCGCCATTGCGAAGCCCGGCCCTGGGAGCCGCATAAATACGCGTTGAAGGAGGAGCAGGACAAGCATCTGGCGTTTCTGCTCGAGTGGGTGCGCGGCTATTACACGCGCGACGGCGAGATGTCGCTGCAAAGTCACGAAGCCCTGTACAACAGCTACGCCGGGCCCAAGCACCGAATTGTGGAACTCTCAACCGGCGAAGAGCGTCAATAACAGTGAGAGAGAGCAGCCGAGCGCGAAGCCCCCACGCGACTCCGGTATACGGAGCGCCGGCGGTCGACGCGCCCGGCTGGCAAAGTGATAACCATCAAGTGGACCCCGAGTCCGTCCTCCAATCGCTGCGCTCTCTCGCCGATAGAAATGTGTTTGACGTTTCCATGGCCAACATGCAGCGCTTGGCCATGGGGATCGGCGTCGATCGCGCGCCTGCGTTGTCGAAGACCGGCTGCTACGAGGCCCGTTCGGTGGCCGAGTTGAATGACGACCCCGTCAACACATGCCGCATGCGTTTGCGAAGATTTTCAAGTGGCCAAAATAGCGACGCCGAGTTCGCCAAGCGCCCGCCATTCATCGGAAACGCCGCCACCGACGATCGCAACTTCGTGATGAAAGGCGTAAGCTGGGCGCTGCGCGCGAGTGTATCGATACATCCCATCGCCTCGCCTCGTCGGAAAACAAATCCGCCCGTTGGATCGGAAAGGACGCCCTGCGCGATCTCAAATTGAAATGATTGACGAATATCTGAAAACGATCAAACCCGAACAGCGCGAGGCGCTCGAAAAACTGCGTGCGGCGATACGCAAGGCCGCACCCGGCGCCGAGGAGTGCCTTAGCTATGGCATGCCCGCATTCCGGCTCAATGGCCAGTTGATTGCCGGTTTCCGGGCGGCGGCCAAGCACTGCGCATACTTTCCGATGAGCGGCAGCGTCGTCGACACGATGGCAACCGACCTCAAAGACTACGACACCAGCAAGGGAACAATTCGTTTCCAGCCATCCAAACCGCTGCCCACCGCGCTCATCAAAAAACTCATCAAGGCGCGGATCGCGGAGCGGATTACTTAATCTGAACCAGCATTTGCGGACGGTGCGATTCCAGCACCAGCGGACACGCGTCCCCATGGGTGCGGCAGTGATGCGGGATCTTGCCGGCGGCGAGTTCGGTGCGCATTCCGACCATCACTTCGCCATTCCAAACCTCAGCAACGCTCGCTTCCGATGGCTTGGCGATCGGCTTCTTCATAAAACAACACGGCGTGTAGCTGTCGTGAACCGGCCGAATACACAAGTATTTCCACGGGAAGAGGCAGGGGATATCGACGCCCGGCTCGGCCTGCTCCTGGATGAACGACTCCGGCGCCTTCCATTCGAAGTGAATCAACATGCCGCCGAACTCGCCGGAGCTTTCGACTTCCGCTCGCAGCGCCATGTAATCTTTGTAGTCCAGCCGTTCGCTTTCGTACCGAAATTCGTGGCCGAACGACCGCACCGCGTAGTCGCCCACGCGCATATCGAAGAGGTGGCGGAAGATCACACGCTCCACACCGAGTCCGCGAGCCAGTCGCAGAAAGGGGATCGCTTCGTGCCGGTTGCCGCGCATGACAATGAAGCTCAACGCGAATGGCGGACGCTTGCCAGGGCGCAGTTCGGCATTCAGTTCGACGAGCCTGCGCAAATTGCGGACCGTGAGATCGAAGCCGCTTCCTTGATACTTGCGATAGGTTTCTTCGGTCGCGGCATTTATGCTCACCACGAAGTCCAGCGATTCGGCATTCTCCAGCAGAAACCGCGCGCGGCGTTCGTTCAGTAAATGGCCGATCGTGGTGAACCCGAACCGAACGCCATTTGCCGTGAGGCGCGCCACAACCTCCTCGTGCCTCGGATAGAGCTGAAACTCGCCATAGGTACAATCATTAACGCGTTGGGCCTGAAGCATGTAGGGCCAGTACTGTTCCAACTGTTCGTCGCTAATATGCCCTGGTTCTTGATAATCCTTCCCGTTCTTACCAACGCAATATGTGCATGGCGGGTGCATGTGGCACTTGCCCGTGAACTCAATGTTCACTGTATCGGGAGGCGACTCCAGGTACGTCCGCCGCTCCTCGATCTCGCGGCGCAAACGGGGCGGCGTCATAGCTGCTTCTCCGAAGCGACGACCGTGCGGCGTTCGACTGGCAATTTCGGGATCTCAAGGAACCCTTCGGCCGCTCCCGAAGCTTTTGCCCGCGCCACCACGCCCAGCGCTTTTGTGTAGGCCGCGATCACACGTTCCGCGGCTTGGTAATCGTGCGCTCGGCTCACGATTACATAACCTTTGACGCTGATAACCCCGTTGCGCGCCAACTCCTGCTGCACCAGCGTATGTAGAACGATGTCTTCGTCTGACTCCGCTTCGAGATCGAAGAACTTCAAATACATCCGATACGGCGGGCCGATCAACCCGGCATGCAGCGAGAGCGTCCGGCACGCCTCCCGTACGCCCGAACGGATGCACTCGCCGATGGCCCAGACTTCGCGCGGAACCGGCTCGGCCGCATAGACTTCGAGAGCGGCCTTCGCCGCCGCGAACGCGTGCGTCTCTCCCTTCATCGTGGCGGCGTAGTAGATGCGGTTGGAGTACTTCTGGAGCAGTCCCTCGCGGCTAACGACCGCCGACAACGGCATCCCATTGGCGAGCGCCTTTCCGAGGCAGGTCATGTCGGGTGCGACGCCAAACGCCGCCGCCGCGCTTCCCGAGCGAAAGCGGAAGCCGGTCATGATCTCATCGAAGATCAGCAGCGCGCGTGTTTGGAGGC
>Ga0194122_10006068_pt1 | contig 11047 bp, 10 predicted proteins | sample TA2MahCa10mmetaG_FD_155487 | JGI IMG/M metagenome (GOLD analysis project Ga0194122, IMG submission 155487) | Freshwater microbial communities from Lake Tanganyika, Tanzania - TA2015021 Mahale Deep Cast 10m | ecosystem: Environmental > Aquatic > Freshwater > Lake | place: Tanzania: Lake...
CGACGATGCTGACGCCATAGAGCCGGGCTCGCGGCAAGTCAAAACCGTCGAGTGAAGAGTGCAGACTGGCTTCGACGCAGGTTGCCAAATCGATCGGCTGAAGTTCTTTTTGCATGCCCCGATGTGTGCCGTGCGCACCTTCTCGGCTCGTTCGGGGATGCTCAACGCGAAATTTATAATCGAACCTTGAATACTCAATTCGAGAGAAATGTGCGACTATTTAATCGATGCTTGAAAGCACAGGTCTTGAGACAAAAGTATGCAGAAGACCCCTAGTTTCCTTGACCGCCGCGTTTTTTCTTTTGATCTCGGTTTGGTCAACGCTGACACCTCTGTTTGCCGGACCAGACGAGCCTGCCAGCTACATCCGCGGCGCAGCAATTGTGCGGGGAGTCATAGTAGGAACCAATATTCCCGCGAGCGAATCAACGGCGTATTGGTCTACCTACGTCGATATTCCGCAACAGTTCGGCGTGGCGCAACTCGTGCCTTGGTGCTTTGTCGGACAGCCTGAAAAACCCGCATGCTCTCAGCCACTGGAAACTCTTGTTCCCGTGGAGGACCCACGAACCGATATGGGTCGATATCCCCCAACTGGTTATTTTTTCAGCGGGCTCGGCTCGCTGCTTGGCCCCAATGACTTGTCGGTGTTGATTAGTCGAGTAATCAATGCGCTGGTATGCGCCTTCTTGATCTCTCTTGCCTGCATAAATCTGCTCAAGGCAAAAAGAAGTCTGCTTACGCTGATTGTGGCAGTTTCACCGGGAGTAATATTCTTCTCCTCAATCATCAATTCAAGCGCAATTGAGATTTCGGCGGCACTCTGTTTTTGGTGTGGATTATCAGTTGATAAAACCAAAGAATCAAAACTCAATGCATTTTCAATTGCGGTGTCAGGATCACTCCTCGTATTAGCCCGCACTACCGGACCCATATACTTCGTAATTGCATTGGTAGTGATTTGGATAGCCAACTACTCGGACAAAAGTCTCAACGAACTAAAGCTTCGCTTTTTCAAACCATTGATCGCACCAGTGATCTCGCTTTTGATTGCAATCATTTGGCATCTGAGGATCTACTCATTCAATCTGAAAAACAGTTACGCAAAGAAAAGTGAGCTTCCAACTCTTGTCGAAGTGGTAGAGCAATCTTTTGGTGATCTTTCACGCAAGATCAGTGAAGCGGTTGGAAACTTTGGCTGGCTTGATACACCTGCACCAACTTTTGCAGTCTGGTTTTTTTTCTCCGCTACGATTTTCGTTATATTCTCCCGTTGGGAGCAAAGGCCAACTGCAGAAAAATCAGCCTCGCTAACACTGATTTTGCTTGTCTTTGTGATGATGGTTTATTTGAATTGGAACACCCAAAAATACGGCGGAAAATTTGGCGTGCAAGGACGACACCTCACACCTTTGCTCGTCGGTGTTCCCATTATTGGCGGGGCGAACTGGCATCCTTCAAAAACTGCTAAGAAACTTCTTCTATTTGGGTGGACCGTTTCTCTCTTTGCCTCGGGTGTCTCCGCCCTTAGGCGGTACACCGTCGGGGTTAAAGACTTAAATTTTTTCAAAATGTTCTCCGATCCGATTTGGGTACCAAGGTTTGGTGTCACTCCGACGCTTATAAGTCTTTTCATCGTTTCTTCAGGAGTAGCCATCATTGTTTGGATAATCGAAAGCAACAACGACAGGGCTCCCGTTTGAGCTTTGGCAGAAGCCAGGCAGAATAGAACGATGAGTTCGCAACCCAAGACATTGGCGCAAAAGATTTGGGACCGCCATGTTGTGACATCGGGGGCGAACCAGCCAGACCTCATATATATAGACCTGCACCTCGTGCATGAGGTCACGAGCCCGCAGGCGTTCGACGGTCTGCGTCTGGCCCAACGCACCGTGCGACGCCCCGACCTCACGGTTGCCACCGAAGACCACAACGTGCCGACCGAAAATATCCACTTGCCGATTGCCGACCCGATTTCGGCAAAACAAATCGAGGTGTTGCGCAACAACGCCAAAGAGTTCAACATCACGCTTTACCCGATGGGCAACGCCGGTCAAGGCATCGTGCATGTGATCGGCCCCGAGCAGGGCCGCACATTGCCCGGCATGACGATCGTTTGCGGCGACAGCCACACGGCGACGCACGGCGCGTTCGGCGCGCTCGCGTTCGGCATCGGCACGAGCGAGGTCGAACATGTTCTGGCCACGCAAACGTTGCCCCAAGCCCGACCCAAATGGATGAGCGTAACGGTCGAGGGTCGAGCCCCGAACGGCGTCACCGCCAAAGACATCATTTTGGCGATCATCGGCGAGATCGGCACTGGTGGCGGCATCGGGCATGTGATCGAATATCGCGGCGCGGCGATTCGGGCGCTGTCGATGGAAGGTCGAATGACGGTATGCAATATGTCGATCGAGGCGGGCGCGCGGGCCGGTTTGGTCGCACCCGATGAGACGACTTTCAACTATTTGCGTGGCCGCGAATTCGCGCCCGTCGGCGACGAGTTCGATGCGGCGGTGGCCGACTGGCAGACGCTGCGCACCGACGAAGGCGCGGTGTTCGACAAAGAAGTCGTGATCGACGCGAGCAAACTTTCCCCGCATGTAACTTGGGGCACGAACCCCGCCCAAGTCGCCACCCTCGACGGCCGGGTGCCCCAGCCATCAGAATTCGCCGATCCGACCGAGCGCGACAGCGTCACAAGAGCGCTTGATTACATGGGTTTGGCCGCTGGCACCAAAATTCGCGACATCAAAGTCGACACGGTGTTCATCGGCTCGTGCACGAACTCGCGCATCGAAGACCTGCGGGCAGTGGCCAGCGTCGTGCGTGGACGAAAAGTTTCGGTGAAACGGGCGATGGTCGTGCCGGGCAGTCACGCCGTCAAACTTCAGGCCCAAAAAGAGGGTCTCGACAAGATTTTCATCGAGGCGGGCATCGATTGGCGCGAACCCGGCTGTTCGATGTGTTTGGCGATGAACCCCGACAAGTTGGCGCCGCAAGAGCGCGCGGCCAGCACGTCGAACCGAAACTTCGAAGGACGCCAAGGCCGAGGCGGTCGAACCCATCTGGTCTCGCCGAGCGTCGCCGCGGCGACCGCGATCGCCGGCCACTTCGCCGCACCGGAAGACTTGAAATGAAAGCCGTTCGCGTGATCACCGGTCGCGGAGTGCCTTTGAAGCGCAGCGATGTCGACACCGACCAGATAATTCCTGCCGAGTGGTTGAAGCGCGTCGAGCGCACGGGTTTCGAAAAAGGTCTGTTCTCGACATGGCGCGATGATCGAAACTTCGTGCTCAACGACGAACGATACGCGGGCGGTTCGATTCTCGTCGCGGGCAAAAGTTTCGGCGTTGGTTCGTCGCGCGAGCACGCCGTGTGGGCGATTCAACAAGGCGGTTTCGACGCCGTGATCGCGCCGAGTTTCAGCGACATCTTTCGCAACAACTGCGGCAAGAACGGTCTGGTCGTGGTCGAAGTCGGCGAAGATGTCGTGCAAAAACTCTGGCAGATCATCGAAGCCGACCCGCAGACAGAGATCACCGTCGATGTCGAGCGCCTGCTCGTCGAGGTGCCGAAGATCGGCTTGAACGAAAAGTTCGCGATGAATGCCGACACGCAAAATCGGCTGCTCAACGGGCTCGACGACATCGCCATTTCGCTTCAGTTCGAAGCGGCGATCACCAAGTTCGAGACGACCCGCCCGAGTTGGTTTTAGGCGGTAGTTAGAAAAGAATTCAGGTCGGCGAGACGCTTGTCGGTCGAGAAAACTTCGATCGGCGCCTGGGTGTCGAGCCGAAGCCCGCGCTGAATGATTCGACAGGTCGTGTGCTGGTTATATTCGGCCAAAGTGACCGCCCAGCCGTCTTTGCCCGCCCGCGCGGTTCGCCCCGAACGGTGCAGATACGTTTTCACCTCGAGCGGTGGCACATAATGCACGACGATGCCGACATCGTCGATATCGATGCCCCGCGCGGCGACATCGGTGCAGACCAAGATGTTGAGTTCGCGCTGGGCGAATTTTCGCAGCGATCTTTCGCGTGCGCCCTGGGCCATGTCGCCGTGCAACGCCGAAACTTTTTCGCCGAGTTTGGCGAGATCATCGGCGACCTTGTCGCAGGTGCGTTTAGTGTCGCAGAAAACAACGGTCTGGCCGCCATTGCGGGCCATGGCGGCGATCACGCGATTTTTGTCCATGTGGTGGACGCCCAAAAAAAGATGCCGCATCGTGCCGACAGTGTCGGTCGGCGCGTCGATGCTGACCTCCTGCGGCGATTTCATATATCGCTTGACGAGCGTGGCGACCTGGCCGTCTAGCGTCGCCGAAAAGAGCATCGTCTGATGCTCTCTCGTGACATGGCGAAGAATCCATTCGACCTGCGGCATGAAGCCCTCGTCGGCCATGCGGTCGGCTTCGTCGAGAACCATGATCTCGACGCTGCTCAAATCTGCCTCACTGTTTTTCATCAGATCGATAAGACGCAATGGCGTGGCGATGATTATCTCGACGCCCGACGAGAGTTGTTCGACCTGTTTGTCGCGCGCCGCCCCACCATAAACGGCGACGACCCGCACGCCACAACTCTTGGCAATCGGCGAGAGCACATCTGTCACCTGCACGGCGAGTTCACGGGTCGGCACGAGCACGACTCCGCGAGGCTTTTTCGGCTCGGCCTTGGTGGTGCGGGTCGCGCGCTCGATCATCGGCACGCCGAAGGCCAGCGTCTTGCCCGAGCCCGTGCGGGCCCGACCACACAGATCTACGCCGGTCAGTGCCACCGGAATCGCCTCGGTTTGAATCGCGAACGGTGCCGCAAACCCGGCACTGGCCAGGCCCGCGTCGACACGGTCGCCGACGCCGAGGCGGGCAAACTCGGTGGGCGTGGGCACCGGCTGGCGCAGGCTGGTGTTGGCGCCGATATCGCCTGTCGCCCGCTCGCTGGACTTGTGAATTGGTGCGCGACGCCGCGATTTGGGGTCAGACATGTGAGCCTTCACGCTACCAACTCAAGTTCGCTGACTCGTGAGTCAGTTTTGGCTGACCACTCAGACAGTAGACAAGTTCGGATGAGATGTGTAGGGTCAAAAATCGTGTCACAACAAAACTTCGACGATTCAGTTCTGGACGAGCCGCTCTTCACCGGGCGAAAAGGCATCGTCTATGACTGGCAAAAATTGTTGGTTCCTTCCGAGGCGGTTTTCGAAGCATCGCTTGAAACACTTCTAAACGCTGGCAAGGACGATTCCGCCCCGCGATACGCGTGAGCGCGCAAGCGCACCCAAATCGGGTGCTGGTTCTGGGTTGTGGTTCGGTTGCGCAGTGCGTGATTCCGCTGCTGTTGCGTGACCTGAAAATCAAACCAAATTCGCTCTCGATTCTCGACTTCGTCGACAACCGCCCGCGCGTCGCCGACGCGATCAAACAAGGCGCGAACTACGAGATTGGCCAGGTCACCCGCGAAAATCTCGACGCAATGTTGTCGCCGCGACTGTCGGCCGGCGACATCTTGCTCGACCTCGCCTGGAACATCGACTGCCCGACGATACTCGAGTGGTGCCGCAATCGCGGCGTGCGATATCTGAACACATCGGTCGAACTCTGGGACCCCTACTACGACATGGCGGCGACAAACCCGCTCGATCGCACGCTGTATGTTCGGCATCAATCGATCCGCAAAATGATCGGTCGATGGGGCGCGAACAACGGGCCGAGCAGCGTCGTCGAGCACGGCGCGAACCCAGGCTTGGTGTCGCACTTTGCCAAGCAGGCATTGTTCGAGATTTCGAACAAAATTCTGAGCGAAGGTCGCGCCGGGTCGCGACAAAGCGCGATCGAGTCGGCGCTTGCCGCCGAAAGTTTCAATCAACTCGCGATGCTCACGGGCACGCGTGTGATTCACATCAGCGAGCGCGACACGCAACTCACAAACCGACCCAAAGAAGTGAACGAGTTCGTCAACACCTGGTCTGTCGAGGGCTTCTACGAAGAAGGCGTCGCGCCCGCCGAAATGGGTTGGGGCACGCACGAACGATGGATGCCCGCGAACGCGCATGTGCACGCCGACGACGGACCCTGCAATCAGATTTGTCTCGCGCAACCCGGAATGGAGTCGTGGGTGCGATCGTGGGTGCCGAGCGGGGAAATTCTCGGCATGATCATTCGACATGGCGAGAGTTACACGATGAGCAATCACCTGACGGTGCGCGACGAATCAGGCAAGGCGATTTATCGTCCCACCGTTCATTATTCGTATTGCCCGTCGAACGAGGCGATCAACAGCGTGCTCGAATTGCGCATGCGCAACTGGCAGAAGCAACCCAAAGAGCGGATCATGAACGACGAGATCATCTCGGGTCGCGATGAGCTCGGTGTTTTGCTGCTCGGTCACGACTACACCGGCTGGTGGACGGGAAGCCGCCTTTCGATCGACGAGGCTCGTTCGGTGGTGGCCGGGCAAAGCGCGACGACACTGCAGGTTGCGGGCTCGGTGATTGGCGCAGTCAAGTGGATGATCGCCAGCCCGAACGAAGGCGTCTGCGTGCCCGACGATCTGCCGTGGAGGTCTGTGCTCGCCGATGCCCGCCCGTATATCGGCGAGATCTACAGCGCGCCCACCGATTGGGACCCGTTGAAAACTCGCAACGACTTGTTTCCCGGGTTCGGCAACACGGGGCGAATCGACCCGACCGACCCTTGGCAATTCAGAAACTTTCTCACGCCGACCCCGAGTTGATTCGCCGCCAGGCTCGTTAAACTGAGAGCAATGATTTCGCGAAACGAGCTTCTACTTACGTAACGGCGCAGTCACATATCACTGCAGCCGCACCCTCTGAGCCAAAAGGCCCAGGGGGTTTTCTTTTTAACACCAGCATCAAAAAAACGAAACGAGAGACAAAATGGCACCAAAACCGACGAAGCCCCGAAAGATGCAGTTCGAGAAATACTCGCACTCGGTGCCGCTCGTGCTCGCCGACCGCACCTGGCCGAACCGAATCATCGACAAAGCGCCGTTGTGGTGTTCGGTCGACTTGCGCGACGGCAACCAGGCGCTGATCGACCCGATGGACCCAGAGCGTAAGTTGCGCATGTTCAAGACGCTCGTCAAGATGGGTTTCAAAGAAATCGAGGTCGGTTTTCCATCTGCCAGCCAGCCTGATTTCGACTTCGTGCGCTTGCTGATCGAGCAAGACTTGATTCCCGAAGACGTGACGATTCAGGTGTTGGTGCAATGTCGACGCGAGTTGCTCGAGCGCACCTATGAGTGTCTGGTCGGCGCGCCCAAGGCGATAGTGCACTTCTACAACTCGATCAACCCGTTGCAGCGCCGGGTCGTTTTTGGTCTCGACAAAAACGGGATCATCGACATCGCCACAAATGCGGCGAAGATCTGCACCGATCTCGAATCTCGGGTCAAGGGCACCGCGATTCGCTACGAATATTCGCCCGAGAGTTTCACTTTGGCCGAGCCGGATTTCGCCGTCGAGATTTGTGAAGCGGTGATGAAGGTCATCGAGCCGACTGCCGATCGAAAAATAATCCTCAATTTGCCAGCCACGGTCGAGTGCTACTCGCCCAATGTTTATGGCGACGTCATCGAATGGTTCGATCGCAATGTGCCGCGACGCGACAAACTCGTGTTGTCGCTACACCCCCACAACGACCGCGGTTGCGCGGTGGCCGCGGCCGAGTTCGGCGTGATGGCCGGCGCCGACCGCGTCGAGGGCACGCTGTTCGGCAACGGCGAGCGAACAGGAAACGTCGATGTGATAACCCTGGCGATGAACCTGTTCACGAACGGGGTTGATCCGCAACTCGACATCAACGACATCGATGCGTTGCGTCGCGACGCCGAATATTGCAACCGCCTGGCCGTGCCCGAACGCCAGCCATACGCCGGTGACCTGGTTTACACCGCGTTTTCAGGCAGCCATCAGGACGCGATCAAAAAAGGTCTCGACGCGTTGCCGAAAGATTACGACAAATGGGCCGTGCCCTATCTGCCGATCGACCCGAAACATGTCGGCCGAACATACGAGGCGGTGATTCGGGTCAACAGTCAGTCGGGCAAGGGCGGTGTTGCATATGTGATGCAGACCGAGCATGGTTTCGCCCTGCCGCGTCGTCTGCAGGTCGAGTTCTCGAAAGCGATTCAGCACATCACCGAAGACTCGGGCACCGAGATCGCGCCCGATGTGATGTGGTCGGCGTTCGAGCGCGAGTATCTGCTGGCCGAGTCGCGTTTCAAACTCGAGAGCCACGAAATGCGCAGCGACTCGAAAGGCTCGACGTCAATCAGCGCCCAAATGTTGGTCGACGGTTCACCGCGCACGCTCAACGGCACGGGCAACGGACCAATCGACGCGTTCGTTCAGGCGTTGCGCCGAGAGTTCAAGGTCAAGTTCGACGTCAAAGATTATGTCGAGCACGCGTTGAGCCAAGGCTCCGAGGCGATGGCGGTGGCATACATCGAGGGTGCCGACGGCGACGGCAATGTGCGCTGGGGGGTCGGCACCGACCCGAGCACCATCACCGCGTCGCTGCGCGCGGTTCTGTGCGCGTTCGAGCGTCAGGGTTCGGTGGACTAGTTTCGCAGTGATGAAAGTCAGCGTGAACTTTGACAGTTGCGCGTCGACCGGTGCTTGCACGCAGATGTGTCCGGAGGTTTTCGAGATTCGCACCGACGGATTTCTCCATGTCTTGATCGAAAACCCGGGACCCGAGTTGCACGAGGCGGTCAAATCTGCCGAGGAGATCTGCCCGACGGGTGCGATAACGATCGAAGCGTGAGCACGGTCAGGCCATGAGTTTCTACGGGCGGCTGGATGCGGCGTGGAAGCGCAGCGGTTCGATGCTCTGTGTCGGCCTCGACCCCGACGTTTCACGGTTTCCGACTTCGATGCGTGGCTCGGTTGATGCGATTGAAGATTTCTGCAAGGCGATTGTCGATGCGACGGGTGATCTGGTTTGCGCGTTCAAACCGCAGATCGCCTATTTCGCGGCGGTCGGCGCCGAAAAACAACTGGAAAATATTTGCGGTTATATTCGCGCGAAGTTTCCCGATGTTGTTTTGATCTTGGATGCCAAGCGAGGCGACATCGGTGACACCGCCACGCTTTATGCCCGCGAGGCTTTCGAGCGCTACGGCGCCGACGCCGTGACGGTCAACCCATATTTGGGCACCGACAGTCTTGAGCCTTTCCTGAAAACCCCATCGAAGGGCACGATCGTGCTGTGTCGTACTTCTAATGCCGGTTCGAGCGAGTTTCAGTCATTGCGAAGTGGCGAAGAGGCGCTGTATTTGCGTGTGGCTCGCACGGCCGCCGAAAAATGGCGACAAATTGGCGAGTGTGCTTTGGTGGTCGGCGCGACGTTTCCGAACGAACTCGCCGAGGTTCGACGAATAGTCGGCGACATGCCGATTCTTGTGCCGGGCATCGGTGCCCAAGGTGGCGATGTTGCTGCTGTTGTTCAGGCTGGATGCTACGGCCCACCGCGTCGCGGCCTGATCATCAATTCGTCGCGCGCAATTCTTTACGCCAGCGATGGCGCCGACTTTGCCGACTCGGCGCGCAAAGTTGCGATCGCCACCCGCGACGCAATCAACAGCGCCCGTTAAAACCCACCGCATTCGCACTCGCAGCCCCTACTCGGCGGCGTTGATCACTTCGTCGAGTAGCACCTGATAGTTCGGCTTGTCGTCGGTGCGTGAAGTCAAATATTTTCGCTTGTACGACTCTCGCTTTGCCCGATCGATCACCATCGCCGCGCGCAACTCTTCCTCCGAATACTCCCGATCAATGTTAAAAACCCTCGCCCCCGTCTCTCGCGAAATATTCGTTATCAATGAGGCTTTGTATTGATCTCGACCGTTTTGAATCTGATCTGAAGTCACAAGAAGTAGCGGCTTATCGAATGCGACTGCAAAACTTATCGAGGTGCTATTTGTCGCAATTACATACGAACTGCTTGCGACCAACTCCGCAGTCTTACCCCCGACAGTTTCGCGGTGCTTAAACATCGGTTTGTGATCTCTACCAATATGTTTTGGGTGAATCGCGATGACTACCGACGACCTCAGGCAACCCTCAACAAAACTCACAAACCTGTCTAAGTGCGGATACCAAGCTTCCGCGGCTACCTGCTCTCGAATACCTTCAACAATTTCGTCGCGTGGAAACCCTGGAAATCCGGTGTCCAAATAAACTCCAGCCTTTGAATTTAGGTTGTTCAAAGACCGCCATTTCTGACTGTTCGAATAATCAGAAGAACTTGCCAATACGACCGATGTCTTCTTCGGATTATCTCGTCGAACACGCGCAACTTCCTCTGTGCCGCCCACCACCACACAGTCGGGCATAAAAATTGCAAGGACGTTGCGCCGAAAGAAGTGAAGCATATTTTTGACTGATCTGGGTAGGTCAACCTTCTCGACATCAACTCGAAAATCAGAGAACGGCACGCCACCTGTTGAGAATCCGACAATCTTCGACTTTGAGCGGCGCAGGGTCCAACAGATCAAGGTCGACTTGAGATTTATTGGTCGCACATGAGAAAAAACGACCGCGTTCTTTGAGACCCTTTTGAACTCGCGGCGCCAGTCTTTCAACGAACTGAACCTCTGCACTGCCAAGTTCTCCGACTGGTTCGCGTATGCGACTACAAACTCTGGTGTCAGCGCCTCGATCAGTTCATGAACATGAATCTCGACATGGGGCGCCAGATGATCGAGCTCGAATCTTTGCCAGTCAAAGTCGCGAAACCGATATGGCCAAACGACGATTAGTTTTTTCTTACCCACGAGCAGAGTTATCTAGGCTTGATTGAGCCGACTATCACGCGTTATCTTTCGGCTTGATCGCGCCCTTCGGCTTGCCCGTCACCGGCATTTTCATATAGTCGGCAAAAGCCGCAAACATCGAAAGCGTTTCAGGATTATCGAGCACCTTGACCTGCTCCCACATCTTGCTCTCATGCCACGAACCTGCAAAGTGAAGAAAATAGTTCGTGAACAGCGAAGCCTCAATGCTCTCTTTAAGTAGCTCTTGA
>Ga0194122_10006069_pt1 | contig 11047 bp, 9 predicted proteins | sample TA2MahCa10mmetaG_FD_155487 | JGI IMG/M metagenome (GOLD analysis project Ga0194122, IMG submission 155487) | Freshwater microbial communities from Lake Tanganyika, Tanzania - TA2015021 Mahale Deep Cast 10m | ecosystem: Environmental > Aquatic > Freshwater > Lake | place: Tanzania: Lake...
GATCCTTGTCAAAGGAGTGGAGCGAGTAACTTTTTCCATCCACATCCACTTCCAGGGGGCGGATTTTGGAAAAAGTCCCCTCCACCACGAAAATTTCCCCAACCGCTTTGGCAAAATCCTCAGGCGTAGCGTCCTTCAGAACGGAGGCGTTGCGGAGCTTGCCACGGTCCATCCGGTCAAACCCCACCTGCAGAGCCTCTTTTGGCGCAACGGTACTCCAAGCACGGGAACCAAAAGAGAGCGGAGCCCCATCGGCGAGCTGAAATTGCGCGAGAACGGGAAAGTGGTCACTCGCCCCCCAACCCGGCCCATAGTTGGTCCATCGCCATGGTAATTTCAGGGGGCCCTGGAGATTGAGATCGGGGATCCGAAGCTGCGTGAACGTCCCGGGCACCAGATCGACTCCCTGGCCATCTCCCAAGCCGCGTCCCACCAGCAACTGCATCAGGGTACCCCACTCGCCGTCATATTCGTCAGAAACTCGGTTTTCCGGGGCCATCTCAAACCAGAGGTTATAAAGATCGGGCCCGTCGGTTTTGGCGAAAATGGTCGGATCGCCTTGGGAACCCAAAACATCCTGGACACCGGTTTTCGGCATAAAAGGATACCTTTGCCCTTGGTTGTAGTGGGAATTCAGATCCCCTCCCACGATCACATCGGCACGAGGCTGATTTTGGAAAATTTGATCCAGACGGTCCCGCAAAACCTTGGCGTTGCCGAGACGGACATTCTCCATGGCTGGATTTCCCGCCCCGCTTTTCCAGTGGTTGCCAAAAACAAACACCGGATGCCCCTCCACATCCAGCTTGGCCTCGAGAATACCTCGGGCCTGATTGGTGGGATGGGTCTTGGTTTCCAAAACGGGGAAGCGGGTCAGCAACCCCACTTTGATGGCCTCCCCATGTTGGCCGCCACTGGAATTAGCTTCCCCCACCAAAACCGTGTAGCCCTTCAATCCCTCATCCTCCAGGGCCTTGAGGAGCCAAGCTTCCACCGGCAGGCCCCTCAATTCATCGTTGAGCCCTGTGGTGAGCATCTCCCCGTAAGTGGTGTGCTCGTGCTTTTGCAGGAATTCCTTCAGGTCTGCGACCGCGCTCTCCGGAGTTTGATCAACCTCCAGCTCGTTGAGAATCACCACCTCCGGGCCGACTCCCCCCGGGGCTGATTTCAGCACCCGGCAAATGGTTTGGAGTTTGCGGAGTAGTTTGGCCGGGCTGTAGCTGTGAGGATCATCAGGAATCTCCGCATAGTCGTCGTACAGGGCCACCCGGTCCACATCCATCAAATTTTCGACATTATAGGCCATCACCCAAAAACGTTTCGGTTGGGTCGGAACTTGGGGGGCCGGGACATTGGTCTCCTCGCACCATCCGACCGCCAGAAGGATCTGGGAGGTCAGCAGGCACCGCCACAAAGGAGCGTGAGTCATCGGAAATAGGATATCTTCTGATCTGACCCCCACGACTCTTTTCGGTCCCTTGACGGACTCTTTCCACTCCTTAATCTAAAGCTAGGTGAGCTCGCTTCGCATTCTAACTTGTTGCCTTTTATATATTTGTGTCTTTGCATTTTTTTCCGGCAGTTGCCAAAGCCAGGTGGATTCCGATATTGATCTCCAACCCAAAAAGGCCTGGTGGGGCCGCTGGGGTTACGTCAACTCAGCGAATAAGTTTATTCTCGAGCCCCAGTACGAGGAGGCTTTACCTTTTGGCGACTTTCTCGCCCCGGTCAAAGTGGAAGGAAAATGGGGTTTTATCAATGGCGAGGGCAAATTCGTGATTCAACCTCGTTACGAGGAAGCCTTCCTCTTTAGCGATCAGGCTGCCGCCGTGAAAGAAAATGGCCAATGGGGTTTCATCAACCGCGCGGGGAAATTTTTGGTCGAGCCCAAATTTGAAAAGGCCGCCATCTTTCGACAGGGTCTGGCCGCCGTGCAGTGGGAGGGTAAGTGGGGCTTCATCGACAAAAGCGGTGCCATGGTCATTCCTCCCCGCTTTGAACAGGTGTATTTTTTTCAGGAAGACCGCTGCGGGGCTTTCGCCGACGGGCAGTGGGGGTTCATTGACCGCCAGGGTGTCTTCGTTATCACCCCAAAGTATGATGAGGTCTTGGCTTTCAGCGAGGGGCTGGCCGCCGTCAATCTCGGCGGCAAACGGGAGGCCGACCGGTTCGAGGGTGGCACCTGGCGTTTCGTGAATCCCGCCGGCCAGGAAGTGATCACCGAGGCCTTTGTCTCACACACCGCCCCCTCCAGCACTTCGACGTCCCGCGTGGGTACGGAAGGTCGACAAGACACCCACGCCCAAATTCTCGCCGTGGAACGCGGCTTCCGGGGCGGCAAGGCCCGCATTCTGCTCGGGTCTCACCTGATGAATGGGGAGTCCCGCAGCCCCTCCTGGGGTTACATCGACGCCAAGGGTCATTGGCTGGACCAAGGGGCGGTCACCATCCCCCTCAATTTCTCAACGTACACGCCGGGGGAGGGTTTTACCTTTGAATCCGACCTTCTTGGGAACCGCGGCTCGCCCGCTGATGTTCTCGCATCCGCCCGGACCGCCGAAAGCATTGGCAAGGCCTACGAGCAGATCGAGGCCATCGACCAGGATGCGGATGAGCAGTTTAAGGCCGCCGAGCGGGCTGACGAGCTGGGGGACAAGGAGGCCGCCGCCGCGGCCCGGGAGTTGGGAAAAGAGCGGAAGGAGGAGGCCCGACGCCTCCGCAAGGAAACCGAAAAGCGGGGCGGCGATTCCAACGCCAATTCCCTCAAATATTTTGAACAGGCCCTTAAAATTTATCAGGACTTCGCCAAGGAAAATCCGGACGATTTTCGCAAGAACGAGGCCCAATACAAAGCGGGCGAAATGCTCGAGCACCTCGCTCGCTACTGGGATGCCTATGAGGCTTACAAGAAACTGGTGGAGAGCTCCCGGGCCAACCAGTACTGGGATCTGGCGATCGAAAGGATGTTCGCCATCGGGAATGTCTATCTGGCCGGCCAGCCCCAAATGCTGTGGAAAATTCCCATGCCGCCTGACATGAATAAAGTGGTAAAGATTTACGAAACCATTATCCGGTCTGCCCCCTTTGGTCCTTACGCACCTTTGGCTACCTTCTCCTGCGGCCTGGCCCGAGAGAAACAAAAAAAGTGGCCTGAAGCGGTCAAGTTCTACGAGGAGGTCTTGGACAAATATTCCAAAAACGACCTGATCGATGACGCTCAGTACCAAATCGGCTACGTCTGGATGAAAGCTGCCCGGGAGCCGCAGTATGACCAAACCGCGGCTCAAAAAGCCATCGAAGCCTTTCAGGACTACCTCGCCCGCTTCAAACGCAGCGACAAGACGGAACAGGCCGCTGAAAATATTGAGATTCTCAAGCAGCGACTCAGCGGCGGGTCCCTTTCCGTGGCCCGCTTCTATGACAAAGGCGGCAATTACCAGGCCGCGATTGTTTATTATAACGAGGTCCTCAGCCAAAGCCCCGACTCCCCCCAGGGGCAGGAGGCCCGGCAGCGCAAGCGCGTTCTGGAGGATCTCTTGGCCGAGACCAAGCAGCAAACCACCCCTCCGGATCGTTCTAAGATCAGTTTGCGACATCAGGCCGAACCCCGTAGTGTGCCGCCGCAATGAAAATCCTTCTCTGGATACCCCTGTTGGCACTGCTGGGCTCCTGTGCCAACTACAAGATGGGTAGCACCCCCAAGGGGAGCGGGCTCGAGGATGTCCGGGTCCTCTACATGCCCACCGCCATCAACGAAACCTCAGAAACGGCGGTACCTGGGCCGGTGACCAACGCCATCCTCCAGGAAATTGACCGGGACGGAACCTTCCGCCACGCCCGCAAGGATGAAGCCGACGCCATTCTTGAAGTGACCGTCAAGAAGATTGAACGATCGCCCATTCAACAATCCGTTGAGCAATATTTGACGACCCTCCAGTACCAACTGGTCGTGACCGTGGAATACCGGCTCTTCAGTATGAAGGACAAGAAAGAGGTTATTGGGAAAACCGCGGTCAGTGGCTCCACCACCTTTTTTGTGCAGGGCGACCAGACGGAGTCCCAGCGTCAGGCGCTCCCCTTGGCCGCCCAAAACTTGGCTCAAAATCTCGTCAGTTCCCTCGCCAGCCGAGGGTGGTAATCACCAGTTTTCGACCGGACCCTTGGGGACCGGAATGGCGGATCGTTCCGCCACTGCAGCGGGATCTCCGGCAAAAACCGCCGCAAGCTTGGTGGGTTGAAACGGCTCCTGCAACTCCCCTTTTTCATCAAGAAATTGTTCCCGCCACGCCCGATAGTTCTGCAAGGCCCGATCGTAGTCGGACCTGCTCCGGATCAGCACCGCCTCTTTTTTGAAGCTGCTGGCTGGACCGAATCGGCGGGCATACCAAGGCATCACCTTTCGAAACAAAACACAGCCCCTTTCTTCCCCAAAAAACTCAATATTCCTTTCCAGATGACGGGTCATCACCCGGATCCTTTCCTCAAAATCGGGTTCTGGCATCAACTCGCCCGTCTCAAAATATCGGGCCGTGGCGCGAAAAATCCATGGGTTGTAAAAAGCACCCCGTCCCACGCTGACGCCATGGCACCCGGTCTCCTCCATCATCCGCTTGGCCCCTTCGGGCGTGGTCACATCCCCATTGCCAATCACGGGAATGGTCTTCACCGCCTGCACCACGGCCGCAATCCCCTTTAAATTTACGAGTCCTGAAAACCCCTGCTCCCGGGTCCGACCATGGACAAAGATAGCGGCGACCCCCGTCTCCTCCAGAGCCCGAGCCAGATCGGGCGCGGTCAGATTTTTCTCGTCCCACCCCAGCCGCATCTTGGCCGTGATCGGAATTTTGACCGCCGCCACCATGCCCCGCACCAGCTCAGCCGTCTTGGCCAACTCCGTCATCATCGCTGAACCTCCCCCCACCTTGCACACCTTACGGACGGGACAACCCATATTGATGTCGACCGCATTCGCCCCCAGATCCTCGCATTTTTTGGCTGCGTCCCGCATCTCGGAGGCCACCGCCCCAAAGAGCTGTACGGCCCAAGGCCGATCATCCGGCGATGTCGCCACCAGCTCCAGGGCTCTGCGGTTGTTTTCTAGCAACGAGCGAGCATTCACCAGATCGGTGGTGGCCAACCCGCACCCCCCCAGCTCCCGGACCACTCGCCGAAACGGCAGGTTCGTATATCCCGCTAAGGGAGACAGGCAGAGGTTGGTGGCCAGCTCCAACGACCCGATCTTCAGTTTCATGGTCCGGCCACGCTGATTTGCCAAAGCCGCTGGGCATCGGTCAGGTTGCGGGCCGCTGCGGAGGGCAGCTTCTCCGCGCGATTGGAGTAGTACCCTCCTTGGATGGGCCGCTCTTCTCGCGCCGACAACCAGACAGCGGTATCCGCCCCCTGCTCGTTGGTCCGACCAAAAGTTCTCTTCAGCCAGAGGAAGGCTTTCGACTTCAATCCAGTGTTTTCATCTCCAAAGGCCGAATTCACCAAGCCAGGATGAACGGCACACACCCGGATGGGAGAACGTCCCAGGCGGCGCCCCTGCTCCGCCACATAAAGGAGATTGGCCAACTTGGAATTACAGTAGGCCTTCCACCCGTCCCATTTTTTCTCCCCCTGCAGATTATCCCACTCCATCTTTCCCCAACGATGAGCTTCCGAGGCGGTGCACAAAACCCTCGGATCTTTCGCCTTCAACAGCAAGGGAAAGAGGAGTTGCGTGAAGTCAAAGTAAGCCAGATGGTTCATGGCCCAGGTCCTTTCATACCCTTCGGGAGAAATCTTGCGGTCCGCGAAATATCCCCCTGCGTTATTCCAAAGAACATCAACGCCGGACCCATCCGCACTGATCTGATGCGCCAAATCAGCCACCTGCTGCCGGAAACTAAGATCGGCCTGAATGGTTCGAACCGTGGACGCTCCCTTCGCTTCACAGCTCGTCCGAACCCCTTGCAACCGCCCCTCATTGCGGCCCACCAAGATTAAGGCGGCACCTCGTTCGGCCATGGCCTCCGCCCCTGCCCGCCCAATGCCCCTTGTCGCCCCGGTGATCAGGACGACTTTCCCTTTCATGGATGGGAGTGGCTCAGCCATAAAAGCTCTTATACGCGAAAAGAGGACCATGAATAGATCGTCCTATTTGAGCTTGGAACCTGCCAAGGGCGGTACTCCCTAACCGCCCACATGGAAACATCAAGCCACGGTCTGTTGGGAACAACAGGCCCTACCAAGTTTGGAACTTCTGGCGCCATGGGGATTGATCCCCTTCAAAACCGACCCCGACCCATCCCAATTACGCCTCCGGCAGATTGAATTTATGCTCCACGCTTCGCGTGGAGCCATGGGGATTGATCCCTTTCAAAACCGGCCCCGACCCATCCCAATTACGCCTCTGGCAGATTGAATTTATGCTCCACGCTTCGCGTGGAGCCATGGGGATTGATCCCTTTCAAAACCGGCCCTGACCCATCACAATTACGCCTCCGGCAGATTGAATTTATGCTCCACGCTTCGCGTGGAGCCATGGGGATTCGAACCCCAGACCTCCTCAATGCCATTGAGGCGCTCTACAATTACGCCTCCGGCAGATTGAATTTATGCTCCACGCTTCGCGTGGAGCCATGGGGATTGATCCCCTTCAAACCCGGCCCCGACCCATCCCAATTACGCCTCTGGCAGATTGAATTTATGCTCCACGCTTCGCGTGGAGCCATGGGGATTGATCCCCTTCAAACCCGGCCCCGACCCATCCCAATTACGCCTCTGGCAGATTGAATTTATGCTCCACGCTTCGCGTGGAGCCATGGGGATTGGTCCCCCTCAAACCGGCCCCGACCCATCCCAATTACGCCTCCGGCAGATTGAATTTATGCTCCACGCTTCGCGTGGAGCCATGGGGATTGATCCCCTTCAAAACCGACCCCGACCCATCCCAATTACGCCTCCGGCAGATTGAATTTATGCTCCACGCTTCGCGTGGAGCCATGGGGATTCGAACCCCAGACCTCCTCAATGCCATTGAGGCGCTCTACCAACTGAGCTATGACCCCGAAATTGAAAATTTAGACCACCCCTTTGCCATCGCCAAGGCAAACCCTTGGCTTGCAGGATTCTGGCGATCCGATCAGGATATGGCTCATGCAACTTCCTTCCACGCTGGCCATCGTTCTGGCTGCCGCTTTTTTATCCTCCTGCTCGCAGACCCCTCCCGGTTCGGAGGCCGAGGATGAGCGCAATCCCTTCTTCCGCCAGGCGACCAAGGACATCGCGGACCTCAACTACCCGGCTGCCATCCAGCAATTCGAGAAAGCTTTGGCGGTGAATCCTAATGTCGCCAAAGCCTACCTGCAGATCGGACTGCTTTACGGAGATAAACTGGGCGATCCAATTAGTGCTATCTACTTCTATCAAAAATATCTGGAGGCCCGCCCCAACGCTGGCGAGCGCGAAGAAGTCCTCGCCTCAATGGAAAAGGCCAAGATCGATTTTGCCCTCAGTTTAACCAACACCGGTATCCAAAATGCCGCCGAAATCGCCCGGATCAGCAAGGAAAACGTTGATCTCAAACAACAGGTCACCCAGCTACAGGGTGCTCTCGCCGCCAAGGAAGCCCAAGTCTCCCAAGTCGGCGGTGCCGCCGCCCTGCCCAAGGCCACCGCGGCCGTAGTCCCCGCCACTCCTTCGTCCGCTGAAAAAGCCGCGCTGCCCTCTGTGCCTGCCACCACCCCGCCCCCGGCGCCAGCGGAAGCCGCGGTTCCCCCCGCCGGGGCCAAACAGCATACCATCGCCAAAGGCGATACCCTTTGGAAACTGGTCAAGCAGTACTATCCCGCCTCCCTGGACTTCAATGAGGACATTGCCAAAATCAAAGCCGCCAATCCCGGCCTGGACGACCGTAACCTGAAGATCGGCACCGTCATCGTTCTGCCGTGAGTCGTACCCGCCTCTCCCCGTCCGAAGACCAGCCGGGACTGTCGGTTACCTCGGGTGGGCCCATGGAAAACATCGGCCAGGAACTGCAGCAACGCCAACAGGAACTCCTCCTCCTCCAGCGCCAGCAGCAGGAATTGGAACAGCGCAAACGCCAACTCGAGGAGCTCAACACCCGCCGCAATGAACTAATCCACGGCCAGCGGGAAGTCCGCGATCGTTTTCTGAGAGCCATCGTGATTTTAGAAAGGGCCGAAGCGCAAAGCCGGAAAGAGGTTGAGCAAATGCACGAGACTCGGCAAACCTTCAGTGAGCAACTGGCGGAAATTAATGCGATCGAGCCATCCGAGTGGAGCCCTGCCTCCATTGAAGAAGAGCTCTCCCGGGCACTGGCCAAGGTGGACCAGGCCCAAGCCGTTTACACCCAATCCCGTGCCAAGCTGGACGCCCTCCGCGGGCGTGATCTTGAACCCGCCGAAGGCGGCGAAGAAAGTGCGGGCTCCGGTTCCGCCACCTCCGGCAATGACTCCTTCATGGATAATTTCCTGCGCGGCTTAGCCTTCAACTTGCCCATCATTATCGCCGTGCTGCTTGGCCTTGTGTTTTTCCAGTTTCTTCGATAGCTGACCCGGCTTTGTTCCCATAGCTTGGGCATAGTTCCTCAAGGGACACTTGCTGAAATTGGTCCATTCCTCAAAGTCCGCAGATGTCTCTGCCGGGCTTCAAGCGTGACCCTATCCGGGAAGAATTGCGGCGAATTAATCGGGAATCCAGCCGGCTCGGACAGACCGCCCGCCGCTTGGTAGAGGAAGCGGCCCAAGTTTCGCAGGCCAAAATGAGCTCGTTCCGGCCCCCCGAGTCTCCTCAGGTCAGGCGGGAGCCAGTGCTAAAGGTGGAAGGCCGGTTGGCTCGCCGCAAAGTGCTGCTGGCCGCCACCGTGGCCGGTGCCCTCGCTTGGGTCCTTTTCCGTCTCGTTGCCAACTGGTCGACCTAAAAAAGCGCCGGGGGGAATTACCCCACCGGCGCTTGGCTTGAAAAGCTAACCGCTTACTTCTTTTTCGTGGCCTTGGGCTTGTCCTCCTTGGCGGCCTTGGCCTTACCCTTGTCCTCTTTGGGGGCTTCGGGTTCAGGTGCCGGACGCTCCACCCATTCGAGCAAGGCCGTCGGGGCCCCATCCCCGATTCGGGGCCCCAGTTTCAGGATCCGGGTGTAACCCCCCGCCCGGTTCTTAAACCGGGGGGCGATCTCCGCAAACAGCTTGTGGACCAGGCCATTTTCATGGAGGGCGGCGATGGCCTGACGGCGGTGATGCAGCGAACCCTTTTTCCCAAGGGTCACCAACTTTTCCGCCACCGGCCGAGCCGCCTTGGCCCGGGCCACGGTCGTGCGAACCCGCTCATGCAGAATCAGGGACCCCACCAGGTTCGCCAGCATGCTGTCGCGATGCTGGGAAGTCCGGCCGAGCTTAACGGTGCGACGTCGGTGCCTCATGCCTGGGCATTCCCGTTCGTACCCGCCGCTTCCACCGGAGGCGGAGGCAGGCTGGCCAATAAGGCGCTGTCAAACTTCATGCCGAGGGAGAGGCCAAGGGAGGTCAGCTTGTCCTTGATCTCGTTCAACGACTTCTTGCCGAAGTTGCGGTACTTCAACATCTCCGCCTCACTTTTGAGGGCCAACTGACCGACTGTGGTGATATTGGCGTTATTCAGGCAGTTGGCGGCGCGGACGGAAAGTTCAATTTCGTTCACGCTCATCGCCAGCAATTTCTTTAGCGCGGTGTTTTCCACCGGAGCTTCGTACTTCACCTCCTCGAACTCGATCGGCTCCTTGTCGAAGTTGGCAAAGATATCCAGGTGGTGACGCAAGATCCCAGAGGCGTGCAACAATGCCTCATCGGGGGTCAGGCGCCCATCCGTCCAGATTTCCAAAACCAACTTGTCATAATCGGTTCGTTGGCCCACCCGGGTGTTTTTCACTTCATACTTCACCTTTTTTACCGGTGAAAAGAGGGAGTCCACCGGAATCAGGCCGATGGGTGAGTCCTCACGCTTGTTCTCCTCCCAAGTGGCGTAACCACGCCCCACCCGCACCTCGAGCTCCGCCTCAAACTTTGCCTTCTTATCCAAGGTGCAGATGACTTCCTTGGGATTGAGAACCTCGATGCCGGCGTCCAACTCGATATCCGCCGCCGTCACCGGCCCTTCCTTGTTCACCTTGAGGGTAAGCAGGCGGGGCTCGCGGTTGGGCAGTTTAAATTTCAGTTTTTTCAGATTGAGCACGATTTCGGTGACATCCTCGACCACGTGGTCGATGGTGCTGAACTCGTGCTGAACCCCGGCGATCTTCACACTGGTGATGGCCGCGCCCTCCAAGGAGCTCAGCAGCACCCGGCGAAGGGAATTCCCCAGGGTGTGGCCGTATCCGGCCTCAAAGGGCTCCGCGGTGAATTTTCCGTAGATTTCGTCGGAACCGGCTTCATCTTTCTGCAGTCGGTTCGGCAGTTCGAATCGTCCAAGTCTCAGGGGCATGGTCTGTCTCTTTCCGGCCGGGTTACCCCCTCCCCGCTACCTTGGGAGGGGACCGACGGCCGCGTTGATGTTTCGGTGCTTCCGCCGCGGTAGCGGCGACGGAAACCTTACGACCGCGAGTAAAGCTCCACGACCAACTGTTCGTTGGCCACCGGAGTGAGTTCCTCGCGGGTGGGAATCCGGTTGAGGCTTCCCTTGAAAGCGTCCTTGTTGAGCGTGAGCCAGTCCGGGAGCGGTCGGATCTGGGTGGTCTCCAGCCCGCGGGTGCCCAGCTGACGGGATTTGGGGTGGTCCCGCACCTCGATGACGTCCCCGGCGCGGCAGGAAAAACTGGGGATGCTTACCCGGCGGCCATTCACGCTGATGTGGCCGTGGGAAACCATTTGGCGGGCGCCCCGGCGCGTGGCGGAAAATCCCAGCCGGTCAACGAGCGTATCAAGGCGTGTTTCCAATATTTGCAGCATCTTTTCACCGGTTACCCCACGGCTCTGGATGGCCTTCTGGTAAACACGGCGGAACTGTTTCTCGAGCAGGCCGTAGCCATACTTCATTTTCTGCTTCTCGCCCATGGCGATGGCGTAATCGGA
>Ga0194122_10006082_pt1 | contig 11036 bp, 8 predicted proteins | sample TA2MahCa10mmetaG_FD_155487 | JGI IMG/M metagenome (GOLD analysis project Ga0194122, IMG submission 155487) | Freshwater microbial communities from Lake Tanganyika, Tanzania - TA2015021 Mahale Deep Cast 10m | ecosystem: Environmental > Aquatic > Freshwater > Lake | place: Tanzania: Lake...
CAACTCGCAAACGACCACTCGACGGGATCGGTGAACACACCGGCGACCATCATGCCCATATGCAGATGGTCGCCGCCCGCCATACCCGTCATGCCGGATTTCCCGATCGTTTGACCGCGCTCCACGCCATCGCCGACTTTCACTTCGATCGCACTCAGATGCGCATAGACCGACTGCACGCTTAACCCGTGATCGATCACAACCACGTTGCCGTAAATACCAAGCTTCCCGGCGAAAATCACCTTGCCACTATTGCCGGCGGGCACCGGCGCGTTCTTCACCGACGCCATGTCGATGCCCAGATGCCATTCCGCGCTCACCGGTTTCCGGTTGATCCGATAGGTGCGGCGGTCGCCGTAACGAGCTTCGGCCTTTCCCCTCGGCAGAAGCTGAAACGCCCCGTTCCAAAGCCGCCGCGGCTCGCTCTTTACGGCCAGCCCGGCGAGAGTCGCATCGTTGGCGCGCCGCATCTTGGCGTTGACTCGCAGAAACCTTTCGCTGACATCGCCATCGCGTCCCGCATCCAACTCGCCGAGGACCTTTTCCAGGAAACGATCGCCCATCTCAAGCGTGCGCTCGCGAAACTGGCCCGGCGTCACCCTATGGGGGAATGGCGATTCGGCTTCTTCGCCCGCTGCGTTGCGCGCGTAGAGCACCGGATCGGCCTTTCCGTCGACATCGGGCGGTACCGCGAAAAGGCACACGCGCCGATTCGCGCTGCCCTTCATCGGATAGCTCGGAAAGTGATAGGGCCCGACCCGTACGCCCGCCTCGCTCCAGCCGCCGCCGACGCTGAAGGCCACGATCCCCGTGCCGCCGCGTCGCACAAACACCGGCTCGCTTCCCGCTGTCACCGTGGGCCGCTCGAGCACCACCGGGATCTCCTTGCTGATTCGCGCCGTTTGCGCGCGCCAGTCGTTCGATTGCACCTCGACGACAATCGTAGCCTTGCCGGACCGCAGCGACGGAATCTCTTTCCGGCCGATCGTCAACGCGGCTTCTTCGTTCCGCCCGGACTCCCGCCAGAACAGGAACCGGTTCGGCTCCGCGTGACGTTCCAACACCGTCGTCGACGTGCCTTCCTGCTCCACACGCACCGCGACCATGCGCGCTCCGTACGCAGTCGACCACTGCACCTTGAGCGGTGTGTTGCGGGTGAGCGCGCGCGGGAAGCCGCCCGCAACGTCAACGCGAGGCGCCACCGATTTCCACCACACATAGCCACCCGCGCCGAGAGCGCCGATGGCAAGCGCGAAGAGCGCCGTGCCGCTCCATGATCGCCTTGAGTCGTCCAAATACGAACGCTCGATCAACGCGCGACCGCCAATGTCACAGCCGCGGCGAAGCAGCTCAGTGCGGCGACCATCGGCTTCGAGCCGCTTGCCATGAAACTCACAAGCAGAAAGCAGAACGCGAGGGCGTGCGCGATCGCGCGATGCCCTTCAAAGCCGGCGCTACCGTAAAGCGTGCGAGCCGTCAGCAGCGCCGCGAAGCCGAACAGCCGCCATTTCCAAATCGAGGCCTTTGCCATCGCCGCCGCCTGATCCGCGCCGCCGCCTCTCAGTATGGAGCGGCCTTTCGATGTCTCGATGTAATCGGCGATGCCGGCCCCCACCGCCGCTATCGCGGCGAGTGCAACTGACGGCGCGTCGCCCGCCAACGCCGCCATCGAAACGAATAGCAGCGGATAACAGAACAGGAAATACATATCCGCGCGCAGCCATTCGTCCAAATCGGACAGCAAGGGTTTGTGCGTCTCCATCCAAGCGGCAACCCCCTCCGCCGTGCCTTGTTTATGGAACTCTCCCATCTTGCCCCAATCGGCGCCTCGCATCCGCCAAAAGGCGAACGTTGTCGCCGCAAGCGCGGCAAGGTGAAACCAATATGTCCAGCGTGTCATAGTGCGTCGGCGAAGCCTTGCCGCATTTTACGAAAAATCGCGTAGCCTCCGTAGAACACGATTACGCCGAAGACAAGCACCTGCGTCCACGCCACCCAATCCGGGTTCTCCCAGCCGAGAAACAACTGGCGGTACTGGCCGACGATTTTGTACATCGGATTCTTCTGCAGAATGCGGAAGATGTGCGGAGGGATCGTATCGTGCGGATAACAGATCGGCGTCAGGAAGAACACCAGCGTCAACAGAAAACCGTTCATCTGTCCGAGGTCGCGCAAGTACACGCCGATCGCCGCCCAGGCCCAACAGATACCTGCGGTCATCAGCAGTTGCGGAATGAGCAGGACTGGAATCCAGTAGACCACCGGAGAGATCGCCTCGTGAATCACCATCTCGAAGAAGAGGAATACTACAAACGCGAACCAAAATGTCACCATCCCAGCGGCAACCAGATTCACGGGCAAAATCTCGACCGGAAACACGAGCTTCTTCACCAGATTGCGGTTCTCCAAAATCGCGTTCGGCGCGCGGCCAACCGATTCGCTAAACGCCAGCCACGGCAGCATTCCACAAAGGAAGTAAAGCAGAAACCACTTCGATTCGCCCTCGCCCTGTAACCGGCTCTGCAGGACTGTGCTGAACACAAACCAGTAGGTCAACATCAGCAGCAGCGGCTGCGCGATGGACCAGAAACGGTCGCCCATCGAGCCTCGGTAGCGCGTCTCCATATCTCGCCGCACCATCGTGAAGATGAGTGAGCGATTCGACCACATTGCTTTCCACGGCTCAGACAAGAACTGCAGCGCTCGCGGAATCAGTCTTTCCAGCCGCAACGATCGCAACGTGGTCTCGCGATCGCGCTCGACGCGTTCCACGCCGCCGTCGACGGCGACGTCGATCACGCGCATCGACGCGCCGCGCTCATAGGCCCAGCCGCGCTCGGCATCCACCGTCGAAACGAGCACGCGATAACGGCCGTCTTCGGCGGGCACGGCGACTTCGCTGTCACGCGCCTCCATCACCCACTCCCCTTGTTCGATCAGCGCGCCGGTGCGCCGGTCCAGCAATTGCCAGCCCGCGGCCTCACCGTTCGAAGGTTGCAACGCAACGCGCACCCCTTTATTCTCCGCCTTCGTACAACCACGCCGGGTAGCGCTTCTTGAGCGGCCCCGTCTTTTTGCCGACGGCGTAGATTCCATCGCCGCGCAGATGTTTCGGCAACTGGAATTGGTCGAGCATCCGCAGTACCCAACGGTCTTCCGGGCGCGGTTTGTCGAGAAATTCGCCGGTCTCCAAACGTGCGACTTCGAAGCCGCTGTCGATGAGCAGATTGTGCACTTCGCGCGGCGTGTACTCGCGCGCGTGCCTCGCTTCGACGTCTTCGCAGGGCTTCGCCGGTTTGATGTAAGCCGGGAAAAACCCAGGATGATAGCCCTCGAGGATTGCGCGCAGAGCGCGGATCGAAGCGGCGTTGGGCGTTGTAACTACCAGATGCCCGCCATCGCGCAGAATGCGGTTGATCTCGCTCATCATGAACATCGGGTCGGTCGGCAGATGCTCCAGCAACTCACAGCAGAGCACCGTGGCGAACGATCCATCGGCATACGGGAAGCGATCGCGCTCGGCGTCGAAGAGATCGACATCGCAGCGAAAGACTTCACCGCCGGCCGACGTTACTTCGCGATGATCGACCTGCCCCGCCGGGCCGTAATAACACCCGCGCACCTCGCCGTAACCGAGCCGCCCGCGGAGCACCGGCGTCATCTGCATGTACGCGCCCATTTCCAGAACGCGGTCTTCGTGCGCGCCCATCGGCGTGATATTCAATGTGCGCTCCAAGCGCGTGATGTGCGTCTCGGCGTAGGACACGCTTTCGTTATCGCGCGCCGCCCAGCTTCGGATATAGTCGGGTGCGACTTGCGCCGGGGCTTCGGGCGCGGGCGGCGCTTCGATCGACTCTTCGATGGTCTCTTCGCGTATCTCAATTGGCCGCGGCTCGCGATTGGTCCACTGTCGCGGCGCGCGCGCGAACTCCAAATACATCCTCGCCACGCGGTCCCAGTTGCACTCGCTCGCGACCCACTCGCGCGCTCGCGCGCCCATCGCCCGCGCCACCGCGGGACGCGAGACCAGCAGGTTCAAGTACTCGTATAGCGTGTCTTCTTCGCTCGCATCGACGGGCGTCTTCAAACAGATCTCGTCCGGAAACTCCGCGAAGCTGCCGACGTTGCTGACGACCACGGCCTTGCCCAATCCGAGCGAACGCAGCAACGTTCCCGAACTTTCGCCCACTGTCGGAAATCGCAAATTCAGAATGATGTCGCAGGCCGAAATGTAGCCGGCGAACTCCTCGATCTCGACAAATCCGAGCATGCGCACATTTTCTTCGAGGCCGAGGCCGCGGATCAATCCCGCGACCGGAAACTCGGGATGCGGCTCGCCGCACAAAATCATCTTCACGTCCGGCCGCACGCGCACCAGACGCCGCATCGCGCGCAGGCTTTCGGCCACGCGCTTGTACGGCTTCAAGAATCCAAACACGCCGATGAGCGGGACCTGTTCGTCGAGTCCCAGTTTGTCGCGATAGCCGTTGCGATCGCCATCGGGCAGCCACGCGCCGTGCGGAATCCGCGCGACCGGTCCGGTGAAGCCCGCGCGGCGCACGTCGCTTTCGACAGCCTTGCTGTGTACAACCACGGCCGACGCCTTCTCCAGAACTTTGCGCAACATCGGCACGCCGTCGTAGTCGGGGCCGACTTCCAAACGCCGCACACGCTCGGCGAACGCGCGCGCCGCTTCCCCGCTCTCGTACGCGCAGGCTTCCACGTACGCGTCCCAGTCCTTGCGCCGGATCGTCAGATCCGTGATCAGATGATGCAGATTCGACTCGTGCATCACGACAATTCCCGGTGTTCGCAGCGCTTCCTCGTAGACGTAATCGTGATGGCCGTTGTTGCCGATTTGATAGATCACGGCGTCATAACGAGAGCCGTCGAAGTGGGACGCGGCCTTTTCGAAAACGTCGACACTCCCGTGCGCGCGCAAGTGGTCGACAAGCACGGCCGAATAGTCGGCGATGCCGCTTTTGGCAGGCGGCATGGGGGAAAATAGGGCGATCTTCAGCGCATCCACTCCATCGAAAAATTGCCCATCGCAAACGGAACGCGAACCAACACCGGCGTCCTCACCTCGTCCCGGGCGAGGAAGAGGTCGAACTCCAATTTTGACGCACTTCCGGCGACCGTGACTTTCAAGCGGTCGGCTTCCATCATCTCTTCCGACACCTTGACCCGTTCGGCGCCGACGAATTGCACGCGCACATCGTAGGCCGCGCCGAAGTACATCTTCTGTGCCGCCGGCAGGCGCCCACGCGCCACTTCGTCGCGCACGAAGAACAGAAACGACACGGCGTCGCGCGCACAATCGCCAACCGGGAATTCGCTCTTGCCGCCGCCATTGGCGGTAACGCGTTTCGCCACGCCGCCTTCAAACGTGGTCTTTTCCTTCCCCTTGCGCGCGCCGTGTTCGAACTCTTTCTCAAACTCGGCCGCGCACAACTTCTCGTTCGCCCTCGATCGGTACTGATCGAACACCTTGAACCCCGGCACCGACGCTTCGATTTGAAACTCGAGCTTCCATTCCGACCCGTCCCGTGCCGCGCGCAATTGCGCTTCGCCCAGCCCAAGTCCACTTGGCCAATTGACCTGGTAGCGAAGTTGTTCCTCGCGCATGCCGGCTGCAAAGGCGCACGCTGACAAGACGAACGCGGCAGCGCGGATCATCTATCGCCGCTCCGCGGCGGCGGTGCGTTGGCCCGCTCTATTCCGCGATCCAGCAACTTCGTGATAGACGTCGAGTGTCTTCTGGGCGGTGCCTCGCCAGGTGAATCGCGATGCGTTTTGCAGACCGGCGCGCTCCATGCGCGCGCGCATTTCCGCGTTGCGCAGCAGGTCGCGCATTGCCGCCATCATTCCGTCGGTCGAATGCGGATCGAACAGTACCGCCGATTTCCCGGCGACTTCCGGCATCGCCGAGGTCTGCGCACACGCCACCGCACGCCCGCATGCCATCGCTTCGAGAATCGGAATTCCGAATCCTTCGTAGAAGGACGGAAACGTAAAAATATCGCAGGCGTTGTAAAGTTGCAGCAGTTCGGAATCGTCGACCCAACCGGTGAAGTGGATGCGGTTGCCGAACGGCGAATTTTCCGCCGCTTGATGCACGCGCGGCGAATACCACGTGTCCTTGCCGACCATCACCAAATGATGCGGCAGTTCCGGACAATTGGCCACCAGCGATTCGAACGCGCGAATGAGTCCAGGCGGATTCTTGCGAGGCTGCAAGTCGCCGACGAACAGAACGAAAGGCTGCTCGATCTGAAAGCGGCCTTCGATAAACGCCTTCGCTTTTGCGCGGGAGACCGGTTTGAAAATATCCGAGCAAGCCGCCGGCACGACCGCGATTTTCGACGGGTCGAGTCCATACGCCTTTGCGATCCCGTTGCGCGAAAACTCGCTCAGCGTGAGGATTTTCGCCGCACGCCGGACTGTCCGTTCGACAGTGAACTGCAACTGCATGCGCCGCGAGCGCGTGAAAAACTCCGGGTGCTCCAGGTAGCTCACGTCGTGAATGCTCACCACCACGGGCGCGGGGCAGAACAGCGGCGCGGTGTACTGCACGTGAAGCAGCGACGGTTTATCCTCACGCACACGCCGCGACAGGTCAACGCCCAGGCGGACGAACGGATTCTCGCTCACCCGTGAAGTACGGATCGGCGCGGGAACATACTCCTCCGCGCCCCGCACCGAGGTGTAGGCGATAAATTCCGATTTTTTGTCTAGCGCCGCAAACCCTTCCAGGAGGCTCCGCACATAAACTTCGTTTCCCGTTAAGTGCCGTCCGATGGCGTGCGCGTCGATGCTGAATCGCATGAACTTCCTTATAGTATAGACCTCGTTGGTTAACCCCGCTTCGGGAGAAAAGTTTTCTAGAGGATATTCGCCGCGTCCAACGCCGCCCACGCCGCCTGATGATGGTGGCTCGATTCGTACATCGCTCGTCCCGCCTGCTCCAGTGCCGCTCGCTGCCCATCGTTCTCCAACAAACACACCAATTCCCGTGCGAATTCGTCCGCGGCATCGGCCCTCCGCATCGTCCCCGCGCAGTCGAGTCCTTCCGCGCCGATGGTCGTGGAAACCACAGCCGTTCCCGCCGCCCAAGCCTCCAAAATTTTTACACGTGTACCGCTCCCGGCAAGCAACGGAACCACCGCAACCTTGGATTTCGCGATTTCACCGAACGCATCCTCCACCGCGCCCGTCACCTCGATATTCGGGTCGCCGGCCACGATAGGCAGGATCGCCCGTTCGTTCATCCCCACCAATCTCCATTTCACGCCGGTCTTCCGCACGGCTGGCCAAATGGCATCGTGAAACCAACGCACCGCCTGCTGATTCGGGTGATATTCCATGTTGCCCGAAAAAACAATCGACGCCGTTTTTGCCGCGGACGGCAGATCCCGCCACATGATCGTATTCGGCACCACCGATCCGCCGGCGATTCGCGCCGCGTCGTCGTTCGAGCACACCAACCGTCCGTCGAACCGCGGCAGCCATTGCCGCTCGAGATCCGCGTTCAATCGCCCAAACCGCGCGTGTACCCACGACATCGGCGGTTTCGACGACCGTGCCAGCGACTCGAAAAACGACGACTCGACGTTATGCAGGTCGCACCAGACGCGGCCGGCGTATTCGCGAAACAGATTCAGATACGGCGCGACCCATAGATGTTCGAGCAGCGCGACATCGTATCGCCGCGCGCCCAGCGCCGCGCGGATCGCTTCGTCGAAGCCAGCCAGCCGATCGATCAACGGCGGCACGCTTCGCAACAACCGGCCCGCGTTGCGAAGAACTCGAGCCGGTAGAGATCGCCCATTGGCCGGCAGCGGCACACACAACACTTCGCGCAGCGCGCCGGCCGGCGCTCTAAAGGGCACAAACGTCAGCACATCGACTTCACAACCACGCTCGCGAAAGTACCCGATCAACGACGCGATCCGCTGCTGGCCGCCGCCGAGCGCCGGATAGGGGGCTTCCGGGCAAACCACCAGCACCTGTTTCATTTCTTGATCTGCACCAATTCGCCGCGGGCCTCTTTTTGATCTTCCACCGGACGCAACAGGCCTGTCCACCGGCCGAAGTAGGCGAGCCGTTCCACAAGCGGCAACAGCTTACGTACCGTTCGGCCATGCAACAGCAGGGAGCCCGCCACCAGCGCCGGATGCGGAATCGCGGTGCGGCATTTCGCGCACACGTCGATCTCGCCGCCCGCGCCCCGGACATGCGCATCGCGCATTCGAATCATTTCCTGCGAGTTGAAAATCTCCGGCAGCGGCGCATCGTTCACGTTGCCCACCGGCGCTCCGCCGAGGTTATAGCTCTGGCAGCAGGGGTAGACATCGCCCGAATGTTTCACATACACTGCGCCGCGCCACAGATAGTGGCACGGGTGTGTCCAATCGGCGGCCGCGTGCGCCGCGTCGGGCCGCATCAGATCGGTCTCATCGGCCTTGATGCGTACTTCGTCGACACCGGGCGCGGCTTTCCAGAAACGCGTGAAATCGGCTACTTCGTTCCAGTTCTTCTCCATCCGCACCATTTGCACCACGACCTGCATCTTCGAGCCGCGCTCCTTCTTTCGCCGCGCGAAGTGCAGAAAATTGTCGCGGACTTTCTCGAAGCGCGCACCCTTGCGGTAGAACTCGAAACTCTCTTTCGTCGAGCCGTCGAAGCTCAGCGTAACGTGCTCCAATTTCGTATCCAGCAGCTTCTCCGTCGCGGTCTTGTCGAGCAGGGTGCCGTTGGTCGATAGCAGCGAATAGACACCGTGTTCGGCGCAGTATTCGATCCGCTCGAAAATCTTCGGATCGAGAAACGGCTCGCCGAGCCCGATCAACATCATGTGCTCGGCCGACCGCGCAGCGCCTTGCACCAACCGTTCAAAGACAACGTCGGTCATGTCCTCTTTCGGCTGCTTATGCGTTTCGCGAGGGCACATCGGACAATAGAGATTGCATTTCGCCGTCGTCTCGACGATATACTCGACCGGCAGGGCGTTCACCCGCGTCCGCCGGCCCAGGTAGGCGGCCAGCAGTTTAGCGCGGTTCCAAATGCGCATCTCAAAGATATTGTATCGAGCCCGCTGGATCCGTCATCGTAGCTACTTGATTCACCCGCTTCGCATCCGTCAACGCAATGCCGCGCAACCGCGCGCCGGGGCGAGTTACGTCCTCTACTGGGTGCAGATGAACCGGCGCGCGGTGTCCAATCACGCGCTTGCCTATGCGATCGAAAGAGCCAATGAACTCGGGCTTCCTCTGCTGGTGTACGAAGCGTTGACGTTCGACTACCCCGAAGCCAACGACCGCATCCACACGTTTATTCTCGAAGGCGTTCCCGAGATGCAGCGCCAGGTCGAGGCGCTCGGCGCGGGGTACTGCTTCTATCTTCGGCGGAGTAAATCCGACTCCAATCGCGTGCTGTACGACCTCGCGAAGGACGCCGCGTTGGTCGTCACCGACGACTATCCGGTCTTCGTCGCCGCAACGCACAACGAACGGGTGGCCGGCAAAATCGACGTTCCGTTCTACACCGTCGATTCCAGTTGCATCGTGCCGATGAACGCATTCGGAAAGCGTGAATGGGCCGCTTACACGATCCGCCCAAAGATCCAAAAACTGCTCTTTGAATACCTGGAACCCGTTCCAAAGGTTCGCTTGCGCCACCGCTGGACCGCGCCGAAGCCAGAGTGGCATACCGAGGTGAGCGACATCGCCAAACTCGTCGCAAGCTGTGCGATCAATCATTCCGTCAAACCGTCGATCAGTTTCACCGGAGGCGCCATCGCCGCACGGAAACATCTGGACCAATTCATCGCCAGCCGAATCGCGCGCTACTCGACCGATCGCAACTCGCCCTCCAACCACGCTACTTCCGAACTCAGCCCGTATTTGCACTTTGGTCAGATCGCCGCGGTCGATGTCGCTCTCGCGGCAAAATCCAACCCCGAGTTCCTCGAAGAACTTATTGTCCGTCGTGAACTGGCGTTCAACTTCGCTCGCCATTGTCCGAATCCCGGCTCGCTCGAAGCATTGCCCGATTGGGCGCAACTGACATTGCGCAAACACGCGGCCGATCATCGCGATTACGTCTACTCTCCCGATCAGTTCGAGCACGCACAGACGCCCGACGCGCTGTGGAACGCCTGCCAAAAAGAGATGCTGCTTCGCGGCCGCATCCACGGCTACTACCGCATGTATTGGGGCAAGAAGATCATCGAGTGGTCACCGACGCATCAGCAGGCGCAGGACACGATGCTGGCTATTCACGATCGTTACGCGCTCGACGGCCGCGATCCCAACACGTACACAAGCGTGCTCTGGTGTTTCGGGCTTCACGATCGGCCGTGGGGCGAACGTCCAGTCTTCGGCACCGTGCGGTACATGGGCCTTGAGGGAATGAAACGCAAGACCGATGTGCCATCCTACATCAAGGAAATCGAATACTTGGAACGCACGGGCAAGGACCCTTTCCGCATATGACGATCGCCATCACGGGAGCTTCGGGTTTCATCGGACGCCACCTGCGGAAAACGTGGCCGGTTGCGTGGCGAAGAGTTCCGCGCGATGGCGCCACACCTGCGTTGCTGGAAGGCGTCGACGCGGTAGTGCACCTGGCCGGCGAGCCCGTGGCGCAACGTTGGACCGCCGCCGCGAAGCGTCGGATTCATGACTCGCGCGTGGAAGGAACGCGCAAGCTGATCGACGCAATCGCCAAGTGCGACTTACGCCCGAAGGTTTTGGTCAGCGCCGCGGCGATCGGACTCTACGGCAATCGAGGCGACGAATGGCTTGACGAATCCGCCTCGCCGGCCAGCGGATTTCTCGCCGACGTCAGCCGCGAATGGGAAGCCCAGGCAAGCCGGGCGGAAACCTTCGGCGTTCGGGTCGTGAAGATTCGCTTCGGTCTTGTGCTCGGCCGCGACGGCGGCGCGTTGGCGAAGATGCTGCCGATTTTCCGGCTTGGGCTCGGCGGCGTGCTCGGCACGGGCGATCAATGGATGAGCTGGATCCACATCGACG
>Ga0194122_10006087_pt1 | contig 11030 bp, 10 predicted proteins | sample TA2MahCa10mmetaG_FD_155487 | JGI IMG/M metagenome (GOLD analysis project Ga0194122, IMG submission 155487) | Freshwater microbial communities from Lake Tanganyika, Tanzania - TA2015021 Mahale Deep Cast 10m | ecosystem: Environmental > Aquatic > Freshwater > Lake | place: Tanzania: Lake...
CCCGCCTGAAAGGCGGGGGGATTAGACCCGGCGTTGCGATACTAAAGTAGTGTCAAGCGAATAGTTGAAGATTCCAGGGATTTGGTACTATTGCCCTATCGGTTGATGGGGGACTAGAGGATCTTCTTTATTTTTAGCGACATACGCGGATGGTCGCGGTGGGCCGGGAATCGACCCAAATTCCAAAATGAACAAAATCCAGCACTTACGGGCCTTCATTTTTCCGGGTTGGGGCCACCTCACCCGCAAAAGACTCGCGCCCCCCTCCAACGGGGGTAGTGTCAGGGAACCCGATTCCGGTACTTTTGGATGGGCGGAGCGGCTCAACGCCGTTCGGGACCTCCTCCAAGGCGACCGGTGGGAATACCACGCGTCTTCGGTACGTACTATATGTTTCCGTTTCGTATTGCGTCGTGCGATCCTTCCTCTTTATGCTTCCTGAACTATCCCAGTTGGAAACGGAACAGCGGAATTCGGCGACTGGCGAGATCGACCGGCTATCGACGCTCGAGATGCTCGCTCTATTGAACCGGCAGGACGCCGCGGTGCTCAGCGCCGTCGAAGCGGCGGTCCCAGCGATTGCGACGGTTCTGGACAGAGTCGTCGAACGGGTGCGGACAGGCGGTTCGCTCCTTTATATTGGCGCGGGAACAAGCGGAAGGCTGGGAGTGCTGGACGCGGCGGAGTGTCCACCGACGTTTGGAGTGGCCTCGACGGTGGTGCGGGGGATCATCGCCGGCGGCGAAGCGGCGCTGGCTAGGGCGACCGAGGCGTCGGAGGACCGGGCGGACGCGGGTGCGGCGGATCTGATGGCGGCGGGCTTCACGGCCAACGACGCGCTGGTCGGTATCGCGGCGAGCGGGCGGACGCCTTATGTGATCGGCGCAATTGAACGCGCGCGAAGCATGGGCGCATTGACGGCGGCGCTGGTCTGCGCGCGGTCGAGCGCGCTGGCTGGGGCGGCCGAATTGGCGATTGAAATACCGGTTGGCCCGGAGGCGATCACGGGATCGACGCGGATGAAGGCGGGTACCGCGACGAAGTTGGTTTTGAACATGCTGAGCACGGGCTTGATGATCCGGTTGGGATACACGTACGGCAACCTAATGGTCAACGTGCAGCCGCGGAATGAAAAGCTACGGGACCGGGCGCGGCGGATTGTGGCCCAGGCGGCCGGAATCGACCGCGGCGCGGCGGACCGCTATTTCGAAGCGGCGGGCGGGGATGTTAAGCGCGCGATTGTGATGGCGAGGCTCGGTGTTTCCAACGACGAGGCCGCGCGGCGGCTGGGCGAGGCAAATGGGGTGTTGTCGGCGGTTTTGCCGCGATAGCGCTATCCTAGCGGGAGTATCGCATGGATCAATTTGTCATCGAAGGCGGTTTGGCTCTCAAGGGCCGGGTGGAAACGAGCGGGGCGAAAAACTCCGCGCTGCCGGCGCTGGCCGCGTGTTTATTGACGGCCGAACCGGTGGTGCTGGACCGCATTCCGCGCGTGAAAGACATTCGCACGATGCAGGCGTTGCTGAAGCACATGGGCGCGACGGTGGCCGAAGAGGGCGACAACCGCGTGCGCGTGCAAGCGGCGCGGATCGACCGGCCGGAGGCTCCGTACGAAGTCGTGAAAACGATGCGGGCGTCGAGTCTGGTGCTGGGTCCGCTGGTGGGGAGATTCGGCGCGGCGCAAGTATCGATGCCGGGAGGCTGCGCGATCGGCGCGCGACCGATTAATCTGCATACGGCGGGGCTGGAGCAACTAGGCGCGCGCATTTCGCAGTCGCACGGGAACATCGACGCCAGCGCGCCGGGCGGTTTGCGCGGGGCGGAGGTCCATTTCGACCGGATCACGGTGACCGGGACCGAGGACATTATAATGGCCGCGGTGCTGGCGCAAGGCGAGACGGTGATCGAGAATGCGGCACGCGAGCCGGAGGTCGTTGACTTGGCGGCGTTGCTGACCAAGATGGGTGCGCGGATTGAGGGAGCGGGGACTTCGACGATCCGCGTGCAGGGAGTTGAACGGCTTGGCGGCGCCGAGCACGCGATTATTCCGGACCGCATCGAAGCCGGCACATTCGTAATCGCGGCGGCGATCACACGGGGTGACGTTCTGGTGGCGGGCTGCGAGCCGGAACACTTGCAAGCGCTGCTGGTAAAACTGCGCCAGGCAGGTGTTGAGATTACCGAACCCGAGAGGGGCGTGCTGCGGGTGCGCGGCGGAGCGAATCTGCGCGGTATCGACGCGACGACGGAGGAGCACCCAGGCTTCGCGACCGACTTACAGGCGCAGTATATGGCCCTGATGACGCAGGCCGAGGGGATCACGATCGTCAGCGAGAGAATCTTTGAGAACCGGTTCATGCATGTGCCGGAATTGATCCGCATGGGCGCAAGCATTCGGATCGAGGGGCGGCAGGCGATCGTGGCGGGGCCGCGGCGTCTGAGCGGCGCGCATGTGATGGCGTCCGATTTACGGGCAAGCGCGTCGCTGGTGCTGGCGGCGCTGGTGGCGTCCGGGGAGACAATCGTCGACCGCGTGTATCACATGGACCGCGGGTACGAGCGTATCGAGGAGAAGTTGGCGGGACTAGGCGCACGGATACGGAGGGCTAAATAGAATGAAACACTCACCCGGTTTTTTGGCGATCGTCGAAGACGCCAAGACACGCGTGCGGGAGATTACGGTTGGCGAGTTGGGCGAAGGGCACGTGCTGGTGGATGTCCGCGAGGATAACGAATGGACGAACGGGCGCGCGACCGGCGCGATGCATCTGGGCAAGGGCATCATCGAGCGCGATATCGAAACGGCGATTCCGGATCACGACACTCGCATCGTGCTTTACTGCGGCGGAGGATACCGGTCAGCGCTGGCGGCTGATGCGTTGCAGAAAATGGGATACACGAACGTACTGTCGCTGGCCGGCGGGTGGCGCGCGTGGAACGAGGCGGGAATGCCAGTTGAAAACGGCTAGTGGAAGAAGACGTAGTCGAGACAGCGCCAGATGATGTAGACGAAGCAGATCGACTCGAGGAACCGGAAGACCTTCACGAAATTCATCGACATAAACTCGAACCGGATCATCATCGCGCAGACGACGCCGCCGTAGATAAAATTCGCGTCGAGGAAGCGGCCGCCGGTCTTTTGGTAAAAAACCATGCCGAGGTAATAGAACAGCGGCCAGTTGTTCTCGGTGGCCAGACGCGAACGGCCACTGAAGAGCCACGCCGTGATGGCGGCGACGGCAAGAGCTAAAACCTCCAGATCGTCCAGCTTCATTGCTTTTGAGGAACTCGCGCACAACGGACTCGCTCCGGCTCGGCCATCGGGCGAGTTCCTCGTCCGTCTGGGGCCGTGCCTTCGCGGCCTGTGCGCTTACTAGAAAGAATAACTCACGCTCACGTAGCCTGTGTGCGCGGCGTAGTTTTGCGCGCGGGAGAATTTTTCCGCGTAGTCGTAATATTGCCAGCCGAAGTTGGCTCGCAGATTGGCGCGGACCTGGAAGGAGACGCGGGCGAGCGGCGAGGCGTAGCTAACGGGGAAGACCTGCGCAGCGGTGAAAACAGACTGCGCGCCCGAAGCGGCGGAACGGCCGTCGCCGCGGTCCTGCGTGCGGACGAAACCAGCATAGAGATCGACCTTTTTCTGGACTTGGGCCTGGACTCCGGCATGCAGGGTATGCAGGTTAGAGACGTAGTAGGAGCGATTCGATTCGACCAGTTCGAAATCGGCGAAGTAGGCCAGTCCGGTCAACGTATCCAGGAGGAGGTAGTTATAGCCGGCGTCGATGCGGACGTTTGCACGCGGCGTGAATCCAGTGGTGGCGCCCCAGGTGCGGCCGGTAGAGGAGTGCACATAGAGCGATGTGGAGTTGGCGTTGTTGAAGGACTTGAAATCGGTGGAGAGGTCGAATTTTTTTTGCCGCCAACTGGCGCGGGCGGTGTAGGCTTCGTAGTTCTTGTCGCTGGTGGGGTAGAACGGGCGATCGTTACGGCCGACCTCGGCGCTGAACAGAATGCGCAGCGGCGCGACGGGATTGAGGCGCGCGCCGAAGATGCCCGCCTTGTTGCGGTTGATCTGCTCGATGGGAACGGTACCGCGCGGGATCTCGAAGTCTTCCTGTTCGTTGGAACGGATGCGGCGTTCGGCGAAGTGATAGCTGCCGAAGACGCCGGCCTGCTTGAAGGGTTGCCAGGACGCTTCCGATGTATTTGAGATATTGCGGATGCCGAGGAACTGAAACTGCGCGAAGGCGATGCCGGCCGAGCCGTTGTTGATCTCGGAGTATTTGCCGTCGCCTTCCATGCGGGTTTGGTGGAAACCGGTCTGGTTGGCGACGGTAACCTTATTGTTCGGCATCCATGTGACGGTGGCGTGGCCGGTGGTGACAGGGCGGCGGCCGGCGCCGGTAAGTAGAGTTTGACGGTTGCGGCCGGCGCCGAGGCGGTCCGTGCCGCGGGCGAATTCGTCGTAGATGAAGTCGCGCTGGCCATCGGAGTGCGTGAAACGGCCGTGAATGGTGAATTGTTTGGAAAGGTCGGCGAGGAGATGGGCGCGCCAGTATGGGGTTTTACCGTGAAGGGGCTCGTCGCGGCGGAGAAAAGAGAGCGTGTTGCGATCGGTTGTATTGGCGCCGGGGGTAAGCGTGTCGCGATTGAAGTTGGTATCGTCCTTGAAGAGTTCCCAACCGCGGGTGATCGACAGTTTCACTCGGCCGATTTGCAGATCGCCACCGAGGCGGTATTCGTCCTGATTGCGCCGGATGTTGGCGAAGTAGGAGTATTCGTCGCCGCGGCCGTCGAACCACTGGCCGGTCCAAAGCCCGGGGCCGCCCTGCGTGTTGCGCGAGTACCCGACGCGGAACTTGAGCTTCGACTGCGGCAGCAGCGTGAGGTCGTGGTCCTGCATCTGGCGATTGGTGGAAAGAAAGTGATCGCCGCCGGCGATGGGGAGTGCGGGGTTGAAGTACTCGTTCGACCGCCACAGCAGATCGTAGCGGTAGAGCGCGTTTTTTTGCACACGGAACGAACTGAACTGGTAGGGGTCATTACCGAGACCGCGGGCGTCGAGGAGTAGCTCGTCCATCCACTTGCCTTTGCCGTCGCGGGAGGTGACGCCAAGCGTGCCGCCGAGGAGCCGGACGCCGTTGCCGAAGTTTACGTCGCTGCGATATTTGCCGTTGTTGCCGTCGACGTCGCGGAAGCGATAGCCGACTTCCCAGGAATTGGTGATGTTGTAGGGGCCGGCGTTGTCGCCGCGCGGGGATCCGGCGGTTTGCGGAGTGGGCGCTACGACCGGCTGAGCGTGGGCGGCTACGCTGGCTAGAACAATCAGCAGGACTCTCATCGGAGAAATCTCCGATCGGCGTTGGAGCCGTGCACGCGAACATGGCAGGTGGTGCAGTTTCGATAGCGGGGATCGGCCATGTTGTGAGAGGCCGACTGGGTAGGGATGCCGTCGGCCTGGCGGCCGAACGAACCGGAACCGTTGTGGCATTCCAGGCAGACTGTAAATACGACCGGGCGCTTGAGCAGCCGAGCGTTTGTCGAACCGTGCGGGGAGTGGCAGGATTCGCAGCCATCGACGCGAACCGCGGCGTGTTCAAATAGGAACGGCCCGCGTTTGTCGGTGTGGCATTTCATGCAGGGCTGTTCGTTCTGGAGTCCGTTTTCGACCATCCGCGGACGGTGGCCGGTTTTGGAGACGCCCGAATTGGCGCCGTGCGGATTGTGGCAATCCGAACACGTCATGAAGCCTTCATTGACGCGGTGCTTAAAGGGCTGCGAAAACTGGGCGCGGACATCGGAGTGGCAGCCGTAACAAACATCGGCTTGTTTGGCGGCAAGCAGACTCTTGGCCGAATCGGACCGGTGAATCGAGTGACAAGAGGTACAGACGACGTTGGCCTGCGTGTGAGAGCTACGCCGTATGTTGGCCCGGTTGACGTCTTTCGAGTGGCAGCGCAGACAGGCGTCGAGCACTTGGTTGGGCTGCATCAGCGAGAACGCGTTCGGAATCGTTGCACGCCCACCGCCGGCGGCGATATGCTTCTTTCCCGCCCCGTGACAGGCTTCGCAGCCCATGTTTTCGGGGGTTGCGCCTTTGGCGACGGTCGTTTTGAAGTGGGGATTCCGAAAAAACTGCAATGCCTGTGCCGGGTGGCAAGGGCGGCAGCCGTTGCTGCCGGCGAATGGGGAATCGTTGGCGGCGGGAGTTTGTGCGCCGAGCGTCCAACAGGAAATGACGCCGGCTGTTGCGAGTAGTCGCAGGCCCATGACTATTTATCAACTATAGGGGATTAAACACGGTCACCGGTGTGAATTCGGTGTAAAAAAGTGTGAACAGTGCAAAGAGGGGCTGGCTGCGTGGAGATCGCGCAGCCAGCACGAAGGAGGATGGCCGACTAGAAGACAAGGCTGACGCCGGCCGACGGTGCGAAGTTGTGCAGCCAGCCGTCGGCGCCGGTGGCGCGGTTCGGAGCGATGATTTTCTTGGGGAAACGGGTGAGGTTGTCGCGGAAGTCGATGCGCAGCAGGACGCGCTCGGAGAGCTGCATCTTCACGCCGACACCAAACGTCAGCAATCCGGCGGTCTCGGTGGTCTTGGTGAGCACGGCCGCCTGGCTCAGTGGCTGGAACGCGCGTTCGGCTCCGGTACCGCGGAACATCCGCACACCGGCGCCAACAATAACGAACGGCCGGACCTTGCTCTCGCGGGAGTTCAGGTGGAAGTGAAGATCGTAGTGAACCGAGTGCGATTCGGCGCCAAATGTCGCCTTCGCTCCGGAACCGTCAAGCATGGCGTCGTTCCGAAGCAGATCGTAACGAATTTCGCCCGATACCTTCGGATACATATGATGGCCGAGCCATGCGCTCGCGCCAAAGCCATTATCAAAGCCGGCGGAAACCTTGCCCGACGGCGCGGTCAACGTCTTCTTGTCGAAAAAGCTGCCGACAACGCCAGCGCCAAGTTCGTAACGGCCGCCGTCATTCGACTGCGCACTGGCGTTCATCGCCAGAGCCAGAAGAGCGGGAGCCCAAATGGACAGGTGTCTCATAGTACTCTTCTATCGGCGGTTCCGCGCCTCGGCTTTAGACCTTATTGCACACGATCGACATCGCGGACGCCGGAAATTCGCCGAACGGCGGCGATGACCCTCTCCAACTGCTTCTTGTCGCGCACGTCGACAACCATACTGATGATTGCGCTGCCGTCGCTCCGCTGCGTGTCCGGCTGGGCTTCCAGCGCGCGAATATTTGATCCTTCGTGAAACACGACGCTGGTCAATTGGGAGAGTATGCCAGGGCGGTCGTCGGTATAGACGGTCAGCTTGACGGCGAAAGTATCTTCGGCGGCGCGCGCCCATTCGACGCCGATTTTTCGCTCGACCTCGTACATCAGATTCTGGACGTTGTTGCAGGCGAGCGAGTGGACCGCAACGCCCTTGCCGCGGGTTATATAGCCGACGATCGCTTCGCCACGGATCGGATTGCAGCACTTGGCCCGATAGACCATAACGTCGTCGAGGCCTTTCACCTTGATGACCAGATCCTTGTCGTCCGGCTTGGCTTGCGCGGGAGCGGCGGGTTCGGCCGGGGCGGAGGCACGTTCGGCCTCTTCGACTTGTTCGGGCGCCAGTTTGATCAGTACCTGGCGAGGCGAGAACTTACCGTATCCGAGGGCGGCGTGCAGGTCCTCCATCTTGGGGAAGCCATATTCGGACGCAACCGAGACGAGTTGTTCCTTGGTGATTTTTTTCCATTGGACGCCGAGCCGGCGCGCTTCGCGCTCGAGATATTTTTCGCCGATCTCGATCGCCTTGGCGCGCTCGGTGGTATTGATGACCGCCTTGATCTTGTTGCGCGCCTTCGAAGTCTTGGCGATCGACAACCAGTCCTTGCTAGGCAGGTGGCCTTGCTGCGTGAGGATATCAACGACATCGCCGTTCTTCAGACCATACTTCAGAGGTACGATTCGGCCGTTGACCTTTGCGCCTACGCACTGATTGCCGACCTCGGTATGGATGGCGTAGGCGAAGTCAATAGGCGTGGCGTCTCGCGGCAGGATGATGACACGGCCCTTGGGTGTGAAGCTATAAACCTCTTCCGGAAACAAGTCGACTTTCAGCGTCGACATAAATTCGCCCGGATCACGCATCTCGCGCTGCCATTCGACTAACTGACGCAGCCAGGCGATTTGTTGTTCGTCCTGTTGTAAGTCGCCCTTTTTCCCTTCCTTATATTTCCAGTGGGCCGCAATACCTTCCTCGGCGATGCGGTGCATCTCTTCGGTGCGGATCTGGACCTCGAAGGGCTGGCCGCCGGGTCCAATTACCGAAGTATGCAGGGACTGGTATAAGTTCGGCCTTGGTATCGCAATGAAATCCTTGATACGGCCGGGAATTGGATGCCAATCGCCGTGGAGCGTACCGAGCGCGGCATAACAATTCTTGACCGAGTCGGTAATGATGCGAACGGCGAGTAAGTCGTAGACTTGATCGATCCCGATTTTCTGCCGTTTTAGTTTTTGCCAGATCGAGTACGGGCGCTTGAGGCGCGCTTCGATGCGCGCGGGAATGCCTTCGCGGCGGAGTTTGGTTTGGACGGCGCCGCGAATTTCCTCGAGCAGCCCTTGGTTGGCTTTTCGTTTGGAGTCGATCGCTTCGAGGATTTCGCCGTGAGCCTGCGGATCGGTGTATTGAAAGCCGAGGTCCTCGAGTTCGGCGCGGATCTTACCCATGCCGAGGCGGTGGGCGATCGGCGCGTAGATTTCGAGGGTTTCCTGCGCGATACGTTCCTGGCGGTCGCGTGGCAATGCGCCGAGGGTGCGCATGTTATGCAGGCGGTCCGCTAACTTAATCAGGACGACCCGGATATCCTTGACCATGGCCAGGAGCATTTTGCGGACACTCTCGGCCTGGCGTTCCTCGCGGTCGTAGAATTTCAGTTTCGATAACTTCGTTACGCCGTCGACGCAGGCGGCGACGCCATCACCGAAGCGCTTACGGAGTTCGTCGATTGTGATCGGGGTGTCCTCGACGGTGTCGTGGAGCAGTCCGGTGACGAGGCAAGTGCCATCGGAGGTCATGTCGGCGAGAATGTGCGCGACCTCGAGCGGATGGATCAGATACGGTTCGCCCGAACGCCGCTTTTGCCCGGCGTGGAGCGATAGAGCGAGCTGAAAGGCGTCCTCGATCTGCGCGGCGCTTTCGCCGGGGTGCTGCGCGGCGTATTTGGCGAGCAGCGCCTGGAAACGCTCATTGAGTTGCGGATCGATCGATTCAGACAGTTTGGCCGGCTCGCTCACTCAGGTTGCACCCGTCTCATATTCCAGGGTACACGCAAGCGAGCAAAGCCGGCCAAGTTTCGTGCAAAGAGTTGGGCTATTTGCTGTCTTCCATCTTGATGCCGCCGCCAGCTTTCTTCTCGGCCTCCTCGGCCTTCTTCTTCTTGGCGTCGAGCGTCTTCTGGACAAAATCCTCGGCGATCGTAATTTCCTTCTTGTAATCGTCCGGGGTCTCGGCAATATCGGCCAGTTCGCGGTGCATCAGGTTGAGATAGGCCAGCGCGTCGTCGTAGTTCGGGTCGACCTTGATCGCGCGTTCCAGGCTGGCGATGCCTTCCTGAACGATAGCGAGATTTTTCCCTTTGACTTCTTCGCGGACCTTCTTATCCTTCAGCGGTCCGGGTTCTTCCGGCTTCATTCCGAGCTTGGCTCGAGCTTCGCCGCGGACCGGATACGCCTTGCCCCAGGCGATAACGCCGAGAGTATACATCGCTTCCTTGTTGTTGGGATCGACGCTCAGGAGGCGTTCGTTCCACTTCTTGGCCTCGTCGACCTTCTTCTGGTTGTAGTAGATGGAACCGATCGACGCGATCGCAAGTTTGTCGTTCGGATCCTTATCCAGCACCAGTCTAAAGTTGTCTTCGGCGGCCTTTGCCATCTTGTTGTTGTCGTCCGAGTCGGCGCCGGGAATCCATTGGCTCATGTAGGCGGTGGCCAGATAGAGCCGGGCGGCGGTGAAGTCCGGATCCAGTTCGATGGCGGTCTGGAAGTACTTCACGGCTTCGGCGTATTTGGCGCTCTTGTATTCGCGGACGCCCTTGTTGAGGTTGTCCCGCGAACGAAGCTTGCTGCAGCCAGTTGAGGAAACAAGCAGCGCCAGTACGGCCGCCGATGTCGCAATGCGGATAAATGCACGTTTCACGTTGGGTCTCCTCTTACTGTCCGGCTTCAATCTTCGGCGTCATCAAGCCGACTTTATCGATACCCGCGCCTTTGGCATAGTCAATCGCCTTCGCGACGTACTGGAACTCGAGGTCGGGATCGCCTTTCACGAACACAACGCGCTCGGCGCGCGTCTTGAAAATCTCGGTTAGCCGCTCTTGCAGGTTATTTTCGAGAACCGGCTCCTGGTTGATCTTCATCGACTTATCTTTTTCGATGACAATCACAACCGTGCGGTCCTGATTCGGCGGCGGAGGCGGCTGATTCGGCGGCGGAGGCTGGGGAACCAGTGCGTCCAGGCCTTTCGGCGTGAGCGGCGTGATGACCATGAAGATGATCAGCAGAACCAGCAACACGTCGATCAGCGGCGTCATGTTGATATCGGCGGTGGGACCACCCGAACCGCCTACTGCCATTGACATAAGTAGATGCTCCTTATTTCTTGAATCGAATAACTGCTTAGATCCCAGCCGGCTTAGCCGCGCCTTCTTTTGCCACCGATTCGGTGATGAGGCCAAGCTGATCCACGCCAAATCCGCGCAGCGAATCGATAACCTCGACGACGCGTTCGTACCGCGCGCGCGAGTCGTTCTTCAAATAGACGGTCTTGTCGAGTTTAGCCGACAAACGGTCCTTCACCTTGACGCCCATGTCATTGAGGTTTGCAAATTGATCGGTGCCGAGATAGGCCTTTCCGTCCTTGGTAATCGACACGAGGATCGCGTCGTCCTTGTCGGCGGCCTGCATCGCCACTGGGTTTTTCGTTTTCGCCAGATCGACGCTGATACCCTTGGAAAGCATCGGCGTG
>Ga0194122_10006089_pt1 | contig 11028 bp, 5 predicted proteins | sample TA2MahCa10mmetaG_FD_155487 | JGI IMG/M metagenome (GOLD analysis project Ga0194122, IMG submission 155487) | Freshwater microbial communities from Lake Tanganyika, Tanzania - TA2015021 Mahale Deep Cast 10m | ecosystem: Environmental > Aquatic > Freshwater > Lake | place: Tanzania: Lake...
TATGTCGTACCGTGTCCCGTTTCTCGTTTGTTTCGCCGCAGCCACGCTTTGCGCTGCCGATGTGCTCGTCATTGAGCAAATCGTCGCCAAGGTCAATGGCGAGATCATCACGCGCTCGGAGTTGAACCGCGGGCGCAAGTCGATGATGGAAGACCTGAAAGCGCGCGGCGCCTCGCAGGCCGAAATCGATCAGGTGATGAAGGAGCGCGAGAAGGATGTTCTGCGCGACAAGATCGACTCTATGCTGCTTGTCCAAAAGGGCAAGGAACTCGACATCAAGCTCGACACCGAAGTCACAAAATACATCGCCGACATGCAGCGGCGGTCGAAGATCGTCGACGCGGATCAGTTCCAGGCCTACGTCAAGGAAAACACCGGCATGTCGTTCGAGGATTACAAAGCCGAACTAAAGAACAACATGCTCACGCGGCGCGTCATCGGCCAGGAAGTCAGCTCGAAGATCGTCATTCCGAAAGCCGAAGTGCGCAAGTACTACGACGAGCACAAGAACGAATTCCAGCGCGAAGAGCGCCTGTTCATGCGGGAAATTTTCTTGACGACCGAAGGTAAGACCGACGCCGAAAAAGCCGCCGTCGAGAAGAAGGCGAAGGATCTGGTTTCGCGCGCCCGCCGAGGCGAGAAGTTCAACGAACTCGCTCGGGATAATTCGGAGTCGCAAACGGCGCAAAGCGAGGGCGAACTGCCGCCGGCAAAGAAGGGCGATCTTCGCAAAGAGATCGAAGACAAAGTGTGGGCCGCGCAGCGCAACGAAACGCTCGACCCGTTCCATCTGCCCAACGGCTGGCTCATCTTAAAAGTCGAAGAACACCACGAAGCGGGCCTTGCGGCGTACGAAGAGGTCGAAGGCGAAGTGACTAACAAACTGTTCGAGCCCCGCATGCAACCGGCCATCCGCGAGTACCTCACCAAGCTGCGCAGCGAGGCGTTTCTCGAACTGCGCGAGGGCTACACCGATACGTCGGCCGCGCCGGGCAAGTCGACCGCCTGGACCGATCCCGCCGTGCTCAAACCCGAGACGGTAACGAAAGAAGAAGTCGCTAACATGAAGCGCAAGAAGCGGCTGTTAGGCTTCCCGGTTCCGGGTACGGAGATCACGGGCAAGTCGACTTCAAAGTCGTAGTTATGTCCTCATCAGCGATCCGGAAATTCTGCACGGCGAATCGGTCTTCCGTGGCACACGTGTGCCTGTCAAGAATCTCTTCGATTGCATCGAAGCGGGTGATCCACTGGAGGAGTTTTTGGAAGGCTTTCCGGGCGTGAGCCGCGAACAAGCGGTGCGGGCCATCGAGGAAGCGCGCACTCTTCTGATGGCCAACGCGTAATGCGCGTCCTAATTTCGGCAGCTTTAAGAACGGAGTGCTCCTCCGCGAGGCCGAAGCCGCTGGCTTCGAGATCTTGTGACGACCGACGCGAACATGCGCAAACAGCAAAACATGTCTGGCCGTCGGATTGCGATCATCGTTCTCCGGGCTCGAACTAACCGGCTGCTGGATTTGCTTCCGCTTGCTGACGGCGCCAAGGCCGCGATCGCAATGATCAAACCGGGCGAAATCGTTGAAGTCGGCTGACACGCCGCAATGCTACCCTAAACAACGTAGCGGATGAAAACCTTCGTCAACGAAATCGACCAGAACCAGACCGTCCAAACCTACTTCCTGGTCATCAACAAAGAGGTTCGCCAGAAGAAGACCGGCGAGCCTTATCTCTCCCTGCTGCTCGGAGACAAAACCGGCGACATCGACGCCAAGATGTGGGACAACGTCGCCGAGATCATGGACACCTTCGACAAGAACGACTTCGTCAAGGTCCGCGGCGCCGCCACCGTCTACGCGAACAAGCTGCAACTGCGCGTCGACCGTCTTGTCCGCGCCGATGACCGCGAGGTCAATCCCGGCGACTACTTCCCTGCCTCGAAACGCGATCGCGACGAGATGTGGTCCGAGTTGCAGGCCCACATCGCCGCAATGCGCAATCCGCATTTGAAGGCGCTGCTCGAAGCGTTCTTCGCCGATCCCGACGTCGCGTTGCGCTACAAGACCGCGCCCGCCGCAAAGTCCATCCATCACGCCTGGATCGGTGGCCTGATCGAGCATGTCCTCAGCCTGCTCACGCTCGCGAAGTTCGCCGCCAGCCACTACAAAGACGTCGACGAAGACCTGCTCGTAACCGGCGTCGTGCTGCACGATATCGGCAAGATCTACGAACTCACCTACGACCGCTCGTTCGGCTACTCCGACGAAGGCCAATTAATCGGCCACATTCTCATCGCGCTTCGTATGCTGGACAAGAAGGCCGAGCAGGTCCCAGGCTTCCCGCCGAAGCTAAAAATGCTCGTCGAGCACATGATCGCCAGCCATCACGGGCAACTCGATTTCGGATCGCCGAAAGTCCCGCTGTTCCTTGAAGCGATGCTGCTCCATCAACTCGACAATCTCGACTCGAAATTGGAGACCATCCGAGTCGCCATCGACCGCGACTCGTTGATGGAAGGCAACTGGACCGGTTGGGCCTCGTCGCTCGAACGCACGCTGCTGAAGAAGCAGCGCTTCCTGGCCGAAGACGACCCCGTTGCCACGCCGCCGGCGCCCGCACCGAAACCAAAGGCGAAGCCAAGCCCGGTGCCAACCTCGGGATCTCTGTTCGCCGACAAACTGACGGGTGCGCTCGACAAGTAGACGATGCCGCGCAAGCCCCGACAACCGAACACGCCGCCGCCGCTTGAAATGGCGTGTCTGGCGGCGTTGTGGAAACTCGGGCAAGGAAGCGTCGCCGAAGTGCGAGAGGCGATACGTCCGCAGGTCGACTGTGCGTACACGACCGTCCAGACCAGCGTGACGCGCCTCTGGCGGCGCGGGGAAGTGGAGCGCCTTCCGGGCCATTGGCGGATCCGATACAGGCCCGTCAACAACCCGGACAATCTGCGCGCGGCGGCTGTCGAGGAACTGGTGCGGCTGTACTTCGGAGGCTCGCGCGAAGAGTTGAAGGCGTGGTTGAATGGCTCTGCCGAACCAGCCGCCGAAATCCCGCCCGCGTCCTTCGATCCTACGTTGCTGTAAGTTCGCGGAGTGTTGGGCGCAATTCGACCCGGAGTCTTCGCGCGACACTCCCATCTGTTCAGATTGACCGCGCCGACCATCGTCAGCGCTTCAAGTGGTTTCGGGAATGGCGCGGCCAGCCTTCGCCATTCGGGAACCAACAATTGCGTTTGGAAACGCACTTTACCGGATTTCCCGAAACCCGCAATTTTCGGCGGCTCCGCGCGGTGCAAGAAATGAGGCGAACCCGGCCCGCGCGCAAGCGAAGATCGGCCGGTAATCCTCCTCGGCAACCTAGTCAAGCTCTGCCTCGAGCATCGCAATCTCCCCTGTTTCTATTCTCGTCGGTCCCCAAGTGTTTCTGGCTCCAACGAGTTCTTGAAAGCGCAACAACGCCGACTCAACAGTTCCGCCATCGCGCGACCACCGCTTTCAATCTCGGCATGTCAATTCCGGTTTACTTCAAAACTCTCAAATCAAAGCCGCGATATTGAACTTCCCTAACCAACCGCCTATGCCAATGTTTCCATAGGCTTACCGTTTTCCATAGCGCCAAATTTCAATTCTGGAATTGCAAGTCCAGTAAAATCAGAGGTTTGCACTTGACCAAGCGTAGGGGGTCATGGTTACGATAAAAGTGCAGAGGTCTAACCTGATCATGAAAAAACTACACTGTCTGACCTTAATCATGGCGCTCGCCGCTCCGTATGCGGCCGCGCAGACTATCACGGGCGCGTTCACCGGAACGCTCGCCGATCCTTCGGGCGCGGTCATCCCCAACGCCAAAGTTACCGCAACCAACACCGGCACCAACGTCGCGTACAACGCGCAGTCCAACGACGCCGGCGTATACAACCTCCTGTTCCTCCCCATCGGCAGCTACAACCTCGCCGCCGAGGTGAAGGGCTTCAAGAAAGGAACGGCCGGACCGTTCTCCCTCCAAGTCAACCAGGTCGCCCGCGTCGATTTCAAACTCGAAATCGGCGACACGTCGCAAACCGTCGAAGTCACCACCGCCGCTCCGGTTCTCCAGACCGAGACCACGCAGACGGGCGAATCGCTCGGCACCAAGCAGTTGACCGAGATCCCGCTCAAGGGCCGCAACTTTGTGTCGCTGACGTTACTTGTTCCCGGCGCGGTTTCGCCGAACCCCAGCGGCATGAACGGCCGTTTCGGCGCTCGCCCGTACGTCAATGGCAACCGCGAGCAGACCAATAATTTCATGCTCGACGGCGTCGATGTTAACGACTCCATTGACAACCGCGTCGGCTACTCGCCCAACGTGGACGCCCTTGAAGAAGTCAAGGTACTCACCGGCAACGCCGCGGCCGATTACGGCAACTCCGGCGGCGCAACGGTCATGATGTCGCTCAAGAGCGGCACCAACCAGTTCCACGGGAACCTTTTCGAGTTCCTCCAGAACAACAAGCTGAATGCCAACGGGTTCTTCCGCAATCGCAACCTGTCGACGGCAACCCGCACCGGCTTCAAGCGCAATATCTTCGGTGGCACCCTCGGTGGCCCGATTCAGAAGAACAAGCTTTTCTTCTTCATCGACTACGAAGGCACCACGCAACGCACCGACGGCCCGGCCGCTGCCAGCGTCGCCCCGCAAGCTTGGCGCAACGGCGATCTCAGCCAGTTCCCGAACCCGCAGATTACCGACCCGACCAACGGCCAGCCGTTCCCGAACAAGCAGATCCCTGCCGCCCGATTCAACCCGGTCGCTCGTTTCCTCTTCTCGAATCCGTCGCTCTATCCGCTGCCCAACCAAGCCGGCGTCGGCCCGCTCGGGGTAAGCGGTAATTATGCTTCTTCGTCGGCCGGCAAGCTCAACAATCACCAGGCGGACGCAAAAGCCGACTACCGGCCATCCGACAAAGACGCGCTGATGGCTCGCTGGTCGATCGGCCGCTATGAGGCAATCGGTAGCCGCGCCGCCCTTCCCGTCAATATGACGGGCGGGCAGCAAGGCCCAACCTACTCGTGGGTCGCCAACTGGAACCGCACCGTATCGCCGACGATCGTGAATGAGGCTCGCTTCTCCTCTTCCCGCACCAGGATCGACGAAGGCTTGACCTTCGACTGGAGCGGCCAACTCGGCGCCGACGGCAACCAGAAATTCGGAATCCCCGGAGGCCAACCGATTCCCGGTCTGAGTTCGATCGGGCTCGGCGGCGGTCTCACTGGCATCGGTGCGACCGCCAATCTGTCCAACACGACCGACACCAAGTACATCATCTACGACAACCTTACCTGGCAGAAGGGCAAGCACCTTCTCAAGATTGGCACGCAGTTGATGAAGTACAACCAGGACCGCTACTACGCCGGCAACAACGGGGCACTCGGGCTGTTCCGCTATACCGGCACCTATACGACACTCGACTTCGGCGACTTCCTTACCGATTCGCTCAACAGCAAGGGCCGTGGGGCCGTCGAAAAGCCTTGGGGCCATCGCTTCTGGCGCTCGGCTTTCTTCTTCCAGGATGACTACAAAGTCTCGCGCGAATTCACGCTCAACATCGGAATGCGCTGGGAGTACATGCAACCGATCTACGAGAAGGATAACCGCCAGATCAACGTCGATACATTTTCGGGTACACTCGTCCGTGCCGGCGGTCCGCTCGGACGCGCGACCTACAATCCGTATAAGAAGCAGTTCATGCCCCGAATCGGCTTTGCCTGGACGCCGAACCAATTCAACAACAAGCTCGTCGTTCGCGGCGGCTACGCCTATCAGAGCTTCATGGAAGGCACGGGCGCAAACCTCCGACTGCCTCTCAACGCTCCCTTCTTCGTCGAAACCGACTTCGCCTACGATCCTCGCACGCCCGGATCGATCCGCACCGGTTTCTCCGACGTCGTGACCCAAAACATCACCCTGGACATGCAACGCCCGGCCTCCGCCGGCGTCACACCCCAACTCCAGGGCCGCGCCTGGGATTTGAACCTCCGTCCGCAAACAACCAGCCAGATCAACTTCACCACCGAGTATCAGTTCGACAACTCGACTTCGATTCAAGCTGGCTACGTTGGTCAGAAGGGTACTCACCTCGTCGCGCCGGTTGAAGCCAACCAGCCCGTCGCGGGTGTCGGTCCGTTCGCCACCTGGACGAACCTGAACCTTCGCCGGCCGCTGATCAACCGTCTGCCCAACCTTGGCAACATCGCCCGTACCGAGTCTTCCGCCACCATGGACTACCACTCGCTGCAAGTCGTCGCTCGCCGCAAATTCGCCGCCGGTTTCGATTTCCTGGCGTCCTACACTCACGGCAAGACGCTGACTGACAACCTTGGATATTACGGCTCCGGCTTCACCGCTGGTGAAGGCGCCTACTGGCAGAACGCCTACGACCGCCGCTCCAACCGTGGTCCGTCGTTCTTCGATGTCCGCAACAACTTCACGATCGCCGGCTCCTGGTTCGTCCCGGTCGGCAAAGGCAAGAAGTTCGGAAGCGGCATGAGCAAGGCGGCTGACTTAGTGCTGGGCGGCTGGAACGCGAACTACACCGTCATGACCCGTTCGGGCCTGCCGATTACGGTTCGCGCCAACGACCGCACCGGTCAAGCTGTCCGCGGCAATGTCCGCGCCAACCGCTACCGTCCGTTCGAAGTCAACAAGTCGCTCCGCACGGTTGACAACTGGTTCGGCCTTCCGACTGATACCGCCGCTCGCGGCGCGGTCTTCTGTGCCGGCGGCGTCAACAACGGCACCTGCGCCTACGGCCAGCCCGCCGACGGCTCCTTTGGCACTTCCTCCATCGGCACCGAGCGTGGCCCCGGCTACTTCTCGTCCGATATCTCGATCGGCAAACGTTTCAATGTCACGGAATCGAACTACATCGACTTCCGCATGGAAATGTTCAACGCCTTTAACAACGTCAGCTGGGCTCCTCCCGGATTCAACATCGGCGCACCCGCCGGTGTCGGCGCGATCGGCGCACAGGTCCAGGATCCCCGCGCAATCCAGTTCGGTCTGAAATACTTCTTCTAAACCCAACCGGACAACCAAACAAAAACGGCCGCCAACCAGCGGCCGTTTTTGCTTTTGCAACAAGCCTCATAATAAAAACGTGCCCGCCGAACTCCGCCTCCGCATCGTCCTCGAAAAACCGCCCGCCGGCGTCGACTACGCTTTACAAAAAGGCTCTGGCGCAAAATATCAAACCGAGCAACTTCAGCGCGGCGACGGCAACGATCTCCGCTTCGAATTCGCCCTCTCAGAGACTCTGCGCGGCCCCTACGTCCAAGGCCCAACGGGCGGCAAGTTTGTCTACATCGACATCGGCCAAGCCGCGGGCCAGCTCGGCACGCCATGGTCGCGCCGCTTGAAAGTCCCGCTCGCCAGCATCACTCCAGAGTTGATCGCCATAGGCGCAATCCTCGAAACCCGCGTGATCGGCACCGCGCGCGATGGCGGCCCGGCTTGCGCCACGCCAAGACCCTTCGCCGGTTGGCGCGCCGTCAAACGCTGACGATCGGCGCGGCGTTGTCTTCGTACTTCCGCTGCTGCTCCGCCAACACCCGTTTCATCTTCAGCAAAATCTTCGGATGCGACTCGCTTCGATCGCGCAACTCCCACGGATCGTCGATCACATCGAACAGCTGAAACCGCGCGGCCTTCGGATACCAGATCAACTTCCATCGCTCGCCGCGCACCATGCGTTGAATGTCCTTGTACACGGCAAACGCATACTCGCGCACCTTCGCCGATCTTCCGCGAATTACCGGCGCAAGCGACAACCCTTCGACGCCCGCCGGCACAGCCACACCCGCCAGATCGCACAGCGTCGGGAACAGATCGTGCATGTGCGCGAGCGCCGTCGACCGCCCATTGCGAATCCCTGGCCCCGCAAGAATCAGCGGCGATTTGAAGTGCTCATACAGATTCTGCTTGCCCATCAACCCGTGCCGCCCGCCGACGGCCAGCCCTTGATCGGACGTAAACAGAATGATCGTGTTCTGTTCGATACCTTTCTTGCGTAGCGCCTCAAACACACGGCCGAGGTGATGATCGAAACCGGTGATCGTCGCGTAGTAATCGGCCAGATGCCGCCGCATCTCGTCGGGCTTGCGCGGGAACGCCGCCAACATCTCATCGCGGATCTTCAGTTCACCGTTGTCGAACGGATGCTCGGGCATGTAGTTCCTCGGCAGCGTGATCGTCGCCGGATCGTACATCGCCGCGAACTGCTTCGGCGCCAACCGCGGATCGTGCGGCACCGGCGGCGCGAGGTAGATGAAAAACGGCTGCGCGCCCGAGGCTTCGATCCACTGAATGACCTGATCGGCATGCCGTTCGCTCTGCTCGGCGCGCGCGTCCTTGCCCTCTTGCGAGTAAACCTTGGTCTGAAAGACTTCGCTCGCGGGCAAATAGGTGTTGCCCCGCTTGCCGTGGTGAAAGGTTCGATAACCCGCAGCTTCGAACGCCTTCGCGAGAAACTTCAGCCCTTCGGGAGGTTTGTCATTGCGACCCGGAATGTGAAAGACCGATCGCCCGGTCATCAACATCGTGCGGCTCGGCAGACACATCGCCGGAATCATGCCGCCCTGTGAGTAGAGATTCGAAAACACGAAGCCGCGCCGCACCAGCGCATCGAGTGTTGGCGTCTTAATCTCCGGATTTCCCAACGCCGCGATCGTGTCGAAGCGTTGATCGTCGGTGTTGATCAGCAGGACGTGTGGCTTCGGCGCGGATTGCGCGGCGAGAGCCGAAAAGAGAAATGATCGTCTGGTCATCAGTAGTACAGCTTAAGCCCAAACTGAATGATGCGCGCGGCCTCGGCCGAATTGATGCGACCAAAGTCGGGTTGGCCGAACGTCGTCCCCGACGGGTTGGCGAAATTCACCTGGTTGAATGTGTTGAAGAATTCGCCGCGCAATTGGAACCGCACCCGCTCATTCACATGGATATCCTTGAGCAGCGACACGTCCCAGGTATGCAACGGCGGACCGAGATTGTCCGGCAAGAATCGGCCGACGTTACCAAACGCGAAGGGCGGCGCGTCGGCGAAGGCGGCCGGATTGAACCACCTGTTGATCCGCTGCTTGGTGGATCCACTGGTCGCGCTCTTGATCCCCGTCGAATTCGGCGTCTGCCCGCCGCCCTGCGACGCCGTAGTGTTGTTGCGGGAGACGACCGCAATCGGCGACCCCGCCTGCAGCGATCCGATCCCATTCACGCTCCATCCACCCACGACACGATTCACAACACCACCGTGATTCAGGAACCGCTTCCCCTTGCCAAACGGCAACTCCGCCTGGAAGTTCAGCGCCAGCACATGCGGCACATGCGATCCAGATAGCGAACGGTCCAGGTCGCGCCGGTTGTTGTTGGTGTAGCCAGGATTTTGATCGCCGAGGAAGCCGGCCACCGACGACACATCGTCAATCGTCTTCGACCACGTATAAGCCGCCAAAAACTGCAATCCGTTCGAATAACGCTTGCGGAACTTGCTCTGCAGCGCGTGATAACTCGAGTGCGCCTGCGATCCCCACTGATGCGTCACACCGGTGAAAATCGGATACGGCCGCAGCAGTTGCGCGGCGGTGGTCGTTTCGCGGCCGAGCCCCGTCGCCGCCGGCACAACGCCGAAGAACGGATTCGCAACGACGGTGTTCAACCCGTCGCGCAACGCCAGCGCCGAGTCCGGAATCTGATTGAGATTCGAATTGGCCTGCAGCTTCACGCCGCTGTTGCCGGCATATGCGATGTCGAACAACGTCGAACCGGGGAGTTCGTATTGCACGTTAAAATTCCATTGCACCGAATACGGCACGCGGTCGTACCGCAAGTTGGCGTTGATGCCCTGGCCGATAAAAGTCAACAACCCATTCGCGCCGTTCTCGGGCACGATGAACCCATCGGGGAACGGATTGCGCAGCGTCGCGTAAGGCGTGCGTCCACCGTCGATCGACGAGTTGTACGGCGTGATGGCGTTGAAGCCGAGCGCTCCAGCTGCGGCGGGGCTCGGCCCTGTCCCCGTGGTCGGCGAGTAGAAAAATCCCGAGCCCGCGCGCAGAACCAATCGAGGCGTCACCTTATAGGCGATGCCGAGCCGCGGCGCGAAGTTGTTGCGGTCGACATCTTTGATCCCGCGAGGCGCGCCGGGCGTGCGCGAGCCGGCAAACACCAGACCGCCTCGCTGCTGCGCAACGCCGCGAACGGTGATCGGAAGCGGCGCGTTGAGATCGAACCAAGACGTGCGATTGAATCGCTCGGTCATCGGCAAGTCGGTGTCCCAGCGCACGCCGGCGTTCAACGTCAACCGGCTGTTCACGCGCCAGTCGTCCTGCACGTAGAACGCCGCGTAGGCGACTTGCAGCGACAACGACGGTTCACTGCGCATCTGCCCACCGCTGGCTAAACCGAGCAGCATCGACGCGATCGCGTCGCCGCCGCCGGTGCGATTGAAAAACCGCCGCGTGAAACCGTCGTTGAACGTATAGTTGCCGTTCGGATTGTTCGGCCGGAAGTTCGACACACGGTTCAATCGATACGTGCCGCCCAATTTAATCGTGTGTGTGCCTTGCAGCTTCGCCGCGTCGCCGGTCCAGGTGTGCGTTTCGAATTTGTTGCCGACGATGTAGCTCGACTCCGGCCCGAGTTGCGAGTAGCCCGTAACAGACACAGTCGGGAAGATCGCAAACTGCGCGGCGGATTGCACGGCGGCGGGGAAACCAAGTTCGCTCGACGTGATCGTGTTCTCCATCGGTCCCCGCGGATTCGCGTGATACGAATAGCCGTAGTTGCCGTGCAGCAGCCAGCCTTTGAACAGATACGAGTCATCGATCGTGCCGCTCTTGTTGCGGACGCCCGTGAATCCCGGCGTCGCGGTAGCCGCGCTGCCGTAATGATTCGGCGAGTTCGTCGTCGCGCTCTCCCAGGAAAATCGCCCGAACAGGTTTTGCTTGTCCGAGATGCGGCGGTCGATCTTCGTCGAAACGTTGTTGCGCCTCGTCCTCGATCCGG
>Ga0194122_10006099_pt1 | contig 11011 bp, 8 predicted proteins | sample TA2MahCa10mmetaG_FD_155487 | JGI IMG/M metagenome (GOLD analysis project Ga0194122, IMG submission 155487) | Freshwater microbial communities from Lake Tanganyika, Tanzania - TA2015021 Mahale Deep Cast 10m | ecosystem: Environmental > Aquatic > Freshwater > Lake | place: Tanzania: Lake...
GAGTAAAACCACTCTAGGCTTTCCAGTGATAAGCCATTCGGCATAATGAACGTCGTACCCTTTTTTCCTTAGGTTGGCTGCAGCCTGTCCGAAAATATCTGCGACATCGTCGAGTGGCTCCAGCTCCGCCTGAATGTTTTTGTTCACATAAGGACCAATCATGCAAAACCTTCCACCCCAGTTCTCCATCATGGAAGGAGCTTTGGATCGGATTACGGTATAAATTCCTCCGACCTGATTACAAACTTCCCATGCAACTTCAACCAGCAAGTTCTGCGTAACCACAGCGGATTTTTTAATCTGTTTTTTTGGCATTGAATCAGGTCAATTTGGCTTGGAAAGGTATGATTTTCATCAAGTTAATGACAAAATTGCCTGAAAAAAATGAGAAAGGGCACTGGTTTCTAATTTGATGATTCAGAACGCGAAAGTTCGGATGAAAATTTTACTCAAGAGACAATGAACACAGATAAATATACCATCAAATCGCAAGAAGTTCTGCAGCAATCTGCGGCCTTGGCGTCGTCCATGGGACAACAAGCCATCGAGCCTGCCCATTTGTTAAAGGCCATTTTAGAAACAGACGAGAACATCGCCGGCTATTTGTTTAAAAAGTTGAACATCAGTGGAAATCTGCTCATCGACCGCCTTAATCAACTGTTGGCCTCCTTGCCAAAGGTTTCAGGGCAGCAGCCCTACCTTGCCCAAGGTACGGCGCAGGTACTTCAAAAGGCAGAGCGTGAATTGAGTGCCTTGGGTGATGAGTTTATAGCTGTTGAGCATCTGCTTTTGGCCTTGCTCGACTCCAGCGACAAAACCGGGCAGATTATGAAAGAAAATGGCTTTGAGAGGAAGTCCCTACTTAAAGCCATCCGTGAGCTTAGGGGCGGTCAGCAGGTTCGTGACCAGAATGCGGAGGCCAAATACAAATCACTGGAGCGCTACTCCAAAAACCTTAATGAGCTTGCCAAGCGTGGTAAGATTGATCCGGTAATTGGAAGAGACGAAGAGATCAGGCGGGTTTTGCAAATACTTTCTCGTCGGACCAAAAACAATCCCATTTTACTTGGAGAACCCGGCGTTGGAAAGACGGCCATCGTAGAAGGCATGGCTCAGCGGATTGTCAATGGTGATGTGCCGGAAAATCTAAAGTCAAAGACGCTGGTTTCCCTGGATATGGGCTTGCTGGTGGCTGGTGCAAAATATAAGGGTGAATTCGAGGAGCGATTGAAATCGGTGATCAAGGAAGTTACTGATTCTAATGGAGAGATTATTTTGTTCATCGATGAAATCCATACGTTGATCGGTGCCGGTGGGGGAGAAGGAGCGATGGATGCTGCCAACTTGTTGAAACCTGCCTTGGCAAGGGGCGAGCTTCATGCGATTGGCGCAACCACGCTTAAAGAATACCAGAAGTATGTTGAAAAAGACAAGGCATTGGAGCGGAGGTTTCAGGCTGTGATGGTGGACGAGCCTTCTGTAGAAGATTCCATTTCTATTCTCAGGGGCATCAAGGACAAATATGAGCTTCACCATGGGGTACGCATAAAAGACGATGCAGTGATTGCGTCGGTAGAGTTGTCCTCGCGCTATATCTCCGACCGGTTTCTTCCGGATAAAGCCATCGATTTAATGGATGAAGCTGCATCCAAGCTTAGGCTGGAGATGGATTCCATGCCGGAGGAATTGGATGAGCTCAATCGGAAAATCATGCAACTGGAAATTGAGCGTGAAGCCATCCGGCGTGAAAAGGATGCGGAAAAAGAATCTGAGCTCTCTAAAGAAATCGCTGAATTCAGCGGTAAGCGGAACTCTTTAAAAGCGCGGTGGGATTCAGAAAAATCAATAGTGGAAGACATCCGAAAAGAAAAGGAAAACATCGATCGACTAAAGTTTGAGGCCGAGCAGGCCGAAAAATCCGGCGACTATGGTAAGGTGGCAGAAATTCGTTACGGAAAAATTGTTAGTACTGAAAAGAAACTACAAGACCTCCAGCAACAGATGAAGCATATGGAGGGCGAACATGCCCTGCTGAAAGAGGAAGTAGATGGAGAGGATATTGCTGAGGTGGTGGCCAGGTGGACAGGTATTCCAGTGTCGCGCATGCTTCAAAGTGAGCGGGACAAGTTGCTCTCACTGGAAAAAGAATTGTCCATGCGTGTCGCGGGTCAGGAAGAAGCTATTCGGGCCCTTAGCGATGCGGTGCGCCGCAGCCGAGCCGGGCTACAGGATCCCAAGCGTCCGATTGGCTCTTTCATTTTTATGGGGACTACCGGGGTTGGTAAAACCGAATTGAGTAAAGCATTGGCATCATTTCTATTTAATGATGAAAATGCAATGGTGCGCATCGACATGAGTGAGTACCAGGAACGTCATAGTGTAAGCAGACTTATAGGTGCGCCTCCCGGATATGTCGGATACGACGAAGGTGGGCAGTTGACCGAGGCGGTTCGAAGAAAGCCCTACGCTGTGATCCTGCTCGATGAAATCGAAAAAGCACACCCAGATGTATTTAATATTCTTCTTCAGGTGTTAGACGATGGACGGCTTACCGACAATAAGGGCAGGGTGGCCAACTTCAAAAACACCATAATCATCATGACCACCAACATTGGATCGGGGATTATCCAGGAGAATTTTGAAAAGATAACCGATGATAATTATTTCGAGATCCTTGAAAGTACACGTGAGCAGGTTGTGGATATGCTTAAGAAGTCAGTGCGGCCTGAATTCATTAACCGTATAGACGAGATCATCATGTTCCGACCGCTGGGTAAAAACGATATCCGAAAAATTGTCAGCATACAGGTCGACCTGATTCGTGAACGTCTTGCCGCCTCGGGAATAATGCTGGAGGTTTCGGAGGCCTCGCTTGATCGGTTGGCCAAGCTTGGATTTGATCCGCAGTACGGCGCGCGGCCGTTAAAAAGGGTGTTGCAACGTGAGTTGCTTAATGAACTTTCCAAATGGATACTCGCCGGTAAGGTGAATAAGGATTCAACCATCCGCGTAGACCTGTTAAATGATGTTGAGTTTATATTTACAAACCTACCGGCTGACCTGATTATGGCATAAATCCATGTCCTCTGGACATCAATCCAGCGAGCAGAGGTATGATCGAAAGTAAAGCAACCTCAGCGTTGATTAGCCATCGCGTCAGTTTTGGGACAATCAATATTTCGTCTGGATTGCCCTTACGGTTTTTGATGAAGAAGATCGTTGGTTGAATGGAAAGTAGACCGAGCAGCATCACCAGCCCGATTTTGGTCAGAAATATCCAGTTGTTGGAATAGTAAATGGATGGCTTCCCTACATTTCCAAACCATAAGGTTAACCCCGCAGCCAGGAGGGTTATGGAAGAAATTCCATAGATCAAATCAACCTTTGCCAGAAGAGAAATTTCCGATCGAAGGTTTTTACTTTTTATCAGAAATGCCTCGGTGAATAAACTGCCCGCCAAAATCAGTAAGCTCAGGAAGTGCAGGTAACGGAAGAAAATTTCGTTCATAGCGGTTGCTTCCTGTCTGCGGTTAGGACTCTAATGAGTCGTAGACCAATACCTTTGACCACAGATGTGAATATTTTTCAACAAAGGCTTTGTGGATGGGGTGAACCTGGTATTCAGCCTGCGCCTCTTTTGTTGCAAACATGATCAATTCACAAACGTCATAAGAGTGATCTACCACGTCTCGTTTTTCGGTGTCTGCTGGCACTCCGATGTGCAACTGACCTACGCCGGCAATATTTTCAAGTGTCCTGATTCCTTCCATCAACTGTTTTCTGGCCTGGACTGATCCAGGTTCTTTCAACCAGAAAAAAACATGGTGCGCAAGCGGAAATGGGTTCTTTTTGGAATTCACAATGGTCTTGTTTTCAATGAGGCACTAAAATATAAAGAATCCTCGTTGGGGGTATAACCTTATGTTCCTTGAAACATGATGAAAGTCTTAATTAACAATGAGGATGGTCATGCCGACAGTTGTTGTTGTTAAGAATATTTGAACAATGACCATTATGAAAAATATACTTGTACCAACCGATTTCTCGTCGGCGTCAATGGATGCGCTGGAGGCGGGCGTAAAAATTGCATTGAAGTCCAACGCAACGCTTACCCTACTGCATGTTGTGGAAGAGTTGCAACCGGAGACCATTTCAGTTACCGGCGAAACGGGTCATGCTTCAATTGAGGACCTACGGTACCAGGCCGCCTTAATTCGTGAATCAAAACAAAAATTGGAGGATCTGGCCGTTTCGGTTCGTAGAACTTGGGATGACAATGATACATTTCAAATAAACTCGGTAATAAGACTAGGGAATCCTTTTCATAAACTGGAGCAAATCATTGATGAGCAGTCCACCGATCTCGTTGTTATGGGCGAGAACCTTCCATCAGGTTTGGAGCACTTTTTTGTGCGGAGTCATGCCGAAAAAGTAGTCCGTAAGATCAGTTGCCCGGTTTTAACCGTACGTCAGGGAATTAAAATAGGGGATTTCAAGAAAATTGTTTTCGCAACCTCGATGTCTGAAGAGGAACATGCGATAGCGCCAATGGTTGCTGAGCTTCAAATATTGTTTGGGGCAGAGGTAAATCTTCTTAGGGTGAATACTCCGGAAGATTTTCAGCGCGATCGAAGTGTAAAAGATTATATGAAGGTGTTTGCGCTAAACGCAGGAATCAAAAATCCTACCCTGCACATCTTCAACGAAGTATCGGTCAGTGAGGGCATTCAATTTTTTGCTTCTGAAATAAAAGCAGATCTGGTGGTAATGGCTACCCATGGAAGAAGCGGCGTAGCACAACTCTTTAGCTCCAGTATTGCAGAGGAGGTCGTGATGATTTCGAATGTTCCAGTTCTGACGCTTAAGGTGTAGGAATCACAGTTTTCTATTTTATATCTTGATGGCAAGATGCGTGTTGCAGACTTGCCGGATGATTACTACCAGCGCCTAGGTGTGCCTTCGGGATGTTCGGCCGATCAAATTCGAAGGTCGTTTCACAAGCTTGCAAGGACCTATCACCCGGATGTAAATAAGGAGCCCGACGCTTTGGTAAAATTTCAAGCCATTCAGGAGGCCTATGAGGTATTGTCTGATCCTGAAAAAAGGTATCGTTACGACAACCGTCACTTCAATATTGAGGAGCCGATGGTAAGACACCGTGATCCGGCATACCGCCGCAGACCTGCAGGGAGAAAGCAACCATCGGCAGAACAGGAGTTGGAAGTAATGATGGCCAAAATGATGAAAGGATTGATCTGGGTGCCGCGATTGGGGCTTGTCGTCGTATTGGTTTTACTGATTGATTTCCTTTTGCCTTCAATACAATTTGAGGATGAGGTTGAATTTAGGGGAAGATGGCGCTCTCAGTACACAATTAAAACCAAGTCCGGCGGCTCTTTCTATTTCTCATTGCCTGAGGGGAGGGCCTTTCTAAGGGAGGAAAAGGTTTTGGTTACCGTTTCACCGGTATTCGGGATTCTAAAATCTTTGGAAAATTCATCCAGGACGTACCACCTGCCTGGTTCGGCATCAATCTTTAGTTATTTGGCTTTTGCTCCAATTATTCTGGCCTTGGTATCACTCCTGGCTGTCATCAAAAAATGGGACTTGCAAATTGATTTTCGACTTTGTGTGGTTGTTGTATTGCTCTTAATATTGAATGGCGCTTTAATTGCATTTTCAATCTGGTAAGACTGTGTTATGAAAAAAAATGACTGGAAGAAACGGGAGGGTGTGGTGTACTCCACCGATCAAAATTTCACCTTTCAATATGGCGGAGCAGAAGAACAGGAAACCATATCCAAAGACAAACAGCAGTTGAGGGTTTTTCTGGATACTTCAGGAAGGGCGGGCAAGCAGGTCACCCTTATTAAGGGGTTTGTCGGCGCTCTTCAGGATCTCGAAAGCCTTTCAAAAAAGTTGAAAGCTTACTGTGGAACCGGTGGTTCGGTCAAGGATGGAGAAATCCTTATCCAGGGCGATCAACGCGAAAAAGCAAAAGCCTTTCTGTTGAAGGAAGGTTATCGCTGCCGCTAGCACCATCAAGCCTTGTCGGCTCAAAACTATTACTCTATATTTCAGAAACTAAACCTTCAAATTTCAAGCCATGGTAACGCGTAGAAATTTTATTCGGAAGGCTGCAACCGGTGCAGCTGCAGTAACAATTGTTCCTCGATTTGTTCTTGGTGGCCCTGGATTTATAGCGCCCTCAGACACCCTGTACATTGCGGGCGTAGGTGTGGGAGGAAAGGGAACCTCTGATCTTACTGGTTTTGCGGGTTCTCCCGATGGTAAAACAAAGGGTAATCCAAAAGCGCGCATCGCTGTTCTGTGTGATGTGGACGATCGCATGGCTGTTCAATCCAAGAAGAATTTCCCGAATGCGAAATACTACAAAGATTTTCGTGTCATGCTGGACAAAGAATCAAAGGGTATCGACGCTGTTTCTGTTTCAACGCCTGACCATACCCACGGTGTTATTGCTATGGCTGCGATGCAGCGTGGAAAACACGTATATGTTCAGAAACCACTGACCCACAACATCTGGGAAGCAAGAATGCTTACCGAAGCAGCTGCCAAATACAAGGTTGTCACACAAATGGGCAATCAACATGCTTCAGCGGATCCGGCAAGAACCATTAAGGAGTGGATTGATGCAGGGTTAATTGGCGACGTTACGGCTGTTCAGGCGTGGACCAACCGTCCGGTTTGGCCGCAGGGTGTACCAACGCCTGCAGGAAAATTTGATATTCCATCTGAATTGGATTGGGATCTGTGGTTGGGCCCCGCCAAGTTCATCGACTACAATCCGGCGTACCTTCCCTTCAACTGGCGGGGATGGTGGAATTTTGGAACCGGCGCTCTTGGTGACATGGGCTGTCATATTATGGACGCAGCATTTCGTGCGCTCCCCATTGATTTCCCAAGCGAGGTTGAGTGCAGTTCTACGACGGCATGGGAAGGATTTTTTAAGGAGGCCAGCTACATCGAAAGTTGTCCCGCATCATCCATAATCCATCTCAAATTCCCGCGTAAGGACGGCAAGGGTAACATCATGCTCACCTGGATGGATGGTGGACTCATTCCAAAACGTCCGGAGGAACTACTTCCAGATGAGGTGATGGGTGAGGGTACCAACGGTTTCATCTTTGAGGGAACCAAAGGTAAAATCACCGGAAGCTATAATACGCCTCCGCGGCTGTTGCCTACCTCCCGTATGCAAGAGGTTACTTTCCCGGCCAAAACCATCGCGCGTGTTGAAGACGCTGAAGCTGGGCATTATACTCAGTGGGTTGATGCTTGTATTGCTGGCTATGGAAAAATGGCCATCAGCTCGCCATTTGAATTTGCCGGTCCATTTACAGAGGCGGTCTTAATGGGTAACCTAGCCATTCGCGCCTATGCCATGAAAGACGGCAACAAATATCCTGGACGTAAAAAGTTGCTTTGGGATGCCAAGAATATGAAGATCCAGAATTTTGATCCTGCCAATGAATTTGTGAAGGGTCACTACCGAAGCGGTTGGAAATTGGATTAATCAGGTTATTTCCTGAGCATTTAAAATCCTTTAAGGTGCTGAGATACATTTTGTATTTTAGCACCTTAATTTTTTCCGTTGGAATCCACCCAAATGATGTCAGTAAGTCCTGTTGATGGCCGCTATGCAGGTCAGACCAGGGATTTGGGTAAATATTTCTCAGAGTTCGCCCTACATCGTTACCGGGTTAGGGTAGAGTTGGAGTATCTCATCGCTTTGCTCAACTTCCTTCCTGATCAACCAAAACTCAACCATCTACAGATTGAGGGTTTGCGTAAGATTTATAAAAATTTTTCCGAAGAAGATGCCCAGCTGATTCGTGAGACTGAAAAAACGACCAACCACGATGTTAAGGCGGTAGAATATTTTGTTAAATCTAAGCTTGATGAGTCAGGTCTTGGCGCGGTACGTGAAATGGTGCACTTTGGTCTAACCTCTCAGGACATCAACAACACCTCCATACCGCTTTCTCTTAAAGAATTTGAAGCAGACCACTTTCTTCCCAGGCTGGAAGAAATTCTATCTGTTCTTGGAAAACTTGCGGCAGAATGGAGTAACGTGCCCATGCTTGCCAGAACCCATGGACAACCTGCTTCACCCACCAGACTGGGAAAAGAGATAAAAGTTTTCGAGGTAAGAATACGCGAGCAAATCGGTTTACTGTCGCAAATCCCCCACGCTGCCAAATTCGGAGGTGCTACTGGTAACTTCAATGCGCATGCAGTGGCCTACCCTGGAATGGATTGGCATGGCTTCGCCGAAATATTTCTCAGAGAGAATCTTCAACTAAAGCGTAGCCATCCTACAACCCAAATCGAGCATTATGATCACCTCGCTGCACGTTTGGATGCGTATAGAAGGATTAATACCATTCTGATTGATTTTGCGCGGGACATTTGGCAGTACATCAGTCTAACTTATTTCAAACAAAAAATTAAGGCAGGAGAGATTGGTTCCTCTGCTATGCCACATAAGGTCAATCCAATAGACTTTGAAAATGCGGAAGGTAATTTCGGAATAGCCAACGCATTGTTTGGTCATCTTAGTGAAAAACTCCCGATCTCAAGATTACAAAGGGATCTAACGGACAGCACCGTTCTGAGGAACCTGGGTGTTCCCATGGCGCATACCTGGATCGCCTTCAATTCACTTTTAAAGGGTATCGGAAAACTGGAACTTAATCAGTCGGCACTGAACCGCGACTTAGAGGATAATTGGGTGGTGGTAGCCGAGGCCCTTCAGACCATATTGCGTAAATCAGGGTACCCTCAACCCTATGAGGCGCTGAAAAACCTTACACGGACCAACGAAACAATTACCGGAGAGACCATTTCCCGGTTCATTGATGGCCTGGATGTTTCCGAGGAAGTAAAAAAACAGCTTAAGGCTGTATCGCCATTTAACTACACGGGCATTTAGTTGTCCGTATTGCCTTGCAGGGCTGTTTAACCTAATTTAGCCAGCCTGTCCACCATCCATACCCGCAAGGATGAACCAATTACTCTTTCCGAAATTTAAATTTTCTGTTGTTGGGGTTGTTGTATGCCTTGCCGGCCTTGTTGCCGGTTCCTGTTCCTATTTACAGCCTAAAGTGAGTTTCAATGAGGAGATCAAGCCGCTGATCAACAAGCGATGCATCACCTGCCACGGGGGTGTTAAACGAAATGGTGGCTTCAGTCTGCTGTTTCGGAAAGATGCACTGGATTCCACAGAGTCTGGTAAACCAGCCATCATCCCCGGGGATGCCGAGCACAGTGAAATGTTTCTGCGTCTCACCCATAGCGATCCGGAGGAGCGGATGCCTTACAAAGAGGATCCTCTTACAAAGCAGGAAATTGATTTGATCAAGCGTTGGATCGATGAAGGTGCTGAATGGGAAACCCATTGGGCCTACCTGCCGCCCAAATCGGATGGCTCACCCTCGAATAAAAAATCATTCTCAGGATTTTTTGATTTCAATGATTTCATCCAAAATCCAATCGATGATTTCACCTATGCTGCCATGGAAGCCAATGATCTGGAGCCATCACCCGAAGCAGAAAAAAATATTTTACTCAGACGTGTATACCTGGATTTAACCGGACTGCCTCCTTCAGCAGACGCAATGAAAAGGTTCCTAACCGATGATCGTGAAAATGCTTATGAGCTGGTGGTCGACAGCCTGCTGGCCAGCAATTCATTTGGTGAACGATGGGCTTCTTGGTGGCTCGACATGGCGCGTTATGCCGATACCAAAGGTTATGAAAAGGATGCATCACGTACCATCTGGCGGTACAGGGACTGGGTAATTCAAGCTTTCAATCAGGATATGCCTTTTGATCAGTTCACCATTGAGCAATTGGCTGGTGATCTGTTACCCTCTCCAAGCAACGAACAATTTATAGCCACAGCCTTTCATCGAAACACCATGAACAACGACGAGGGTGGAACCGATGATGAGGAATTTCGTGTTGCCTCATTGATCGATAGGGTGAATACAACTTTCCAAGTGTGGCAGAGTACCACCATCGGCTGTGTTCAATGCCACAGCCATCCTTATGATCCTTTCCGAATGGAGGAATACTATAAGGTTATGGCATTTTTTAACAATACACGCGACGAGGATACAGAAGGTGATTTTCCGCTTTTGCGTGAATACGACTCAGTTCAATCACTTCAGGTAAATGAAATCGTAAATTGGTGTAGGTCCAAAAATCAAAAGGATGGTGACGAGGTGTCGCTTTTCCTGCGAACCTTGGAGCCTAAAATCCATCCCCATCGCTGCGACAAATTTGTTAATGGATCCTTAATGGACAATAAATGGATTGGTATTCGTAATGGGGGAAGCTGCCGTATCCTTGCCGTTGACCTGACCTCGAAATCCCATCTACTTTTCAATTACTGGACTGGTCATAAAGGCGGAAGTTTTCGCATCACCATCGACAGACCTGATGGACCAATCCTGACCGCTGGTAAGTTAGAACCGACAGAGGGTCAAAAGGCTGTTACCGTTCCATTGGATCTAAGCAAACTGAAGGACGGTGTGATGGTTCGGGATTTGTATTGGCATTTTTTTAATACATCCATTCCAGCCGACCGGTCGGTTTGTGGCGTTGAGTGGTTTGTTTTTCAGAAGCCACTGCCACTAGCTGATCCGGTTGTATCTGCCAAGTATTTGAACTTGGTGAATGCAAAGCCTTTGTCAACGCCAGTGATGGTTGAGAATCCAACCGAGTTCAGACGAAAAACTTTTGTGTTTGAACGTGGCAACCGACTGGTTCATGGCGATGAGGTTAAACCCGAAGTACCGGCCGCATTAAATCCATTACCAAAAGGGGCGACGGCAGATCGTCTTGGATTTGCCCGCTGGTTGGTCCATCCATCCAATCCGCTTACAGCAAGAACCATTGTGAATCGGTTTTGGGAGCAACTGTTTGGGCAGGGCTTGGTGACTACGATCGAGGATTTTGGAACCCAAGGGGAGCAACCAACCCA
>Ga0194122_10006101_pt1 | contig 11009 bp, 10 predicted proteins | sample TA2MahCa10mmetaG_FD_155487 | JGI IMG/M metagenome (GOLD analysis project Ga0194122, IMG submission 155487) | Freshwater microbial communities from Lake Tanganyika, Tanzania - TA2015021 Mahale Deep Cast 10m | ecosystem: Environmental > Aquatic > Freshwater > Lake | place: Tanzania: Lake...
GGTCAAAAGCTTAGAATCTGTTTCCGCTAACTCGCAGAGTCGGGCCTCTGATTTACCGTTCGAATCCCAGATGAGTAATTGAGTCTGAAACTCTTTACCCTGAATTTTCTTCCCTTGGGACGAAACCACAAAACTTCCGCCATCAAAAATAAGTTCATCATTAGCTCCAACCTGATTACAAAAAACAACAGGGGCCTTAATTTTGTCTGCAACCCGCCTGAAGACCAATTCTCTTTTCTTTCGTTTTCCAATTTCAAAGGGAGACGCTGACAGATTTAAAAGAAGATCGAGCTTTTGGCTGGAGTAGCTTTGGACAGGATCTTTTTGATACATTCGAGGCAAGAACCCAGGCTCATTCCAAACGTCCTCACAAATTGAAATTCCAATTTTTTGTCCTCTTACTTCAATAACACTAGTCTCTAAACCAGGTTCAAAATATCTCTCTTCTTCAAAAATATCGTAATAAGGTAGTAGCCATTTTCGGTAATTGGCGATTTTGTTGCCGTTTTGGAAAACTGCTGCCGAATTGAAAAATGGTTTTCCAAACGCAGACGAGTTGGGCTCCACATAACCGACCACAATCGTAATACCTAATGACTCTTGTTTGATCTTTTCGAGGGCTTTTAAATTCTCATCGACAATATGAGAATAAACAATCAAATCCCGAGCCGGATAACCCAACACTGAAAGTTCAGGAAACACAATGAGGTCTGCACCGCTTGTTTTTGCTATTGCAATATTTTCTAGGAGCAATCTTAAGTTACTAGTAACATCACCCAATCTTGGATTTATTTGAGCAATCGCTAATTTCACAAATTCATCACTCCCGGTTTAATGGCCTTGATTAAGGATCTCTTTGTACTCTGTGAGTAACTTATCAAGCCAGGCCCCAGCAACAAAAACTAAAAAAAAGGTAAATAAAACTACGGAAACGCTCACCCAGATTTTTGTAGCTTTCTTATACCTGGGATTTCTCCAGAAAAGTGGCAGTGCAAATGGGCCCGCGACGGCAGTCGCTATAATAAAAGCCCACAGACTATCAATGATTTTTGTCTTAACTCTCGTACTTTTTGGACTAAAATTCACGTCGTTCAATACCCCTATCACTTTTGGTTAACTTCATTAGGAAGCCCTTTTTTCTGAAAAGTCTTCTCAAAATCCTCTGGAGATATTCCCCCTTCTTCCCATAGACTACCCATCTTGGGTTCTCTCTGATTGATCCAAGCCGCCTGCTCTTCAATGATTTCGGCTGCTCCGTTGGACATGGGGAAATATCGAGCAAATTGTTTTTCTTGAGAGCGATTCTTCAACCACTCAACCCAAGGAAATATTTTCGATGAGGCAACTAAAATTCCAATCACCGCTAAAACAGGAACAGTGTACCCCAAGATAAATCGAGAGGCCTTTAAAGGTCTCAGGGCCATCGACCTTCCCGACTCGGCGGCCTCTACAATTCTAACTGAAAACTCGGGCGACTGAGACGGGGCCGAAAGTTCCCTTAATACAGTAATTGCTTTGAGCAGCTCTTGGTGAATTTGAGAGCATTTTTGACACTTTCCCAAATGACCCTTTATCTCTTCGTGCCTAGAAGCTGGTAAAATCTCCTCAATGAAATCAGAGAGTAAGTTTTGACAAAAAAAACAGGTAACAACCATAATATCCTTTATCAAATCGTCGTGGGTTCACCTAGTTAATCGACTCTCGGCCTTCTTTTCCTTTCAAACTTTCGCGAAATGCTAAACGACCTCGGTGAAGTCTATGGCGATAGACACCCCAACGTATTCCTAAAATTCTAAGAATCTCTTCATCATCAAAACGCAGAATATCTTTTAAAACCATGGGGGCTCTAAAATCGATATCCACTCTTGATAAACGAGATAAGTAAGGTTCCAATTCGAACTTTATTAATTTTGAAGATCTGTCTGATGATAAAAGGTCTTCATCAAATTGCTTCAAAGGTCGAGTATCTCGCCCATAAGCCCAATTGAACTGAACATCGTTTTGAGCATTCAAAACAGCGTTCCACGCCAAACCAAAAAGCTCTATTCGTAATGCCATCCTCTCCCACTCGCTACTTTTTTTTATGGCCTGTTTTTGGAAGTAGTCTCCGAAACTTCTAAAAACCCCCAACGTGACTTCCTCTAAACCGGAATAGCCAACCAACATGAAATAAAGAAAATGGCATAGTTTGGACTCATTCTCTTTTACAAATTCTCTCAAACTAATTTGAGACTCTTGATTAACAATAAGTTCGCTCATGTCTGCCTAACGACTAACAGTTGATTAATTTTCTCGCGATTTGGATAATTAATCACGCCTCTTTCGCAAATAATAGCTGAGATTAAATGATGAGGAGTGACATCAAAGGCCGGATTCCAAACAGGTATCTCGTAGGGTGGGCGATTGTCCCCCAAAACCGACAAAACCTCTTCATGTTCCCTCTCCTCGATTGGGATTTCTTCAACTGATTTAATTGTAAGGTCAAAAGTAGACCGAGGAGCCACCACATAAAAAGGAATATCATGAGCTTTGGCTAAGACAGCCAAAGAGTACGTCCCAATTTTGTTCGCGACATCCCCATTGGCTGAAATGCGATCGGCACCTGCAATTACAGCCGTTATCTTTTGCGAGCGCATTAGTGGAGCTGCCATATTATCGCAGATCACAGTAAAGGGAATTTGATGCCGATTGAGCTCCCAAGCCGTTAGCCTCATTCCCTGGAGAACCGGACGAGTTTCACAGGCATAAACATGATCTACTTTTTTTAACCGATAGCCGTAGGCTAAAACACCAAAAGCCGTTCCAATTCCACCTGTGGCCAAATCTCCGGTGTTACAAACCGTTAAAATAGAACCCTGCCCTAAAAGTTCGGAACCTAGCTGAGCCATTTGCCGGTTGGCATTCAAATCATCGTTATGAATTTTTTTTGCCTGCATAAGCAAAAGTTCAAGGAGATCTCTTGAAATAGGTTTCTGCCAAGAGAGTATCATTTGCCTCAACTGAGAAATAGCCCAACTCAAATTAATGGCCGTGGGTCTTGCCGCCTCCAGGAGTTTAAGTTTTTTATCTAGCATTTCAAGTTGCTGGTCGTGTTTTAAAGAGATCACTTCTTGGCTCGCTAAAACCACACCATAGGCGCCCGCGATGCCAATGGCTGGAGCCCCCCGAACCACCAACTTTTTGATAGCGGCCATGACCTCTTCACTAGTGGTACATTCGATATAGACTTCGGAACTAGGCAACACAGTCTGATCGAGCAGAACAACTTTGCCCTCTTTCCAACTGACCGCTTTTGCCGTAGACGCCGGCAATATCGATGTTCTTTCATCTCTTGACATCTCGCTAAAGTACTTAAGTTACTCTTTTTTGACAAGAAACCTTAAAAAACAGTAAACTTATAGGCTAAACATTAGGCAATTCTCATGTCCATTCATGTCTATTTTGTTCTTATCCCTCTTCTGCTCCTGATAGCTGCTATTTTTGCGGCTAGCGAAGCCTCTCTATTTTCTTTGAGCCGAACCCAGCTAGAAACTATTAAAAACTCCAAACCCAACCTCTACAAAAGCATCAAAAATTTGCTCCAAAAGCCCGAGGGACTTCTCTCGACCCTGATTATAAGTAACGAAGTTATCAATATTCTCATCGGAACCTTTGTCGTGACCCTACTTCAAAATCACTTAAATTTTCTCGATTCCAATTGGATTGCCCTACTTTCGGTCTTTGTCTCTACTCTGCTATTGCTCGTATTTTCGGAAATTTTGCCCAAAGTTTTAGGCTTCAGACTCCCGGTACTAGCTGCTACCATTTTAGTTTACCCCACTAGTTGGGCTCATTTTTTATTAACTCCTGTTCGAAAAGTATTTATCTCTACCAGTAGTGAAATTCTTAAGCTCTTTAATATCAAGACGGATTCCTCGATGACTCTGAGCGAAAGAGATCTCATCAACCTTATCGAAGTAGGTGAAGAAAGTGGAAGTCTGGATCAAGATGAAAAACAGATGATTTTCAATGTATTTAAATTTAGCGACCGATCAGTTCAGTCGGTCATTACCCCTTGGAACCGAGTGTTTACTTTAACCGAAGGATGTTCAGTAAGCGACGCGCTAAGTAAGGTTCGTCAAAATACCTTTTCTCGAATACCCGTCATTTCCCAATCTGATCAATCGGTCACTGGGGTTCTCTATACAAAGGAACTTTTGAAACTGCTGTTAAATTCGGAGTTTACTGTAGAAACCGACGCTCTCAAGAAGGCTACTTTTCCTCCATATATTGTTTCTTCTCACAAAAAAGTCTCAAAACTCTTTAGAGAGTTTAAACAAAAAAAAATTCATATGGCCTTAGTGGTTAATGAATATGGACACTACCTTGGTGTCGTTACTTTAGAGGATCTTTTAAACTCTCTATTTCAAACACAAAATAAAACTGAAAATTTTATCTCATGATTACCTTACTTTTAATTTTATTTTGCCTCATCGTACCCTTCTTACTAGCCGAAGCCTTCTTTTCAGGTGGTGAAATTACTTTTATTTCAGCAAATCGTCCTAAACTTTTAAGAAAAGTGAAAGAGAACGTTCCAGGAGCAGCTCTTGCTAAAGAGATGTTGTCAAAGCCGGAAAATCTCTTTTCGACAACCGTAGTCGGAACCACTTTAACCATGAATTGCATCACAACCCTTGCTACTTTGTTTGTAAGAACAAAATTGGGCTATGACCCTGAATGGATCAACCTTTTTTTTCTTACACCTTTGGTTTTGGTTTTTGGTGAGTTTGTTCCAAAAACCATCGCTAGAAATCATGCTGATAAACTGATTTTACTCATCGCACGCCCCTTAAAATTTGCTAGCTTTGTTCTATATCCCTTAACTAAAGGGCTAACATTGTACGCTAAAGTTCTAAAAAAAATCGTCGGAGAAACCAAAGGGAAAAGCTTCTTTCTTTCGAGGGAAGAAATCAAAGCAGCTCTTCCGGCTAGTCGAGGATCTGATGTCACACCTTCGGAGCGCTTACTCATAGAGAGAATTTTAGAGTTTGGAAAAATCACTACAAAAGAGATGCTTCGTCCTCTTATTGATGTTGTTGCAATCAAAGAAAATGCAACTCTTGAAGAGGCAGTCAAGCTTTTCACCGAATCCGGCCACTCACGCTTACCCGTCTATCGCGAACGCATCGATTGTATTGTCGGGATTATTCAAGGTTTTGATTGTATTAAGTCGGATAACCTTAAAAAACCTGTGCACACAGCTATGCAACCGGCACTGTTCGTTCCCGAGAGCAAACCACTTGATGAGCTGCTTTCAGAATTAAAATCAAGACCCATGGCTATCGTGGTCGACGAATATGGAGGGTGCACCGGCTTTATCACGATGGAAGATGTTATGGAAGAAGTGGTTGGAGAAATCGAAGATGAATACGATGAAGCTCCAAAGCTTTTCAGACAAATCAGTGGGAACTCTTTTATCGTAAATGCTCGGATGGAAATATTCGACTTAAAGGAAGTATTGGGAATCTCTCTGCCCGAAGACGACGATTATCAAACTCTTGCCGGCTTTCTTCTAAAAAACATGCAAAGGATCCCCAAAAAGTGGGATTCCATCATACTTGACCAAGTTGAATACGTGATTCAATCTGCCACAGACCGCTCTATTGAAGAGGTCTACGTGATTGTCCACCCCAAAACCCCTTAGATAAATTACCAGTCGAAATTAAGCTCTTCGTCAAAATCCTCGAACCGATCTACACCGAAACCCGATTCATCTTTTCTTTCGGAAACTCGGATTCCTGTGTCGTATTCGATATTCTCACGTTCAGACTCGACGATGTAAGAGTCTTCTTCCCGATTTTCTGGCTGATAGTCCACGAGATTTTTAGGACGACGGCCTCGACGTCCCGGTGGTTTCACAAAGAATTTAGATCCTTGTGGTTTACCATCAGACTCTTTGGCCTGTTTTCTTTTCTCAATGGTATCTACCAACTTCTGAGAGAGTTCTTTCTTCTCGGGTTTTGGCTGAGACGTAACTAGTACTGGTGATTTAGCAACTTTTTGAGCCGATCTACCAGATTTAGCTTTTACCGCCCCTTTAACTGCCTTCACCTTAGCCGAAGCAGAGACAACTCCCTTGTTGTTTTTAACGACCCGTTTTTTAGTTTTCTGAGCAGACTTCGCACCGTTAGACTTCACCGCTTTGGCCATAAGCCCCCCATGACCTCATACCAACCGGTTAGTGTTATACTACTGGCCCAAACTACTTTTCTTAATATAAAGCTTAACTGCGATTAAGATATTCTCAATGGATAAATTGTTTTTTTTATATTGGCAATCAGAAACTTTAAATCTTTCGACTTCTTATGCCCACTAAAGAGTGAGAGAATAGAAAATATTCTTTTCTAGACGATTTATTTTGCGTATTTCCGAAAAATATTTTTAAATAGAGACCAAATTTTTTAAGGAGGATTTTTTCATGGCAAAGAAAACTAAAAAAGCTCGTAAACCTAAAGCTCGCAAGGCCTCAAAAGCCAAACGCAAAGCACCAAAAAAGAAAGTTGCCAAAAAAGCAGCTAAGAAGAAGTCTGCAAAAAAAGCGACCAAACGCAAACCTGCAAAGAAAGCTGCAGGGCGCAAAAAGCCTCAACGCAAATCGCCACCTAAAAAAGCTCCTGCTACAACCTCAAGGCGATTAGGCGGTGCGGTTGCTTCAGGACTTGCTGGAGCTGCTGTGGGCAGCGCTTTTGCAAGTAAGGCTAATTGGAACGCCGGCTTCGAGGAATAAAAAAGATTAGGCTGTAAAATCTGGAAAAAGGGCATTCGTCATGGAATGCCCTTTTTATTCCCTCAAGACTTTCAACAATGCCTGAAGCAAATAACTTGAGGTTCCCCACTGTGCCCGCAATCTATCATCAGTGGGAACTACTATCTTTTTCTCGATAAGATTTTTGCCAAACACCGAAAGATAAGCTGTGCCAACAAAATCCTTTTCTCCTGCTGTTGGCCCCATGTAGCCGGTAACCGCCGCCGAAATATCACATTCTGAAACAGCTTTAACCTGCCTGGCTAATTGAGTCGAACACTGTTGTGAGACCCCTTCGTCCATGTTTTGCAGTTTTACCCCAAGCATTCTTTCCTTAGCGGTAATTTGATAAGTGGTGTAACCGCCCCAAATAACATCTGAGGCCCCCGGGACCCGAGTTAGTCTTTGTAAAGTTAACCCTCCAGTACAGGACTCAGCCAAAGCAATTTTTTTCTTTTGTCTGCTCAACTCCTCGACCACGACCTGTTCAAGCTCTTTATCTTCTTCGGTATAAACCCAGGTTTTTAAAATTTCACCGATTCGGATTTTTTCGCTTTCAAAACCCTCTTTCTTTCTCTCTTCTGACCAATACAAGGTAAGATGATTTTCAGGGAAAAAAGTCCGATACCCCAAATAACAACCTTCGGGCAGCCGTTTCTCTACCGGATTCATGGCTTCTTGAACTTGGGACTCATGAAGCCCTAAACAACGCCAAGTGTGGGACCAAAGCTTACTGCATTGAAAAATATTTTTTAGTTCGGGCAAAACACTTTCTTGGAACATCGCTTCCATTTCCATCGGCACACCCGGGAGAAAAAAGAGCGTGCAATTACCCATCGTAAAATAAAACCCTATTGCAAGCCCCTTCAAGTTTGGAATGGTTTTAGTGGCCTCAGGATAGAGTACCTGTTTCAAAATCACAGGAGTCACATCGCGACCACGTTTCTTAAGAACACTAAACAACCTCACTTTACTGGGAACATCTTCAACCAATTTGCAATCAAGAAGCTTTGCAACGCTTTCCGCCGTCCTATCGTCCGAAGTAGGACCAAGGCCACCAAACACAATGACCGCCTTTGAACGTCCAGCGCTCTCTTTGAGTCCTGCAATAATTTCTGAAATTTCGTCGGCGACTACCGTCTCTCGGGACAATCTCAATCCCAAATTAAAGAGCTGCCTTCCCACAAACTGAGAGTTAGTATCGGCTATTTTACCCACAAGCAACTCATCCCCGATTGCAAGGGTTTCAATTTTTGAAAAAGAGGGGGTCACAATGCACTATTGTATTAGCTAGAACGTTTCCTTACGATGACTTTTTTCTCAAGTCGTTTTCTTTCTTCTAGACGTTGCGCCTCGGCCTCAGTTTTTCGACGATCAAAATCAACCTTTAATTCTGACAACTTAGCCAGCCATTTGGTGAAATCTTCAACATCGGCAACTTGAAAACGAACCATTTCCCGCAAACAAGTTGAAGCAACTCTCATTTTTTTTCCGGCGCGGTTCTTAACAACAAAAATGTCTTCTGTATGAGTTCGACCACATAACTCACAGAATTGAGACTCGCCATAATAGTGGCTGCTCACGCAACTCACGGTAGTAGCCCCCCCCAGAAAAATTCCCATCTGAGTGGCCATTTTTTTTCGCAACCGGTCTTTTTCTAAAGGATCCATCGCCATAAGACTAAAAGTCATATCAAGACTTAAAACTCTTCGCAACTCTTCACCTTAGGGTTATAACTAAAATGCTTTTACTGGAGAATGAATCATGATTCGTTGGTTTTTAGGGTGTTTGATCCTTTACAGCTTCAAAACATGGGCTAGCGGAGCTTGGTATCAAGCCACTAGACAAATACCCCAGGATAAAGGCGCCAAATTTATTCCGGAGTTCGTTATTTTAAAGGTTGGAATCTTTTCAAAACAGGGAAGACTAACTATCACTCCAGAAGCCAGTAAAACCTCTTTAAAAACTCACTGTAAAACTGGAACACCAACCATTGGCTGGATAACTCACCGGCTCTCCGCCGGTGAACAACTTAACGAGAATGCCGGAAAACTTTTAGGTAGTGAAATTTCTAAAGCCCTCGAGCCCGCCTGTTTCTCAGCGATTGAACTTGATATCGAACCGCTTTCTCAGGCCGAGACATGGCTAGAGCCTTTTCTGAAAGGAGTGAAGCTTTCGTTGAGGTCAAATTTCGAATTGCGACTGGCTATCCCAGTGCTTTCTCCAAAATCTGTGCCTGGCCACTACTGGACTTTGCAAGATGGAGTGAAAGCTCTTCAGTGGGTCGATGGGCTGGATATTATGGCTTATGATTCAGGAGTAAAAACTAGCGAAGAATACAAGGAGCTTTTTAAAAATACTTTTTTCTTTGTAATGGAACTCAATAAACAGTCACCCGAGAAAAAAATAATCGTTGGATTGCCTGCCTATCCCGACAAAACCAAGCTTCACTCAGTAGAAAAAGAAAATCTTGAGTCGATTCTGTCGACACTTAAATCTTTTACTCCTTTTCAGCTCAAGCCTTATTGCAAAGGGGATATTCGATTTTCGTTCTATGCGGGCTGGACGCTCTCTCCAAAAGACATAGAAACCCATCAACAGATGAAAGATTGGAAAAATGAAACTTGCCAGAAAAGCTCTTAAGTTTTTTATCCTTCTAAACTCGGCCGTTGGTTTTTCCTCCCCTTGGAATAGGGGTATTGAAGTCGGAACTTCAGCGGCCTTAAGCTACGGTTCGAGAAATTTATTCACCAATCCCGCAGGGATGGCCTTTGAAAAAGAACTTAACGGTTTGGGACTTCTAAGTTCTTTTACTTACGGATCAACCTTCGGTGAAAAAAGTGAGTTTTCGTTAAGTAGTAACTATAGTCTGTTTGGTTTTGGCTACGAGAAGCTAAATGAGAACTCTGACTCTTTTTCAAGATACCAAGTGGGTGTTGCTTATCCGATATCTCAGGAGCTTTTTTGGGGAACCCGTTTTTCTTTGACCTCTTCAGAAATAAGTTCACTGTCTAATGACTTTAGTTGGGATTTGGGGTTTCAATATCGACCCTTTTCAAGCTTCAGCTTGGGGTTGATACTATCAGAGCTCAATCAATCAACTATTAACGGAATCAAATCTCCCACAATCTTTATCCTAGGTGCCGCCTATCGGCCGATTTCTTGGTTAACTCTGACTACTGACGTTGAGACCCCTTCAAACTCTACTTTCAAAACCACCAGCTTTCAAACTAACCTTACTTTGGAACCACTTACAGGGTTTCGAGTATTCTCAGGCTATCAAAGTGACCATCGCTTTCAGATCGGGATTCAGTGGGACTTAGAAAGGGCATCCCTATTTTCGGTTTATCAGCCCTCTCCCAAAGAAACAGTAAAAAATGGAGCGCCCAAATATATCGCCGGCTTTCAAACCGCCCTAAAGCCCCTCAAGTCGACTCTCCAACCCAAGAGAGAACTTTTCATTACTTTAGATGAGACTTTGACAGAAGAAGGAAGAGAAGGGACTCTCTTCAGTAAAGCAAGGCCTTCTCTAGTAGAAATTCTTAATAGCATCCAAGAAGCCTCGACTAATCAAGCCATAGAAAAAATAACTCTTAAAGTGGAGACTTTTCCCCTAGGTCTTGGTGCTGCAGAGGAAATATCTGAAGCGTTACTCAAAGCAAGAAATCAAGGAAAAACGGTCGACGTCTTTTTAAGCATGGCAAAAACCAAAGAATATTTGATCGCATCAAGTGCTACGCATATTTACCTTGAGTCGAGCGGAGAAATTACGCTGTTGGGAAGTCGAGTCTCTAAATATTTTATCAAAGGTACATTGGACAAGGCCGGAATAGAAGGGGAATTTTTGGCCAAAGGGGATTATAAGTCAGCTCCCGAATTTTTCATGCGAAAAGACAGTTCTCGGAAAAGTCAGCTTGCGACCCAGCACGAAATAAAAGAACTTGATAAATCTCTTTTAGAAATTTTAGGTCGCACACGAAAGATCTCTCAAGAAAAATGGAACCAATGGTTAGATGTCGGCATGTTTAGTTCTCAGGATGCCTTAAAATACAAGCTCATCGACAATATTGGAAGTTACAAAGAGACCCGAGAGGCTGATGCAAACCCTAAGACAATTTATCCCTCAACTCTATACCATAGCTCAGCGCTTAATCTTCCTAATCGAATTTCCGTCATTACCGCCAGCGGAAATATCCTTCAAAGGAAAAATCGATTACTGTCCCTA
>Ga0194122_10006104_pt1 | contig 11003 bp, 8 predicted proteins | sample TA2MahCa10mmetaG_FD_155487 | JGI IMG/M metagenome (GOLD analysis project Ga0194122, IMG submission 155487) | Freshwater microbial communities from Lake Tanganyika, Tanzania - TA2015021 Mahale Deep Cast 10m | ecosystem: Environmental > Aquatic > Freshwater > Lake | place: Tanzania: Lake...
ACTTGGCAAAGTTAAACAGAATTATACAAATTGCAATCAAGAAGAATAAAGTTAGTGAAAAAGCTTTAGATGTTCCAGTGAGTATGTTGAGAGGAAGCAAAATCAAAAACGGACCGTAGTTATAGACAAATTATTGAACCCTATGGAGAAACTTCTCCATACCAGTTGCATCTTCTTTCAATTATGATCGCTTAACAGCTACCTTGTCGAATTAATTATCAATTTTCTATAGGCTTTATTTATGTTTGGAAACTTCGTTATCCTTATCTTAGTATTTTTTCTAATTTTTACTCGTTCCTTCCTGACCATCTTCGTCAACGTCAATTTGCTTTTTGCAAAACTTAATTATTACATAGATCAAGAGCAGTAAGAAGTTTATGAAAAAAACCATGATAATACCTCTTTGTACGTTTTGAGTTTAAGATGAACCACCCATTTATAAAATATTTGAATTTATATTAAGATATTTTAAAAGTTATTCATTAGAAAAGATTAAAGACGATGTATAAATATTCTCATAAAGTATTCTATTTTTTATTTTTATTTCGTTTAATTCTTTTTAATTTACTTAATTTCATTCCAAAGTATTTTTTACAAATGATGAAAAACATCTTTAAAACTAGTTCCTTCAAACTAGCAATGCGAATTGTTAAAGATTTTAATTTATTTTGATAAAACTGATAAAATTAAAAGAAATAAATTATGCAGCATCAATTTTATTTTGAAGCAGTACATACTCCGTTAACCAAAACATACCCTGATTGACAACTGCATGTGTTAGTTTTAGTGTCGAAAACACTAAAAGCTCTTCCAAAACACCAAGGATTTACATCACAATCGCATTTACAATAGCTTCCGTTCCAAACTGTGTAAGGAGGGCAAGGCAAACATTGACCGTTTATTAAATAGAGTCCAGAGTTGCAAACACATTATCCATCCACAGCAATTTGATTTGAACCACAGTTAAGTGAGTTAACTGCTTTAGCTGAACATTGAGTACCATCGAATCCTGTTCCAACTGGGCATCGTTGACAGACTCCATTAATCAAGTTGTATCCACTGACACAAACGCAGCAAGCTCCATTGAAGTAGGCATTATCTCCGCATGAAGGAGCTGACGGCTCGCATTGACCTGAGTTAGTATTGTAAATGTATCCAAGAGCGCAAGTTCTAGCAGGTTGAGTTCCGCAAGTATTTCCGTCCCATGAAGTACCAGTAGGGCAAGGAGCGCAACCATCGAGTGAAGCTTGGTAGAATCCAGCATTGCATGTGCATGAAACTCCATTAAAGAAAGAGTTTTTTGGGCAAGTAGGTACAACAGCATTAATGGGGTTACATTGACCGTTTTGAAGTTGGAAACCAGTGTCGCAAACACAAGAAACACTGTTGTAATATGCATTAGCAGGGCAATTGGGAATTTGAACACATTTACCTCTAACGTATTGAGTGCCAGATATACAAACACAAGCCTTAAGAGTAGAGTCATATCTTTCATTTTGATAGCAGATAGGTTGGAAGTTGGATTGAACACAATTTCCACTAACATCAGCAGTGAATCCAAGATAGCATTCACATGAAACTCCATTGAAACCTTGATTAGCTCCACAAGGTCTGCATGCTCCATTGATCCTGAAGTATCCAGGGTTGCAGTAGCATTGACCATACTTAAGGAAACCATTCACACCACAGTATTGATAGCTTGAACATTATCCTCCAATAACTGAAAATCCTGGCTTGCAGACACAGCAGTTTGTAGAAACATCAAGTTGACTGTTGAGTGGGCAGTTGAGTGCAGCAACGCATTTACCATTATTTAGAGGAAGTCCATTGTTGCACTAGCATTTTCCGTTGACATAAGTTTGGTCGCTTGGGCAGATAGGATCACAGAATCCACGTTTCTCGACGTAACCAGGTTTGCAGAGACATCTATCACTATAACTATCGTAGTAGTATCCAGGTGAACAATTAGTGCATACTCCTTGGATACGGACGTATTGGGGAAGACAAATGCATGTTTGGGTGGAAACAGAGTAGAATTCGTTAACACCTTGGCAGGCAGTGATGATGCATTCTCTTTTGTATTCATCATAAATTTCTCCGGGTTGGCATTTTGAGCAGATTCCTTGAACAATGTAAAATCCTTGAGCGCAATCACATTTTCCAGTATTGAAGTTGTATACTTGGTTGGTTCCACATTGAATTCTGCACACTCTTTGATAAACATCATAGAATTGACCTTTAGGGCATTGAGTACAGAAATTATTTATAAGATAATATCCTGGCTTGCAAACACATCTTCCTCGGATATAGTCTTCATTAACGGCGCAAAGAGGTGTGCAAACTCCATTGCAACGTTGTCCACTTGCTTTTTTGTAGCCATCAATACAGTTGCAGCATTGATTTGCTTGATCGTAAACTTGAGTTTTAGGGTCACAGATACTGCACAAACCTCCTACAAGGTAATATCCAGGTAAACATCTGCAGGCACGGATGGTAGGATCCCAAACTTCATTGACTTTACATGGTGCATGACAGATTCTGTAAGTTCTATCATAGAATTGAGTAGGAGGGCAAACTCCACAAGAATATCCAATCAAATAGTATCCAGTTTTACATTGGCAAGTTCCATTAATCGATTCTTAATAAGCATTACAAGCTGATATGCAGAGGCCGAGATTCTTGATGTATCCGTTGTTGCAAACACATGATTTAGTGATATTGTTATAATTTGAGTTGACAGGGCAAGTACCACAAGTTCCATCAGTAAATTCGAAATATTGAGGTAAACATACACAAGCTTGTTTGCTAAGATCGAAAATACGTCTTGAGTCGCATGGTATTCTGCAGATTCCGAGACCTTGATCATAGACTTGGTTCCAGGAACATTGACCACAAATTCCGTTAACTGGGTAGTATCCAGTAATGCAGCAGCAGATTCCATTGTTCAGAACTTCGTTAACACCGCATCCAATAACACAATTACCGGCTGAAGTTTGTCTGTATCCGGTGGGGCAGGAACAGGTGCCAGTTTGTGCGTTAAAGGTAGTGTTTCCAGGGCATTTTGTGCAAGTTCCATTGATTCTGAAGTAAAGAGGAGCACAATCACAGATTCCAGTCACAATGTTGAAAGATTCATTCAAAAGGCAAGGAATTCTGCAAATTCCTAGGTCAACATCCCAGAAAGTATTGATAGGGCATTGTTGGCAAATTCCAACAATCCGATGGTACCCAGAGTTGCAGACACATCCTGTTCCAGAAATGAAGAAAGCATTGGGATCTTAGCATTCTGAAGGTTGAACTGGAAGCTCGTTTTTAGTGGGAGCAGTAGTAGCAGGAATGCATGAACCACTATTGAATGTGTATCCCACAATACAATCGCATTGAGCAGCAGCTTTGTTGTAAATTGAGTAAGCAGGACAGATTCCACAATCTCCTTTTACGTTGAAGAATCCAGTGTTGCAGACACAGGTGTTAGTGTTAAGATCTAAAATTTAATTTAATTTGCATTTAGGTCTGCAGATAGCATTTTGAGGATCATAGTAGTTGGGGGCGACACAGTAGGTACAAACTCCTTTGATCAAGTAGAAATCTTTCAAACAAGTGCAAATACCGTTAATATTTTGTTGGTTGAGGCCACAAACAACTGGTGGAGGAAGAACTGGTTGGGGAGGAGCGACATAACGAAGTCTGCATTCACCCTGGACAAGGTCATATCCAGTTGCACAGATGCAGGAAGTAGTGGCAAGGTTGTAGGTGGAATAGGGAGGGCAAACATCGCAGTTACTTCCGATGAGGAAATATCCAATTGCGCAAACACATCTATTATTTTGGTAGACTTGATTTATTCCACATACAGGTATAACTTTTGAGTATTCAACGCAAGTGTTATCTACGAAGTAGAAGCCTACAGCGCACACGCATTGGCATAGAATGTTATCATAGACTTGGTTGATGGGACATGTGATAGTAGCTGCTGCTGGTCCTGTAGCTGGCGGAGTGTAAGTACTATCGGGGGTGTATGAGTTTGTGGTGCTATTTCTGGGTGTGGTGCTGCTTCCAGCGTCACCCGCACCAAATAAATAGACGTATTTTTGTCCGTCGAGAGTGTAGATTTAGCTGTCTACTTTGGTGGTTTGCGAGTAGAGCAGCACAATTAAGAGAGAGAGTAGAAGCGCTGTGCTTAAAGTTCTCATCGTTTAATCTTTTGGTCTAAATTATATTATTATTGTTGTTTATGTAATAAATATTCGGCGGAGTGGCCTTAAGTCTTAGTTTTGTCAATAACCCATCAATCTTTCATGAATTCATCTTAATCCATAAATAGGTAAAATTTTTGCCTATCTCAACTTACATAACATGCCTAATTTTATCATCTTTTGTTTCATTTTTTAAATTTTTTTCTCCCTTTGAACACAACAACTATTTTTCTCATCTAATCTCTACTATTCTTAACCAAATACATCCTAAGAATCATTAAATATTTTCTTGAATTATACAAAATTTGAAATTTAAAATTTTTAGGAACATTGCGAAAACACCACAAAAAAACAAAAATTAACTATGAGCCTACAGAAAAAGTGAAGGATCGTTCTCCTCATTCTAGTTATCACTAGCTCTACATTTTCGAAGACAAAACCATCATCTTCTACCCATAGATAAACTACCAAAAATTAAAAAAAATAGCAAAAACAGAGCCAAAGCATCTCCCTGTCATCGATAAAAATCAAAATTTTGTTTTCTTTGAGTAAATAGACTACTTAAGACAAACTAGCAGACTCATCAGATTCTTAACATTGACATCTCGTTTCCAAAAAAAGCGAAGGAAATCGATATCAAAGACAGGAAAATCTTAACAGAAGTTTTTAAGAATCAGTACATCTTATTGAAATCGAGTAAGAAGGATATGTTTGATTATAAACAAATAGTAATAAAGATGGATCGAAATCAGCCCTCTCAATGTCTATTGTTGCCAACGACTTGAGGATTATAAATGTTTCCGTAGTTCGGACTGTTAGTGTTAACTTGCGAAGCATCGTAGTTGCTTCCCAAAATGATAATCGGTGATCCAACAAGTGCCCCAGTGAAAGCATTTTTGTAGGAATAAAGATAATTGGGATTACTAATAAAGGAGCTACCTGTGTCAGATTATTGATAGGGAATCTGTTTAACTTCTTCTCCAACAAAGTAGTATCCTTCGTCACAAACACAGCTGTCAGTGTTAAAATCATAACTTGAATACTCGGGACAAGAGTTACAGACACCGTTGATTTTTACGAATCCTATCTGGCAAAAACAGCAGCAACCGAAATAATATTCATTTAATCCGCAGGCTGGAGCAACGATTTTGCTGCAAGTTTGGGTTAAAAAATCGTAGACCTAATCGCTTGCGCATTGACCACAAATTCCATTAATAATGTAGAAGCCAAAAGAACAGACGCAAGATTGTTGTTGAGTTGAGTATACTTGATTCAAACCACATTTTATAAGAATACATGAGCCATTTACTGAAGTATAGTTTTCACTGCAGCGACAGGCATCAAAAGCAGGAGCATAGGTTTGGTTTTCAGGGCATCTTTGGCAGATGTTTTGGATTACAAGAAGTCCTGGTAAGCAAACACATTTTCCGTTCAAAAGATATTGATTAATACTACAAGGGTTGATACCTATGCATTGCTGAAGCATCTAATCATAATTATAACCTTTTTTGCATTTCCCACAATTACCACTGATAGGGTAGAAGCCAGAAGCACAGTCACAATAGCGAGTCTCAGGGTTGAATACTTGATTGATGCCACATCGATAACATTTAGGTTAGTAACAGTTTTGTATTTTAACAGGAGGATGACAGTTGATGCAGTTTTGTGTGTAGACGTAGACTGCTAGGAATAGCAGAATAAGCAATGCTTTGCTCATGATTTAGATTAGTATAAACTTAAGAATATAATGAAGAGGCAAAAAAATAAATTAATTCGTCGGGACATCTCTATCCGTTCTCTTACCCTGATCTCCATCTGCTTTTCTTTCTTAGTTAAACCCTTTATTAATACATTTTTATGTATATTCACAACCTTACAAAAGCCTTTTTACTATAAATACCTGCATATAAATCCTCCATTAACATCAAAAAAACAAGTCTTTCTCCTACTGAAATCAGAAAACATCATTACTTTGATATGAAGATTCAAATTAAATGATTTCTGCTAAACTATTTTTGAATATCAGACTTCATTTTTAAAGATCTATTTAAATAATACACAACATGACTCCGAAATAATCAAAGAGGATCATTTATATACATTTCAAAGAGTACCTTCGACTTATTATCTATGTTATTCGGGCTCATTTCTAACATTCAACTACTCATCTGTTTAATTGCTCCTATGAAAAATTTAAGAAACTTTATCTACAATCGGAAATTTTTAAGGTAAAGAGGCTTTAATATCCTCGAGCTTGTTTCCTAAAAATATACCTAACAAGAAAGAGATAAGAACCAAAATCACTACTTTTAAACCACTCACCCCTTTCTTTTAGCTTTTTTCCAAAGGCTTAATGGTTTTTTACACGACCTTTTCCTGAACAAATTCAGTTATATGTACTTTCGTAGAAACTTCTTTTTAATTTTAAAACTCTTCATCTTCGGGCAAACTTTCATGTTACCTCTTCTGAGATTAATTGATTATTAGACTTTATTGGCTTTACTTAGTTTGGTACTTTTTGCTGAATAGAACCAGCTGAGACTTTTAATTACCCGTATTTCTTTTCACTATATCATACTATTCCTTGAATTCGTCATGAGTGAGTTTTTTTTACAACAATTTTTAAAGTGCTGCTCCTCCTAAATGTCCCCAAACCCAACTAAGCTGTAGTTTCATCTTACTCAATTAATCTAAATGGCCTAAATATTTGATATGCATTGTTGCTATGCCATCGTCTTAAGCATTTTTTAAGATGACTCCGAAGGATGGACGTACATCAATGAGGTCCTTTAAGTTTGTCCTAACCTAAATCTTAAAAAAATGACCTTAAAGAAGACAGCTGTAGGTTAATTTATACCAAAAAAAGTAGCTTTGATGTTGAGAACACCTAGATGTTTCTCATCGAGCTATATTTGTTTGGATGAAAGGATGAGTTAAACAGACATAACTATTATATCAAACTCTAAAATATATCCTAGAGATAGTGGAGTATAAATAATAGTATGTTTTCAGTAAGTAAATTTTACAATATCATGGACTGAGCGTGTTCAGCACACGTTAGAAGGATACTAAAGAAAGCTATAGTCTTACTGCTGCAAAAAATAAAGATGAAATGTCGGAGTCTATGGTTAGACAAGCCATCAAAAGTATAGATTGTGGAAGTGCCTAAAGCTAAAGATACTGACTAGTTATAATGAGAACTAATGATAGTACAAGTAAGAGTATGTGCACAATCGCCATATAAAAGTTTTAAATAAGAAGACCCATCTCTTTGCACTCAAAAATTTGTCTCCAAGTACTCTTGAGTTAGAGATGATAATTGATTTTCCAACCTTCAATCATACTTTTGACCATTTCCGCTTTCATTTTCAATTCTTTGCGGACAACTTCTCTCCTTGATCTCATAATGAATCGATTGTAGTGTACTCCAAGTAAAAGAGAAATGGTTAAAAATAAGAATAAAACACATTGTAACCAGAAGATTCCAAGTGAAATAATTGAATAGATGTAAGAGCCGATGATAAAAGAAAAAGAAGAAAATATTTCAAAGAGATTTGTTGTAACAGTTCGATCAATTGCTGCTATGTCTCCACTTATTCTGTTTAGAATCTAGTAGTCGATCTATTTTCTTAGTTTCAAAAATAGTGAAGAAGAAACTCGATGACTGCAAAAAATTAGCATTAAATAAAATAGTAAAGGAGCTAAGATTTGGCCACTAAGTCCTATGTAGTGGGAGTATTCACAATCTCCTCTTATAATATGCTGCGTAATGAAGAAACTATAGATTTTGGTAATACTGAGCAGGACAGAAGAGATGACAAGACCAAAACAGTAAAATAGAGGAAGAGATTAAAAAAAATAACGAAAGATAACTTTCAACGCAATATTTCCTTTTTCAGTGTTGATATTTGAATGGGAAAGATTAAATCTCTCATTATTTTAAATCAGTTAGTCACCTATTTTCGATTCACTTACTATATTCTGCTAACTGCTAAGGGTCACTATTCTTTTGCAAGAATTCAAAATTTATGCATTCAGATTCATTGCTAACATCAGTTCTGAGATGGGACTTCTGATCAAATTTATCAGAATCAGGATTGTATATTCCTAGTCCTAAAAACTGCTTCTGTCAGCTATTAAAAACACATAAACATTTATAAGTATTGGGAATAGTATGCTTATCAATTTGCCTAGAAGCTTAGTAAACAAAAATTTTTTATTAGCAAAAAGCTATTTTTCTCTTTGTTTCAGGACCATTTAATTATCGTTTACAGTGATATTGCAATTAATCCTAGAATCTTTTTGCTGCATGTATTTACTATTGCTTCTGTAAGTCATGTAACTAACCAAAGCTTGGCCTAAGATATAGAGACTGACGATTAATGCAAATACTGAAAAGGGCGAAGAATCTTTCAGATAGGCAATGAGCATAGAATAAATAACGATGATTTCAATGGTGTAAAAAAAAGCAGTGAGAGATGAGTAAGTGATATTAGTGATAATATTACAATCATACTCTATGATATTGATCTTTTTTCCAAACGTACCAAACAACCTGCTGTAGTTGTTGAAAATGAACCAGTAGAGATAAGCAAAATATTAGAAACCAAGACTAGAATAAACAAAGTCACAGATAACATTTATAACTGAACCGAAAAGTTTATAAACGACTACTAGAAGCACTATGATTGCAAAAGATAATTGTTATTTTGACTTATCCAGCATTATGTGAATTATGTTGTTTATAATAAACGGTCCAGATATTGTTAAAGCTACCTTTATAGTGAAAAGCAGCAGGCAGACCAAAAACTTGACTTTGTTCAAACGAGCCAGACCTAAGAGCAGGTTTTTAGTTGAGGAGTGATCAATGCTTTTCTACTTGAGTTCTTCCAATCTTTATTAAGATGATAGACAATCTTTGAACTGCCCTATATCTATCTCACTTCCCTTTTGGATGCAGCCAAGTATCTCCTGCAAATTATAACCACTCATAATTTTATAATATCTTTATTGTATTGTGACGCTAAAATAACTTCACTTTTGGAATCCTAAAAAAAATGAAGAGATAGAATTTACACTAGTTCTGATCAAAATAACATAAGGCTTTGATTACAAACAAACATTATATTATTGCCGTTATTTTCTGGCATAAATTTCTGTAGTTAAGCAACAGAAAATTAACAACTGTTATATTTAGTAGTTTGAATCGTTTGAATTCTAAATAAATATCGTGACAAACTTAAAATAACAAAAATATCGCATGAAGGGTAATGATAGATAGTGAAAATTGAAAATTTTCACTGAATTTACACTGCTGAGCCTAACCGATCAGAGCTTAGTAATCTGAGCATCTCACTACCTTCATCTCTATTTACAGATTTAGATTATCTTTTTTCGGCATTGATTATTTTTTCTACAAATTCTATACACATCAAAAGAAAAGGAATGTCTTGAGGGTGTTTAGTCTCGAAAAATCGTTAGTTTTTTTTTGAAAATTATACTTTTTGGAGCAATGTGATAAAAAATTCTTCCAATGAATGATCAAGTATTTTTTACTGGTTGCTACGAATCAAAATTAAGTGATATGCAATTTTTTAAAAATCACTCCTTTTTAGATTATCTTCGAATTTTAATTTAGACTTCCGTTAAATTTCTCCTTTTTCCCTTTTAAGCTACGACAAATCCTCTACATACTACTCTTTGGTATCTACCAGGTATGGGTGTACGTGCTTTTGAATGTTTGTTTAGGCTTAACCTTATTTATATAGATTGATCGAAATAAAAAAATATTATTTAAGTGCAATGGCAGTCAGAAATCTTGTCTTTCATTTCCTTTCAGCTGTATTCGCTGTTCTAGTAGTCCTATCTAACTGGATTTCATACAGCGTAATGGTAGTGCTCAATCCGCTCAAAACCAGAAGCACTTTAGCGTGCAACATCTCTCGGAAGTGGAAGAGAGTTGCCGAATCAGGAAAAAGATAAATTCTTGAGTATATACAAATCGTGGTGAACATGATCCTAGGACTTCTTTTAACAAAATGTTTAGTTTCCTATCACTCTTTCCTCATAAAGACGATAGTTACAATTTCATTTCAACTTCATCTCATTAGTTTAAATTGGGTCGTAGATATCCCCGATTACTCTGCGTATTTGAATGACTCAGAATCGTTCAAATTGGTAACTGTCCTGCTTTGCCTCCTGTTTGGATATCTTGGCCTCTCAATTCAAATATCCTTCCTTTTGGATCTAATTTCTATTTTCAGTTATCCTTTTAGAGCTATTAGAAGAATTTGTGATAAAACTCAAGAAGGCGTTATCTCACTCAAGAATGCCATGATTGATATACTTCTCACCAAAAGAAAATATTGGCTCACATGTCCATATCCTGACTATCTACTCAGTGATACACTGAAAGTTGTCTATATCTGCTCTCTTCCTTTAATATTTTCACTCATAATCTTCCTCAAAGCCTACACCATTCTTCTATCTTCTCTTAACTTCATAGCCTAGACTGCAATTGTACTTTTAATCTTATTTAGAATATTGGATTGAATGCTTCTCAATTTAGCGAGGAAATCAGTCGAATCTTCAGTTCTGTAGTTGGACTTGAAATTGAAAACGATAGAATTTGTTTGAACAAATCTAGTCTAAACGAACGCTTCTAATATTTTATAACAAATCTGAGACAAATGGAGTGGACCCCAGTGGTTAGCTGGAATAAAATACGATAAATTTTCACAACAAGTTAAAAGGAAAGTGTAAGCTACTGTTAATAAAAAAGTTTCAAATACGTTTCCATTTTGAAAG
>Ga0194122_10006122_pt1 | contig 10974 bp, 8 predicted proteins | sample TA2MahCa10mmetaG_FD_155487 | JGI IMG/M metagenome (GOLD analysis project Ga0194122, IMG submission 155487) | Freshwater microbial communities from Lake Tanganyika, Tanzania - TA2015021 Mahale Deep Cast 10m | ecosystem: Environmental > Aquatic > Freshwater > Lake | place: Tanzania: Lake...
GTCACGGGCGCCGGCGGGCAGGGCCTGCCCATCCGCGCATCGCTGCACACCGGCGAGTGCGAGTTTGGCCTGACAGGACTTCCGGCCGGCTTGGCCGTTCAGGTCGCTGGGCGGATTTTGCCGCAGTCCCCCCCGGGAGGCGTGTTGGTTTCACGGGTGGTTAAGGATCTTGTCGCCGGGTCGGGCATCGAGTTTTCCGAAAAGCTAGAAATGGCGATTCCCGGCCAGTCCGAACCATGGGAACTCTATCAAGTTACCAGCTGTTAAGCGCTCCCTCCAATCGATACTGCGCGCTTTCCGCCGAAGATGGCATAGTAGAATGGTGACAAGACTCCAGATCTCCTTGGTCGCGGTGGTTCCGATCGTGTTCGTCCTCGACTGGATCACGAAGAGATGGATCGAGGCGAATGTGTCCTTCTGGGACAACCATGTCGTCATTCCGGGGTTTTTCTCGATCGTCCACGCGCAGAACCGCGGCGCCGCCTTCAGCCTTTTCGCCGATTCATCGGAAGAGATTCGGGCGATCGTATTGATCGGCGTTTCGGGAGTCGTGATGGCGATCGTCGCGCGAATGTTCTGGAAAGCCCTGCGATCTCCCTTCGCGCATTCGATTTACGGGATTTCGGCTCTGGCGCTCGTCTTGGGCGGCGCTTTTGGGAACATGGCCGACCGCATATTACGAGGAAGTGTGACCGACTTCCTCCTTTTATACTGGCGCGACTGGCAATGGCCCGCCTTCAACGTCGCCGACTCGGCCATATCAACCGGCGCGGTCTTACTTCTGGTCGATCTTTGGCGCCGAAAGGAAACTATCTAGTGTTTCCGAAGATATTATCCATAGGCGATTTCTATCTGCCCGCGTATGGCGCATTGGTCGCACTGGGCGTGCTGGCGGGCTTAAAGGTCTCTGGATCCATTGCAAAACGGCGTGGAATGGACGTTGAGGTAATTTCGAACCTCGTCGTCGTGTGCGCCCTCTCCGGTCTGGCGGGCGCAAAGTTAGCCATGATTATCTTTGACTGGGAGTCTCATTATCGACAAAATGTCGCGGACATCTTGTCCATTAGCACGCTACAAGCGGCCGGGGTCTTCCAGGGCGGCCTCTTGCTGGCGATCCTCGTCGCCTGGTGGTACATGCGCAAGCACGGCCTGCCGTTTCTGAAAACGGCCGACGTTCTCGCACCCGGCATCGCACTCGGACACGGCATCGGGCGATTGGGCTGTTTCGCCGCGGGATGCTGCTGGGGCGCGCAATGCGATCGACCTTGGGCGGTGACGTTTCGAAGCCAAGACGCCGCCGCTCTGACCGGAGTTCCCCTGGGCATCCCCCTTCATCCGACTCAATTATATGAAGCATTTGCCGAGTTCGTGATCTTCGGACTGCTGTGGCAACGCTCCCGTCTGAAGCTTGGCGACGGTGCTCAAATCGGCTTCTACCTGGTCACCTACTCCATCGTCCGATTCGGAGTCGAGTTTGTGCGATCGCATGCCCAGGAACTAGTACTTGGCATGTCCTTGACCCAGTGGATGAGTCTTTCGTTTGTCGCGCTGGGACTGGTGTACTGGCGGCGCAGCGCGACGCCCGGTACTCCAACGCTAGCCATGCGGAACTAGAGTTCTTTTTAGGGCCCGTCTAAGGTTCGATTTCCGTTGCTAGATCGGCGATTCGTACTGAAAATAGTTTGTAGGAAACTTCCACCACCAATTCACTGCCGTATCTGGGTGTGGATCCAGTACCAACATGACGAACCCTACTTCAGTCCGGCGCAAGCGCCAACGCGGAAGCTACTACGTTGAGCTTGCTCTAACGTTTCTTCCGATGTTCGCACTCATGCTGGCGATCGTGGACTTCTCGATGGCGATCTTCATCCGATCGAGCTTTCAATTTGCGGTCCGAGAGGGCGTCCGGTACGCCGTCACCTACCAGACGCTGCCGGGGATGTGTCAGGACGCTTCGATCAAGCAGATCGTGAAGGACAACTCCGTCGGATTTCTCAGCAACCCAATTCACGACAACAAGATCAAGGTTCGTTTCTACAATCCCGTCACCTTGGTCGAGGTTAACGGAGTGAACAGCAACCAGCCCGGCAACTTGGTTGAAATCGGCGTCGAGGGCTATCAGTGGAGCTGGATTGCACCGCTTTGGCGCACCGCTTCGCCATTCGTCGTCAACGTTTATGCGATGGACAAAACAGAAGGATTAGGACCAGGGGTAGCAACACCATGCCGTTAGCCAATTCGAAATGGAGAAAAGAAAAGCAAGGGGGCAACGCGGTCGTTGAATTCGCCCTCGTCTCCGTGTTTCTCGTGCCCCTGCTGTTCGGAACGTTTTCGATCGGCATGAGCCTAACCAAGACGGTACAGGCCAGCGTGGTCTCCCGCGACGCCGGCGCCATGTTCATGCGCTACGTCGATTTCACGAACATTACAAACCGTAACATGCTGCTTCGCATCGCCAACGGGATGGGCATGACCAATACTGGCGGTAACGGCGTAGTAGTACTCACCAAGGTCATGTACATCGGCACGAACGAGTGCGCTCTGATCGGTCTGACACCCGCCAATTGCCCCAACTACAATCGCAATGTCGTGGTGAAGCGGGTCACGGTCGGCAACAACTCCGTCTACACGTCACCGTACGGCTCGCCGAGCGCCGGCATCCTGCAGTCCAACGGCGAAATCACGGCGACCAACTATCTCAACCAGGCCAGCGCCAGGGCCGACAACTTTGCCAGCGTGATGTCGCTCAATCCGGGCGAAGTCGCCCACATCTCCGAGGCATATTTCAACACGCCCGAAATCGATCTACCCGGATACAGAGGAGGTACCTATGTCTATCAACGCAACATTTTCTAGTTCTGGCCCGAGGCCTCACGTCACGCGCCGCCGCGAAGCGCGCGAACGTGGTATCGCCGTCATTCTCACGGCGATGATGCTGCTCTTCACGATTCCCGCCGTCGGGCTGGCAATCGATGCGGGTTTGCTTTACCTGATTCGCGCCCGCATGTCGGCGGCCTGCGACGCGGCTTCGCTAGCCACGGCACGCAACCTGAACCTCGGCCAGACTCTCGCCGAACAGATCGGCAACGCCACCGCGCGCGGTCAGGTCTACTTCAACGCCAACTTCCCAAATAACTATTTGGGCGTCGCCACGCCCGCGGTCAACATCCAGGTTACGCAGTTGAACATGAATACGCTCCGCGTCTTCAGCACCGCCACCGGCAGCGCCCCCGTCTATTTCATGAAGATTCTCGGCGGCAATACTGCGTTGGCCGGCGGCGCGGGCACCGCCGTCCGCCGCGACGTTAATCTGGCCCTTGTGCTTGACCGCTCGGGTTCGATGCAGGGACAGCCCTGCACCGATATGATTAACTCTTCCAAGAACTTCACCAATCAGTTTGTTAACCAGCGCGACCGCATCGGATTGGTTACGTTCGGCGCCGCCGTCTACAATGCGTATACGCCGACCAAGGATTTCCAGAACCCCTCCAACTCGGTCAACAGTAAGATCAATTCCGTTACTTGCGCCGGTTGGACCAACACTTCGAACGCTTATTGGAACGCCTACCAGATGCTCCAGGCGATCAATGAGCCGCTGGCCTTGAACATCATCGTCTTCTTCACTGATGGCATGCCCACCGCATTCACGGCTAAGTTTCCGATTAAGACGGTCTCGGACACCCGCTACGGCGCCAACGGCCTGAACTGTACCAGCACGAGCAGCCAGTGCACGATCTCCAAGAGCAGTTGCGTCGACGACAACGGCTACGCGGCCTCCCACGCGAGTTGGGGAACCTTCGCCGGCAAAACCGGCGCCATGACGGGCGGCAGTGTTTCTGCCACGACCGGCGACACGAACGGACTGGTCAACCCGGTCGCCACTTCGTTCTCAACGTCCGACCCGATGGTCAGTTCCTCTATCTCGAACGGCTGCGCATTCGCCGGAGATCAGCGCCGCGCCCGCCGCGATGTCGCGTTTATCCCGGCCACTAACGTCAACGGCCTAGCCACCACTGGTTACAAGTCGTTGACACTGTTCAGTTCCGGCCATCCCTACTACAACAAAATTCGACCCGATATGCCGATCAACGTCACACGCGTCGGCATGAACCTCGCCGACAACGCCGCCGCCACGATTCGCAACAACACAACCCTCAACGTCGTAACCTACACAATCGGACTCGACGGCAACGGCGGCGTCGACGACGACCTGCTCAAACGCATGGCCAACGACCTTGGTTCAAGCATCTATGACGACACGAAAGAACATGGCGTCTACGCCTACGCCTCGAATTCGTCGCAGTTGAATCTGGCCTACTCCCGTATCTTGTCCGACATCCTCCGTCTGACAAACTAAACTACTCCAACAACGCCGCGAAACCCGCGCCCCCACCGGCGCGGGTTTTGCATTTTGCGCCCGCCTTCAACAAAACATTTTCATTTCAAAATGTTTTGGCATATAGTGGAGGTGTACCCGTGCGTCCCGCGTTCGCACGATTTGGGAGGATGAATGAAACTTCGATCTCTTCTACTTGCGGCCTTTGTCGCCCTTGTTGCCAATCCGGCGGCCGTCGCGCAGATGACCTGCGTCGCCAGCGCGCCTAACCCGACTTTCCTGCGGTCCAACGGCTTGTCCGAACTCGCCGGAGACGTCGTAATTACGTGCCGGGGAGGTACGCCCGTGACTTCCGGCGCGTTCCCAACCATAAACCTGAACATGTTCTTCAATACCGGCGTCACCAGCCGCGTACTCGTCCCCGCCAGCCCTGGCGGCCCCGGACTCACCGAGGCGGTTCTGATCATCGACACTCCGGCTGCCGCCGATCAGCGCCCCTGCCTTACCCCCGTGTGCAACAACACCGACAACATCATTCAATCGCGCTACGACGGATTCAACTCGCTTTCGTGGCAGAACATTCCGGTGAACCCGCCCGGCCCGAACGCCGACCGTATTCTTCGCGTCCGCAATGTTCGTTTGAACGCCAGCACGTTGCCGCCCAACGGCCCCGCGCTTGTCTTTATCTCGCTATCGGGCGCGCAGGTTCAGACTTTGAACAACCCGCAGCAGACCATCGCGAATGCCCGCGCCGGCATCACGTTCGAAGCTCGTGGCGCCAATGATGCCGCGTTGGCGGGGCCAATCAGCTTGACCGCCTGCACGGCTTATAACATCGATCTCGCCGGCAACGCCGCCGCATCCGCCTATTCGACTCCAGGCGGCCGTACGATGACCATTAAATTCTCAGAAGGTTTCGCGAACGCATTTAAGCGCCGCACGCTGGGAACGTCGGCCGCCGAACCCCAAGCCTCGTTCTCCCAAGACAATCCAATCGTCTACTACAACACCGAATCCGGGTTCACGAACCCCGCGCTCCCGGCCACAAACGGATTCAACCGTGTCGGATTCGCGGATAGCGGAACCACCCTGCGCGCGGTCTTCACCAACATTCCGGCCGGCACCAGAGTCTACGTCGGCACTCGCGAACTGGCTTCGGGTAGCACCCTGGACGCGACCGGCGCCCCGACAACCAAAGCGAGGCTCACAGCAACGCCCGGAGCGCCATTTACCCCGCTTGCGGCGGACAACCAGTTGGACGGCGGCCTGAAGTTGGTGCCCGCTTCCGGAGAAGTCTCCTGGGAAGTTCTAGAAACGGATGTCAACGCCGGTGAAACGGTAGCCTTTGCCGTCGTGATTGCTTACGGCGCGGGAACTCAGCCCTCGGCTTCCTTGATCGCCGTGAACGGCGGATTCGGCCCGCAGTCGACGGTGACGGTAGGTACCGGCGCCGATCCTATCTCGCGTTTCGCCGGTCTCACCGGACCCGTTCCGTTGATCGCCATCAACGCCTGCCGCACCTCCCTTCTCTTCCAGTTCATCACCAACCAGGCCGGCTTCGATACCGGCATCGCGGTTAGCAATACTTCACGCGATACGCTCAGCACCGCGGCGCAAAACGGGCGTTGCACAGCTACATTCTTCCCAACCCCCTTTAACGCGACGACGCAGGCACAGTTCCCACCGCTCCCCTCGCCGGCGCTGCAAGGCGGCGAGCAATGGACGTTCACGGTGTCCGGCGCCAGACCCGGCTTCCAAGGCTACATGATGGTTAACTGCGACTTCCAATTCGCCCACGGTTACGCCTTCATCAGCGACTTCGGCAGCAAGAATCTAGCGCAAGGCTACCAGGCACTCGTCGTTCCCGACCGTCCGCGTATCGCCGATCCGTTCTCCTCGGCCGGCGCCGGTACGGGCGAGCAACTCGTTCACTAGCGATCCCCGCGCACGGGCAACAGTCCGATATGCGCGGTCAAAAATGTTGTTGCGCACTCCCTCACCGGGAATCGAGCCCCACTCGATTCCCGGTTTTTTTTGTTAACTTTTCATCGGCCCCAAAGGGGGGGCCTGAACTCGTGACGCGAGCAGTGGTAGACTACGAGCACCGTACTCGGGGACGGTCTTTAACATGCGATTCCTTCTTACTTTTTGTTTGATGGGTTGTTTCGGTGTCTTGAGCGCGCAGGAGATTGCCAATCGCGCTCGACAAATGGAAGAGAAAGGCCAAACCGGCGCCGCGCGAGCGATGCTGATGGCCGCCGTGAAAGACGCGCCCAACGACGCCGTCGTTCTCACCATCGCCGCCGAGTTTCTGGATCGCCATGGCGATCCCTCGACGCGCGAAGTTCTTTCCCGGCTCATTACAATCCTGGAGCGCAACAACTCCGCCGAGCGCGGCAAATTTGCAAAGCGCCTTGTTGTCCTCGACATGCTCGCCGGCGACACCTCCGCCGCCCAAAAACACATGGCGATTTATAGGGCCGCCGGCGGCTCGGCCGCCGAAGTGCCCGTTCCGAAATCCGAACTCGGCGCCGACTTCCAGACCGTCGAAATTCCCGGCCCCATCCGCTCCTTCTCCCGCATGGCGGCGCTTTCGCCCGATCTCCCCGCCGAAGACATCCTCCCCGCTCTGGCGCGCAATATCGTTACTAACGGCTATCAGGCCGCCAACAGCAATGAGGGCCTGGAGCAAACCGAATACCTCAAGCTCGTGGTGCGTTATCTCTCCCAAGCCCGCGAGTTGTCCAAGATCGCCGGAGAAGCTAAGAAAATCCGAGTCGAACAATGCGAGTCTCCAGTCGCCGCCGATCTTCTCCGCGCGCTCGGCTATCGCATGCGCGGCGGCTGTGGCGCTGAAGTCGTGCTGGAGACGGTCAACGCCTCGCGCGCGTTTCTGACCATTGATTCCGGCTTCCCGCTCGCCGAACTCGAAAACGCCCTTCGCGCCAACCGCCTCTTCGAATACGCGTTCGAGCCCACCAAGGTCCCGATCCTCTACGGCACCGAATACTGGCTTGGCGCGCGCGAAAAACAGAGCGGCGAGTTTATCGATCAGTACATCGCCGATCCCCAACTGTGCCGTCTCTACCTCGGCATGTCGAAGTTGGACCGTGAACTCGCCGGTAAACTCAAGGCCGGTATTCCGGTGCTGAAACTCAAGGCGTTTTCCCACGTGCTCGACTTCTTTGGCGGCATGTACACCATCAAGGACGGAAAGGCCATCGTTCCCGGCGGCGCCAAGTCCGAGGCAATGTGGGCCGAACTCGCCGGCGCGCCCGTTTCCGACGCACCGGCCTTCTTCGACAAACTCACCTCCAAGGATGACGGATGGCTCGCCAGCTACTTCGATTCGCTTTCGCGCATCAGCGGTCCCGTGCAGGATTATCTGACTCAACCCGACCGCCTTAAACGCTTCTATAACGGCGTGCGGGGCAAAGTCACCAGCCCTGGCCCGGCCCGCCCCGTTTTTCGCGCGAACACCGATCTGCTGCTTCTCACGTCCCGCCTTCGCGTCGCCTCCGATGGCAAGCCCCATATCCCCGGCAACGTCGAAGTCTGGAAGCAGCTGTTCATCAAACATCCGCACGGCAAGTATGACGGTAAGCTAACCAAGGCCGCCACCGGTTGGAAAGAGGCCGACGACGTGCTCGAAGCGCTTTTCGCCCTGTGCCGAAAAGCGGTTGAAAACGAGCCGCTGAAAATCTTCATGGCGGTTAGCGACATGGACCGCCGCCGCGCCAAACCGCTCGACGCCGCCACCGTCGACCGCCTCGCCCGCGAGTTCCGGTTTCACAGTTCGCAGTACTCCATCCTCAACGAAACCGGCGCGCTCAGCGACGCCACGATCCTCGGCTATCTCGACACCATCGCCGCGATTACGGCCATTCGCGACCAGGGCGTTCGCTCCGACGCCGCCGGCATGATGCAAGGCCTCGTCGGCGTCTGGCAGGCGTTCGTCCGCCAGCGCGCCATCTCCGACGCCGATGCGGACGCAACACTTTCGGCCGTTGTCTCGCCTTTCGCGAAAGCCAAGGGTTCGCGCGAGATTTTCGAAGCCGGCTGGTCCGGCGTGCAGACGCTCCTCAAAGCCGCCAAGACACCCGCTAACGCTAACCCCCATGACCGCATGATCGATCTGCTTGCCGGCGCCGTCAACCCGGAAGACGCCGACAGCCATACGCAGATGGTGCAGGATACCATTCGCGTGCTCGAAGCCCAGCGAGTCATATCGCTCAAGGCGCTTGGCGATCTCGCCACGCATCTCGACGAGCTGGGCAAAGGCGCCAAGCTCGATCCCGGCATTGTCACCCGCGTCTCGGGGCGCCTCTCGGAATTGCAACTGCCGCGCGCGGGCCTGAGCGGCGTCGAAAAGAACGCGCTGCTTTTCGGCTATTGGAGCGAACGCCACATCGAATTCCAACGGAAGCTCAACTTGCGCTCGATGGTTGAACGCGCCGGCAACGACGCCGCGAAACTCGGCGACGTGAAGGCCGCGCTCGCCCCGCTGCTTCGCGACACCCTCGTCGGATTGATGTACGCCCACTACGCACCGCCCGGCGCGCAGATTCTGTTCACAAATCCGGTGTTCGTAAGAAGCCATGATTTCCTCGGTTTGCAAGGTTCGCAGCAAACGTGGAAGCAGACCGAAGTCGTGGGCTCCGGCTGGCCCGCCAATGCGGGTGGACGTCTAGTCGGATCGCTCGCGGGCCTGCCGTATGCGCTCGCCGAAGCCGAACAGAATTTCCTCGTGCCCAGCCGCGAACAGGCGCTCATCTGGGGCGACCTTGTTCCGCAGATGGTTCAAAGCGCCAAGATCCCGCGCTTTTGGCAAGTAACGCCCGCGCAGGTTCAATTCGTTTCTTTGCACCTGCGCATGAGCGAAGCGATGCTGGGCGAAGCCGCCATCAACCCCGCCGTGCGCTCACGCTTCGTCGACATCCTTTCCAACTACGCTCCCCCGGCCCGCGCCCGTATGGTCGGCGACTGGCTGGCCGAAGGCAAAGTGAAGAAGGCCCTCGAAAACGTTACGCCTTCGGAATTCTACTCGGTGGCCATGGCGGCCTACGGGCAGCAGGCCGAAAATGGCGACCCGCTGGCCCTCGAGATTCGCCGCCTGATGCGCGCCGTCCCGCAGGAAGCCAACTACGCCGCTATTTCGCGAGCCTTCGGATCTCCGAAGCCGACACTCACCAACAGCTATAGTCCTGAGTTGACCCAAGTACGCACGTTCCCCACGCTGATGGGTTACTCGAGCCGCATCATGGCCGAAAGCTGGGAATCGAACTTGCTTTACTTCGCTTCCGTCGCCGACTCTTCCTATATGACGCCTTCGCAGATGAACGTCGCCGTGCCGGAATGGACCAAGTTCACCGTCGAGCGGATCTTCGCGACGCACCTCGAAGACTGGCCGGCGCTGCTGCGATCGATGCGCAAGGTCGGAGAAGAGATCCGGACAAAAGCCAACAACGCAGGCCGCGCGGCCGGCGGCACCGAGTGATAAACTGTCGAAAATCAGGAACTGGCAAAAGGGAGACAACGCAGTGATATCGAGACGGAAAGCGATTAGCATGGGCGCGCTCGGCTGGAGCGTCGCCAGAAGCTCTCTGACGTTTGGACAAGATAGCAGCCGTCCGACGTTCCGCGTGAAGGTCGACATGGTTGTGCTCGGGTTCACGGTCACCGACAAGAAGGGCAAATATCAGAACGAGCTCAAGCCCTCCGATTTCCGGATTCTCGAAGACGGTATCGTGCAAAAGCTAAATACCTTCGCCGCCGGCAACAAGCCCGTCATGCAGATCCTCGACGACGGCACAATGCGCCCGCTTGCCACCGGTGGCGGCGAAGAGCCCAAGGCCGGCCCGGACGTTAAGTCGGACGCCTTCGTCGGAACAAACGTGTTCGTGCTATTCGACACAAGCAACTACATGTACCGCGGGTTCGTCTACGCCTCCGACGCGATCGCCGATTTTGTCCGCGGCCTCGACCGCGCCGACTCGGTCGCCGTCTATACTTTTAGCCGCAATCTCACCCGCGCTTCGGAATTGTCTCGCGATCGCAACGACGCTATTCAGGGCCTGCGAAAAGCGGTCGCCGGCGACGACGCGGCGCTCTACAACGCCCTGCTGCTCGCCCTTCGCGACGCCGCCAAAGTCCCCGGCCGCAAGGTCGTCATCGTCTTTTCCAACGGCCCTGACAACGCCAGCATGGTGGCGCCCGACGACGTCCGCGCAGTGGCCGAAGACGAAGGGATTCCGATTTACGTCATCTCAACCAGCGAAGCGAGCAAGGATGCGATTTCGAGCGGTGTCTTCAAACGCCTCGCGACTCGCACCGGAGGCAAAGCCTATTTCGCCAAAACCTGGCAGAAGCAGGTCGAAGCGTTCGAATCGATCCGCGAGGACCTCGGCAACTCCTACACGATCACCTACTACCCGCAAAACAATCCGAACGAAGGCTTCCGCAAAATTTCGGTCGAGATCGTCAACGACGTGGGCAAGAAATATCTCGTCCGCGTTCGCCCCGGCTACCGCCCCAGCCGGGGATTTTAGCTTTGCCGATACCCGCCGCCGAGGACCACCGTTGAAGACGCTCGTGACGACCGCTCCGTTGAAAGTCAGGGTTGTCGGTAGTGGAAGTCA
>Ga0194122_10006124_pt1 | contig 10971 bp, 9 predicted proteins | sample TA2MahCa10mmetaG_FD_155487 | JGI IMG/M metagenome (GOLD analysis project Ga0194122, IMG submission 155487) | Freshwater microbial communities from Lake Tanganyika, Tanzania - TA2015021 Mahale Deep Cast 10m | ecosystem: Environmental > Aquatic > Freshwater > Lake | place: Tanzania: Lake...
AAGGTCCCAAACCCGCAGCCAGCCCCCCTTGCCAAGCCAGAGTGGATACTGGATTAGCACGACAAGGCCGATGAGTACAAGGCAGAGACTGCGCGCGGTGAGCATCATCCTTGGAGTCTACGCAAAGTCAACGGTGAACTGGCGTTAAGTCAACGAAAAGCCGGGCCGAAACCATCGAGCATCCGGGCCGAAACCATCGAGCATCCGGGCTGAAACCATCGAGTATCCGGGGTGAAACCATCGCGTACCCTGATTGAAACCATCGCATACCCGGGTCGATATCAACGAAGGAAGCGGAAGGAATCAGCCGGCCGCCGTATGCGGGAGTTGTTCTCCGGCGTGTACCAACCCTTCTCCAAGATTGTAGAACGCGTGCCGTCCGGGATAGAACGCCTGCGCACCAAGTTCCTCCTCGATACGCAACAACTGGTTGTACTTCGCAATGCGGTCACTGCGGCTCATCGACCCGGTCTTGATCTGCATCGCTGACGTGGCCACTGCAAGATCTGCGATCGTTGTGTCTTCGGTTTCGCCCGAGCGGTGTGAAACCACTGTGGTGTAACGATTGCGACGTGCCAACTCGATCGCCTCGAGCGTCTCGGTGAGCGTGCCGATCTGGTTGATCTTGATCAGGATCGAATTGGCGATACGCTCGCGGATGCCGCGTTCGAGCAACCGGGTGTTCGTGACGAAGAGATCGTCGCCCACCAACTGCACCTGATGCCTGAGTTGCGCACTCAGGTAGGCCCAGCCCTGCCAGTCGTCTTCGGCCATACCGTCCTCGATGCTCACGATCGGATACCTTCCGGCCCAGGCTTGCAGTTGATCGGCAAACTGCTCCGGGTCGAGACTCCGGTTCTCTCCGCGCAGGTGATAGCGACCTTCACGGAAGAACTCGCTGCTTGCGCAGTCGAGGCCCAGAAGTATCTGCTTTCCCGGCTCGAACCCCGCCATTTCGACCGCTTTGAGAATCACGGTGATCGCGCCCTCGCTACCTTGAAGGCCGGTGGGCGCAAAGCCACCTTCGTCGCCCACCGCAGTCGAGAGCCCGCGTTCGTGCAGCAGCGCCTTGAGGGCCTGGAAGACCTCCGCCCCGTAACGCAGCGCCTCGCAAAAACTCGGTGCACCCACAGGGAGAATCATGAACTCCTGGATATCCAGGCCGTTGTTGGCGTGTGCTCCGCCGTTGATCACATTGATCATCGGGACCGGCATCGTGCGTGCCGCCATGCCTCCGAGGTAGCGGTAGAGCGGCAGACCGGTCTCGGCTGCGGCGGCCTTCGCAACCGCAACCGATGCTGCAAGAATGGCGTTGGCGCCGAGCCGGGACTTGTTGTCCGTGCCGTCGAGTTCGATGAGCGTGTGGTCGATCATCGACTGACGGCTCGCCTCGAGCCCCAGTAGCGCCTCGGTGATCGAGGTGCGGAGATGCTCCACGGCCTGAAGAACCCCCTTGCCACGGTAGCGGCTCGCATCGCCATCGCGCAGTTCAATGGCCTCGCGCGAACCTGTGGAAGCACCCGAGGGTACTGCGGAGCGTCCTCTGGCTCCCGATTCGAGTGCAACTTCGCACTCAACCGTGGGGTGACCCCGCGAATCGAGGATTTCGCGGGCCCGGATATCGACGATGGCTGACATGATGGCTCCAGAAAGGCGTCGTGTTGTGGGGCTGGATCGTGTTGTGCGGCTGGACCATGCGGTGCGGCTGGACCACGGTGTGCGGCTGGACCATGGTGTGCAGCTAGACCATGGTGTGCGGCTGGACGCCGTTGTGCGGCTGGATCGAGAGTGCACCGGCAGCGCTGTGTTCGGCTGGATCGAGTTCTGCGAAACCGTCGCGCTTTACCAGCGCATCGATCGCCTTGAGCAGCGCAAGCAGCCCCGCCATGCGTTCCAGGGGCCAGGCATTCGGACCGTCGGAAAGCGCCATCTCCGGATGCGGGTGCGTTTCCATGAAGAGGCCCGCGATCCCGCATGCCACCGCAGCGCGGGCAAGCACCGGCACGAACTCGCGCTGCCCGCCGGAAGCCCCGCCGAGACCGCCGGGTAACTGCACCGAATGGGTGGCATCGAACACAACCGGACAGCGGGTACTACGCAGGATTGCGAGCGAGCGCATGTCGGAGACCAGGTTGTGGTAACCGAAACTTGCCCCGCGCTCGCACACCAGCAGTTGTGCTTGCCGACCCTTGCGGGCCGCCGCCGCGCGCGCCTTGTCCACCACCTGCTGCATCTCGGCGGGCGCCATGAACTGCGCCTTCTTGATGTTGACCGGTTTACCCGCACTTGCCACCGCTTCGATGAAATCGGTTTGCCGGGCGAGAAAAGCGGGCGTCTGCAACACGTCGACCACCTGCGCTGCAGCATCGATCTGCGAGACCTCGTGCACATCGGTGAGGACCGGCACCCCGACCTGCTCGCGGACCCGCTCGAGGATGCGGAGTCCTTCGTGGATCCCCGGACCGCGAAATGACTTGCCCGAAGTGCGATTGGCCTTGTCGAAGGAGCTCTTGAAGATGAAGTGGAGGTCGAGGCCCTGGGCGATCCCGGCCAGAGTCTCGGCTGTGCGCAACGCGAGTGCCTCGGACTCAATCACGCAAGGCCCGGCAATCAGGAAGAGCGGGCGCCCCAGACCCACCTCGCGGCCGCACAGGGCCAGGGTGGAGGGTTCAACCGCATCAGACGAGGCCGGCACCTCCGGCTCAACCATGGTGGGCACCAGGGGGGCGCTGGCGCATCGCGGCGCGCAGATAGGCGCTGAAGAGCGGATGCCCGTCGCGCGGTGTGGATGTGAACTCCGGGTGAAACTGAACCGCCACGAACCAGGGGTGGATCGCATCCGGCAACTCGACAATCTCGGCGAGTTGCTCCTGCGGCGTGGCCGCCGAGATCACCAGCCCGGCGGACTCGAGCTTTTCCCGATAATGGTTGTTGACTTCGTAGCGATGCCGGTGGCGCTCGTTGACGCTGCTGCCGTAGATTTCCCACGCTCTTGTGTGCGGCCTTACCGGGCAGCGTTGCGCCCCAAGGCGCATGGTGCCACCAAGATCCGAATCGCTCGAGCGCCGCTCGAGTTGCCCTTCACGATCACGCCACTCGCTCAGAAGTCCAACGACGGGGTGCTGCGTATCCGGTTCAAACTCGGTGCTGTTTGCCCCGGGCAGGTCGCAGCAATGGCGCGCATACTCGATCACGGCGAGTTGCAATCCCAGGCAGATGCCGAGAAAGGGAATGCCCTGCTCACGCACATAACGGATGGCGCGGATCTTGCCTTCCACCCCGCGCTTGCCGAAACCACCGGGCACCAGCACCGCAGCGTAGGCTGAAAGTGCCCCCACCGTAGCATCGGTGATCGTTTCCGAGTCGATGTAGTCAATGCGTACTCGACACTCGGTATGCATTCCGGCGTGACTGAGGGCTTCGCTAAGCGACTTGTACGATTCCGTGAGGTCGACATACTTTCCAACCATCGCAATGCGCACTTCCCCGCGAGGGGCCTGATGCGCCGCAACCAGGCGATCCCAGACCGACAGGTCGGCCTGCGGCGCATCGATGCGCAAAAGGTCGGTAAGGCAGCGGTCGACCCCCTGCTCAAAGAGCATGCGCGGGATCTGGTAGATCGACTCCACATCCCAGACTGAGATCACGGCCGAGAGGGGTACGTTGGAAAAGAGCGAGATCTTGGCCCGCTCTTCTTCAGGGACAGGACGGTCTGCGCGGCACAACAGGATGTCGGCCTGAATCCCGATCTCGCGCAACTTCTGCACCGAGTGCTGCGTGGGCTTTGTCTTGAGTTCGCCGGCCGATGCGATGAATGGCACCAGCGTGAGATGCACAAAACAGCAGTTGCCCCGACCGAGGCGCAGACTCATCTGCCGGGCGGCCTCGAGAAAGGGGAGCGACTCGATGTCGCCAACCGTGCCGCCGATCTCCACGATGGCTACCTGGGCATGATCGCCGCTGCTCAGAACGGTGCCGCGCTCGATGAAGGCCTGAATCTCGTTGGTGATGTGTGGGATCACCTGCACCGTACGGCCGAGATACTCGCCGCGCCGCTCCTTGCGGATCACCGAGTCGTAGATCTGACCCGTGGTGAAGTTGTTGCTCTTGCGCATCCGGGTGCGCACAAAGCGCTCGTAATGCCCGAGATCGAGATCGGTTTCCGCTCCATCTTCGGTGACGAACACCTCCCCGTGCTGAAAAGGACTCATCGTGCCCGGGTCGACGTTGATGTAGGGGTCGAGCTTGAGCAGCGTGACGCGAAGCCCGCGCGATTCGAGCAGTGCAGCCATCGACGCTGCCGCAATCCCCTTGCCGAGCGACGACACCACACCGCCGGATACGAAGACATATTGGGTCATGGGATCGCCTGACGAAAGCGGAATTATAACGTCGCGCGGTACTCGCCGTTGCCGCCTGCGCGTGGCAGCATCAACGCTGGTCGGATCCACTCAAACCCAAGGAGCAACCATGGACGCAAGAATGTATGAGGCTGGCATGCAGGTACGCAGGGAAGTCCTCGGCAATGACTATGTCGATCAGGCGGTCCGCAGTACCGATGATTTCAACCGCCCCTTTCAGGAATTGATCACCGAGTTCTGCTGGGGCGCCTGCTGGACCCGCCCGGGGCTCGAACGGCGTACCCGCAGCATGCTCAACCTTGCCATGCTGACTGCGCTGGGACGCTCGCACGAACTCAAACTGCATTTGCGCGGCGCACTGCGCAACGGGGTGAGCCGCGAGGAAATCCGGGAGGTACTCATCCAGGCCTCGATCTACGCCGGCATACCGGCGGGTGTGGAGGCCTTCCGCTGCGCACGTGAGGTTTTTGCGGAGGCCGACAGGAACCCATCGGACGAGGCCTGAGAGAGAACCCATCGGCGGGGCCTGAGAGAGGCTCATCGAAGGGGCCTGAGAGAGAACCCATCGGAGGGGCCTCGGGAGGATTCCGGAGGAAACCGCAGACCGTTGGTCGGACTGGTCTGCGGTCTCTGCGGGTTTCGAGGTTTAGGTTGGACCGTCGTCGGCTGAAATGACCGCCCCGTTCACAAAGCCCGAGCGACCGCTTGCCAGCATCAGGAGCACCGCATCGAGGTCTTCAGGACGGCCCAATCTGCGCCGTGGCAGTCGTGCGATCAACTTCTGTCCGGCAGCAGTGTCGAAATGATCCCGGTTGATGTCGGTGAGGATGTAGCCGGGGCACAGTGCGTTGACGTTGATGTTGTAGCGTCCCCACTCCAGCGCCATCGCGCGCGTCATGTGCACAACCGCAGCCTTGCTCATCGCGTAGACGCCAATCTGCGCCAGCACCTCGAGCGCTGCCATCGAGGCGATGTTGATGATCCTCGAGGGCGGCATTTCCTCGAGCGAGGTGGCGGTGACGGCCCGGGCGATCATGCGCCGCGCAACCGCCTGCGCCGCGAAGAATGCCCCCCGGGTGTTGGTGGCAAAGATCGCATCGAAGTCCTCGGGGCCTACTTCGTGCAATCGACGGGTATGACTCACCCCGGCGTTGTTCACAAGGATGTCGATCTCCCCGGCGAGCGACACCGCCTCGGCAAGCGCGGGCTCGATCGTTTCCACAGCCGTCACGTCGAGGGCAATTGCGTGTACTGCATGTCCGCGCATGCGTAACTGCTCCCGCAGATCGCTCAGACGGTCGACGCGACGCGCCGCAAGCACCACGGTGGCACCCTGCTCGGCGAGCGCTTGCGCAAAGCGCACGCCGAGTCCGCTCGAGGCACCGGTCACCAGGGCAACCTTTCCCGCAAGTCCGAACCATCCGCAGTATTCGGCTTTGGCGAGCGGATCCGGGGCCGGGCCATGTTGGGCAGAGTGTGGATGCGGTGGTTTCATGGACTTGGCGGGAAGGACGGTTGAAGGGTTGAAAGGTTTGAGGGTTGGTGGTTGATGCAACCCGGGCCATCTGTGATACGCACGCGACATGGGCGTTGCGGTTACCGCATACCCCGAAGGACATGCGGAGTTTGCCCCGGAATGACGGATTGGCGGACAATCGGGCGCAAGGATGATCGGGAGGATGCCATGAGCGTGGAACGCGAGTCGATGGAATTCGATGTGCTCATCGTGGGCGGTGGGCCTGCAGGTCTTGCTGCATCCATCCGGCTGAGTCAACTCGCGCAGAAGAAGGGTCGCACGATCCAGGTTTGCGTGATCGAAAAGGGTTCGGAGGTTGGAGCGCACATTCTCTCCGGCGCGGTGATGGATCCGCGCGCGATGAGCGAACTCCTTGCGGACTGGAAGGCGATGGGTGCGCCGCTCGAGACCGAGGTCAGCGAGGACCGTTTCCTCTTTCTCTCGAAGGACTCGAGTACCGCAATTCCTCCCTGGGCGCTTCCGGACTGTTTCATCAATCACGGCAACTATGTGGTGAGCCTTTCCAACGTCGTGAAGTGGATGGGGAAGCAGGCCGAATCGCTCGGCGTTGAACTCTATGCAGGGTTTCCCGCCTCGGAGGTGCTCTTCGACGAGGCAGGCGCTGTCCGCGGGGTGATTACCGGCGACGTGGGCGTGTCGAGAGATGGCCAGCAGCGCAGCGACTACCAGCCCGGGATGGTGTTGACCGCGAAGTACACGCTCTTTGCCGAGGGCGCGCGCGGCCATTTGGGAAAGCGCCTGATCAAGCGCTTCGGACTTGCCGAGGGCCGCGACCCGCAAAGCTACGCAATCGGCCTGAAGGAACTCTGGGAGGTGCCGCCGCAGCAACACAAGGAAGGCCTTGTGCTGCACACTGCAGGCTGGCCGCTCGATAGCCAGACCTACGGCGGTTCCTTCCTCTACCACATGAAGGATCGTCTCGTTTCCACAGGCTTCGTGGTGGGCCTGGGTTACCGCAATCCCTGGCTGTCGCCCTTCGAGGAGTTTCAGCGCTACAAGACCCACCCAGCGATCCGCCCCTTCCTGCAGGGCGGCAAACGGCTCGGCTACGGCGCCCGCGCGATCACCGCAGGCGGCCTCAACAGTCTGCCCCGGTTTGTGTTTCCCGGGGGCGCGCTGATCGGCTGCGACGCAGGGTTTCTCAACGCCTCGCGCATCAAGGGCAGCCATGCCGCGATCAAGACCGGCATGCTCGCTGCCGAAGCCGTGGCTGAGGCGCTTGGCGAGGGCCGCGCCCACGACACGCTGGACCGTTACACCGAAGCCTTCCAGGCGTCGTGGCTGCACCAGGAATTGCACGCGGCGCGCAACTTCAAGGCTGCGATGAGCAAGGGCCTGTGGCTTGGCACCCTGCTGGTTGGAGTGGATCAGATGCTCTTCAAGGGCAAGGCACCCTACACGCTGCACGTGGAGCACAACGACCATGAGGCCTTGCAACCGGCCTCCAACTTCACACCGATCAGCTACCCGAAGCCCGACGGAATCCTGAGTTTCGATCGCCTCTCCTCGGTGTTTCTTTCCAACACCAACCATGAGGAGGACCAACCTGTCCACCTGAGGCTCAACGATGCGGGCATCCCGGTCAACCTCAATCTTGTGCGCTACGCGGGTCCGGAGCAGCGCTACTGTCCCGCTGGGGTCTATGAATACGTTTCAGAGGAGGGCGCCTCGGTCGACCGCATGCGCCTGCAGATCAATGCGCAGAACTGCGTGCACTGCAAGACCTGCGACATCAAGGATCCCACCCAGAACATCGAGTGGGTAAGCCCGGAGGGTGGCGGCGGTCCGAACTACGTGGGGATGTAGACTCCAGGGAAGGGGTCTGGCGCGTGCTCGCGGAGAGGCTCTCCGTCGTCACCTCAGCCGGGCACGAAATGGCAGGCGGCGGCATGCACCGCTGCAGGCAGCGCCGGAGCCTCGCGCAGGCAGCGCTCAGCGGCCTGCGGACAGCGGCTGTGGAAGCGGCACATCGTGGGCGATGGATTGATCGGGCTCGCAACCTCCCCGTCAAGCCGGATCCGCGGACCCTGTCCGGGTATCGCCGAGACCAGCGCGCGCGTGTAGGGGTGCCTTGGCGCACGAAAGACCGCGGTCGATGGGCCCGTCTCCACGATCCGGCCCAGGTACATCACCGCCACGCGGTCGGTAAGCAGCCGCACCACGTTGAGATCGTGCGAAACAAAGAGGGTGGACAATCCAAGATCGATCCGCAGACGGTCGAGCAACTGGAGCACCACGGCCTGCACCGAAACATCGAGCGCCGCGGTTGGCTCGTCGAGAATCAGCAGGCGCGGTCGCATCACCAGTGCGCGCGCAATCCCCACGCGTGCCTTCTGTCCGCCCGAGAGCTGATGCGGAAAGCGCGATAACAGCTCCGGCGCGAGGCCCACCTGCTGCGCCACCTCGTCAACCCTTTCATCGGCCGCAAGGCGATCCATCCCCGCGAGCAGCACACAGGGCTCGCGAATCGTGTCGCGCGCACTGAAGCGCGGGTTAAGGCTGTCGGTGGGATCCTGAAACACCATCTGGAGCACTGCGCGACGCGGATGGACCGCAAAGCTGCGGGCAGGCGTGGCAGCAAGATCCTCGCCCTCGAAAAGGATCCGGCCTTCGCTCACATCCAGAAGCCGCGCGAGCAGGCGCACGAGCGTGGACTTTCCGCAACCCGACTCACCCACCAGACCGAGGGCCTCTCCGGGCTGGATTGTGAGCGACACATCGTCGACCGCATGCAACTGAGCGCCCCGGCGCCCGGCAAGCGCAAAGCGCTTGTGAAGATGCTCCACGCGCAGCAAGGGCTCCTCGAGGACCGAGCGCTCAGGCACGGATCTCGCCGGGATCGCGCCCCCCGCAGTTGAAGCCGCCGGCATCGCGCCCGCCGCAGTTGAAGCTGCCGGCATCGCGCCCGCCGCAGTTGAAGCTGCCGGCATCGCGCCCTCAGTCACCGAACGTCCCAGGCGCACCCTGCCGCATTTCGGCGGGGTGCAACTTTGCGGCGGCCCCAAAGGTGAGGGGATGCCAGCAGGCCACCGCATGACGCCCGGGATGCCCGTCCATGGCGCGCTCACAACGTTCAGCAAAGCGACACGCCGGAAGGTCGTTGCGGCGAAGATCCGGGAGGTTGCCCCTCACTGGGGAGAGGGCAGCCAATGCAGTGTCCGCTCCCGGGGTGGAGCGGATCAGGCCTGCGGTGTAGGGGTGTCGCGCTTGCGCAAAGAGCGCCGCAGTGGGTGCTGCCTCCACAGCCTGACCGGCGTGCATCACCACGATCCTGTCGCAATACTCCGCGGCGAGTGCCAGATCGTGCGTGATGAAGAGCGTGGCCATCTGGCGTTCGCGCGCCAGCGTGGTGATCAGATCCATCACGGCCGCCTGCGTGGTCACATCCAGCCCCGTGGTGGGCTCATCGGCAACGAGCAGCCCGGGTCGACATGCCAGTGCGATCGCAATCATCACCCGCTGACACATGCCCCCTGAAAGCTCGAAAGGATAGGCCCTCACCCTGCGCTCCGGATCCGCGATCGCCACCTCCCTCAGCGCTTCGATCGCGCGATCGCTCAGGGCCCCTGCCAGATCTCCCCCGGCACCTCCGCGCAAATGCACTGCATGGCGGCGCAACACATCCTCGATCTGGCGCCCAACCGGCCGGATCGGATTGAGCGCAGTGCGCGGACTCTGGAAGATCATCGAGATCTCGCGCCCCCGCAAGTCCGCCAGGGTGGAGCGATCGGCCTTGAGGAGGTCGATTCCACCGAAGACCGCCGACCCGCTTGTAACGCGCGCCGCAGCGTCGCTGATCCCGAGCATTGCGTAGCTCAGGACCGACTTTCCCGATCCGGACTCCCCGACGAGTCCGAGGATTTCGCCCTTGTGCAGTTGCAGGCCCACCCGATCGAGCGCGCGCACCGTGCCTGAACGGGTTCGGAACTCGAGGCTGAAGTCACGCACATCGAGCAAAGGGGGTTGATCCTCCGCGATCAGGTACGCCTCCGCGGATCGAGCAGGTCGCGCAAGGCGTCGCCCAGCAGGTTGAAGGAGAACACGGCAAGCATCAGCACGGCCCCCGGGAAGAAACTCACCCACCACTCGCCCGACACAATGAACTGCGCGCCCTCGGCCACCAGGATGCCCCACTCGGGGGTGGGTGGCCGCACGCCGAGTCCGATGAAACTGAGACCTGCGGCGTTGAGAATGGCCCAACCCATGTTGAGGCTCACCTGCACCATCGCCGGCGGAAGGATGTTGGGCAGGATGTGAACCCGCAGGATCCTCGCCTCGGTATTGCCCGAAAGTCGCGCCGCCTCCACAAAGCCCGCCGCGCGCCGCACGTTCGCCTCGGCGCGCGCCACCCGGATGTAAAAGGGCAGATTGATGATCGCGGTGGCCAGCACGATGTTCGTGACCGTGTTGCCCATCGCCGCCACGATCCCCATCGCCAGCACGAAGAGGGGAAAGGCCATGATCGTGTCGCTCAACCGGGTCACCAGGGTGTCCCACCATCCTCCAAAGAAACCGGCGGCAAGCCCGAGTGGAAGTCCGATCAGAAAGGAGAGCGCCACTGCGGCGATCGCGATTCCGAGGTCGAGACGGGTGGCAACGATGGTGCGCGAAAAGATGTCGCGACCCAGCGCATCGGTGCCGAACCAGTGCGCGGAGGAAGGAGGCTGGAGCGCGGCGCCCGCGTCGCTGCGCAGCGGATCAAAGGGCACCAGATTCGGACCCAGGATTGCGGTGAGCACAAAGACCACGAAAAGCAGGGCCGCAAGAAGCGTGACCGGGTTGTCGCCGAGCACATGGCGGGCATGCTGCCAAACGCTCGGTGGCGCAAGTTCGATGGATTGCACTCAGTGCTCGAGACTGACGCGGGGGTCGATCACGGTGTAGAGCAGATCGATGCAGAGGTTGAGACCCACGAACAGGAGCCCCATCAGCAAGACGAAACCCTGGACCGGTGCGTAGTCGCTCGCCGTGAGCGCATCGATCGCGTAGATCCCCACGCCCGGCCAGCCGAACACCTTCTCCACCACAACGCTCGAGCCAAGCATGAAGCCAAACACCATGCCCAGCGTTGTG